>Ga0115549_1000005_pt1 | contig 380481 bp, 329 predicted proteins | sample COGITO_mtgs_1004_2_FD_87176 | JGI IMG/M metagenome (GOLD analysis project Ga0115549, IMG submission 87176) | Pelagic marine microbial communities from North Sea - COGITO_mtgs_100430 | ecosystem: Environmental > Aquatic > Marine > Epipelagic | place: Germany:Helgoland, sampling site Kabeltonne...
CAGCAAATTATATGATATAGACAGTTTGAAGGGTGTTTAACTAATAATTAAATGCCCTTCAATTCACTATTTTATGTACATTTTGTTTTAATATTGCTGTACGTTTTGATTTTCAAAATATACCTTTTGGCAAATGGGAGGATATTTCTCCCTCTTCAAGTACTTTTTCATTGGATGAAGACTTTAGTTTTGAAGTGTTTTTTGAAGAAGAGCTATCAGCCATCGAAACAGTTGAGAATTTTCGACTTAGAACAATTATCAATAAGAATGAAGCTATGATTAAAGCCTATTTGAAAATGTTTAAGATTGAAGGTAGATATAAACAGCATAAAGATGAAATATTAAAAATGTTAAAATTGAGAGTTAATTACTCAGATGAGAAAATTACGGAAGTTGCAAATCAAACTCGAATTTCTAAACTTGAAATAAAAAAATTGATTTTTGGCAATGATATTTTTATTGAAAACTACAAGGATATTCCAATAATTAAGCTCAAAAGAGATATTGCAATACGCCTTAAAATAATAACCTAAAATGAATGTAAATTTAATTTTAAACTTTAATAAATCTATAATGGATGACAATTCCCATAGATACAAATCTTGGGAGCATTGTTACACTGTATTTAAGAGCTCAACTGAAATAGACTTTATAAGTCTCCATCTTGGTTTTTATTTAGCAAGTTGGGGCATGTATCGAGGTTCAAGTGGCCTTTTGCAAAAGGATTACACCATTCATCACGGGGCAATAGAGATATTAAAAGACAGTAAATTCAAGGCTATTCATTTTATTGGAAGTAATCAGTTAAACCTTGCCAAGAAAAAGGAGCATATAGATTTAATTATAGATTTGAAAGATGAATTAAGCCGTTACTATAGCAATATTAAGTACACAAAAGGCGATAATCCCGAAAAGGGCATTTCACCTACGGATACTTTAATTTCAAAAATAATGCTTGGTACTTTTAGTTGCTGTCCTGCCTATGACAGGTATTATATTGATGGTTTAAGAGTAACTGGTTTGAAAGGTTTTGAGCTAACAACGGAATCCTTGAATAATTTATATGCTTACATTGATGAGTATATAAATGAGATAACTTTAGTACAGAAGGAAATAATAAAATCATCAGGAATATTCTATCCCGTAATGAAAATAATGGATATGTACTTTTGGAGTTTGGGTTATGAGAAAGAAAATAAATTAAAACAACAATCGAAGTGAACAGAGAACAAAAAATTGAACAACTCCTTAGCCAGTACAAGGAAATTATTTCCCAAAGTAGGTTAAAGGAAGAGAAATACAAATGGGAACTCTTGCAGGATTTACAAGGTAGACCTAATTTGAATGCTGATAATTTTATCGAGGAAATTACTTCTATGCACTATCATAATCTGTCGTATTATAACGCAAGAACAGTGCTACATACAATGGCAAGGCTAAGACCAGAAAAAACGAAAGCCTGTTTAATAACCTTATTTGATGAAAATATTCCCTTAAACCAGCGAATCGCAAACTATCAAGCTGATTTTATGGCCATGTATCGAGAGGCAGAACCAAATCATCAATTGGGGCATCATCAGGATGAAAGAACTATTTCTACCTATTTGGCAGTTAAATTTCCTAACAAGTATCCATTTTATAAGTATACTTTTTACAGAAAGTATTGCAGTTATTTGGGTGAAACGCCTGCAAAAACAGGAGAGCAATATGCGCATTACATAGCGTTGCTAAAGGAGTTGATTGAGTTTATCGAAGCAGATGGTAAACTTTTAAGCCTAAAAAGTAGTTTTTTAAAGGAATTGTCGGCTATTGATAGTTCCAATATGCTTTTGGCGCAAGACGTATTATTTCAGCTTTTTGATAAAAACGAGGCATCACAATTGGAGAAAGTGCAAAAACAGTTTAAACCGAAAGAGTTTGATTACTTTATACAAACTATTAAAGCTCTTGTGTCACAGTTCAATTTGGCTTACGAAGATGAACGCGTAACCTATAATGTTAGAGACAAAAGACTGATATTTACAGTTGGTCAACGCTATGGTTTAGTTTTGAGTATGGATAAGAAACAGGCAGTGCTAAAAGTCATCTCAACCGAAAAAGAAACAGAGGTGTTTGAAGAGTTTGCCGGCACTGACCGCAACCCATTCCTAAACTATTTCAGTTTTGATAAGCGGAAGGATATTAATATGGAGAACTTTGACCAAGCCATAGTAAACGAATTGAATAGAACCACAAGGTCAAGTTTTAAAAAGGATGAAAATATAGATTTAAAGAATATTATTTACAATAGAGAAGATATGGAGAAATCAAAAGAAGATATGGCAAATGTAAAGAAAACGTTAAACCAAATCCTTTACGGCCCACCAGGTACAGGTAAGACTTATCATTTGCAGCATAACTTTTTCCCGAAATTTACAACTACTTATGAGTCCATTACTTTTGAGCAATATTTAACCAATTTAGTACAAAACTTATCTTGGTGGCAGGTAATTGGGATTGCACTTCTAGAGAAAAACAACTCAAAGGTTACGGACATTTTGGAAAATAGATGGGTTAGCAAGAAGGCGGAAATTTCTGAAAGTAAAAATGTAAGAGCAACAATTTGGGGAACATTGCAAATGCACACCCTTACAGCAAGCACCACTGTAAATTACAAACAAAGACAGCAACCTTTGCTGTTTGACAAAAACGAGGATAAAGGTTGGACTATTTATGAAGAGGAAGTAAAAGATTTAGCACCAGAGCTGCTAGAGCATTTAGATACTGCAAAGAATTTTACTTCAGCATATGCCAAAACTATAAAGCGGTATGAGTTTATAACCTTTCATCAGTCTTTTTCGTATGAAGATTTTGTAGAGGGTATAAAGCCGATAATTTTAGACGAAGGTGAATCGTCAGGTGATATACAATATGAGGTGAAGTCGGGCGTGTTTAAAACCCTGTGCAAACGAGCAGAGAATGACCCCGACAATGATTATGCCTTATTTATTGATGAAATCAACAGAGGAAATGTTTCTTCCATTTTTGGAGAATTGATAACACTAATTGAAGAGGATAAAAGAAAGGGTAATGAGAATGAATTGGTTTTAAAACTACCCTACTCTAGGTATGATTTTTCGGTTCCCAACAACTTATTCATCATTGGCACTATGAACACCGCTGATAGGAGTGTAGAAGCACTAGACACTGCCCTTAGAAGGCGGTTCTCTTTTGAGGAAGTTGCGCCCCAACCAGAATTAATAGCCAGAGAGGGTGCTTCTAAACAAGCAAATGGGGTAGTTGCAGGCGTTGATTTGGTAAAAGTCCTAAGTATTATCAATCAGCGGATAGAGAAACTTATTGACAAAGACCATAAAATTGGGCATTCTTATTTTATGAATATTGCTAGTAATGATGATTTGCGGACTGTTTTTAAAGACAAAGTAATTCCTTTATTGGAAGAGTACTTCTTTGGTGATTACGGCAAAATTGGTTTGTTGCTTGGCAATAGTTTTATCAGAAAAGCTAATAACAATGAAATTGCCTTTGCTACTTTTGATAACTATGACAATTCTATCAAAGCAGATTTGATGGAAAGATCGGTGTATGCAATAAAGTCGATGGAAGATTGGGATTTTACTAGCATTTATGCCCTAAAGGATGCAGAATAGGTCAATAAGGGTCTTTGAATATGAAAAGTTAACCCTTCAAAAGGATGAAAGGGGCAGGTCTTTGCAACCAAAAGAATTGCAGAAGCTCTATGATTTTAATGACAAAAATGGCAATGTCTATTTTACGGGAATCAGAGATGGTATAAAATTCAATAGTTATGTTGGGGTAATTCAAATTGGAGGCCTGACCATTGAGATTTTACCTAAAACCGACAACCATAAACCGACCAAACAAGAATTTACTGATTGGCATGGAGCTTTGTTGAATATGCTGAAAGTGTGCAGGTTTATTTCCGTTTCATCCGTATCGGAAGCGAGTTTAAAAAGGAAGTTCAATTCAATCTTAGATTTGTATTTTGAAATGTACTTAAATGAATTAGAAACGCTGGTAAGGCAAGGGCTAATTATGAGTTATCGCAAGCAATCAGGTAATGTTACAGCCCTAAAAGGAAGGATTGAGTTTTCTAAAAACATCCAAAAAAACCTCATCCATAAAGAACGGTTTTATACCAATCATCAAGTGTATGATTCCAATCACCTATTAAATCAGGTGCTCTTTGAAGGATTAAAAGTGCTAAAGGTGTTAACCACTAATTCAATGGTAAAAGACCGAGTTGCTAGACTTACCGCCTTGTTCCCTGAATTAGATGCAATAAAAATTGAGCACGGCCATTTTGGAAGGCTCAAAGAAAGTCGGAAAACAGCATCCTATTCCCAAGCACTGCAAATTGCTAAAATGTTAATTCTAAACTATTCTCCCGATATTAGGTCAGGTCAAGAGAATATGCTTACCCTTTTATTTGATATGAACAAGCTATGGGAAGAGTACATTTATCGGATGTTGGCAAGAGAAACAGATGTAAATACAAAGATTAGTTTCCAAAACCAAAAAGGCTTTTGGGAAACTAGAAGTATTCGCCCAGACCTAGTGGTGTCTATTGGTAAACAAGATTATGTAATTGATACCAAATGGAAACGATTGGATACTTCCAATCCTGATCCAAGTATGGACGATTTAAGGCAAATGTTTGCATATAATCATTATTGGAAATCTAAAAGAAGTATGCTACTATATCCCAATTCTATGCCTGTTAAGGAAAGTTTTGGGTCGTTCTGGCAACAAGACCTCAAGGACGAAGAGAATCAATGTAAGGTTGCTTTTATTCATGTTCTAAATGACCAAAACCAATTAGACTATGAAATAGGGAAGAGGATATTGGAAAAATTAGGTATAGCATCTCATGTATAATTGCTAATGAGGGCATGCAATTACATACCAAACTAGATTGTAAAATAAATATTTGTGGGACAATAGTGGGACAATCTGCAATTAAAAAATCCGTAACACTTTATAAAACAAGGTGTTACGGATTTAATAAGCGGAGAAAGAGGGATTCGAACCCCCGGTACCTCACAGTACAACAGTTTTCAAGACTGCCGCATTCGACCGCTCTGCCATTTCTCCGTAAATGGAGTGCAAAAGTAGCTGTATTGTAATGAATAATCAAAACAAATTTTATTTTTTTATTTCCTTTAACGGTAATTATTTTAGACGTTCATCTAATGGTGTAAACAATATTATTGCTATTGAAAAAGTAAAAGCTTATTTTTGCCGCTGATTTAATTAGATGAGATTGAACCCAGTTTAATTAGATAACATAACAATATATGAGAATAACCTTTGATAAGTCCACCAATTTTTATGCCCAGTTGAGGCAAGAAGTGGAGGCATATTTCCAAAACAACAACATTGAAAAACACGGCAATCGCGCACTTTACACAAAAACAGCAATATTGTTGTTTTTGTTTGTGGCCTTTTATGTAACGTTGGTGTTTTTTACACCCGTATGGTACATTGCTATTCCCCTTGCCATGCTTTATGGAATGAATTTAGCCTTTATCGGTTTCAATATCATGCACGATGCTTGTCATGAGAGTTATAGTAAGAACCCTAAAGTTAATTATTTTTTTGGTTTAAGTATGAACTTACTGGGTAGCAATGCTTTTATTTGGAAAACAAAACACAACACCGTGCATCATACCTATACCAATATTGATGGGGTAGATGATGATATTTTAAAGATCCCTATTTTTCGTTGGGCAAAAACACAACCACTAAAAAAGGCGCATAAATTTCAACACATTTACGCATTTTTTCTATACATGCTAGCACCTATTTTATGGGTATTTGTTACCGATTTTGTAAAATATTTTCAACGCAGTGTGGGGCCAGTTCCTTTGCCAAAAGTTACCAACCAAGAAAAAGTAATTTTTTGGATAAGTAAATTGTTTTATGTTTTATTCTACATCGCTATTCCATTGATGTTTGTTGACTTGGTGCCATTTTTAATTGGTTATTTTGTTATGAATGCCGTGTTTGGATTAACCCTTTCATTGGTTTTTCAATTGGCGCATGTTGTTGAAAATACCCATTTTTATGAGGCTAATAATGAACAACACCATGCGGATATTAAGGATGAGTGGGCGGTACAACAACTTAAAACAACGACCAATTTTGCTACCAATAATAAACTAATTAGTTGGTGTTTAGGTGGGTTAAATTTTCAGGTAGAGCATCATTTGTTTACCAGAATAAGTCATATACATTATCCAGCGGTTAACAAAATAGTGATGAATGTTTGTAAGGACTTAGATATTCCCTACAATACTTACCCAACCATGTGGCAAGCTTTTAAATCTCACATGCGGTATGTCAAGCATTTGGGAACGGTTGCTTAAAATTTAATACAAGCTTTGTTATTTGGAGCGGTTTTGGGTGTTATACTTTGTATTGCCCTTGTGTTAACTTTCTGTTATTTTATTTATTATCTTGTCACTCAAACGACAAGTAGCGCGCTGTTTCAAAGGAGATATCCAGAAATTGTAAAAGAGGGGTTTGCTTTGTTATACCATACACCTTTTTTTATGGCATTGGATATATCAGGTAAAAAGCAATTGGTTAACAATGCAGCTAAACTTTTAATCAATACCAGTTTTGAAACGGATGATGGTAAAAAATTGGATAAATCCAGGTCATTCAAAATAGCACTCGTGTTATCCATGGTGGCCCTTGGCCTAGAAACCAGTAATCATTATGACTCATTGATGAGGATTGTGGTTTATCAAGACATTTTTTATTCGCAGAAAGTAAAAGCCAATGTGCGGGGCCTTAGTACAAGCCATGTACTATTTATTTCATGGAAAGATTTTGAATACGGTTTTCTGCATTCTGAAGATCGTTACAATTTAGGAATTCATGAGGCAGCTCACTTACTGATACTGTGTGGTTATGTTAGAATTGGTATATCCAACGATGTTTGGACAAACTTGTCCAATAGGTTTATCAATGATAAAAACCACAACCAGGGCGTAAGTGGTCTTTTTAGAGATTATGCCTTTGCTAATCTTGATGAATTTTGGGCATGCTGTGTTGAGCAGTTTTATGAAACGCCATTAGCATTCAGCAATCTACATCCTGAGCTGTATCACGCTACAAAAAACAAATTGGGCTTCGGGGTGGCTTAATTTTTAACAATTCTTTCAGTAAAAATTAACCCTTCTTTGTCCTTTAAAAGCATGATATAAATACCATTGGGTGCATTCAAGTTTATAACATGATGGTTGCCATTATCTGTAAGTTCTTGCGTCAATATCAATTTACCTACTAAGTTTACGACCGTAATCGAAGCCAAATCCATATCTGAATGTATTGCTAGAATGCCAGTTTGCGTTGGATTAGGGTAAATATTGAAAAATTTTCCTGAAACAACATCCACACCTACACGTCCCACATTGACTTCAATAACTATGGTATCTTTGCATCCAAAGGTATTGCCTACAATCAACTGCACATCATAAATACCAGCATTAGGATAGGTGTAATTGACATTAGCACCTGTTTTTGTTATACCATTGCCCATGTTCCAATTGTAACTGTTTATTTGAGTATTGGTTAATCCCGTGTAATTGGCAGTCAATCCTGTAACTGAGTAAGTAAACCCTGCTGCTGGTTTCGGGTTTACGGTAGCTGTAATAGGTAAAAAGAAACTTTTACAACCCTTAAAACTTGTTTGATAAAAGTAGGTTTTAGTACCGAATAATTGGGGAGTGGTGTACTGTTGCATATTGTGGAAGCTAGTACCTGTTAAGGTATCATTGAACCAATTCACTTCTCCAAAGGCAATTTCAACCGCTAAATCTGCGATTTCTTGACCACAAACGGTAGCTTCTTTAACTTTGGTTGGCACTGGTGCTTTGTTTACGACAACTTGCGCAGACCAATTTGCTTTACTGGTACAGCCTAAGTAACTGCTTTTTAGATAGTATTTTGCAGTCGCATTGGGTTTTGTAAGATTGTATGTTTGACCTACAAAAACTGCACTCTGTGCGGTATCTAAAAACCAACTTAATGTACCTTTATTTATTTGTGCGCTCAAAGTAGCATCGTTGCCAATGCAAATCTCATCACCCATAATATTTTTAGGGTTATCAAAAGTATTGATTGTAATTTTTACTGGAACCCTTGAGCTTCCACATACACCATTCCATGCATCAGCGTAAAAATTGAATACACCATCTTTGTTTGGATAGTATGTGTAAGTGTTGCTTTGGGCCAAAACAGTTCCTCCTGAGGCAGCATCAAACCAACGGACTACGTCTGAACCACCTGTCGATGCAGTTAGTGTAATATTACTGGCATCTGCCAAACACAAGGTTGTATCATTGCTAACAGTAGGTGCACTAGGGGCAAAACTGCTACCAACGGAAACAGACACAGCAGTTCTTTTTGGTAAAGTACAATTACCATTGCTCACCTCTGCATATAAAATAGTGTCGTTCGTTAATGGTCCAAGGGTAAGTACTTCACCAGTAAAAAAAGAGGAACCTCCAACGCTGTCCTTGAACCATTTGGTTAACCCAATGTCTGAACTTACCTCTAAATTCGCATTAGCTCCAGCGCATATCGAATCATTTTTAATGCGGGTAATTTTTGGATAATCATTGACTAAAATGGTAACGATACTTTTAGTACTTTTACAATTGAAGTTTGAAGTTTGAACATAAAATGTATCATTTTTAACTGCCGGACTTTGTGTATAATATACACCTGTAATAACAGGAGTAGTATCTGTGATGGTTTTATACCAAGCGTATGTTTCTTGTTCATACTTCGTAATTGTTAAGCCGGCACTGTCTCCGTTGCATGTGGTGCTTATTCCTTTTGGGATAGGGGATAGGGGAGCATATTTCACCAATATATCACCAGTATCAATACAAGTTCCGTAATTCAATCTATAATGATACAGAGAGGAAATAAGCCTTACACCATAATTTTTCCTAACCGTATATTTAGCACCACCATCAATACCATTGTAGCTGCTAAACGATGTTGTATCATTGTACCATCTATGGCAAAAGCGCTCAAGGTTATAAGCAGCGTAACGATTGTAAAATTTATTGCTAATGACATTTCTACCAGAAAGGTTAATGAATTTAATGCTATCCGTTAATTTATAGCATTGTTCTTTAACCAAAAAATCAGTTTTAAAAGAAGCTTTTACATGCGGATAAATGGAAACGTCAGCGTCAAGAGTTGTGCCACTGACATTTAAGTTAAGACCTCTGTACCAAACGCCAGAAATGGTGGCCCCACTTAAATTTTCCCTAAGTCCATCACCGTTATTCCAACTATTCATAACAACAGCAAGATTAGAGGTATCCGTATTGGTGATTACGAGCACATAATCATAGGAAACTGTAATTGATGATTTAAAACTGGCATGTTTTGCCAAATTGGCAATTACACCACCGCCAAAGGTAGAGTCTATCGTTAAGGTGTCAGCGCGCAGGGGATTTCCAGTTGGAAGAGAGTCCAAACCTGCTTTATATAGCTTACAGATAACTTTGACCTTTTGAGAACGCGCTACACTACTCATCCAAGCATGGAACGTAAAACCCTTTACCACAATACTGTCTGGTGAACCATAAAATTGGCTAACGCTGTTATTGTTACTGATAGTCAATGCTTGGTATGCACTGGTTTTAATGAGTGGATACTCCGCAGTGTCCGTTCCGCAAACTACAGGAGTGCTTGACCGAAACATTGTATTTGTGCTTGGAGTGACAGCCAATGGCCCTGTAATAGTTGCCTGAACTGAAGTTAATTGTGCATTTGCTAAAGTGCTTATTAACATTGAAATGAAGAAGGTAAGAATTTTATTCATATTATTAATGTTTAATGTATTACTTGAATTTTGGTACTGTATACCTGGCCATCTATTGTTTTTATTAACAAATTGTATATCCCATTGGGTAAATTTGTTGTGCTCAAAGCTGTATTAACGGTTTTAGAAGATTTTTGATTGATTAAAACTTGGCCCGACATGGCTACTAGTTGAATATCAAACTGTAAAAAATTAGGGTTAACAATGTTTATTTCATGGGTGCTTGGATTTGGATAGATGGATAATAAGCCTTGTACTATTTCAGCTGGTAAGCCCACTGTATTATCTTGAACAACAATATCAAAATCTTCTACCTTTTGCGGGAAATTTTGCTTAAAACTACCACCGGCAGTAGCTTTTACAGTAACCTCAATCACCAGAGGGTAATTACCAGCACTGCCTGTTGCGGGCGTTCCAAAAATATTGATACAGCCTGTTTTAAGACTAGGGTACCTGCAATTGGGCGGATTGCAAGCATACGTTAATCCATTGGGTAAACCAGTGATGCGATCGAGTATGATGGAGTCAATGGTAGCATTAATTGTACCAATGGTAGTATCTCTTTTACTGTATAGCTGAATGGTCATACTGTACTGGATGTTCTCTGTTGCTGTATCCAGTTTGCTTGGGTAATAGCCATGCTCTTTGATAGTAATATCCGGTGTGCAGTTTTGAGCAAATAAAGCACTTTTAAAAGTATAAAATGTACCAAATAAAACGAGGTATAGTATTAAATTTTTCATAATTGTCAATGTTTAACGCTAATGCGGTTAAACAATTATCGAAGTAAGCAATTTTATTTCATTATTCCAAATATTGTTTTGTCATAAATTAATTTAAACGGGAGTCTCGTGGCAATATACCGTTCAATAAAAAATGTGCATTTCAAAGCTTGAATTCATTTTATATAAGCTAAAATCAGTATTTTTGCGAAAAAGAATATACTTTAGGATATTGTACTAAATGATAAAGAAAAGAACCATTAAAATTATTCTACCATTTTTAATACTTGGACTTTTGATAGGGTTGTTTGGTTTTTCATTCTATTTTAAACATTTTTTGCGTTCAAATGTATCCGTATCTTCAAATAACCAATACCTCTATCTGTATAGAAAGTCAACTACACAAGATGTTATAAATCAAATTTTTGCATTGAATGCAGTAAAGGATACCTCTGGATTGTATGATTTTATGATTCGAAAAAATTACAGGGGGAGGAACATTGTTCCAGGAAAGTATAAGTTAACAAAGGGATGGACTAATAACAGATTGGTTGATCACTTGAGAGCTGGAAATGGCAGGATAGACACGAAAATCATTGTTACGCAAGCAAGAAACTTAGCATATTTATCACGTCAAATGGCCAGAGAAATATTGTTAGACTCTGCAACAATCTATGATTTTATCAGTAGTACAGATAGTATGTCTGCTTATGGATTTGATAAACAGACGCAAATATGTATGTTTATTCCCAATACTTACTTTGTAGACTGGGACATTACCCTTAAAGAGCTTGCAGATAAAATGTATCTAGAGTATCAAAAGTTTTGGACAGAAGAACGTGCAGCGCAAGCGCAAGCATTACAAATGTCTAAAACAGAAGTAATTACGCTTGCAAGCATTGTTTACTGGGAAACCAAAATGGCTGAGGATATCCCAATGATTGCTGGAGTTTATATGAATAGATTGCGTTTAGGTATGCCTCTGCAAGCAGATCCTACACTAATTTTTGCCCTGAATGACTATTCCATTAAAAGAGTTTTGAATATTCACAAAAAGGTGGAGTCTCCATACAATACCTACAAATACAGAGGACTACCTCCGGGACCAATATTGATACCACCCATAAAATATATAGATGGTGTTCTTAATTATGCAAAGCATAATTTCATATTCTTTGTTGCCAAAGAGGATTTTAGTGGGTACAGCAATTTTTCTGAAACATACGCAGAACATGAAGCTTTTGCTAAAAAATACAGAATGGCTTTTAAAGAACGATTCGGCAGTAATTAGTTATTGAATAACTATCCTATAGGTGCCTTCAGAATTCACAGAACTTAATTTTACCAAATATATACCTTGTGGCAAATTACTTTCAATAATCATGCTGCTGATATGGTGATAATCTCTTGAAAGCACAACCCGACCATTGATATCAAAAATGTTTAAATTTATATTTTCTATAACTTTATTTAAAAGAATATCAAAACTACCGTTGGTAGGGTTAGGGCTTATTTGCACACCTGTTTCAAAAGGTATGTTATTCAAGCCTAAACTTTGGTGATTGAAACAGGCAGAGGTATCCTTACAATTATTCTCAGAAACTTCTAATGCATACTGTCCAACTGTTTTGGCTGTAAATAATGCATTTGTTTCATTTTGTATTGCAATGTAATTGTTGTTGTCGCAACTCATCCATTGAAATGTTCCAGTAGTAGAAGATGCAATGAAGTTGTTGCCTTGTCTTGTATAGTTTGTGTTGACGTTATTAATGGTAAGATCAATTGTTAAAAAAGAATCACACTGATTGTTGTTTTTTATGGTGTCTTTATAAATTCCAGAAGTTAGCCAAGTATATTTTTTGCTGGGAGAGACGAATCTTTTACAACTGGTTACCTGAATAGTTGATGAGCTAGGAGTACCTACCGTTAAATTGATACTCATAAACGAGTCGCAACCCTTTTTGCTTTTAATCGTATCCATGTAAATGCCACTTGTGCTCCACACATATTTGCCACTTGGTGATGTATATGGGCCACAGCTGGCAATATTTACATTACTGCTAGTATTGTTGTTAATGGTTAGATAAATGGTTAGCAAAGAATCGCATCCATTTACTGTTGCTATCGTATCATGCATGGTTCCAGAGGATGTCCATATGTATTTACCACTAGGGGAGGTGTAGCTTTTACACGCGGTTTGATTTAAAGCAAAGGTTTTATCTTTATTGATAGTCAAATTGACGGTTAATATAGAATCGCAACCTGTCGATGAATTCAATGTGTCATTGTATTTACCACTATTAGTCCAAGTATATTTACCACTTGGAGAAACAAAGGAATTACAGGCGCTTCTAAAAAGCGTTGAATCTTTTTTCTTATTAACGATAAGATTAATGGTATAAATAGAGTCGCAAAATCCTTGAGGAATGGTATCAAAATAAGTGCCTGATGTAGTCCAAGTATATTTACCACTGGGGCTTTTGTATTGATCACACACTGTAATATTTCTTGTAGCTCTTGCTTTTATAATCGTTAGATTAATGGTTAAAAAAGAGTCTTTAGAATTACACGATGAAACCCCTTTAATGGTATCCAAATATAATCCAGAAGTTGTCCAAACCTTTTTACCACTAGGTGCTTTAAAGCTGTCACAAGTAACAACTTTTATTGAATTGTGGTTAATTAGTTTTAAGTTAACCACTAAAAATGAGTCACAACCCTTTGGTTTAAAGATGGTGTCCAAATAAGTACCTGGTTTATTCCAAATATGTCTGCGGCTTGGTGATACCAAACTGTCACAAGCTGTAAAGTTTAAAGTATCCAGCGTAGGGCAAGTAGATCTGACGTATGTAAAACCACCACCGCTGCCGCCTTGAGTCCATGCAGTAAATTTAAGGTCAATATAAATAGAGTCTGAAATCAAGTGTAAGCACATATCCTTGCCTACAGCTCCAGGAGGATCATTACTAACAGTGGTTTGCCAATCTCCAAAAGTTAATGTTTTCCAATCTTTAGCATTTCCAAAGGCCCACTCTGTATTAGCAGGAGACGAATTTTTTGCGTATCCTGTTTCTGTTTTAATATTAAAAATACCTTGGCTATTAGCTCTTGTAATCCATATGGTATCCGTAATTCTATCTTGGTTTGACGATGAAGAAGTATTGGCAAAATCAGCTTTGGTAAATGTAATTTTTGCTCCGCGCCAAACAGTCTGCGCATTAACAAAACTATTCAGCGAAACAAAAATAACAATAAGTAATTTTAGTATAGTTTTCATAGCTTTTTAACTTTTGATTCAATACAAAATTAGCCAAATCATGCATATTTGCCAAATTAAACTTTTTCTAGCCATTTAGTGGGTGTGGATTTTATATATTGTTTACAAGCCATGTAATCAATGTTTTTAACAATCGTATTGTAGCCATTAATAAATCACCACTAATCCATCCGATAATTTATATTATGTTAAGTTGTAAACTTATAAAGTTAAAGCCACAACCTTTCTATAGATTGTGGCTTTAATCAATTGATATAGATCCATGCCCTACTTCTGCATTCTTAATGCATCAATTTTAGCATTCATTTCCTTAATTTTATCTAGCTGTTTGGTTTTACCATATAACTGTTTCATGTATCCATACATTTCTATGCGTTCTGTATTTGACAAGCTTGAAAAACCATCAGCCATTTCAAAATATTCAATAGCTTTGTTAAAATTCTCTGTTTCTAACTTCTTTAAGGCATCAAACTTAACCGTTTCACTGTACGGTAATTTAGAAGCAGTTTCATAAAAATAATTACCAAATGTAGTATGCAAAACGCCCAAATTAAAGGTAGCATCCAAACTATTAGGATTTAATTCTAATGTTTTTAAGTAGTCCATCTTGGCTTTCCTTAAATATGCCGTATCAACTTTGCCCACACCTTTTTTACCATTGGCATCTATAGATCCAACACCAATTTGATCGTTAATGTACCCTCTGATAAAATAAAAGTTGGCATCTGCATTACCTCCGTCAATTTCCTTGTCAATGGTTTGCTTTAAAGTTATTAATTTGTCATTTTGGATATAGTAGTTAATTTCTTCACTAATGACATCCTTATTATCTGGATACGCAATTCTACCGTTTTTAATTGATTCTAGTTGTTTGGTAGCGTTTCCTTCTTTTTCATAAGTACGAGCCATGTAAATATATAGCTTCGGGTCAGCATATTTGTTGTCAATTAACTTTTGTAAATAGCCCCTTGCCGCTACATTGTCATTCATTTTATCCGCTGCAACATAAGATAATAGTACAACCGTATTGTATGAAACACCTGGTACTTTTGCCTTTAAAACTTGATCGTGCTCATTGTCATATTTAATTAGCGGTGCAAGATAATCGTATATTTTCAATGATTCTTTGTAGTTACTGTCCTTCGTTGTTAAGTCATACGCCTTGTTATAAGCATTAACTACCGCTCCAGGTAATACGGAATTTGCATTCTCCCTATATTTACGCAATGATTTTTCATCAGCCGTAGTATAAAACTTATACATAGATATTGCGGCCTTTTCAGCTGCATCCGGGTCTTGAGCAATAAACGCTGTTGTTTTGTTACTCCCGTACTCGGTATAAACCCACCCTCTTACAAACCAATAGTAGGGAATTGCTTCTGCTCCACCAAGTTCCCCAGCTTTATCAATGCTTTTTTTCGCTTCTAAAATGCTTGGTGGACTTTGGCGAATGAGTTGCTCTGCTCCTTTTATTTCAGGCATTTGTCCAAATAAAACAGTTCCCATTGAAAAGGTTAAAATACTCAGTAATAATTTTGTTGTTTTCATTCTATTTATTTCTTCTTTTATATATAATAAACATTTTTTATGCCAAAGTTACTATTCATCAATTTCTTCTTCAGATTCTGATGCGTTATCTTCATCAATTTCTGGCTCAATAGCTTCGTTGATTTCCTCACTGTTCATTGCGGTGTCAATAACTTCGCTGATTATTTCATTGCCATTTTCGTCCAATAGCGCTATTTCTTCTTCTTCCTCTTCTTTTGGTACTTTAGCAATGCTCGCAATAGAATCTTCACCTTTAATGTTAATTAATTTAACACCCTGCGTTGCTCTTCCCATAATTCTTAGTGTATCAACAGAAAGCCTGATGATGATACCTGATTTATTGATAATCATCAAACCATCTTCATCCGTAACGCTTCTGATGCCTATTAATGCACCTGTCTTTTCAGTAATGTTTAGCGTTTTTACTCCTTTCCCTCCTCTTCCAGTTATTCTATAATCGTCAATTAAGGTTCTTTTTCCGTACCCTTTTTCCGAAACAACCAAGATACTTGTATCAGCCTCGTCTGTCGGGTCAATTACTACCAAACCAATAACCTCATCCTTTGGACTTTCTAATCTAACTCCTCTAACACCAGCTGCATTCCTACCCATTTCACGCACTTTTTCCTCGTTAAAGCGAATAGCTTTACCACTTTTCTTAGCGATTACAATTTCTGACTTGCCATTGGTAATTCTTGCCTCAACCAAGACATCTCCATCTTTTATAGTAATAGCATTGATACCATTGCTTCTTGGACGAGAATATGCTTTCAGACTGGTTTTTTTAACCGTTCCATTTTTGGTACACATTAAAATAAAGTTATTGGTGATGTATTCTTCATCGCCTAAATCTTTGGTTCTGATATAGGCTTTTACCTTGTCTTCTTGCGGCATATTCAATAAGTTTTGAATAGCTCTTCCTTTGGTTCCTTTACCCCCCTCTGGAACTTCATAAGCCCTAAGCCAATAACATCTACCCAGTTCTGTAAACAATAAAATGTATTGATGCGCTGATGCTACAAATAAATGTTCTGTAAAGTCCTCATCTCTGTGTCCAACACCTTTCATCCCTCTACCGCCACGTCTTTGTTCTCTGTATTCTGCTAAGGAGGTACGTTTGATATAGCCCATGTGACTAATTGTTATCACATAATCCTCGTCTGCAATTAAATCTAAAATATTGATATCGTCAGCAGCAGGTTCAATTTTGGTTCTTCGTTCATCACCATATTTTTCTTTTACTTCTAACATTTCATCACGCAATATTTGAAACCTCAATGGCTCTTCTGATAATATTCTTTGCAAATATTTAATAAGCTCCATTAATTGCGTATATTCTTCTTTAATTTTATCTCTTTCTAATCCTGTTAATTTTTGGAGTCTTAAATCTAGAATAGCACGTGCCTGAATTTCAGACAAGTTAAAGTTAGTCATCAATCCAGTTCTTGCATCTTCTGGAGTTTTACTGGCCCTAATTAATTTAATTACTTCGTCTAAATGGTCTAAAGCAATTAATAAACCTTCTAGTATGTGTGCTCTTTTTTGCGCCTCTGCTAATTCAAATTCTGTTCTTCTAATTAGTACCTCGTGTCTATGCTCTACAAAGTGCACAATTTGACTTTTCAAGTCCAACATTACTGGCCTGCCCTTTACTAAGGCAATATTATTAACAGAGAACGAAGATTGCAATGGGGTGTACTTGTATAATTTGTTCAATACAATACTTGGCATTGCATCGCGTTTTAATTCAAAAACCAGACGCATTCCTTGTCTACCACTTTCATCTCTAATAGCAGAAATACCTTCAATTACTTTTTCATTAACCAAATCCACAGCCTTGATAATGAGATTTGATGGATTTATTTGATAAGGCACTTCATTAATAATGATCATTTCCTTACCAGTTGGTGTTGTTTCAAATTCAACGTTTCCACGCACTACAACCCTACCTCTACCAGTTTCAAAAGCATTTTTAATGCCTTCAACACCATGGATGATACCTCCTGTAGGAAAATCAGGACCTTTGATGTATTGCATCAGTTCCGCTACTTCAATCGCATTGTTGTCGATATATGCAACGATACCATCTATAATCTCAGAAAGGTTATGCGGAGCCATGTTGGTAGCCATACCAACAGCAATACCAGAGGCTCCATTGGCCAAAAGGTTGGGTATTTTTGATGGTAAAACAGTAGGTTCTTGTAATGATTCGTCAAAATTGGGTCTAAAGTCAACCGTATTTTTATTGATATCATTCAGCATTTCTTCAGCAATTTTTCTCAATCTTGCCTCGGTATAACGCATTGCAGCTGGTGGGTCACCGTCAATTGAACCAAAGTTTCCTTGTCCATCAACCATTGGGTAACGCAAACTCCAAGATTGTGCCATACGAACCATTGTGTCGTAAACTGAAGAGTCACCATGTGGATGATACTTTCCTAGCACCTCTCCCACTATACGTGCGGATTTTTTATAGGGGCGATTAGGTGCTAATCCCAACTCTGTCATTCCATATAAAACTCTGCGATGTACAGGCTTTAAGCCATCTCTTACATCTGGAAGTGCCCTGGAAACTATTACTGACATAGAATAATCTATGTAAGCGGTTTTCATTTCATCCTCAATGTTTATAGGAATTATTTTCTGATCTAGGTATTCACTCATGGTCTGTTCTTAATGTTTCTAACAGCTTGCAATTTACATCATTCTTTATGAATACAGGTACTTTAAACCCACAAATTTTTAACAATGGAACGAAGCATTTTATGAACGGTATTTTTTGACTTTAGGAATGGCAATAATGCCTAATTTTGAATGTTTAATTCTGAATTAACCAGGTCATTTACAATTCTCGCAATTTATCTTAATAACTAATTAAACTATATTTGCAATACCTATATAACAATCAATGAATTTAACTATTGGCATATTCACTTCAGGTTTTTTAGCATTTACAAGCCTCACTAGTACAAATCAACAAAACTTTGACGCTAATGCCCTGTTAAGTAAATGTATTGTATCAAATAGAATAGCAGAAAGTAAAAATTTAAGACCCATCAACTATAACTCATTTTATACTGATAATACTCAATATAAATACAATATGGACGATGAAGAGCTTTGTGGCACATATATACAAGAGGTGAATTTGGAATTTGTCCTATATTATAAAAGCACAGTTTGGTTAAAGGAGAAAAATAAGTTTACTAGAGAAGTTATTTTGGCGGGATTTAAGAACGACACCTTCACAGGTAAATGGTATGTCGTGGATTCCTTTTTAATTCTTAGTCCCAATAATCTTAAGGATGTTTTGGATACTGTAAAAATTGTTAAGGATGGTCTTTTGTTTGGTGAAGTTGGTCTTCATAAAAAAGAGCTATAGTTGTATCGTTCTATTCAAACCGTAAACAGTAAGTAAGGCTTTAAAATCATAAAAAGAACCAATAAAAATAGCCCTTGAACTTTATGTTCAAGGGCTATTTTTATACTACTAAGACTATCAGTATGGGCGGAAATTATCTCGCCCGAAAGTCTTGCTATTTTTTCTTTTTGATTTTCTTTTTTCCAGAACCATCTGTTTTAAGCATGGCTGGCTTTCCGTAACCTAAATCACTCACACCATCCTTAATATAAAAACCATTACCAACAACAAAGATTATCATTTCATCTGGTTTGATGTATTTTTTAATAATTTCATTTACTTGGTCAAGGGTCATATTGTTCAGTATCTCTGTTTGTTTTAAACGGTAGTCATCAGGAAGATTTTTGTCATAGATATTGTATATGTATCCGGCTTTACCAAATGAACTCTCATATCTAAGTGCATCAACGGCTGCCAAAGATTTTTTGGTATAATCCAATTCTTCTTGTGTAATCCCATTCTTGTTGTAGTCTTTTAATATCCTCATTGTTTCTCTAATAGCACTATCAGTTGATGTTCTTTTAATGCCTGCTGCAACATAATAGATGCCAGGAATATCTTCAACACCAGAACTTGCTCCAGATCTTGCTCCATAGGTCCATCCATATTGCTCTCTCAAAGACAAATTTATGCGAGAGTTAAAGTTTCCACCCAAAGCATAATTTGCAATGTTTAATTTGTAAAAATCTCCAAATGCATCATATGGAATTGTTCTGTATCCAATAATCATTTGTGTTTGTGTAGCACTTGGGTTGTCAATCATGAAAAGTTGATTGGTTTCATAGTTAGGGAAACCAGATGCCGTTGGCAGTTTTACATTTTTATTTTCCCAATTTTTCAAGAAACCCAATTTAGCTAAAGCCTCCTCTTTGGTAATGTCACCTGTAATGATGATGGTTGTAACATTAGGTGAAATGTTATTTCTATGAAAGTTGGCCAAATCTGTTGTACTCATTTTAGATATGCTACTAGGATTTCCGCTTGCAGACTCACCTAAGACACTGTTATCTCCATAAATTATTTTAGACCAGCCCTTTGCTTGCATGCTTTGGCTATTGGTTTTTTCACTACTAAAGCTAGCCAATACTGACTTTTTATCTTTAGCAAACTGTTTGTTATCAAAGTTAGGATAAAGCAATCTTTGTTCAAATAATGCTAAAGTTGGCTCAAAACCTTCTTTAAAGCAAGATAAGCTTCCACTAATTGAGCTTGTACCAGCACCAAAACCAATACTACTGCCTAATCTTTCAATTTCATCTTCAATCTCTGCTGCAGTATATTTTTGAGTTCCCTCATTCATCATTCCTGCAGTCATTCTTGCAGTACCACTTAGGTAAGCACCATTGGATTCTAATAACTGCCCTCCTTTGATGTTTACAGACATGTTAATTCTTTTGGCGTCAGGAATTTCAGTTCCCAATATAACCAATCCGTTTGGCAATGTCTCTTTCCAATATTTAGGAGTTACAACCGCTTTTGCTGGGCCAGCAACTGGCCTTACATTCCTGTCAAAGTCTTCTTTTGCTCTATTGTAAGTAAGGTTTTTATATTGCGCATCTTTTGGGTCATTGGTGACATTAGCATATTGGTTAATACTCTCTACAGCTTTATATTTTTGGTTTGGTAAGTTTTGCTTTGGGTCAGGAATTACTTGTACAATGGCAGCATTTTTATCTTTTATATATTGCTTGTAAACGCGCATTACATCTTCTTTAGTAACAGCATTGTACCTTTCCATATCTTTTTGAACATTATACTTACCATTTGTAAATGTTTCATAACTAGAAAGAATACTTGATTTATAGGCAACACTTTCATCAATGCTATAATAACCTACTGTTATACTTTTTTTAACTCGCGCTAAATCTGCATCAGTAAATCCTTGTTCTCCAAATTTATTGATGGTTTCTTTTGCCATAGTCCTGCTTTGTTTCAGTTGTTCTTCAATAGCATAACCAGGGAATGACACCAAGCTTAAAGTAAACTCTCCAGCAAGCTCAGATGTAGAATTGTAAACCGAGGCTTGTAAATAATCATCTCTGTCTTCTATAAAGGTTTTATAGAAAAGTGAACTTTTACCGCCAGCCATTAATTCAGCTAAAACGTCCAAAGCAGCTTCATCCTTGTGAAATGATGGTACAGTTGGGAAAGTAATTTGAACCAATGGGAAGTAAACCCAATCAGTCAAATTTGTTATTTTTTCCTCAGGTAACAATACGGCAGGTATTTTTTGGTCTTGTACTTCTGGTCCTTTTGGAATAGCACCAAAATATTTCATCACCATATTAATTGTTGCAGTTGCATTAACGTCTCCTGCAATAACTAAAACAGCATTGTTCGGTGCATACCAACGCATGAAAAATTTTCTTACGTCCTCTACTTGTACCCTATCCAAATCATCTGTATACCCAATTACTGGCCAACTGTATGGGTGTCCGTATGGATAAAGGTTAAAATCTGCACGCTCCGCAAGCATACCATAAGGCACACCATATCTTTGGTCTTTTTCATTTTTTACAGTTGCTCTTTGCACTTCAAACTTTTCTTTGGTTAAAGAGTCTAAAATGTAAGCCATCCTATCAGATTCTAGGTAAAGCGCCATTTCTAGATTGTTACTAGGTAAGGTTTCATAATAATTGGTTCTATCCCTATTGGTAGTTCCATTCATATTTCCACCAGCACCTTCCACTATCTTAAAATGCTCTTCGTCAGCAACATGGCCACTGCCTTGAAACATCATGTGCTCAAAAAGGTGGGCAAAACCAGATTTACCCATGCTTTCTCTGGCTGAACCAACATGGTATGTTACCTCAACGTGAACAATAGGGTCTGAATGATCTTCGTGAATCAACACTTTTAAGCCATTGGGCAATACATATTTCTTGTAAGAAATGTCTAGGGAAGAAGGATTTGCCTTTACCTCTTCTACCAAATATTGCTCTGCTTGGCCAAAAGCACTGTAAGCTGAGATAATGGTAATTAAACTGAATAAGATTTTTTTCATATTTTATTTATAAATTAATGCTTACAAATAAATGTAATAATCACTTAAAAGACAAAACCATTTTTGATAAATTACCAAAATATTCCTATGAATTGATACTTGTGTGGATGAAAATTCTTTTTTGTTCATTAGCTTTGCAAAAGTGTTGAGAGCTAGTATATTATTTATCCTTTTAAGTTGCAGTAGCATCTTATTTGGACAAACAATGAAAGGAAAGCATTTTTGGTTTGGATTTCTTGAAAATTCATTTCCTTCTAGCGATTTGCAAATGATGGTAGTCAGTGACAGTACAGCAAATATTACCATTAAAGCTCCCGCCCAGGGTTATAGTATAAATTTAAAAGTTCCAAAAGGGGATACTGTCATAAATTTAGCTTTAAGTGTTTTTTATCCAACGGCAGGCTCAGAAAATGTGGATGACAAAGGTGGCGAAGTACTCTCAGACAAATACATACAACTATTTATTTTAAACAAGGATATTTTCAGTACAGATGCCTCACATATACTACCCTTTAGTACAATAGTTAGTGGAGATAAGTACATTGTACAAACCCTACCGGGGTCCTTTGGAGGAGGTGCATCATTTGTGGTTGTTAGTACCAAGGACAATACGAGTTTAAAAATTACTCCTACCGCAAAAACTATTTCTGGTTCATCTGCCAATAACCCGTTTAATATTACTTTGGATAAGGGTGAAAGTTTTATGGTGGTTGCTGCAGACAATGGAGACTTATCTGGCTCAACGGTCATTGCCAATAATGATTGTGATGAATTTGTTGTTTTTTCAGGGAGCAAAAGTGCTCAATCAGATTACTCTGCCTTTTGCACTGGCGGTGACCATCTTTTTAGTCAATGTTCACCGATAAGCCATTTCGGAAATGAATTTGTTGTAATGCCTTTTAACAATCAACCTGGTAATTATTTAGTAAAAATAACTGCTGCTGAAAACAATACTGACATTTTCGTTAACGGAGTTATAGCTGCTAATATCAACAAGGGGATGTCATTTGATTACCAACCACCAACTCCCTATGCTAAAGTATGTCTTTCAACATCTAAACCGACTTCAGTTTTTCAATACATGAAGAGCCAAACTTGTAATTCAGATTCAGGTGAATTAGGAGATCCAAGTATGATATATATTCCGCAGGTTAACAGATGGACAAAACATACGCGTTTCGGAATTTTCAATGTGCCCAACATTAATTTGCATTTTGTGAATATTGTCCTGCATAAAAAGGCTATCCCTTTGCTAAAAATTAAAACAACAGCCCTCTTCTCTGTTGCAATTGACAGTAGCAATATGTGTAATGATTACGCTTTGGTAACCTTAGCTTGTGCTGTAGGTAATTATACGCTTGATTGTGATAGCCCATTCTATAGTTACGTTTATTCTAAAGGCAAAAAAGAAAGTGTGGCGTATTTGACTGGGGCAGAGTTTTTCCCCTTTTCAACTTCATTTAATTTATTTCCCAAAACCCTTTGTTTCAATCAACAACCTGTGACATTCTCTTTAGATTCTGATAGTTTTACAGTAAATCAATGGAATATGGGAGATGGCACCCTGTTTACAAACACCAATTCGGTTTCGCATTCTTACAATAAGGATGGCATTTACAATGTTCAATTATTGTATGGATATAAAGGCAACAGCTGCCCTAAAGATACTTTAAGCATACCAGTAACCATTTTTCCGAAAGTTAGTTTTAATGGGTTACAGGATAAAATTTTATGTGAAGGTGAGAAAGTAGTATTTTCGTTGTTTGGCGAGCCTAGTTATAAATATTTGTGGAGCGACAATGTGTTTGCCAGTAAAAGAGAAGTGACTAAAATTGGCACTTACAGCGTTGTAGCGATAGATAATAATGAATGTAGAGACACGCAATTTGTAACCTTAAGTGACAGTGGGTGCTATGACAAGCGGTTAAAAGTCTACAATTTCTTTAGCCCTAATGGCGATAATCACAATGACTCGTGGAATATAGACAATCAGGGCTATAGCGCAATAAATTATAAGGTGTTTAACAGGTATGGAACGGCCATTAAACAAGGTGACTATCTTAAAAATGAGATTTGGGACGGCAAGTTTGAGGACAGCAAAACTTTGTGTACAGAAGGGACGTATTATTATTACATAGAAGCTGTAGTAAAGCGAACCAATACTATTGAAACTTATTATGGGATTATAACTTTATTGCGATAATTTATTTGAGTCTGTCGAAATCAATAATAACAATAGAAAAATAATGTCGTTATTTTATTAAATGAAAATTTCTAGAGTTTAAAAATTTTCAGCAATTTATCCTAAATTGCGAAGCTAAACTACATAATAAATTTTTATTTTTTACGGTATGAAAAGCGAAAAATGCGATATCCTGCTTGCGGATGATGATTTAGATGACTGTTTCTTTTTTCAAGAGGTATTAATTGACTTATCTATCAGTGCAAATCTTAAAACGGTAAGTGATGGGGTAAAATTAATGCAGTACCTGCAGTCCGATTCTGTAAAATTTCCAGACATAATTTTTATAGACCTTAACATGCCAAGAAAGTCAGGTATTGAATGTATTGCGGAGATTAAATCAAATGATAAGCTAAAGAACATACCTGTTGTGATGTATTCTACTTCGTTGGACACGGAAGTGATAAATATGCTGTATAAAAAAGGGGCTTTGTATTACATGCAAAAACAAGGAGAGTTTTCTCTTCTAAAAAAAACAATTCAAAAGGTTATTACACTTTTCAATGAAAATGGTGCTCAACAACCTTCAAAAGAGAACTTTATTATTAAACCATAAATTAATTACATCTATATGAGTGCAGAAATGTCAGCATGCAAATTTTTACAAGGTGGTGGTGAGATGGGTAAACTCATTAGAGCAAAAGACTGGAGTAAGACGCCATTAGGCAGCCCAGAAACTTGGCCACAGAGTTTGCGAACCATGGTTTCGGTAATGCTAGAAAATCCTTTTGGGATGTATATAGCTTGGGGTAAAGATTATACACAAATCTATAACGATGGGTACCGCCCTATTTTGGGCGCCACGAAACACCCTAAGGCTTTGGGCATAAGTACAAAGGAGACTTTCACGGAGATATGGCACATCATTGGTTCCATGTTTGATGGTGTAATGAAAGGTACCCCAGTTGGCTTTCCAGACTTTATGCTGCAACTTGATCGCAATGGATATCTAGAAACGTGTTATTTCGATTTTGCGTACAGTCCAATAAGAATGGAAAACGGTGAAGTTGGCGGAGTGTTGGTTACTGTAATTGAAACCACTAATAAGAAGAAAGCTGAAGATGAGCTGAAGGAAAGTAAAAGAGAGTTGGAGTTTGTAATTGAAGCATCTCAGTTAGGAACATACGATTACAACCCCATTACTAATAAATTTACAGCCAATGCGCGTCTAAAGAGTTGGTTTGGATTACCAAATGATGAACATATAGAACTTGCTGATGCTATTAACGCAATCACAGAAAATGATAAGGAAAAAGTATCTAATGCTATTATGGATGTGCTGCAATATTCATCTGGTGGTGTTTACGATGTGGAATATACTATTATCAATCCTATTTCTAATAACGAAACCGTTGTTCATGCCAAAGGCAGAGCGTGGTTTAATGAAGATAGAGTTGCTTATCGCTTAAATGGCACTGTAGAAGATGTAACTGGTAGTGTTTTGGCAAGGAAAAAAATAGAGGAAAACGAAAGAAATCTCAGACTGATGGTTTTGCAAGCGCCTATGGCCATCGCTATCCTACGTGGAAAAGATTATAAAGTGGAAATTGTCAATAAATATGCACTGGAGATTTGGGGTCGAACTGAGGAACAGGTATTGAATATTTCGGTTTTTGACTCTATGCCCGAACTTTCAACACAGGGAATAAAAGAATTACTAGATGATGTAGTAAATACTGGAAATCGTTTTGCTACGGACGAATTACCGATTAAACTATTAAGAAATGGGAATTTAGAAACGGTGTATATCAATTTTTCATATGAAGCACTTTACAATGGCGAGGGGAAAATAAATGGCATTATGGCTATTGGTTTTGATGTCTCTCCGCAAGTAATTGCCAGGGAGAAAGTAGAAGATATCAAGGAGAAATATAAGCAACTAATTCAAGGGTTGCCAGTTGCAGTGTATACCTGTGATGCTCAAGGTTATGTCGAAATATACAATGAAACTGCCGTTGAACTATGGGGTGTCAAACCCGAAATTGGGAAAGATTTATGGTGTGGTTCATGGAAAATTTATAAACCTGACGGATCACCGTTGCCGCTGGAAGAGTGCCCGATGGCTCTTTCAATAAATAAAGGCCGAAGTGTAAGTTTTGAAATTGTTATTGAGCGACCTGATAAAACGAGACGTACGATAATTCCAAATCCACAAATTATTCGTGATGGAGATGGAAATATTATAGGCGCGATCAATACACTAATAGACATTACTCCACAAGTTGTTGCGCGAAAAAAAATAGAGGAAAGTGAACAGAGCATTCGCACATTGGTGGAAAATGCCCCCTTTCCCATCGGTGTTTACGAAGGAGAGGAATTGAGAATTACCTTGGCCAATCAGGCCATCATGGATATCTGGGGTAAGGGCAATAAGGTGGTTGGAAAATTATATACCGAAATTTTGCCAGAACTAGAGAACCAGCAAATATTCCAACAAATTCGTTCAGTTCTTAATTCAGGCATCCCTTTCCATGCAAAAAATCAACTTGTTGAGTTAGAAAGGAATGGTAGCCTGAAGCCCTATTATTTTAATTATAGTTTTACCCCTTTGATTGATGGGTCGGGAAAAATTTATGGTGTAATGAACACAGCTGCCGATGTAACAGAGTTGCACGAGGCCAAACAAAGAGTAGAAGATAGCGAAAAGAGGTTCAAAGATTCTGTTAAACAAGCTCCTATAGGCATTGCTATTTTTAGAGGTGCTGATTACGTTGCAGAAATGGCCAATGACAGTTATTTGCATTTAATAGACAAGTCAGAGAGGCAGTTTATTGGTAAGCCCCTTTTTGAATCATTGCCCGAAACTAAGGAATCCTTAAATGCAATAATTGCAACTATATATAGGACTGGAAAGGCTTTTTTCGGGTATGAATTCCCGGTTAATTTAAATCGTCAAGGCAATCCCGTTATAGGTTATTACAATTTTGTTTATCAGCCATTGAAAGAAGATCATGTCATTACAGGCTTTATGGTAGTTGTTACTGATGTAACCGCAACAGTTCATGCAAATCAAATAATTGAGGAGAACGAAGATAAATTAAATCTAATTATTGCTGCCAGCGAACTGGGAATGTGGGAATTTGATGTTGAAAGAAATGAAGCCATTGTTTCTGATCGCGCTTACGAAATTTTAGGCTTTTCAGGTGAAAAAAATTTAACAACAGAGCAACTTTCCGCTCATTACCACCCGGAAGACGAAGAAATGAGGCAGGCAGCTATTCATAAGGCCTCAGAAACGGGAATTTTGCAGTATCAGGCAAGATTAATCCACAAAGATAAATCTATACATTGGATAGAAGTAAAAGGAAAGGTAATCAGTAATGAAGACGGTAAACCTAAAAAGATGATTGGTACTATAAGGGATATTACCAATGAAAAAAGGTTTCAACAGGATTTAGTAGAACGAGAAGAGAAATTTAGACTGCTCGCTGATTTTATGCCGCAGCATGTTTGGACAACTGATACCATGGGAACCACAAATTATTTAAATCAATCTGTACAAAAATATTCTGGACTAAATGATGAACAGTTAAAAGGGAATAGCTGGTTACAAATAATTCACCCTGATGACCAAGATGAAACTGTTGCTAGATGGTCAGAGTCTTTAAAAAGCGGGGAAGAATTTTTGTTTGAGCACAGGTTTAGAAACGCTAATGGAGAATACCGCTGGCATTTAAGCAGGGCATTACCGCAAAAAAATTCACAGGGGGAAATAAAAATGTGGGTTGGTCTTAGTAATGATATTCAAGATCAAAAGATTTTCATGGATAAACTAGAATCGAAAGTACGTCAAAGAACCATGGAACTCAATCAAAAAAATGAAGAGTTGGAAAAGTTAAATAAAGAGTTACAATCATTTATATACATATCAAGCCATGATTTACAAGAACCGCTACGTAAAATCCAAACATTCTCATCACGAATTCTTGAAAAGGACTCTTCTTCTTTGTCAGACATTGCCAAAAGTCATCTTAAGCGAATGCAAAACTCTGCTGACAGAATGCAAAATCTTATCCAAGACTTATTTGCATATACCAGAACAAACGCACAAGAAAGAAAATTCGAAAAGGTAAATTTAAATTCAATTGTAAAGGAAGTAGAAAATATATTTAGTGAAGAAATAGAACAAAAAAATGCGAGCATCGTTATTGCAAATAAAATTAGCTTGTGTGTAATTTTAATTCAATTTAGACAAGTTATGATTAATTTAATCAGTAATTCACTAAAATATGCAAAGAAAGATCAACCATTAGAAATAAGCATTGATTGTAAAGTCGGATATGGTCAAGTATTCCATGTAGAAGGATTGTTGGACCAGGTAAAGTATGCACATATAAGAATCTCTGATAATGGCATTGGATTTAGTCAAGAAGATAGCTCCAAAATATTTGAAGTTTTTCAGAGGCTGCACGGAAAAGAAGAATATAGTGGGACTGGAATTGGACTAGCCATCGTTAAGAAAATTATAGAAAATCATGATGGATTAATTATTGCAAATGGACAACCAGATAAAGGAGCCACATTTGATATTTATATCCCTGAGCGCTAACGGCACTAAATAATTGATACTACTTAACAATGGTTTTGCTTATAATTGATATTCAGATTTTTGCAACCAAACTTTAAGTATAAAAAAATTCATTTTAATTGCCTTATTATGCAAACTATTTTAAGATTAAAATGTTATCTATTCGTAATAAAACGGGGAAGCTGAAAACCGAATAGAGTAAGCAACTAAAAAGATATTAATAAACATGAAAAAAACAATCACACTGCTGCTAATTTCTGTGCTCTTTCAATTTTCTCTTTCAGCTTTGGAAAAGAACAAAATGGATTTTGAGAAGTATGGAAAAACTTTAAATTTAGGAACCGGAATAGGTTACTATGGCTACTATGGCTACATTGGACGCACACTTCCCGTATTTCATTTGAATTACGAATTTGATGTAGCAAAAGACTTTACCCTAGCTCCTTTCGTTACTTTTTACAGTTACCGAAACAACTATTATTGGGGTAATAAAAATTATCCTTACAGATACTATTCATACAGAGAAACTGTAATCCCAATTGGTTTAAAGGGCTCATATTACTTTGATGATTTGTTAAATGCAAGTTCAAAATGGGACTTTTATATGGCTGGTTCTATTGGATTTGCTTTGGTAAGCAGAACATGGGATAACGGGTACTATGGAGACAGAAACGTGTACAAAGGTGCTAGTCCATTATACCTAGATGTACATATTGGAACTGAGTACCATATTTCAAGCAAAGTAGGCGCCTTCCTTGATTTATCAAGTGGTGTTTCTACAATTGGTTTGGCTATTCATTAAAAACAGTCTTTTACTTATATATCAGGGCTTGAAGTCCTAGCTGCATGTTGAAGCTGGTTTTAAAATCAGCACCTAATCTTTGACCCAAAACCAACTGAGTGTATATTCCCAAATAGTCACTCAGTTGGTATGATACTCCCCCACCTATATTTAACTGTGTCATTAGGTTTTTAGGTCTGGAATTGCTTATTGTGTTAAAGTAGTTGAATTGGTAACTGGCGAGCGCATATGGAACAAAATTTTTGCGATACCCTCTGGAAAAAAATTTGGGTATGTTCATCGTTAATCCCAATGAATAGCTGAATTGATTGCTATTTGTCCAATAAACCTCAGTAGTGTCTGCATTCTGTAAGACCCCAAAGCCTAATTGCTGATTAAAATTAAACAATGACGACAAAGGGATATGGTATCCCATGTGTGCGCTATAACTTAAAAAGCTGCTGTTGTTACCTCTGTTATCCAAAATGCTTGAGTGGTAATTTGCAATTCCAAAAGCAGCACTTAAACTTTTGTATTCTGCTATATAGCCTTGAGAAACGGCACGTTTTCCTACACAAAAAACGATAATCGTACAAATTATTAATTTACGCATATCTATCTATTTCCCTTTGTATATCTTTGGTTTTAAGGTCTTGTCGTTTATCAAATTGCTTTTTTCCTGAGGCAATAGCAATTTCAAATTTAATGAATCCTTTGTCGGTTTCAAAAATTCTTAATAAAATAATAGTATGTCCCTTTTCTTTTCCTTTATTCCACAACTTTTTTAGTTCATGCTTGTTTAGCAGCAACTGACGATCTCTTATAGGCTCATGGTTATTGTAGCTGCCTTCTTTAAAAAGGGAAATATGCAAATTCTTTACTTTTAATACGGTTTCACTTTCAAAAAAGCAATAAGCATCTTGTAGGTTTGCTTTGCCATCTCTAATAGATTTTACCTCCGTACCAACAAGTCGCACACCCGCCTCAAAAGTTTGTTCAATGTGGTAGTCAAACTTTGCTTTTCTGTTTTTTATATTAACTAATTGCTTACCCTTTTTCATTTGCTTAAACTATTAAAAAGCTCCGTCAATCGTTTTTTTAGGATTATTTTTTGGCCTTGCCTGCCCTTGGCTATAAGTCTTTCGCCAACCAAAACTTCATAGCTACATTCAATGCTATTTTTTTCAAGTTGGTCAATAGTAGCGGTAATTTCCACTGACTGCCCTAATAAAGCTGGAGAATAATGGTTAACGGTCAAGAATGTTCCAATTCCCTCCTCTTGCTCCTCTTTCATTTCTAAAACAAACAATCTGCAAGCCCATTCGGCATCTCTACCTAAAGCAAACGTACCATACACCTGATGTACAACACCTGTTTCAAACTCAGCCAAATCTGCTTCACTTACTATTTTGGTAAACGTTTTTGAATTGCCGATTTTAAAACAATTTTTCATAGCCTTAGAATTTTACCGAAATACTCAAGCCCAAGGCAGTTGGATAAATGACAGGTTTTACCGTTCCTGAAAGTTTTTGATTGATATTGAAGTCATACAAATGAGCATCAACAGCAGCATCTACTATGTTTAATGCATATAGAGCGGTCATTGCAATAATAGAATAATCTCGGTAAGTTTTAAAAATATCTCTATTTTGTTTTGCTTCATCCAGCCCAATTCCTTCATGCTCCGTAGGTTCTGTATTTGGATCATTGTCGGACAAGGCCCTGATATCAGAACGGTAACGTTTTAGCGCTGCACTGTTCCGCATTATAAAATAACCAGAAACACCGATACCGACATAAATAATGGGTATTTTCCAATACTTTTTATTATAAGCCTGTCCCAATCCTGGCAATACTGCTGAATAGATGGTAGCCCTTTTAGGTGAATGTACCTTTAATCCACTATCCTCAGTACTTATGAAAAAACTAAATTGTTTATTAATATCATAACTATTGCATTTGGCGGATAACTTAAAAGCAAGGCAAAGCAAAAGCAAGCTAATGAAATAAGGGACTTTTTTTCGCATTGTAACCAAGGTCAAAAATAGTAAAAACTATGCCAACCTCGCAATAAGTTTTTCTAATTGCTTAACATCCTCAAATACAAACTGTAAACTTCCACCGCTTTTACTGGCTTTTAGTGTCACAGGTACGCCAAATTTATTACTTAGGGATTGTTGAAATTGACTGTATGCTTTTAAATCTATTTTTTCATAAACTGTATTAGTAGAAGAAGTATCTGTAGCTGTTTCGTGTAATGTCTTGGTTAATTCTTCAGCCTTTCTAACAGATAAATTTTCGTCAGTAATGCGTTTTAGCAAGGTTAGTTGGTCAGTAATATCGTCCAATGCTAAAATAGCTTTGGCATGCCCCATTGTTATTTGCTTTAATTTTAAAGCTAACTGAATTTCTTCGGGTAATTTTAGCAAACGCAGATAGTTTGAAACGGTAGAGCGGTCTTTACCAACCCTATCACTTAGTTCCTCATGTTTTAAGTTACATTCTTCTATTAATCTTTGATAAGATTGAGCAATCTCTAAAGCATTAAGATTTTCACGATGCAAATTTTCAACAATAGCCATTTCAAGCATTTCCTGATCTCTTGCAACTCGAATATATGCAGGAATTCTATCCAATCCTGCCATCATCGTGGCCCTAGTTCTTCGCTCACCACTGATTATCTGGTATTTATCTCTGCCCATTTTGCGAACAGTAATGGGTTGAATAACCCCGTGCGTTTTAATACTGTTACTAAGCTCCCTTAAGGGTTCATCTTCAAAGTCCATTCTTGGCTGAAATGGATTGGCCTGAATATTGGCGACTGGAATATTTGTTATTGAGCCAACAGGTGCGATTTCACTGTTGCCAGCATCATTATCACTGTGCTGCAAAAGTGCTGACAATCCTTTTCCTAGTCCACTTTTTTTATTCTTTGTTGTTGTCATTTATTTCTGTTTTAGTTTGATGCCGCAATTCCTTGCGCAGTGTAATCTGTATTCACAATCCCGTTGCGCTGCAATATCTCTCTTGCCAAATTCAAATAATTGATTGCTCCCTTACTTGTAGCGTCATGATGCAATACTGGCAAGCCAAAACTTGGAGCCTCCCCCAGCTTTGTATTTCTTTGAATGATGGTATCAAAAACAATATCTTGAAAATGTAGTTTAACATCCTCTACTACCTGATTAGATAGCCTTAATCGCATATCGTACATGGTTAATAAAATACCTTCAATTTCTAAATTGTTGTTCAAATTTCTTTGAATGATTTTTATGGTATTCAATAGCTTTCCCAAGCCTTCTAAAGCAAAATACTCACATTGAACAGGGATAATTAAACTATCAGCTGCCACCAACGCATTGGTGGTAATTAAACCCAAAGACGGGGAGCAATCAATGATGATAAAATCATATTGGTCTTTGATGGTTTCTAAAGCTGCCTTCATCATTTTTTCACGATTCGGCAATTCAATCATTTCAATCTCTGCTCCTACCAAGTCAATACTAGAGGGTAAGAGCGTTAAAAACTCATAGGCCGTTTTTAGGCAAACCTCATCTGGGTGCAGCCCTTGAACCAAACATTCATAAAGACCTAATTTAGTATTTTGACTATCAAAACCCAATCCAGAAGATGAATTGGCTTGAGGGTCTGCATCAATTAACAGCGTTTTGTATTCCAAAACCGAAAGGCTTGCGGCTAAGTTAATGGCGCTTGTTGTCTTGCCAACTCCACCTTTTTGATTTGCGATTGCTATTATTTTTCCCATGTTTTTATATGTGTACTAGAAGTTTATTGTTTCTCCTATATTTATTAAATGAATATTTTTACCTGAATTTTTAAAATAAGATTTCACTTGATCGTGATTTATCACAATGCTTTCCATCGTGTCATAGTGCAAACCTACAATTGTCCTACATTCCACAAAATCTGCTGCGACAGCAGCATCTTTATAGTCCATTGTGTAGTTCCCACCTATTGGCAACGCGGCAACCTTGATATCAAATTTATGCTTTAGCAATTTCATATCATACGTCAATGCGGTGTCTCCTGCATAATAAAAGCAGTCTTCTTCATTGTCAATTACAAAACCTGCAGCAACTCCCATATAGCGGCCTTCTATGCTGTTAGAATGGATGGCATTGGTCATTGTTATTCTGCCGAAATCAAAATTAAAACTGCCTCCTACATTCATCGTATGAAAATTTTCAATTTCATTTTCTTTGAGGTATGCCCCTAATTCATGACTTCCAATAACCAAGGCTTTTGTTCTTTTTGCAATCGGTATTAAATCTGCAATATGATCACTATGGGCATGGCTTACAGCAATGTAATCACATTCAATATTTTGAACATCTATATCTTTTGCCATAGGGTTAGGAGAAATAAATGGATCAAAAAGAATAGATTTGCCTTTAGTTTTTACAAGAAAACAAGCATGTCCATAAAAAGTAAATTGCATATAGTAACTCTTAAAGCCCACAAATATATAGTTAATAACTACACAACTTATTTCAAGGTTTTGATAGTTTTAAACACTTTTGGCTTATTTATCCATTGCAATGTGGATAAGAAGTTGAATACTAATATTTTTTCATACAATGAATCTACAAGTATTAACACGTTAGACCCTCATTTTGTAAAGTCACAGAGTGAAAACTGGGTAGTAACGCAATTGAATGCAGGATTAGTTCAATTGGACACATTACTACAACCAAAATCCATGATTGCCGATTCATGGCAGGTAAGCAATGATGGGTTGACTTATACATTCTTTCTAAACAAAGGTGTTTATTTTCATGCTTGGGAAAATCATGGTCCGAGAAGCGTTAGTGCTTTTGATGTTTTATATAGTTTTAATCGATTAATGAATCCTTCAACAGCATCGCCAGGAACTTGGGTATTTAGCGACAAAATAGATTCAGTTACTCCTTTTAGGGCGATTGATTCATTTACATTTTCACTGCGTTTGAAACAAGCATTTCCGCCACTAATTGGTATTTTAAGCATGCCTTATTGTTACGTAATTCCAAAGGAGGCCGTTGAGTTTTATGGCAAGGATTTTAGAAGTCATCCTGTTGGCTGTGGCCCCTTTTATTTTAAACGATGGGAAGAAAATGTAGGATTGGTTTTGAGGAGGAACGTAAATTATTTTGAAAAAGATGAGCATCTAAAGTCTTTACCGTACTTAGAAGCCATACACATCGATGTTAATCCGAACAAAGCATCTGCATTTATGGACTTTGCAGCTGGAAAATATGACTTTTTTAATGAAATAGAAAGTGGTGTAAAAGACGAAATACTTACACCAACAGGAGAGTTAACTGAGAAGTATAAAAACTTGTACAATCTGCAAAAAGCACCCTTTTTAAATACCGAGTTTTTGATGTTCAACATGGAGCAATCTTCAGCATTGATAAAGAACCCTAAAATAAGGCTCGCTATCAATTATGCCATTGATAAAGCATCAATCGTAACCAATGCAAGAAATGGACTGGGAACTGCAGCTAACCATGGCTTTACACCACCCTCATTGCTTAAAAAAACTACAGAGGGAATTGCCTATAATAAAACAAAAGCCTTAGAATTAATAAAGCAGTCTGGTGAAAATATAGGCGCGCCCATCACCTTATCCATTACCGCAGACTATATGGACATGGCCCTACTGATTAAAAATAATTTAGAACAAATTGGTTTCAATATCAAAATTGAAGTGCACCCCAGCGGCTATTTGCGCCAATTGCGCAATGAACAACAAATTGATTTTTACCGAGGTTCTTGGATAGCGGATTACCCAGATGCTGAAAATTATTTAGCATGCTTTTACTCCAAAAACTTGTACCCTAATGGCCCTAATTACAGCAGGTACAAGAACCCGCAATTTGATAAGCTTTATGAAAAAAGCATGCAGACTACCAATAGTTTAATAAGGCAGAACCTACTTCATCAAATGGATTCAATATTGCTCATAAACCCTCCTTTTGCATTACTTTACTACGATAAATCATTGAGAATTTCAAACAAGAATGTTCAGCAGCTTTTTAGTTATCCCAATAACAGTTTGCAATTAAAATATGTCTTTAAGCAATAATAAACCTTAAAATAGGTATCTAAAACTTACTGAAACAGTTCGCGACTCATCTCCCACCCTCAAAGAGTTTTCTAGGTAAAAATAGCGGATAAAATTAAGTTTTGTGTCAAAATCAAACTCTGCCACATAAATAATGTCAATACCGGGTGTCAAAGCATTGGGGTTATACATTCCCTTTTCAATCAGATAGTTTTCATAAGCCGTCATTAAAATGAGGCGCTCTCTTTCGGTATTGCCTATTTTTGTCTTGATATTATACACATCAGAAATGGAACTTTTCCTTTTTACGGTAGTGCTTCCCTCTGCAATAAATGGTTCATTGCTAAAAGGATAGGGTATTTCCTTCCCCACCAAATAGGTCTGTCCATTTTTTAATTGTCTGCCAAAAATAGCAAAAAATTCTTCGTAATTACTTGATATTTGTTTTTTTACAATGTCCTTATTCCTAAATTGAAATTTACCTTGCATTACAGTGGATGAATCTATCTCACCATTATTAAATGCTTTATCCAATTCCTTATAAACAACCTGTTGATATGCGGACCAATTCAATAACTCTAACATGTTTCCATTTGAATCCAAAGCAATTTTTAGCGGTATTTTCATTAGTGGATCCGTTAGTGGGGATTTATCAATGGCAGAAAACTTAAAATCTACAACATATCCCAACCTGTCTGACGACTCAATCGTTAAATGTCCATAAAACGAGTCTATGGTTTCTTGTAATGGGAATTCATTGGCATTTCTCACCACATCTTGCTCCACCATCATATAGGTGAAAGTTTTGCCTTTTGGGTATCCAAAACCAAAGTATTGACCTGTAGTGTCTTGAGAAAAAATTGGTAATGTTATAAAGGCAGCAAAAAAGGTGGCAAGGGTTATTTTTAGGTAGCGCATCGGTTTAGGTTTATCAAAATTTATTCCAAATATTAGTTGTAGTAAAATTATAAATAGTTGCCCAACAGGAATGTTAAATTTTTAAAACGATGTACATCGTTTTTCAGTAACAAAAACAGTCAACCATATTTAGGAATGATTAAATTGTCCTCTGTTTTAATCAATTTCCCGGCCGGTGTGGCATTCTATCAGTGCACTGCCAAAACGCCTTATGAGCTGCCAAAATCTTAAAGACACTTGGCTAAAAGCATTGAAATGGATTGTGCTTCAATCAATTTTTACTTTTATAAAAAATAGTATCTTTGCGCCCATGCTTCCTCAACGTTGTGGATATTGTGGATTTTGGGGTGAAATGATATTTGTTCACAGTCATTATCAATGTCCACAATGCAAAAACAATATATCACCTTGTTGTGAGGGAGAGCAATGCTTGACAGAAGAAGAGCAAAAAATAGAACCAAAGAAAACAAAGAAAATTGGCCATAAAGATTAAAACACCAGAGCAGATTGAAGGGATAAGAGCAGCGAGTAAATTAGCAGCAGAAACCTTAAAATACCTTGAGCAATTTGCCAAACCTGGCATAACTACGGCATACATCAATCAAAAGTGTGATGAGTTTATGCGGGACAACAATGCTACACCTGCCACCTTGGGCTATGGTGGCTATCCAGCATCATGCTGCACTTCAGTAAATGATGTAATTTGCCATGGAGTACCTGGTAAGTATGAGCTTAAATGGGGTGATATTTTAAATATTGATGTTACCCCTATTTTAAATGGCTACTTTGGAGATACTTGTAAAATGTATGAGATTGGTGAAGTTTCTGAAGATGCCAAAAATTTAATGCGTGTTACCCGTGAATGTTTATGGCTGGGTATTGAGCAGTGCAAACCTGGAAATCACATTGAAGATATTGGGTATTATATTGACAAACATTCAAAAAAACATGGTTACAGCACCGTTTTTCAGTTTTGCGGCCATGGAGTTGGTGTAAAATTTCATGAAGACCCTGAAGTTTGCCATGTTGGTGACTTGGGTAAGGGGCCAAAAATGCGCCCCGGCATGACCTTTACCATTGAACCCATGATAAACAGAGGCAAAGCCCGCTCGAAAGTAGATAAAAAAGACGGCTGGACAGCTAGAACTATTGACGGAAAATTAAGTGCGCAATATGAGCACACCATCCTTATTACCGATGAAGGACATGAGGTTTTAACCGATATTTTCCACGATTTTTAGATGAAATCGCTTCATCAATCAGCATTTTTGGTTAAAATAATCGCTGAAGCACTTAAAGAAAAATTTGTTGGTTACTATCTTGATGAAATTTACAGTAACTCCAAAACAGCGTTATGTATTAAACTAAAAAAGGGCAAAGAGCAACAGCTGCTGAATTTTAATTTTAATGCCCAGCAGTTGTTTTTAATGACTCCATCGCAAATATCAAATACGCCAAAAACTGCCATGGAGCAGTTTAAACAAGCGTGTGGAACCAGTATTAAACAGATTGTAAATATTGAAAATGAACGAGCATTGATTTTAAAATTGTCCAATGATTACAGCTTACACTTCTTGTTTTATGGTCGCAGGGCTGACGTGGTTTTATATGGAGCAAAACAAAACTTGTTGGGTAGCTTTAGAAATAAGGACTTAAATCTAGTACCGCTGGGAAACCAGCAAGTGGCTGTTAATTGGGAAGCAAACGGTTGGGATGATTTTTTTAGCCAAAACCCTTTCATTCCTAGAGATATTCAGGAAAAGGATTTTAGTATAGAAAATGCTAAAAATTGGCTTACTTCCCTTGAAGAAAAGGAACTAGCAATTATTGACGATAAATTGTTGCTAACGGATAAAAAAGCAGATGCTCAAAACGCCCTTTCAGTAATTCATCAATTCAACGTTCAGTTTCTAAAGAACACACAACTAAAAGAAAAAGAGCAGGCGCGATTAAAGGCAATAGCGCAAACCCAAAAGTTACTTACAGCAAGATTGGCAAAAGCGCAAAACAAGTTGCTGTCATTGGAAAGTGGCAGTAAATACCAGCTGATGGCTGATGTTATCATGGCTAATCTAACGGTTGTAAACCCCCTATTGAAACAGCAAAAATTAATGGATTGGGTGAATCAACATGAAATTGAGGTATTGTTGAATACAGACCTAAGCCCCAGTGAAAATGCCAACAAATATTACAAAAAGGCGAAAAATGCACACAAAGAAGTTGTATTTTTAAAGCAAAAAATAAAGCAGTTGCAAAGTCAATTAAGTAACATTGAAGTAACTGTAGTAAAAGAAAATCCTATTAAGAAAAAGGGCGTATCCCTTCCCTATCATCAGTTTAGTAAAGATGGTTTTGAGATACGCGTGGGTAAGTCTGCCGAAAAAAACGATGAAATGATCATGCGTTTCAGTCATAAAAACGACACGTGGCTGCATGCCAAAGATGTGGCAGGTTCTCATGTGCTTATTTGCAATGCCAACAATAAATTAATCCCTACAGCGGTGTTAGAATATGCCGCAGCTCTAGCAGCCAAATACAGCAAGCAAAAGTCGCAAACACTGGCATCGGTTGCCTACACCTTGCGTAAATATGTTTTCAAAAACAAAAAAATGACCGCTGGAAAGGTTAGAGTAGAGAAAGAAAAAACATTGATGGTGAAGCCAGAGGAGTGATTCTTAGTAGTTAGTGGCTAGTATAACGATGTACATCGTTAAGTAGTTAGTGTTAATACCTAAATAACGTTGACCGTTTTAACCTATTTAGTCTATTGCGAGCATAGCGCAGCAATCTCAAAGAAAATAGGTGCAACACCTACAAAAAGTGTAAAGTACATCCACCATGCTATTTTTGATTTATATTGCATTTTTGTGATTTGTTTAAGGTGCTGCACTAAAAATTTCTATCTTTAATGAATTGCTAATGCAACTTACGCACAAAAGTAATACTTTGTTTATTTTTTTGAGGAAAGCTTATTTAATTTGGTTTTATATAAAATAATCAACCCTCAAAACGCCTCCCCATGCGTTTTCCCTACCAAAAAAGCACCTACTTTTGGAAATGCTTTGGCAGCGCCAACCAGTATTTCTGAAACAGCAGGGTTTCCGAAACCTTTTTGTATCATTCTACCCCACACCAATCGGTTGGCTATTTGTTTATTCCATTCTTTTTTATACCTGTTTAAATGGTCTTTTTCGTCAAAAGATTGTGCAAAAATAGATGCTGTTTGCAATGCCAAACTCATTCCATTTCCGCAAAGTGGTGTTATCAATCCTGCGGCATCCCCTATCATCGGAACATTTTTAACCACTTGCTCCTTGGCATCAAAGCTTATCTGCGAAATTGCCAAAGGCTTGTCAAATAGTTTGGTGGCATTTTTAAAAATATGTTTTAAAAAGGGGTTCTTACTCAAAACGTCCGTTTCTAGCTGACTGATTTTTAGATTTTTGAGCATTTTAGAATTCACCAAATAGCAAAGACACACTTTATTATCTTCTACCCTAGAAATACCGCAATAGCCTCCTTCAAAATTATGAAGCGCAATGGTTTGTGCATCCATTTCATCCAAATACACGTGGTGTTTAATACCAATCCATTGGTTTAATCGGTTTTTGGCCTTTAAAGTAAAAGGGCGCTGCCATTGTACATCCAAATTGCTTCTTTTACCAAATGCTCCCACCACACGCTTTGCTTTTTGATGGTTATTTTTAGTTTCAATGATAAATTCTCCAGCTACTTCATTCATCCCCACAACTTCTTCAAACACAAAGCTTACACCCAATTCTTTTGCCCTTAAATACAAAAGGTTATCAAAAGCATAGCGACTAATCCCAATTCCGCCCACAGGCATTGCAGTTTCAAAAACCTTACCTTTGGGCGATGATACCTGTAGTCGATTGATTCTTGGATAGGCATCCATTTTTGATAATACTCCCAATTCATCTAAAAAATTTTCAGTTTCTCTAGAAACGTATTCGCCACAAACTTTGTGGTTTGGGTACGTATGTTTTTCAAAAACAATAACCTCATGCCCTTTCTTTGCCAAAACTATTGCCAAAGACAAGCCTGCAATTCCACCACCGATAATCGCTATTGGCTTATTTTTCATAAATCAATAACCACCTAAAAGCCCACTGCCATTTAACTTCTACCTGTATATGGGCCTCCTTTGCCAACTGCAACAACTCATCCTTTTTAAATGCCCTCAACACGGACAAGGGAGCATCATTTTTAAAGTATCGACTGGTATTGGCCAATACCGAAATGATCTTTATTGCATAATAGGCAAATGCATTCCTATGCAAATCATTTACAATAAAGCCCATTGTGGCAAGATTTTTTGCCCAATTAAAGTAGTACACATTTTCTGTGTCCGTTAAGTGATGATTGAACAAAGATGTGACAATAATATCAGGACTTTCCGTCATGTTTAAGTCTCGATAGTCACTGTGGATTAAATGCACATTTAAATGACCCTTAAATCGGGTCTTTGCCATATTTATTGCTGTTTCACTCAGGTCAACTCCTGTAATTTGCAAGGCTACATTATGCTTAATGCCCCATTTTAAAATAGCTGCAATATTGTCTCCAGCCCCACATCCTACATCCAATAGGTGTACTTTGCCATTAAAACAGCCTTTATTTCTAAAATATGTAAGTCCGTTGTATAAGGTGTTATAACCACCTAAGAGTGTATTTACCCGTTCAATTTCATGATAATTTTGAACCAATATAACTTCATCAGTCTCACCATCCATCAGTTCTTTCTCTGTACTTCTTTCTCTAAACATTAATTGAATCTCAGTAAGCAGGTTTCAATACTTAGGCCTGGTCCAAAAGCAATCATTAATACCTTGTCCCCTTTGGCAATTCTATTGGTAGCCATCATTCTTTGCAGTACATAAACTACCGTTGGGCTACTCATATTACCATATTCAGAAAGAATCTCATAAGACGATAGCAATTTATCCTTTTCAATACCCATTGCTGTTATAATTTTATCCAGTATTTTTAATCCTCCAGGATGCACACACAAAGTAACGTCATTAATATTTTTGACCTTGTAATAATCAAGGGCATCGGTTATCAAAGATTTAATATTATCACCAATAATATCTGGAATGTAGGAAGACAGCTTCATTAGAAATCCTGTTTCCGTAGGATACCAAGCCATTTTATCATTTTCAGTATGCAATACTTTATTAAAAGTTCCGATAATCTCTAAACCTTGTTTTTGGTTGGCTTCAACAATCCAAGCAGCAGCACCATCGCCAAAAATCATCGCACTGTTTACCAAATCGGGCTTTGTGCTATATTGAAAATGCAGGGTGCACAATTCAATGTCAATGAGTAAAACCTTGGCATCTGGATGCAAGGAACAAATTTCTTGCGCTTGTTTCATTCCATGAATTGCTGCATAACAACCCATAAAATTAATGGCGCGTTGTGCAATCTCCTGTCCGAGCCATTGTAGCAATCTCAACTCTAAACCCGGAGCCGCAATTCCTGTGCAAGAAATGGTAATTAAATGGGTTACGTTCTTTAAATTCTCAAATTGTTCGATTAAGGATTTACTCAATTTAAAAGCTTCATGGTTATAAACATTTAACCGTTCTGAAATCTCAACTTCATTCTTTCCATTGCTAAATAACAAAGGTTTTTTGTTTGCTGTAAAATCTGGAAGTACGCTGTATCTGGTTACTATTCCTGATTTACGATAAACCCACTTTACTTTACGCAATTCAATTTCATCGAATTGATAATACTGCTGCATGAAATTGATGATATCATTTTGCTTGTGCTCAAACGGAGCTTTGATGGTCTGAATGTTTGTTATTGAAGCCAATGTTTAAGGTAAGGTATAAATAGTAACATAATAATTGCAATATTGTTGCAAATAGCACTAATCCATGTCATGCGCATCACATTTTTAAAATTAGCTTCTTTCTCATCCTTGAACACTTTTGCAGTCCATTTGGAAAAGAAATAAAAAGAGGGGGAAAGTATTAATAAATATAGTAGCATAATACTGACACCCTGCAAAGGAATAACAACATAAGCCAATAGGCCTAATCCTATTGCATTCATAATGCCGCTAAATATTAATGTTCCTTTAACGCCCAACAACATAGAGATGGTTTTTACTCCATCTGCTTTATCCTGTTGGTGTTGGTATATTTGAGTTATAGGATAACCCCCTCCAAACATGAAAGACGCTGCTAAACCAATGAGTAAGAATTTATAAAGGTGAAAACAAACAATACTTTCAGTCAAATAATAAACCGAAAGAAGCACCCAAATTCCTTGAAAAATAAATACGGTTAAAAAACCAATTATCGGGAATCTTTTCAAGCGAACAAATCTCCAGCTATATAACTTAGAAGCCAATACATACACCAAGGCAAAAAATCCAAATTGCCAATTGAGAAGGAAAGAAATAGCCAATCCAATAACATCGAACAAAATAGATATGTGCAATGTGTTTATATCCGCTTTGCTTGGCTTTTCAATATCCCCAATTGATCCATCATCTTGATCCTGATAGCTGTTGTAGGCATTGCTAGCAGGATACAAAAGAAAGTGATAAACAATAAATCCAATTAAAACTTTAAAAGTAAATAATGAAAAGTAAATATCACCACAATTGATTAAGCAGCCATTGCATTGGCAAAGGTCTATTCCCATTAGGCCAAGTAAAAAAACAGGCATCAGCAACAGCGAAAACCGCAATCTTAAATGCTGCAAGGCTGTTTTAGTAAACACAAAGCAATGATATGAATTAAATTCATATTTATTGAACATTAATTCATAAAAGTATGGTGAATTAACGATATTTGCCCTGCATGAGAAAAGAAAGCAAAAAATTTCTAGAAAAATACTTAAATAACCCATCACCTACTGGCTTTGAGGCTTCTGGACAAAAAATATGGCTAGAATACATAAAGCCTTATATTGATGAGCAAATAATAGACACCTACGGCACAGCAGTTGGTGTTATTAATCCCGGAAAGAAATATAAGGTTGTGATTGAAGCGCACTCTGATGAGATATCATGGTTTGTGAACTATATTGACAAGAACGGATACATTTATGTAATTAGAAATGGGGGTTCAGATCACATGATTGCCCCGAGTATGCGCGTAAATTTACATACTGATAAAGGGATTGTAAAAGGTGTTTTTGGTTATCCGGCAATCCATGTTAGAAAGCCCGACTCTGATAAAGCACCAGAAGTGCAAAACTTATTTATTGACATTGGATGTGCTAGCAAAGAGGAAGTTGAAAAAACTGGCGTTCACGTAGGTACAGTTGCCACTTTTGTGGATGGAATGATGGAACTGAATAAAGATTACTTGGTGTGCAGGGCTTTGGATAATCGTATTGGAGGGTTTATGATTGCAGAAGTTGCGCGACTCATCAAGGAGAGTAAGCATAAATTACCATTTACTTTATATGTTGTAAACAGTGTTCAAGAAGAGATAGGTTTGCGAGGAGCTGAAATGATTTCTAGACAACTAAAGCCCAATGTAGCTATTTGTACCGATGTTTGCCATGATACTACATCGCCCGTTTATAACCCCAAAGCGCAAGGCGATCAGGCCTGTGGCAAGGGTCCAGTATTAACTTATGGTCCTGCGGTTCAAAACAATTTGTTGCGTTTAATAATAGATGCGGCTGAAAAAGCAAAAATACCATTCCAAAGAGCAGCTACCTCTAGAAGTACCGGGACGGATACCGATGCATTTGCTTATTCAGCAGAGGGTGTCGCTTCTGCCCTGATTTCGCTGCCGTTAAAGTACATGCATACGACTGTAGAAACGGTCCATTATGATGATATTGAAAACACCATTCAATTGATTTTGGCTTCTGTAAAGAAAATAAAAAACAATCAAGATTTTAGATATATTATTTAGCCTAAATTATGCAAAAGAATAGACTAATTTTCATTTTGGTTTATCCTTTTTTGCTATTTTTTAATGCTTTTCCAAGGATAAGCATTAAAGTGCTTCCTCGTATTCTTTACGTTTTACTGTTTTATATTATAGGCTATCGCAAAAAAATAGTACAGCAAAACTTGGAACGCTGTTTTAGCAATGACATTGATATCCAAAAAGCCACAAAACAATACTATAAACACCTTGCTAGCCTAATTGTAGAGCCTCTATTAACGCTAGGGCTTAGCAAAAGCTACCTTAATAAAAGAGTTCAGGTTAATACTGACCTTATTGATAAGTTGCATAATGAAGGTAAATCTGTTTTTATTGTTATGGGGCATTGCGGTAATTGGGAATGGCTAAGTACTGTGGCACCCTTAAAATCTCCATTTAGGCCTTCAATTGTTTACAAGAAGTTGAGCAATCCATTTTTTGAGCGTTATATAAATCAGTCCCGAAGCAAATACGGTACAGACTGCGTAGAAATGACGCATGTTGGACGTTATGTAATGGCTAAACTGATTAACAAAGAGCAATTTATAATGTCATTTGTAGCGGATCAGATCCCATCTCATGAAAATTGCAGTATTGTTAATTTCTTTAGTACCCCTCATTATTTTTTTAATGGCTATTGCAAATTAGCAGCAAGGGGTAATATTGCCATTGTTTACTTTAAAAGCTGGGTGAAAAATGGGGTGTATTTTTACGAGCCCATATTGCTAAAAGATGCAAATGAGGCCATTGAACAGAGTTTATTGGTTGAAAGATTTGTAGAACAGCTAGAAATCAACATAATGGAGCAACCTTTCAATTGGTTATGGAGCCATAGAAGATGGAAAAGAATGCCTAAAAATTAGTAAAATTTACTAAATCAGTTCTTTGTTGATAAACGATAGAGTGAAATTTTTCAACACAAAATCGTATTTCAAAAAAATTATCAATTATTTTAATCGCATCCTTGCAATAGTGTAGAAAAAGAAGTTATTATTGCAATACAATTATGGCAATTAGTAAAAAATACCTTTTCAATGACAAAGATTTACATTTAAGTAAAGTATGCAAGGCTCTTGGTCACCCTGCAAGAATTGCTATAATAAAGGCGCTATTGCATAAAAACAATCAGACATGTCAGGACATTGTTGATGATTTACCCCTATCTCAAAGTACCGTATCTCAACATTTAAAAGAGTTGCGTGTAGCAGGTTTAATTAAAGGCACTAATAAAAAGACAAGCGTTATTTACTCTGTGGAGCGCGATGCTTTAAATAATTCTCAAAGAATGCTGTCTGACATATTTTTTGAAAAGTCTGTTTCTAGACAGGCTAAATTGTTCTAAATAAAATTACTTCTTCCCTTTTGGGGTTATAGCGTATAGCTTTGCAATTTTAATTTACTGTTACAGCCTTGCTGCGTCTACAGTTCATTCAATTTTAGTTTAATCTGACTTAATTGATGCTGCAATTCTCTATGGGTCATATCAATGCTGTATTCTAATTTCTGAATCTCATCTTTTATTATTTTTTTAACATCAATTTGTGGCTTTTGTTGCCCATTAATCTCTTTTAGTTTGTTGCCTTTGCCTAAAATAAACCATTCAGCATTCAAATCCGGAAAGCATTCCATTACTGCTATAATTATTTCTAGTCCTGGTTTGTTTCTTCCAGATAATAAATGAGATACTGTAGATTTACTAACACCTAATTTTTCACTCAGCTCAAATTGACTAATCCTATAGTGCTTTAAGATAAACTCAAACCTTTCTTTCATGTTTACAAATGTAAACAAAAAATTACAAATGTAAACAAAGTAAATCGCTTAATAGTTACTATTAAGCATAAAATATTATATAAGTAAAACACTATAAAGTACTCATTTTTAATATTTTATAAATATATTGGCTATTTTGTTTAATTTTCTGTTTAAGCTGCTGTATTTATGTCGTGTCGAGGGTTTACAATGGAAATCAATTATTTTTAATTGCTTAAATTTGTCCTTTCAAGCATCTTTTCCGCATTCTTATGCTTACACCACACCCACCCTATTTAATTCTCACTAGAATGCTTTTATGAGGTTTTGAAAAAATGAGCAGTAAACTTTAAATATTGTTACCTTTGCACCATGCAAGAAGTATATGTGATGGATGCTGCAAGAACTGCAGTAGGTAAATATGGGGGTTCTTTAGCTAGTATTAGACCTGATGACTTAGCAGCAATTGCTATTAAAAGTCTTGTAGAGCGCAATGCAGCAATTGACTTTAAACTTTTAGATGAGGTGATTTTAGGTGCAGCCAATCAAGCTGGAGAAGACAATAGGAATGTTGCAAGAATGTCCTCGCTTTTGGCTGGACTTCCAAATGAGGTTCCTGGATATACTGTTAACAGGCTTTGTGCAAGTGGCTTACTTTCTATCGGAAATGCTTTTGCCGCAATCCGTTGCGGTATGAATGAAATGGTAATTGCTGGAGGGGTTGAAAGTATGACTCGAGCTCCGTGGGTAATGGGAAAGCCAGAAAGCGCTTGGGACAGAGCTCCACAAACCTATGACACCACCATAGGGTGGCGATTTACAAACCCTGCTTTATCTAAACTACACTACCCTTTCGCAATGGGAGAAACCGCTGAAAATGTTGCCGAAAGATGGATGATTACGAGAGAAGAACAAGACAATTTTGCCCATTTATCACAGTTAAAATACGATAATGCATTTAAGGACAATAGATTTAAGGATGAAATTATACCCGTATCCATTCCACAAAGAAAAGCTGACCCCATCGTATTTAATGTAGATGAGCATCCACGCCTTTCCTCTTTAGAGACCTTAGCTAAACTCAATCCAGCATTCAAAAAGGACGGAACAGTTACTGCTGGAAATGCTTCCGGAATTAATGATGGTGCTGCTGTATTATTGCTCGCATCTGAAAACATGGTTAAAAAATTCAACCTTCAACCAATTGCTAAAGTAGTAAGTGTTGCAGCCGCAGGTGTTAGTCCAGATATAATGGGAATTGGGCCTGTTCCAGCAACTCAAAAGGCCTTAAAGTTTGCCAACTTATCTGTTGCAGATTTAAGTTTAATTGAGCTGAATGAAGCATTTGCTTCTCAGTCAATTGCCTGCATGAGAGATTTGGAACTAAACCCTGAAATAGTGAATGTAAATGGTGGGTCAATTGCTATCGGTCATCCATTGGGGGCTAGTGGTGCAAGAATTGCCAATACCCTACTCTATGAGATGAAGAAAAGGAATAGTAAATATGGTCTTGCTACCATGTGTGTTGGTGTTGGGCAAGGTCAGGCAGTTATATTTGAAAACTTATCTGCTTGAACTACGTCTTAGAAATTGCATTTAACGGTTCTTCTTTTCACGGATTTCAACGACAAAAAACTGCCTATTCTGTGCAGGAAGAAATTGAAGTAGCACTTTCAAAATTGCTAAAAGATAGCATTGTTGTTACAGGATGCGGCAGAACAGATACGGGAGTACATGCTTTATCGTTTTTTTTGAATTTTAAATTCCAGGGAAATCTAGTGGATATTAATTTCATTTACAAACTTAATCAAGTGCTGAGCAAAGACGTTGCTTGTTTAGGAGTATGGGAAGTTGCAGAAAAGTTCAATGCACGTTTTGCAGCATTGGATAGAACGTATGTTTACCAAGTAAACATGATTAAAAATCCGTTTTTGCAGCAGCAAAGTCTTTTTCTTAAAAGAGAACCTAACTTTGAGTTGATGAACCAAGCAGCCCTGCACTTGCTTGGCGAACAAGATTTTCAGTGTTTTTCAAAAGTCCATACGGATGTTGCCAATTTTATGTGTACTATAGCTCGTGCTGATTGGGTTTTAAGCGAAGACAAGGCTATTTTTACCATTACTGCCAATCGTTTTTTAAGAAATATGGTTCGCGCCATTGTTGGTACTTTGCTAGAAATTGGATATGAAAAATATCCTCCCACCGCTATTTTACAAATCATTGAGAGCAAAAACAGAGACAAAGCTGGAAAAAGTGTTGCCGCTCACGGACTATTTTTAAAAATTATTCGTTATAAGCAGGATGGTTGGAAAAAAATTATTTAACAATTGCACCATTGTAATGTATGGGAGCTAAAAAAATAACGAAACTGTTATTATTACTGCTTATTTTGGGAGCGTGCACCAAAAGAGAAGTTGACAGGAATGAAATCATTATAGAACGAAAACACGGTTCATTTCGTAAACTATACATTCAAGTTGGGAATGTTATAAGAAATTATAGGTTAGAAGTGCCCAACAATGTTCCTTTAGATTCTCCTGCCTCACTTATTTTTGCTTTTCATGGAATGCCCATAGATAGCAAAGACATTATGCCAGAATACACCAAACTGAATGATATGGCTGCCAATCTCAAAGCCATCATAGTCTATCCTGCAGCACAAGACAAAATTTGGGCAACAGATTATTACAAAACCACTGTAGACGTAATACTTTTTGACAATATATTATCAAAAATTCAGGCTACATTTTTGATTGACTCTGCGAACATTCACATTATTGGGATAAGCAATGGTGCCAATTTCTGTCATTATTTAGGAGCTAAAAGAGCTGAGGTAGTTGCAAGTGTTACTGTGCATTCGGGCAAGCTTGACAATCCATCAAACGCAAGTATTAATGCTAAAAGAAAGTTTCCTATTTTAATGGTACATGGTGTAAACGATAATGTTTTTACCATAGAAACTGCTATTAAAGACCAACAAAGGTATATTTCTGAAAAGCACCAGGCTCATCTTATAAAAGTTGAAGGTCTAGGTCATGGGTGGGCGGCAAAAATTAATATCAATGATTCGATACAAAATTTCATAGTAAATAATCCACTATAAAGGCAATTACCAAAGTTTCAACCAAGAATAAAAAACTACCTTTGCACTTATGAGCCAGGTTATAAAAAGTCAAGCTAAAATTTTACAGAAACTGGGCATCAAATCCCTCAATGAGATGCAGAAGGAGGCTATTAATGTTATTGAGGAGAACAAGGACATTTTATTGCTTTCACCTACCGGTACAGGAAAAACATTGGCCTTTTTATTACCGATACTGAATGAACTAAAACCTGATATAAATGCGGTTCAAGCAATAATAGTGGTACCAACCAGAGAATTATCCATTCAAATTGAGCAAGTAATCCGTGAAATGGGGAGTGGGTATAAAGCCAATGCGGTATATGGTGGTCAATCTTTTAGCAAGGACAGAACCGCTCTTAAGCACCCTCCTGCCCTATTAGTAGGCACGCCAGGGCGTATTGCCGATCATTTACGAAGAGAAACTTTTAGTACTGAATTTGTTAAAACCTTGATTTTGGATGAATTTGATAAATCTTTAGAAATTGGTTTTGATGCTGACATGATGGACATATCTGAACGCTTAAAGAAAGTAAAAAAACGCATATTGACTTCCGCCACACAGGCTGTAGATATTCCCAATTTTGTAGGGTTTGGCAAACCAGTAGTTATTGATTATTCAATTGACAAGAAGGCAAATCTGAACATTCAGTTAATTGAGGCACATACCAAAGATAAAATCGAAGACCTAACAAAACTACTCGAAAAACTAGAAGACCAACCTGGAATAGTATTTTGTAATTTTAAGAATAGCATCCAAAAAATCAGTGATAGTTTAACAGATGCAGGAATATCCCATGGTTGCTTTTATGGAGGACTAGAGCAAAAAGATAGAGAAAGAGTATTGATACAATTTAGGAATGGCACGCACAAAGTCATCTTAGCCACAGATTTGGCAGCCAGAGGTTTGGATATTCCGGAGCTTAATTTTATCGTACATTTTCAATTACCCCATTATGAAGACGAGTTTATTCATCGCAATGGCAGGACCGCAAGAATGCATGCAAGCGGGAATGCTTATGTCTTGCATTGGAAAGGAGCAAAACTGCCGAGTTATATAAAGCTTAAAGAATTTGTATCGTTGCAAAATGAAAAAAATGAACCATCATTAAACAAATGGACGACTGTTTTTATTTCTGGTGGCAGAAAGGATAAGATATCAAAAGGTGATATCGTTGGGTTCTTCTTAAAGCAGGGAAATCTTAACATTGAGCAAATTGGATTGATTGAATTAAAAACTGATTGTGCATTTGTGGCAGTAGATAATGAAGTTGTTCATGGACTTATTAAAGATTTGAACAATACCAAACTTAAAAACAAGAAGGTCCGTTTGAATACCATATAAGTGTGCCTAAGTGCTGTCAAAATATCGTAAAAATATGATTTATTTGCTTATTGCCATTCTCTTAATACTGAGTTTATATTTATTAATCTATAAGAACATCCAACATTCACCAAAAAACAACAATGAAACCGCATTTGAACCACAAATTCCAATGGATTCAGAACGCTTATTACCAACTAAAAATACATTAAAAACTAGTCAAAATAAATACAATAATGTACGAACGGCTTATCAAGCTAAGGAAAATTATATTGCCAATTTACTTCATTTTTACCATGTTGACCCAAAAAAGTGCGAACTCTATTTAAGGGCGTTTAAATCAGAAGGAATATTAGAATTATGGATTAAAAACCAAGAAGATAGGCAGTTTCAACTTGCCAAAAGCTATGCAATTTGTAAAGCTTCTGGAACAATAGGTCCCAAAAGAAAAGAAGGAGATAGACAAGTGCCTGAGGGATTCTATCAAATTGACCGGCTTAATCCAAAAAGCAAATACTTTCTTTCAATGCATATCAATTATCCTAACTTTTCGGATAGAATTTTTGCAGATAAAAAGAACCCAGGAAGCCTAATTTTTATTCATGGCAATTGTGTTAGTATCGGTTGCCTTCCTATTACCGATGACAAAATAATGGAATTGTACATCTTGTGTGTAGAGGCAATGGAGAATGGACAAAAATCAATTCCAATAACCATTTTTCCTACAAAGCTTGAAGAAAAAACTTTTACAAAACTGACAAAGAAATATGCGCAACATGCAAATACTGTCAACCTTTGGAAAGACTTAAAAGCGGCTTACACCGCTTTTAATGAGTATAAAACACCGCAAAATATTATTTTTTTAGACAATGGCAGGGTTCGCATTGAACATGATTAAAAGACTTATAAACAGCCTATTATACTTTACATCACACTTTAAAAACTCAAAATACCCTCTTTATCAACAAGTTAAATGCAAGTTTTTTCAGTAAAAATTTTGTCAATTAAATTTTATTCTGTTATAATTGTATCGTTATAATTTAAAACAAAATAAATTTATGAAAAAAGTATTATTTACTATCGGAGTTTGCGGAATGTTATTTTTTGTGAGCTGTAAAAAAGAAAGAACTTGTGAGTGTGTAACTAAAGACACTTCTGACAACTCTACAATTGGAACATCTTCTATTACATTCACAAGCACTAAGAAAAAAGGTGAAACGTCTTGCAGTGCTTTAGAAACAAGCTCAGGAACTTACAAAACTACTTGTACTTTGAAGTAATCCTTCAGCCAAAAATAAAAAAAGGCTTGATTCTGTCAAGCCTTTTTTTATGCTTTATAAATTTATGTTAATTTTTTAAGGTCACTCCCAGTTCTTGAGCTTTTGTCTTTAGATAAGCAAGACCTTCTTCAACCGTATCTCCCACCTCACCATCCAATACTGCCTCTCTAATTAGGTTTTTTAAGATGCCAATATCTTTTGGGTGATTTAACTCAAATGTTTCCATTATATGATTTCCTGTAATGGCAGGTTGCCAATTTCGTAACTTGTCTCTTTCAGTTACATCCGCAATCTTTTTTCTTACCTGCACCAAGTTATTCAGGTACTTTTCTTTTTTCTTTTCATTTTTTGAGGTGATATCACACTTACAAAGGTCTAATAGATCATTAATGTCTTCACCTGCATCAACAATTAATCTTCTGATAGCGCTATCGGTAACAATTTCTTTGGTCAATGCAATGGGTCGCAAATGAAGTAAAACCAGTTTTTGAACGTACCTCATTTTTTCATTCAAGGGCAGTTTTAGCTTTTTAAAGATGTCCTTTACCATTAAACTGCCCTTAAACTCGTGCCCATGAAAAGTAAAACCCGTGCCTGGCTCAAATCTTTTGGTTGCTGGCTTGGCAATATCATGCAGCAAGGCAGCATAACGCAACCACAAGTTATTGCTTGTAAAAGCCATGTTATCCAACACTTCCAGTGTATGATGGAAATTATCCTTATGACTCAAGCCATTGATGGTTTCTGTACCTTTTAGCTCAACCAGTTCCGGAAAGATAAGGGGTAAAATACCCGCTTCATCCAATAAATATATTCCTGAAGAAGGCAATGCCGACTCCATTATTTTGTTAAATTCAACCGTTATGCGCTCTTGTGTTAAAATTTTTACCCTGTCCGCATTTTTGATAATGGATTCAAAAGTAGTATCCGCTATTTTAAACCCTAATTGAGCAGCAAATCTGATGGCACGCAGCATGCGCAATGGGTCATCACTAAAGGTTATGTCTGGATCTAAAGGAGTTCTGATTATTTGCGCGTCTAAATCCGCCAATCCGTCAAATGGATCTATGAGATTATGAGGTGCCCTAAGACTTATAGCTAAAGAATTAATCGTAAAATCACGCCTGTTCTGGTCATCGGTCAACGACCCTATTGTAACAGAAGGATTGCGGCTTTCCTTGCTATACGATTCTTTTCTAGCCCCCACTACTTCAATCTCTATGCCTTTATAAATAATTTGAGCAGTACCATACGTTTTAAAAACGGTGATGGTTTTTACCTTTAAAAAATCGGCTAAGGCTTTTGCAAACTCAATCCCATTTTGCTCAACAACAATATCGATGTCCTTGGAGTTTCGATAGAGAAATATATCCCTTACTAAGCCTCCTATTAAAAAAGCATTGTATTTAGACGATGATACAAACTGGATGATTTTTTGAAAGATATCATCCTTTAACTTAGCATCAATAAGTGCTTGAGTACTCAAATTTATCGACCTTTAAAATTGGCTTTCCTCTTTTCTACAAAAGCACTCATGCCCTCTTTTTGGTCTTCGGTCGCAAAAAGCATATAAAAGTTTTTACGCTCAAAGTACAAACCTTCTTGCAAAGGGGTTTCAAATGCCTTTAAAACACTTTCTTTGGCTAACTGAACCGCAATGGGAGATTTTTCAGCAATAATTTTGGCTAATTTTACCGTTTCTGACAAATACAGTTCAACTGGAACTACTTTATTAATCAAACCATATTGCAAGGCTTCTTCGGCCGAAATAAAAGTACCGGTCAGTACCATTTCCATGGCTCTGGTTTTTCCTACTGCCCTGGTTAAACGCTGTGTTCCACCTGCACCCGGCATTACACCAATATTGATTTCAGGTTGTCCAAATTGCGCTGTTTCACTGGCTACTATCATGTCACAAATCATACAGAGCTCACAACCTCCGCCTAAAGCAAAGCCACTCACCGCAGCAATAACGGGCTTTTTGGTTTTCCGTATTTGGTCCCAAGTGCTGAACTGATCAATTTTAAGCATATCAATCGCATTTTTGCCACTCATTTGCTTGATGTCTGCTCCTGCTGCAAAAGCGCGTTCATTTCCGGTAATGATAATCACGGCAACGTTTTCATCATTGTCAAGGTCTATCAATGCTTGCTTAATCTCCAACATCAGTTGTAGGTTAAGCGCATTCAACTCTTTAGGTCTGTTTAGTTGAATTAATGCAATCTTTTCATCGTATTGCGGTGTAACTATAATGTATTCAAAACTCATTAGTGATTAAATATTTGATGCGAAAGTAAAGAAATTAATGCAACTCCTAAACCAGCTGCAAAAGCAATCCATTTCTTTTTATTGAAAGAATGGTGTATAAAATTCTCTGAAATAACTGTGGTAGCAATGTGCAGAAGGATACCAGAACACAAGGCCAAAATAATGTACTTATAATCTGGCTTATACCAACTGGTTTGTTTGATAATGGTAGAAACGCTGTACCCTATAGGAATGGCAGAGGCATACAAAACAATTAATCCAGCAGTTAGTGTTTTTCTATCGGCTTTTTTGAATAGAATATAGGCCAGTATAAAACCTGCAGGAATTTCATGCAACGCCAAGCCCGCTAAATAGTTAAAAATAATGTGGTATTCATCATTCAACATTGCCAGTGGCATTCCTTCTAAAAAGGCATGCAGCCAAAGCGCAATATACAATGGCGTTAATTGTAAGTTTTTGGTGTCATGGATGTGCCCATGCTCTACCCCTTTGCTAAAGGTATCTAAAACCAATTGAATTAAATAACCTACCCCTACAAAAAGCCACACACTTTTGGTTTGAGAGACTGCTTCTGGCAAAACGCCTGCAAGCGTAACCGTTAACAAGTAAGCACCGCTAAAAAGCATGAGCGCAGAGAGGTCATAGCTTTTTTTATTGAACCGAATGGCCAGCAATGCGCCTGATAAAGGAAATAAGATAAAAAACCAGATCATTTTTTAGAAGAATGCAAAGATAGTGGATGCACCACTTTTTTTAAGCAAGAAATGTTCTTTAAATCCAAATTAAAACTTTTTTAAATATCCCTCTTATAGTGAATTTAATTATTTCATCTTCGGATAAAACAATGTTCTCAAAAGAATCATCGTAACTTAAAGGTTTTAGAACAATAGATTCATGGCGAAAACCCTCCTCTGAAAAGCTTTTAGTACTGCTGTATTCTTTAATCGTATAACCTGAACCATAATCACCATCCTGAATACTTGTACATTCCGCAAGCACAATCTCTCCATTTCTGCTACCAGCAGTATATTGTTCAAATAGGCAATAAGAACCATTTGGTATTTTCCTATTCATAGATTCTCCAAATACTTGCGCAATAAAATAACCTTTTTTAGGACTCACTTGCATTGGCAATTCTGCCCAACTAAATTCTTCATAATATTGAGGGTCTGTAAAATCGCTTGCAGCTACTTTTATATCATAAATTGGAACAGCATTTACAAATGGCTTCACTGATTCAAAAGGAATAATTCTAGGACTATTAATTTTGTTTTCAGTATTTGAATTTATTTCTTCATTATTATTTAGATGCTTTTTTAAATATTGCTTTAAATTATTATTACAAGCATAAATATAAATGCCTTTAATGCCTCTATAAAGTACAGTTTTATAAATATTAACAATATATGATTTTAGGTCATTAATATCAGTTACCCCATTTTTACCATACTTATCAAAATATTTTGTTTTGTCTATTACTAGTTCATTTTGAATTGGATCATAGTCTATTTCTAACCCAAAAATTATTGCTGCGTAGTTCAAGTCATACCCTTGCGTTGTGTGAATACAGCCAATTTGTTCAAAAGCGTTTTCGGATGTAATCCAATCATTGTAAGTTTTATTCCATTGAAATTCCATACCATCGATTCTAATATCAATTGCATTTAAATCAAGGTTTTCTTTCCTTTTTGGGTCTGACTTCCATTCCCAGGAATATCCTGCGATCATTCTACAAAGACCATTTTCTGCCTCTTTAATTTTTAGTTTGTTGTAGAGGGAATTAAAGGAATTGAAATATTCTAATTCAAAGCCTGCAGGTAAGTCAGGCTTTTTATTTACATCACAATTTAAAAGTTTATCAACAAAAGTGATATAATCATTCCCGCCTTTAGTTCTCATTTGAGATTTGAGGCTTAACCTTAAAGTGTTTGGTCTATTTAGCAGTTCCGTAAATCTAAATTCATCTATATCAGAAGGTTTTACTGATTGTGCGGCATCATAAAATAAAATTTGATTACGACTATTCGCCATTATCCAATCCAATTCATTTCCTTCATCACCTAGACCTAATAATTCGTTCTTTTTTTTGAATTCTCCTCTCCAACTTATATTTCTATATTGTCTTAGCCTGTGTGCTTCATCTACAATTAACAGATCATATTTAATCCCTAATTTAAAAGTTTCAGAGGGAGACATAACCATTTGTTTTTTCAAGCCTGGGACATTGTTAAATACCTTTTTGATGGTTTCTCTTAATGGAGTCATAGCAATCACAAATCCAATTTTCGCTTTAGGATATTTTTTTTGAAATTCCTTGATTAAACTAATTTCATAAATATCATCCTCTTTAATATCAGTATCCTCAATGTCGTTTATATCACTTACCAATAATTTCATAAGGTAAGTTGCCAAAATTGTTTTTCCGGTACCTGCACTTCCGCTTACAAAGATTGAATTCCCTTGTGAGTTGTTAATATCTGTGAGTATTTCTAAAACTGACTTATACTGATCATCATTTAAGGACTTGTAAGGGGAGTATTTAAACAATTCAGAATTTTCAATTTCCGTAAGTGATTTAGAAACAATTTTTTTTTCAATTAACTTCTGCCATACAGTATAAAATAAATTTCTATATAAATGTTGTTGATAATAGTTGTGATTTTGATGTCCTAGATTTAAATTTTCTGTTGTAAACGTTCCTTCTGCATTAATATATTGTATTAGTCTAGATTCTAACTCTAACGTAGCCGATTTATTAAATTTATCGCTTCCAATTATATTAACTGTTTGAAAAAGGTTTGCTTTTTTTGGATTTGCTAAGTGGTTCTTTAATCTTTGAGATGCATTATTTGATTCACCTATATATGCTTTGCTTGCTCCTTCATTTTTCAGAAAATAGACTAGTGGCCATTGATTCTTGACCCATTGATTTGTTTCAATTTTCATTAATGATTCAAGATTAAATGGATAAGGCTCCGAAACTTGAATTGACAATTCAAAATCTTTATAATTCATCATACTTTTTTGATGTTCCTTTTGCCTTGTCAGCAGGATACTTTTTTCCATTTGTTTTGATTTTGTCCAAAACAATTTCTTTTACATCAAAACCATATTTTTCCGCTAGCAAAAACGCATATGAAAAAATGTCGGCAAGCTCTTCTTTTACTTTCACCGCATTTGCCTCATCCGCCTCTTTCCATAGAAATAATTCCAATAGTTCAGCAGATTCAATGTTAATAGCCAAAGCTAAATCTTTTGAATTATGAAATTGTTCCCAATCCCTTTCATTTCTGAATTCCAAAAGAGCTTGTATTATTTCTTCGTTTTCTTTCATTAACTATTTGATTTGTGCAATATTTGTAGTCTTTCAATAATTATAGCTAACTTACTTATATACACTATAACTGCATGGTATTATTTTTATTGCAAATGTAAATTTTTATTCTATCTATAGGGTAGCAAAAGGCTAAATTATTTTTTAAATAGCTCTTTATTAATGCATAAAACATTAAACACAAACTGGGTTTCAGTCGTGTAACCCCAAAAAACTAAAATTTCTATACACTTTTCGGGGCTAAAGAAGCGCTCAGTTGCATTAGCGCTATGAAATCATCTATTACCTTATTTTTCGATTGTATTGATATTCTTTTATGGTTGTGAAAAATGCTCGATAAAAACTTCTTTTAAACCTCCGAATTGGTTAAAAGGAGAATGGGTAAATGGCAACAGTACATTCAATATTCAAGATGGTCTGTTTGAAGAAAAGACACCAAACAACCAATTCAATCACATCAAGGATGGTTTTAAAATTTGTAAACAGGGTAAAAAGATAAAGATAATCTCAGACGGTTGGGTTAGACAATTTGAAAAAATAAATAAAGATGACCTACTTTATTGGATATATGAGAGCAACCCAAATTCAAGTGTTAATACTGTAAGTGCTGCTTTAAAAAGGAAGTAATAAAATACCTTCACCACCCCATCTATAGACATGAGGACTTGTTGGGTAGAATGCATATATTTGTGCGTTGGGCAGCATTATTATTTAACAAAGCGGTATTTAATACATTGTCTTAATGATGTGCCATTAACCGACAGTCATTAAACACAATTAAAATGAACAAGAACAAAATTTTATCTATAACAGCAATTTTATTAATAGTACTGGGGATAGCAATGATTTACATTGGTGGATTTTATGCACCAAAAGTAATGTTGCCGCCAATAATTAGTGGCGTAGGATTCTTTTTGATTGCCTGGGCGCTAAATGCGCTAAAAGGTAAATGGTAACCATACATTAGGTTGCTTTTTTACGAACACATTTTTTAAATTAATGCATTTGGTTTATTATTGTGGGGGAACAAACAATCCTACAAAACGTAAATATCTGTGCGACCTTTGGCGCAAATGACACAGTGAATTGTGTATGTCGTTTATAGGGATGTTATATGCGATTAAAAATAAACTAAAATGAAAAAACAGATAATTCTAATTCTTCTTGCCACTTTTGCTATACAGACTGCTAATTCTCAAGACACTTTTTCTATTGTTGCGGTTGACTCCGTTACTGGTGAGGTTGGTAGTGCTGGAGCTTCTTGTGTTGACCTATTTCAAACGGGGTTTACCACTGATGATTTTCTAGGACAACTAATTCCAAATGTTGGAGCAATCAACACCCAAGCATACTACTTACCTGCAAATCAAACCAACGCAACAAGTCGAATGAATTTAGGAGAATCACCGAGTCAAATTATCAATTGGTTAGTTGCAAATGATGCGCAGTCTCAACCACAGATTAGACAATATGGAATAGTGGCAATAATTAATGGTTCACCTGAAGCAGCAGCGCATACCGGATCCTCCACAGATAACTACAAAAATCATATCGTTGGTCCTAATTATTCTATTCAGGGTAACATATTACTCGGACAGGTAGTTCTGGACTCGATGGAAGCTAGATTTCTTAATGAACCTGGCGATTTGGCCTATAAACTTATGGCTGCTCTACAGGGAGCCAAAATGACAGGAGCAGATTCTAGATGTAACTCTAACGGTACTTCCTCGCTCTTTGCTTTCGTAAAAGTAGCACAACCTTCAGACACCTTCGGGAATCCCTCTTTCAATGTTTCAGTGAGAACAGCAAGTAATGCTGGAATCGAACCTATTGATTCTCTGCAAACCAAATTTGACCTAGCACATAATTGCAATACTGTTGGTCTTATAGAAGCAGAGGAAATTAGTAAGTCCTTCTCTATTTATCCCAATCCCTCTTCAGATTACTTGACTATTGATGACAAAACAGAAGAAACCTATGATTTGTTTTTGTTTGACATAGCAGGAAAGTTAATATATCAGGAGTCCATAGATAAAACTAAAAACCTAAAAGTTTCACAATATAAAAACGGTGTCTATTATCTGAAAATCACCAATAATAATAGAACTGTTGTTAAAAAGGTAATTATTGAATAAAAGCGTATAACGCTGTATCTGTGACAATGCTCCCTATCGGTTGCACTCCAAACATACTAACTGTTATAGGTAAGTACAGCAGAAAATTCAAGAACAATAAATAAAAATACAACATGTCAAAAATCAAATTTTATTTTTCAACCCTTTTATTGCTAGTGCTTTGTTTTTCTTCATGCACAACGGAAAAGAAATTTTATTCGTCTGGTTACCACGTAGATTGGAATAATAGCAATCGGATTTTAGTAAAGAAAGAATTAATCAACGATAGTAGTAGAGACCATACGGAACTAAATAAATTAGCGTCTTTTGAGCAATCAGAAATAGAAAGTTATTTTGTAAACAATTCTACAACAAAATTTGACCAGAACGTAATTGCATCGGTTGACAACGAGTCGGTTATTTTAGCCAAAAAGGAATTAATAAATTTGGCAACAATTCAACAGAGAGAGGAGAACAAGCAAGAAGTCACTATTAATTCATCAATCAAATCTGATATTAAAACTATTACAAAAAACCCAGATGAAGAACCTAAAACCAACACTCTTGCATTAATATCTTTTATCAGCGCTATATTATCTTTAGTAGTTTATGTAGGGATTATACCATCATTACTTTTAGGAGCAATTGCTCTTAGGCAATTCAAGAGAAACCCTGAAAAATATAAAAATAAATGGATGGCTAAAGTAGGCGTTTTGGTCGGCTACATAGGATGTTCTTTAGGTATATTGGCTTCTTTGGCATTGGCCATGTTTGGCGGACCAATTTGGCTAATACTAGGAGGATTATGTGCAATTAATATTATCGTGAGTACTGTTATTATTCTAAGGAACTAACCTGCTCATTACACTGCATATAGCAAATAGGTGGTTCGGTGGTATACGAAAGTTCTGTACTATATACAAACACCGCCAAATCGTTGATTTGGCTTTTAAGAATGACTAAATTAATAACAAAACACAACGTTTTGGCTCAGTGCTAACCTTAGAGTTTATTGCTTTCTTATGCCCTACTTGCTAAATATAAAACATTAACCTGTTGGCATTGTGATATTTCTAATAAATATTATGAATAAAGATATTTAATGTCTTGCAATCAAATACAATATTATGGCAATCAGTCATGTTTTTAAGAAATTGTGGAGCAAATGTGGTGCAAATGCAATAAGCGCAGCTGCAGGTCATTACCTAGCCTTCGTTATATTACGCTTGGGACAGGCTTCTTCACCTAGCTTGGCTCCATCCAGTACAGGTGGCTTTTTTACAAACACATTTTAAAAATTAATGCTTTTAGATTATTATTGTGGGGCAACAAATAGCCCCCTACAAAACGTAAATATCGGTGCGACTTTTGGCGCAAACTACACTAGAAATTGAGCGTGTCGTATATAGGGATGATGGACTAAAATTGGCTCCGTTGCTCTGCGCCTGACGCTGACCGTTCTGCTAAGGCAGAACTACCCTCAGCTAATTTCAGTCCATCGGCTCGGGGAAGATCAGATAAAAAACAAAATATTAAAACTTTCAAAATACCTATATTTACATCCACCATGACACAAAAACGAAAACGCTGGTTTAAAATCGTAGGATTCTCGCTCTTAGGGATTTTTGTTGTGCCGATATTACTAGCAGTTGTCTTGTTGTGGAACTACCAAAGCGAAATTATTCAGCATGTTAAACAGGAAGTTCGTGACCAATATGGAATGAACATCGACATCAAAAAAAGTAAAATTACCATTTTCTCCGATTGGCCAAATGCCAGCTTATTGCTGTATGAAGTTGACGTGCGGGATACCCTAGATATATTCAGCGACAAACCTTTCCTGAGCGCAGAAGAAATCAGGCTTTCCCTGAACCTAATTCCGCTATTAAACAAGAATTTCAACCTGAACACGATAAACATCAAACAAGCGAAAGTCCAGATTTGGATTGATTCTTTAGGCCAGAGCAATGTTTCCTTTCTCAAACAGGATTCCACTAAAGAAGCATCCACCTTTAAGAACGAGAGTTTACGTTGCAAAAGCATTAAACTTAGCGATATTCATTTTATACTTACGGATGCCGAAAAGCAAAAAGCCATTGATATCGAATTAACCGCACTTTACGTCAATGTTAAAAGAGAGCATGAAATTAGCAAATTGGATCTGAATGGAAAATGTTTGGTTAACCGCTTGGCATTCAATACCGAAAAAGGGGATTTTATTAAAGGGCGGCACATAGAAATGAAAAAATGGGAAGGCGAAATGAGTAACGACCTGATGTTTTTTAATTTTAGTCAGGCAAAAACTATCATTGACAATCATCATTTCGATTTAGCACTTGCCATTCAAAAAGGTGGTGAGGGTTTGTTTGCCTTAAAAGTAAAAACCGAAAAATTAGACAGACTTTTCGCCTTATCCTTACTCACCGATAAGCTGCAACAAAAACTTGCCAAATTTCAATGGACCGGACTCATTGACGTGGAAGCCGACATAAAAACTCCCCTGAAACCCGGACATAATCCCTGCGTCTTAATCGCTGCGAAATTGCATAAGACTGATTTTAAGCTTGATAATAACCCAAGGCTTTTGGCTGGCATTCAAGGATTGGTTACTGTAAATATCCCGGGCGACAGTGCTTTTTCCGGAGATTTAACAAAGGGCACGCTTACAGCAACCATTAAAAAAGCGACATTTAAAAAATGGCCACTGACAGGTAAAATCTTGATTGAGAATATCAAAAACCCTGTTTTAACTGCCAACGCTTCGCTTAATATTCCTGCAACTATGCTTAATTCGGGACAGGAGAATGGACCCTGGTCAGGAACTGCCAATGCACTTCTTAATTTGCATCTCCCACTTGATGATGTAAATGCCAACAATTGGATGGAGCACGCCAAAAGATGTGATGTGGTATTGAAAAGTTCAGATATCCATTACAAAGTAAAAAATAAAAAATAAAAAATCGATACGCTTAGACGTACTGGCACATTTAAATACCAAGGTGCTGAAAATTAAAAAATGCAATGTAACTCAAGATGAACAGGCTATTCAGGTGAGCGGTGTGGTTTATGATTTTATGAGCAAGGTATTAAATGAAGAAGATCATTGGAAGGCAAATGTGAAACTAACGTCAGAAAATATTGCACTGGAAAATTGGCTCGACAACATTAAACAAATCACAGAAGCCCTGCCTGCTAAGAAGCCAAATGCTTCTCCAACAATGAATAAGCAAGAGATGGACAATATTGTTCTTGATTTGGATGTGAAAAAATTAAGTTTTGACAAATTTATTGCCACTCAGATTAAAGGGCAGTTATTAATAAAACCTCAATCAGCGGAAATAAAAAATTTATCCCTTAACGCATGTAGAGGAACAATGCTAGCTGATATGGTCTGGAAAAATTCAAGATATATCAATGGAAATGTAAAATTTAAGAATGCCCAAGTAAAAGAAATTTTCAAAACCTTCAATAATTTTAAGCAAGATTTAGTGAAAGCAGAACAAATAGAAGGCATTATGCATTTAGATGCAACCTTTTCTTTGGAAATTGATTCAAAGTTTCAAGTTCTTCAAAACTCACTCACTTCAGTTGTTAACTTTAGCATTGCCAATGGTCGTTTAAGAAACTTTGAGCCTTTTGAGAAAATCTCAAAATATGCGTTTAAGAATAGAAACCTCGATGATGTATCGTTTTCAGACCTAAAACAACGCTTTCGCTTCAATGGAACGCTTATGCAAATTGACTCGATGGAAATCAAATCAACCGCATTTTGGATGTATTTAAAAGGAGCCTACAACTTCAATGGAGAAAGCGACCTTCGTTTTCAGATTCCATTGAAGAATCTTAAAAATATTCCGGAAGACGCTGTATTCGGAGAGCAGAACGAAGATGGACGACAAGTTAAGAGCATTTTTTTAAAAGCAGTTGGCCCTAATGGAAAAATTTCTATATCCTATGATTTTTCTCAGGGAGAAAAAAAAGAAGAACGAAGGAATGACAGGAGGAAATAATTGAAAATAATGGCTTTGAATCCCTATGGTCATTTAGGGGTAGTTTATGCAATTCTCCTGATCCGCGACAAAAAAAGGAATTATTGTGTGGCAGTAAAGGGGTATTTATGGGTCGGGTTGAATGGTAACAGGGGGTATTGTTGAGGTTAATTATTCTTTTTAGGATTATACCTGTTTGAAATTAAATAGCATACCCCAAGGTTCAAATAAATAATTTACCACTTATAGGGTGAAAATTGCAATGGGTTATTTATTTTTGCTCGATATGTGTTTCAGTATCAGTACAGACCTTGATAGTCAATTGCACCGAGCTTATGAAAATAATGATGCGGAGGCAATAAAAAGAATAGTGTCTGAATTAGATAACTCAACAGATTTACCCCTACATTTTACTTCTGGTTTTGCGCATCAAAAGATGTTAATTTATACCAATTGGGAACCCTTTACACCCAAGCCTGCATATTGGGGTCTAATTCCTAAAACTATGAAGACCCTAGCAGAAGCCCATAAAATATGGAATATGACCCTCAATGCCAGAGGTGAAACTTTGTTTGAAAAAAAGAGCTTTAAAGATGCCATAAAATATCAACGCTGCGTGATATATGTTCGTGGTTTTTTTGAGTACTACCATTATGAGGGTAAAAAGTACCCCTATTTTATACAAAATGCAGATGGTAGAAGCATGCCCTTGGCTGGAATTTGGAGCGAATGGACAGAAGATATTTTAGCCCCCATATACCCTACCTTTAGCATCATTACTACCGAGGCAAACCCATTGATGGCTAAAATACATAATAACCCTAAAATTGATGAACCAAGAATGCCCGTAATTTTAGAAGAAGATTTTGTTGATTTATGGTTAGACCCCAATGTAGAGCAATTTAGCCCCAAAGATGTTGAGCCATTTTTACAACCCTATTCTCAAAACAAATTGAAGGCCTATACCGTACCCCCCTTAACTGGTAAACAAGGGGTAGGCAATACCCCAGGTGCAACCAAAAAGTTTACCTATCCTGAATTAAAGTAACAGCAATTTTTGGTCAGTAATATAATCGATAGGTTTGGATAATATATTTTTGTTCGTTTTTTACACAAAACAACATTTAAACGATTACGATTATCAAAAATTCATCACAAAATAAAAAAAAATTATAACTTTGTACTTTAACAAAAAAACTGAAGCCAATATGTGGTGCTTATTAACGATGGAGGAAAATGATTTAAAAACATGGAAACAGAAATAATAATTGATAATAGTAAATGGGAATCGATCATATTGGGAAATGCGCATAATGCCGTATTTCTCAGTGATGATCAACATAGATATGTTCGCGCAAATGCTGGGGCAGTTAAGCTATTGGGATATTCCGAGGAAGAATTCCTGGGTTTATCAACTCAGGACATCACTACTGAATTTCTTACAATGAAAAAAGGTAGTGATTCATTGAATCAACTAAATTTAAAAAACAGCCTGTCCGGTGAGGTTGGAATGAAAAAAAAAGATGGAACTATTATTTACTGTCATTATGAAAGTATTACCAACTACATTAATGGTTTGCGCTTAAGTATTCTTATCGATATATCAGAAAAAAAGAAACTGAAAGAAATAATTGAAGTTGAGCAACTGCGATTTCAAAAAATGTTTTTAGAAGCACCAGTGAGTATGTGTATTTTGAAAGGGAAACAACTTGTTTTTGAATCTGCAAACACTAATTATTACAAATTTACTGGACGAACAGAGTCAATTATTGGGCGAGAGGTTAGAGAAGTTTTCCCAGAAGTTGAAGGACAGGGATATTTTGATTTTTTGGATGAGGTTTTTATTACAGGTGAGACTTATTCCGCTAATGAATCTCCATTAAAGCTCTATTTAAACGGAGACAGTACCCTCTCGAATTTATTTATGAATTATATGTATCAACCCTTTCGTGATGAATCTGGTAATGTAGAAGGAATATTTTTCTTTGGAATTGATGTAACTGAACAAGTGGAGGCTAGGATAAAAATTGAAGAAAGTGAAAAACGATATAAAGATTTAATTGAGAATATGCCTGTTGCCATTTATACGACTGACGCATATGGCAGCATTAACATGTTTAATTCTGAAGCAGTAAAATTATGGGGTAGAACGCCAGATGTTAAAACTGCTCGATTTTGTGGCTCTTTAAAAATACTTGACCTAGAGAACAATGTAATTCCTCCTGAATGTTGTCCTATGGCTGTGTCGTTGCAAACAGGTAAGTCCATTAATGAAATTGAAGGAATTGTGGTAAGGCCTGACGGAGAAATGCGTTATGTCAATCCAAATACGGCTTTAATTGCGAATAAAGATGGCGAAATTACGGGTGCGGTTAATGTAATGATTGACAATACTGAAAAAAGGAAGGCAGAGGAAGAAATAAAAAAGTTATCGCTGATTGCACAAAAAACAGATAATGGAGTTATTATCACAAACGCTGATGACAAAATTGAATGGGTGAATGAAGGATTTATAAAAAACACAGGATTTTCGAGTGAAGAGTCAATAGGGAAAAAGGTCTCAGATTTATTGTATGGTAAACTAACCAATGAAGCATCACGAAAATTTATAACTTCTAAAAAGAAAAACCAACAAGCTTTTGAATGCGAAATACTTAAATATAAAAAATCGGGTACTCCATTCTGGGTTGAAATAAAAGGACAGCCAATTTTTGACTCAAAAGGAAAATTAATATATTATTTTGTTATAGAATCTGATATTACAAGTCGAAAAGAAGCTTTTGATCGACTCCTACTTGCAGAAAGTCAAGTAAGAAAGTTTGCTGGACAACTAAATAATATACTCGAGGAAGAAAGAGCACGAATAGCAAGAGAGATTCATGACGAATTTGGACAACAACTAAGTGGCTTAAAAATGTCGCTCAGTTACTTAAAAAAAATAAGTCCAGACAATCAACAAGTGAAAGAACTTGCCGATTCTATGAAAGAGGATATTGATTGCACTGTGCAGTCACTCCGAGAGTTCGCAACAGAGCTGCGCCCGGGCATTTTGGATAGTTTGGGACTTACTGAATCATTGGTTTGGTTGGTCAATGAATTTGAAAAGAAAACCAATATTAACTGTTCGTTTTCAAAAAATTTGGACGGTAATGAATTCGATGAAGTGACATCCATCAATATATTCAGGATTTGCCAGGAAGCACTAAACAATGTTCTAAAGCACTCAAATGCATCAAATCTAAGTATTGCTTTCAACCGCGATTCGAAAGAAACAGTTCTTACAATTTCCGATAATGGAAAAGGTATTTCGTGTGATAATATAATTAACCCTTTTTCGATGGGCTTATTAGGAATGAAAGAAAGGGCTAAATTAATTAAGGGTGAACTAACGGTTTGTGGAAAAAAGGGAACAACAGTTCAACTAATAATTAATAATAATAATGTATAAACTCCTCATTGCTGATGATCATTCCGCAATACGCAAAGGGATCAGATATATTATGTTGGAAGAATATCCTAACATAGAAGTTTGTGATGCCATAGATACAGCTGAAGCGATTCGAATGTTAACCAATAGTAAATGGGATGCCATTATTTTGGATATCGACTTACCTGGCAGAGGTGGTCTTGAAGTGTTACAACATATTAAAAAAGAAGGCATAAAAACCCCTGTATTGATTTTTAGCTTTCATAAGGAAAGTCAAATTGCAGTTCGAGCCTTGAAATCAGGAGCATCTGGTTATTTGTCTAAAGATTCGGCAGATATAGAATTAATAAATGCAATCAAGATAATTCTTGCTGGTGGAAAATACATTTCTCCTTTAATTTCAGAACAATTACTATTACACTTACAAACCGATATTGAAGCCCCGCTTCATGAACAATTATCAAATCGTGAATTTGAGGTTTTTATGCTTATATCATCTGCTAAAACACTTACCCAAATAGCGCAAGAACTTTCTTTAAGTAAGCCTACCATTAGTACCTACAGGGCCCGAATTTTGGAGAAAATGGGAATGAAAAATAATGTAGAAATAATGAATTATGCCGTTAGATTAGGAATAATTTAATAATACTCAACAAAATGTAAACCAAATTATGACATATAGTTCATAATTGCCACTATTTTTTCTGTGCTGTTTTAAGCCAAACTTTGCTGCATTGTCCTCCAATATTAGAATTTTGAATGGCTTAGACATCGACAAAATGTTTGCTAGTGCTCGAAAATCAGAACTTGAGTTAATAAAAACATACACCCTGAGCCATTTAGCCAACATAAACCTGCTGCTGCAATAACAGGTACTTTAAACCTGACTGATGGAATATAAAAAAAATAGAAAATTTACTTGGCAAAATGAAAAATAATGACATTTCAGAACTGGAAATTCCTTTATTACTGGAAACGGTTTATAAAAAATACGGTTATGATTTCAGGCAGTATTCCGAAGCACACATCAGGCGCAGAATAATGAACAGGATGGCGATGGCTGGATTAGTTGATGTTTCTAAAATGCAATCTAAGTTGCTTAATGATGAAACATTTGCTTCTATCCTATTGCAAGATCTATCAATAACAGTTACAGAAATGTTTCGTGACCCAGGCTTTTATAAGTCATTAAGAGAAAATGTAATTCCTATTTTAAAAACGTACCCTTTTATAAAAATTTGGCATGCTGGCTGTGCTACTGGCGAAGAAGCATATTCAATGGCGATTCTTATGCAGGAAGAAGGATTGTATGAAAGGACAACCATCTACGCTACTGATTTTAATCAACAAGCATTAAACAAAGCGAAAGAAGGAATTTTTTCGAACCAAACAATTAAAGAATATACTACTAATTATCAATTGTCGGGAGGCAAAGAATCTTTTTCGAGTTATTATACATCTAACTATGATAGCGTAATCATGAATCAATCATTAAAAAAAAATATTGTTTGGGCAAATCATAATTTAGTAACAGATAGCGTATTCGCTGAGGTACACTTAATATTATGCAGAAATGTGCTAATTTATTTTGATAAAAACTTACAGAATAAAGTTCAAAGACTTTTTTATAACAGTCTGATTAATGGCGGCATTTTATGTTTAGGATCTAAAGAAAGTTTACGATTTACCGATTTGTATGATGAGTATTCCGATGTCGATAATAAGCAGCGAATATTTAAAAAGAAATATTAAAAAATGAATTACGAAGCTATTGTTATAGGAGTTTCTTCAGGTGGTATGAATGCAATGAAAATTTTGTTTTCCTCATTACCCATGAACTTTAGTATACCAATTATAATAGTGCAGCATATTAGTCCGCGTTCTGATAACCAATGGATAAAACTACTAAATGATAAAAGTAATCTTCACATAAAAGAAGCAGATGAAAAGGAAAAAATTGAACCTGGAAATATTTATATTTCTCCACCTAATTATCATTTAATGATTGAGAAAGATAAAACCTTTTCCCTCACAATAGATGAGCGTGTAAACTATGCAAGGCCATCAATTGATGTGTTGTTTGAATCGGCTACCGAAGCATATAAAAACAATTTGATTGGAGTTGTGCTTACTGGTTCCAATAATGACGGAACCAAAGGGATAAAACGAATACAAGAACGCGGAGGTTTAACAATTATTCAGAATCCTGAAACTGCTGAATCATCTTATATGCCTGCATCAGCTATTGCTGCTATTAAACCGGATTATATTTTATCCCTGGAGGATATAACAGAGTTGCTAATAAAAATTGACAAACAAAAAAAATAATCCTTATGAACTTATCAATAAAAAGTAAATTAGTTGGAGGTTTCATTATCATTATAGTGTTACTCATCTTTACGGCATTTTATATGGCCAATAAATTTTCAGACTCCAACGAACGGCTGAACAATATCGTTGATGTATCCTCAAAAAAGATAAGCCTCTCCAATGAATTGATGATTGCTGTATTGGAAGCTGCCAGACATGAAAAGAATATAATGTTCGAGAAAGACCTTGTTCAAAAAGATTATTACAAAGACCAAATTTACAAAGCATTGGAATCTGTTGATAAAAAAACCAATGAGCTGTATGAACTAGTGGATGATGAAGGAAAAGACATTCTGAACGAGTTTAAAAACACTTGGACCAGTTTTAAAAAAGATCTAAATCAGATCATTTTATTATCGATGAAGAATCAAGATGAAGAAGCTTTTAAAATTTCGATAGAGAGCGGTTTGAAAGCAAGAGATGCTACAATTACACAATTAGAAAGGCTTATCGATAAGAATGAAAAAAGCATGGGGAAGGATAAAACCGAGAACAATGATAGCTACAATGCTACCTTAAATTTTATTACAACTTTAATAGTTGCAGGCATTATATTAGCTATCCTTATTTCTTACTGGATCATTCAAAGTATTACCAAACGTATTTCAGTAATAGCAAAAGAAGCCGAAAAAATTGCCAGTCGTGAGTTTACAAATGATAAACTGGAAGATAATACAAATGATGAATTAAAACCAATCTTCAATTCACTGATAAGTGTAAATGAAAGCTTCCGTGAGGTAACTGAAAGTGCAAACAATGTTGCTTCCGGAGATTATGAAGTTGACATCATACCACGTTCGGGCAAAGATACCTTGGGTCATGCTTTAAAAAAGATGACTGGTTCATTGCGTGAAACAACTGCTGCAAACGAAAAACACAATTGGTTGACAGGAGGCCAAAATCAACTCAATGAAAAATTAGTAGGAGACCAAAGTATTGAGCAGCTTGCAAGCAATACAATCAGTTTTTTATGCACTTACCTGAAAGCAAACATTGGAGCGGTTTACTTGTTTAATGACATAGACAATACTCTTGTTCTTAACGGTCAATATGCCTTTTCATCTCCTAAAGAAGTTAAAGAAAAAATTACTTTGAATGAAGGACTAATTGGACAAGCGGCACGTGAAAAAAAACAAATTTCTTTAACCGATCTATCCGAAGAACAAATACGAATTACATCATCTGTTCTTAATACCAAACCTAAACAATTACTAATTACTCCTTTTTTGTTTGAAGGTAAAACATTGGGCGTAATAGAAATGGGCCGCCTTACCGATTTTTCCGAAACAGAAAAAGAATTCATCGATGCTTCAATGGAAAGTATTGCTATTAGTGTTAATTCGGCAATTGCAAGAAAACAAATTCAGGAATTGCTTGAAGAAACAAAGGTTCAGAGTGAAGAACTTCAAATGCAGCAGGAAGAACTAAAACAAACAAATGAAGAATTGGAAGAGCAGACCCAAAATCTGAAACATCAACAGGAGGAGTTGCAAATGACCAATGAAGAATTGGAAGAACAAACCCAGTCATTGGAATTAAAAAACCAAGAAGTAGAAGCAGCAAAATATGATATTGAACAAAAAACCAATCAACTTGAAATAAGTAGTAGGTATAAATCAGAATTTCTTGCAAACATGTCGCATGAGCTAAGAACACCGCTTAATAGCTTGCTTATCCTGTCGAAAGATTTATCTGAAAATAGAAATAAAAATCTGGATGATGACCAGGTGGAGAGTGCCGAAATTATATATAATAGTGGCCATGATCTGCTGGTATTAATTAATGAAGTTCTTGACCTATCCAAGATTGAAGCTGGTCAAATGTCGGTAAATATTGAAAGAGTATCCCTTAGAAATTTTACAGATGAGCTTCTGCGTAATTTTAAACATCAGGCTGAGCAAAAAGGATTAAAGTTGACTTCAAAATTGGCTAAAGAATTACCCGAATCCATTCGCACCGATTCACAACGCTTGAATCAGATATTGAAAAATCTTTTATCCAATGCAATTAAATTCACACAAAAGGGAAGTGTAGATTTAAGTATCAACCGATATTCAGAAAGTACTGTGATCATCTCCGTAACAGATACTGGTATTGGAGTACCCAAAGACAAACAAATGGCCATATTTGAAGCCTTTCAGCAAGCTGATGGTGGCACTTCCAGAAAGTATGGCGGAACGGGTTTAGGCCTTTCCATTTCACGCGAACTTGCAAAATTATTAGGAGCTGAAATAAAATTAAGCAGCAAATTAAACGAAGGATCTACTTTTTCAATCACAATTCCTCTGGAAATAAATCAGGAACACGAACCTCTAAGAACAAACCTATTAAAAGAGGAGGTTTTGTATAAACCTCATTTCAATATCAATCAGGATGAAAATAATGCAAAATATTTGAATTATCCATCCATTGAAGATGAGAGAGGTATAATAACAAAGGATGATAAAGTAGTGCTCATCATTGAAGACGATCTAAAATTTGCTTCTGTACTTTTAAAGCAGGCCAACAAAAAAGGATTCAAATGTTTGGCGGCAGCAACCGGAGAAGATGGTTTATTGCTGGCAGGAAAATACAAACCACAAGCTATTATTCTGGATATGGAACTACCAGGTATCAATGGACATAAAGTATTGCTTGAATTAAAAACAAATCCATCCATAAGGCATATACCAGTTCATATTATTTCGGCAAACGAACGTTCGTTGGAACCGATCAAAGAAGGAGCTATTGAATATTTGATGAAACCAGTAAATAAAAATGATCTAGAAGAAGCATTTAATAGAATAGAAAATTTCATCAGCAGAAAAATGAAAAACCTACTCATTATTGAAGACAATGAAAATGCAAGGAAATCCATGCGAAAACTTATTGGGAATGGTGATGTAAAATGTTTTGAAGCAGGAAACGGCAAAGATGCCCTGTCTTTATATCAGCAGAATCAAATCGACTGTATTATTCTGGATATTGGTTTGCCCGACATGACCGGATTTGAACTTATTTATAAGTTGGAAAATTTAAAAGCGTATAAAATTCCGCCTATTATTATTTATACCGGCAAGGAACTCACTAAGGAAGAAAACAATGAATTACAAAAATATGCAGAAAGCATTATCATAAAAGGGGTAAAATCGGAAGAAAGGTTGTTGGATGAAACCGCTCTTTTCCTTCACAGGACGATTAGTAGTTTACCAGAATCAAAACAAGTAATTATCAATAATTTGTATGATAAAGAAGAGGTTTTCCATGCTAAAAAAATATTATTGGTTGATGATGATATGCGAAATGTATTTGCATTATCAAAAATATTAAAAGAGCGTGGAATGGAAGTAATAAAGGCGGAAAACGGGAAAAATGCATTGGAGATGTTGGAAACACATGCTGACATTGATATGGTATTGATGGATATTATGATGCCGGAAATGGATGGTTATGAAGCTATGAAACGAATACGATCACAAGCAAAGTATATGAATTTACCTGTAATTGCTTTAACAGCAAAAGCTATGAATGATGATAAACAAAAATGTATTGATGCAGGTGCCAACGATTACATTGCAAAACCTGTTGATGTAGAACGTCTGCTATCATTGATGCGTGTATGGTTAAGTAAATAAGAATTATAGATTAGAAAATCTCAGTAATGAATTTAAAACCAAAAATACTAATTGTAGACGATAAGCCTGAAAATTTAAAAGCTTTAAGAAAAGTTCTTAAAGATCTGGACATTGTACTTGTAGAAGCAATAAGTGGTAATGATGCGCTTAAAGCAACCTTGCGCAATGATTTTGTTTTGGCATTATTAGATATTCAAATGCCGGGAATGGATGGCTATGAACTGGCTGGTATACTGCGTGAAGAAGAAAAAACAGCCCATCTCCCTTTTATATTTATCTCGGCAGTTTATACAGATAATCTGAATGTTTTTAAAGGATATGAAAATGGTGCATTCAGCTTTATAACAAAACCTTTTCAGCCTGAAGTTTTAATTAATAAGGTGAAGTTTTTTGTTGACAAGCATCAACAAGATGTTGCATTATTTGAGTTGAATGAGGAGTTAAAAAATGCAAATAAAGAATTAGATGCATTCACTTATTCAGTTTCGCACGATTTGAGAGCACCCCTTCGTTCAATAAACGGATATGCCCAAATGCTCGATGAGGACTATGGACCAAAATTAGACATAGAAGGAAAGCGTATTATTAAAACTATTTGTGACAATGCCATAAACATGGGAATGTTAATAGACGAGCTATTGGGATTTTCTCAATTAGGCCGCAAAGAAGTACAACTTAGAAAAATAAACATGAATGAACTCGTAGAAAGTGTGTTTATAGATATGGATAAATCATTTACACATAAGGCAGAAATAAAAATTGGTAAACTACACGAGGTAGAAGCCGATTTCGGTTTGCTAAGGCAAGTAATGTTCAATCTCATTTCAAACGCATTAAAATATTCTTCAAAAAAAGAGCAACCAATTATAGAAGTGTTTTCAGAGGAAAAGAATGGAGATATTGTTTTTTCCTTAAAAGACAACGGTGCGGGTTTCGACATGAAGTATTATGACAAACTTTTTGGAGTGTTCCAACGATTGCACAAGCAAAAAGAATTTGAGGGTGTGGGTGTAGGACTAGCGATTGTGGAGCGAATAATTTCCAAACATGGTGGCAAAGTATGGGCAGAAGGAAAAGTAAACGAAGGAGCACAATTTAATTTTTCATTAACAATAAACTAAAAAAGAAAACATGAATATCGAAGTGGAAATTCTTTTAGTAGAAGACAGCATGAACGATGCCGAACTCACTATAAGGGCATTGAAGAAAAATAATTTAGCAAATAAGTTAATTCACCTGGAAGACGGGCAAGAAGCACTTGATTTTATTTTTGCGGAGGGAAATTATTCCGAACGCAAAATTGAAAATATACCTAAAGTAATATTGCTCGATTTAAAAATGCCGAAAATAAACGGTATTCAGGTGCTGCAAAAAATAAAATCGGATGAGCGCACCAAAACAATACCAGTCATAGTGCTCACTTCCTCCAAAGAAGACCCCGATATTCAGGAATGTTATCGTTTGGGAGTAAACAGTTATGTGGTTAAGCCTGTACAATTTGATAAATTCCTTGACGCAGTTTCCCAACTCGGGTTATACTGGATGCTAATTAATCAACAGCCAAAATGATTGCAGAAAAAATATCAAAACCTATACGCATACTTCATGTCGAAGACAATCGGCCAGATTCGGATTTAGTTAGATTTATATTAAAGAAAGCGAATATTAATGTTAAAATATTGGTCGTAGAAGACCGAAAGGAATTTATTGACTCACTTTATCATTTTAATCCAGACATTATTTTATCCGACCATACTCTTCCCTCCTTTAATTCTATAGAGGTGATTAGGATTTTGAAGGATATGAAGATAGACATTCCGGTTATTTTAATTACAGGCACTGTCTCAGAGGAATTTGCTGTGCTAATTATGAAAGAGGGAGCATCGGATTATTTACTCAAAGACCGTTTAGAGCGATTGCCAATTGCGATTACGCAAGTACTAGAAAAATGGGAAATAAACAAAGACGTAGAATCCATTAAATATGCATTAGACGTGTCGTCAATAGTCGCAATTACTGACGCTGCGGGATTAGTAATTTCTGTGAACCAGAATTTTTGTGTCCAATCAAAATTTGCGAGAGAAGAACTAATCGGAAAAGATCTTCGCATGTTGAATTCTGGCGAACACACAAAGAATTTTATGAGAAATCTGTGGGAAACCATAACCAATGGAAACCTATGGCATGGAGAAATAAAAAACAAGGCCAAAGATGGCACTTTTTATTGGCTGGATACCATGATAACTCCTTCCTTGAAAAATGGGAAATCTTACCAATATATTGCGATTAGCACCGACATCACAGAACGAAAAATAGCAGAACAAGAAAAGAATAGTTTACAGACCTCCTTAGAAAAGAGCCTGAATGAAATTTATACCTTCGACCCAATAACACTTCAGTTTACTTATGGTAATAATGGCGCCCTTCTTAATCTTGGTTATTCTGAAAAGGAATTATATGCGCTTACGCCATTAGATATTAAGCCGGAACATACCCTTGCCACTTTTCTTGAGCTTACTTCTCCTCTAGTGAATAATGTAAAAGCTAAAATTATATTTTTTACAAACCACCAACGAAAAAACGGAAGTATTTATCCTGTTGAAGTTCATTTGCAATTGATGTTAACGGGTAACAAGAGTCAATTTTTAGCTGTTGTACTCGATATTACCGAAAGAAAAAAAGCGGAACAAGAACTTGTGGATAGCGAAAAGAAATTCCGCTTACTTTCACGGCAACTCGATTTGCAAAATAATCGACTGGTTAATGCACAGTCTGTAGCAAAAACAGGTAGTTGGGAAACCAAAATAGCAACACTTGACATGCAATGGTCTGAGGAAACATTTAATATTTTCGGACTTGATCCAAAAGAATTCAATCCCACGCATTCCGGTTTTTTAAACTTAGTACATCCTGACGATAGAAAAAAGGTAGATGCTGCATTTTGTGGCTCCATCGGCACCAATACAACAAACTCTATTGAACATAAAATATACACCAAATCGGGAGAGGAAAAAATTGTAGAAGAAAGGTGGTATTTAGAATACGACCATGACGATAAGCCTTTGAAAGCAATCGGTACCTGTCAGGATATAACTAGCAGAAAAAAAGCCGAAATAGCGTTACAATATGTAACCGAAAGATTACAACTTGCGACAAAGGCAGCACGCGCTGGTGTATGGGATTTGGATCTAGCTCAAGACAAATTAATTTGGGATGATGTAATGTTTGCCATATATAATTTAAATACTAATGATTTTAGTGGAACAGGCCAAGCATGGAGCGAACATCTTCATCCTGAGGACCTAGAACAGACAAACCAAGATCTATTAGATGCAATTCAAGGGATTCGCGAATTTGACTGTACATTTCGCATAATATGGAAAGACAAATCTGTGCGGTATATAAAAGGAAATGCAATAGTAGAAAGAGACACAGAGGGAAAAGCGGTGAGAATAATAGGAACCAATCGGGATATCACTAAAGAAAAAAATGCCGAAGAAATACTTGAACTTCAAAATCTTGAACTCAAAAAAACAAATTCTGAGCTTGATAAATTTGTTTACAGTGTATCGCATGATTTACGCGCTCCGCTTACTTCCATGCTTGGAGTGATCGATATTTCTCTTAAACGGACCCATGAAGATCAAACGGCTGAACGGCTTAATATGCTAAAAAAAAGTGTTAACAAACTGGATGGATTTATCCTTGACATACTTAATTACTCGCGAAACTCTCGTCTTGAACTTAAAAAAGAAAAAATAAATTTAAAAGAACTAATTGATGATGTTTTTAATAACTTGAAGTACATAGGGGGCAATATCAGACAAGTGGAGTTTAGATGCAAGGTGGATGAACAATTGAGTGTCTACTCCGATAAAATCCGACTAAATATTGTCCTGAATAATCTTATTTCTAACGCTATACGCTATCAGAATAATGAAAACTCGAACCCATTTGTTGAAGTACAAGCAGAAACAACTAATTCAGAAACCCATATCCGAATCACGGATAATGGAATCGGGATTGAAAAGAAATTCCGGACAAAAATATTCGATATGTTTTACAAAGTTTCTGATGTATCCTTTGGCTCTGGTTTAGGCTTATATCTGGTTAAGGAGTCCCTTAATAAACTTGAAGGAAGTATTAAAGTACAATCAGTTTTAGGAAAGGGGACATCATTTCTCATCGTAATACCAAACAATTAATATCTTAATAAAAATGAACACAACTAATTCAAATTTTCAATTTAAAAATTTATGGGTCATAGATGATAATGAAATTGACCTCTATCTTGCGCAGATGTTTATCGAAGAAGCTTCCTTTGCAGAAGAAATTAGTCTTTTCAATTCACCCCTAAAAGCACTTGAATTACTGAAATGTTTGGAAAATAAACCAGAACAGTTACCTCAGTTTATTTTCCTCGACATTAGAATGCCAGTTATGGATGGTTTTGAATTTCTCACCGAATACGATAAATTTCCAGATTCAATAAAATTAAACTGTATAGTCATTATGTTGTCCAGCTCTTTAGACCCTAATGATCAAAGAAAAATAGAAAATAATTCATTAGTAAAACAATTCTTAAGTAAACCACTGTCCGAAGAAACACTAGGTAGGTTGAAAAAAGAATTTAAGTAATTTTTTTATATAAAAAACGTCATATAACAAGACCCACCAATTATTGGCGCAGACGTAGTCATCGCAAAGCCAATTTATTGCGTTCTTCGCAGCATTTTATTTTTCATTGCTAACATACATTTGTATCTTTAAAAAAACATTTGTAGGTATAGCCAGTTGATTGTTCCAAACTCCTACTACTGGTAGCCGTGAACTTTTGGCAGCAATTGTACAACTCGACAACATTCAACGACCAATAGAAAATTAAACTATGCGCATTGAGATAATTCCAATAAACGCCATCAATCAAAATATTTAATGTCTTACAATCAAATGCAATATTATAGCAGTTCCGTAATCTTTTTAGGAAAATTGTGGTGTAGTGCAATAAGCGCAGCTATAGGTCGTTCCTTCGACTTCGCTGCGCTTCGCTCAGGATGAACTTCTCCTCCAGCTTTGCTCCTATTACAAATCAAAAGCCACCCAATGGGTGGCTTTTGATTTGTGGAGCTGCAGGGAGTCGAACCCTGGTCCAGTGAAGCGCTAAAATTACGCCTTCTACATGTTTAGTTTGAGCTTAATTTTGGAAGAAAGTAAGGTGCCAAACAAACCTACCCTTTCGCTTGACCTATTGATAATCAATCTTGGTAACAGGTATTCCAAGTTGATACCCTATTGTGTTTGAGCACCCTGATTCAATGACCAATTAGGCTACATCACTGAGAGTGCATGGTGTGCGTAATCTCTAAGATTAGGCTGCCATAGCGAAGTTGTTATCGCCTTTTGTGTTTTGAATTCCGATATTAAAGCGCATGGAAATCAAAGCGCTACATGCTTACATATTCAACAAACCTCCTGTCAAATCCAGTCAGCCCCTTGTTTTAGTGATGAGTGTAGTTGTTAGTACATGTCAGTCTGAGTGTTCCGCCATAGCGGAATGTATCGAAGACAGACAAAGAGTTACTAGCAACATAAACATTAATGTTATTTAACATTTAAAATCACTCATTTATCTAAGTGCAAATATAATGCCTTTTTTGTGATAATGTTTCGGTTAAATTTGCAGCTGAATGCTCAAAATTGGAATTATTAAAGAAAATAAACAGCCTGCTGATAAACGAGCACCTTTGACCCCTGACAATTGTTCAACTTTACTAAAAACATCCCCAAGCCAAATAGAGATTTGGGTGGAACATAGTTTGGACAGGGTTTTTACGGATGAAGCCTATCAGCAAGCGGGATGTAAAATTACCACAGATATGCAGCATTGCGATTTTCTTTTTGGCGTTAAAGAAGTGCCTGTGTTATACCTGGTCCCCAACAAAACCTATTTCTTTTTTTCACATACCATCAAACAACAAGCAAGCAATCAAAAAATGCTACAAGCCATGATTGAGCAAAAAAATACACTGATTGATTATGAAAAGCTTGTAAAGGATGACCAAAGAATATTGGGTTTTGGATACCACGCTGGAATTGTGGGTGCGTACAATGGCCTTTTAACCTATGGTAAAAAAACAGGGCCTTTTGAATTAAAACCAGCGCATCTGTTAGAGCATTATGAAAGCATGGTTGATCAAATAAAAGACATTCAATTTCCAGCAATGCAAATTGTGTTGACAGGTGGTGGTCGTGTGGCACAAGGTGCTTTACAATTGTTAAAGGATGCAGGAATACAACAAGTAAATAAAGATGATTATTTAACAAGGCAACCCAACGCTCAATTTGTACATCTAAAGTCTGAGGACATCTATGTTAGTAAAGATGGTAAACCCTATGATCGAACGCATTTTCATCAAAATCACCAAGCGTACAACATCAACTTTGAACCTTTCTATGAAAAAACAGATTTGATGATCAATGGTATTTTTTGGACCAAAGACATGCCTTCTTTTTTCAGCAAAGAAGAAACTGCAAAAGCTAACTTTAACATTGCGGTGATTGCGGATATTTCTTGTGATATCAATGGTTCTATTCCGATTACTTATCAAGCAACAAGCATTGAAAAACCAGTCATCGGCTGGGACAAGATTAACCTTAAACCTTGTGACCCCTACACCGCAAACAGCATTGATATCATGGCTGTTTCTAATTTGCCGTGTGAATTACCGAAAGATGCATCTGCACTGTTTGGCAATGACTTAGCTACCAAAGTATTTCCAGAAATTATGAATAATGAAAGTACAATACTAGATGACGCTACGATTTTAAAGGACGGGAAGTTGACTGAAAAATACGATTACTTAGAACAATACGCCTATGGCGACTTAATAGAACATTAACAATGGCAGGACCAAGAGAAGACCGCGATATACCCAAAGCAAAGATAAACAAGGAAAACCTGAAAGAGGCACTCAGTATTTTTAAATATTTATTGCCGTACAAGGGTTATTTTATAGGTGGATTGATTTTTATATCCCTATCCGCTTTTTCAACAATGGCTTTCCCTTTTTTGGTGGGTAAGATGGTGGATATAGCAGGAAAGGGGTTGGCAGATAGTGGCGTTGAAGGGTTTAAAAACTTCGCATTTGACAGCAGTAAAATTGCCTTGCCCGCCTCATGGACCTTGAACACCATGCTTATTTTAATTGTGTTGCAATTAACCTTTCAATTTGTATTTTCTTATATGCGCTTGTATTTGTTAAGCAATGCGGGTATCAAAGCAACGGCTGATTTAAGGGTACATCTGTTTTCTAAATTGGTGCACATGCCCATGACATTCTTTAACGAGCAAAGAGTGGGTGATTTGACGAGCAGACTTGCAGCAGATGCAGGACAGATACAAGATACTGTATCGGTTACACTGGCTGAATTTTTACGTGGAATTTTGACATTGACCATTGGCATTGGCATGATTTTTTGGATTTCCAATGAACTGGCATTGGTTATGCTGAGTGTTGTGCCTGTTTTAGCATTGACCGCCTTTTTCTTTGGAACAAAAATTAGAAAACTAGCAAGAAAAGAAACAGATATGTTGGCAGATACTGGCAATATATTGCAAGAAAGTTTCAGCGCCATTGCTGTAGTAAAAGCGTTTACCAATGAGCCTTTAGAAATTAACAAGTACGGAAAAAGTACAAAAAGCTTGGTTAATTTTGCCATTCAAAATGCTGTTTTTAGAGGGCTTTTTGTTTCCAGTATGATTTTTTTGGTGTTTGGGACTATTGGTTTTGTGGTTTGGTATGCTGGAAAAATGATTGCGGTGGGCGAGTTAAGTCTGGGTGACCTCATTCAGTTTGTGGTTTACAGCACCTTTGTTGGAGGAACATTTGCGGGTTTTGCCAATATGTTTGGACAATTTCAAAAAACCTTGGGCGCCACACAAAGAATTAGAGAGCTGTTAAAAATGAACCCAGAGTCTGACACCGCGGAAAAAGTCCATGTCGAAAATCAGGAAAATTTATCGTTTAAAAACATTGTGTTCTCCTACCCTAGCCGACCTAATTTTACCGTTATCAAAGGAGTTTCATTTACACTTAATCATGGCGAGCAAATGGCTATTGTAGGCAGCAGCGGAAGCGGCAAAAGTACAATTGCTGCTTTGGCCATGCGCTTTTACGAACCCGACAAGGGAAGTATACTGATAGGCAATACGGCAACACAAGACATTCCATTGCAAACCTATCGTTCCTTATTCGCCTATGTTCCGCAAGAAGTAATGCTGTTTGCCAGTAGTATTTATGAAAACATATTGTATGGAAACCCCAATGCGAGCAAAGAACAAGTGTTAGACGCAGCCAAAAAGGCCAATGCCTTGAACTTTATCAATTCATTTCCAGAAGGTTTTGAAACATTGGTTGGAGAAAGAGGCGTGCAATTAAGTGGTGGACAAAGGCAACGCATCGCTATTGCTCGGGCTTTGCTTAAAAATCCTCAATACTTGATATTAGATGAGGCAACAAGCAGTTTGGACAATGAGAGTGAGTTGTTGGTTCAAAAAGCGTTGGAAGAATTAATGAAAGGCAGAACCAGTATTGTCATTGCACACCGCCTCTCTACCATCCGCAATGCCTCCAAGATTATGGTATTGAACGAAGGCATAATTGTTGAAGAAGGCAATCACCAAACCTTGATGGCAAAAGAAAATGGCTATTACAAAAAGCTGTTGGAAACAAGCAGTGTTTTACACACTTCAATGAACTAAAAATCCCGTTTAGGTTTTTTGTAATATTTAATTATTTTTGAATTTCAATTTAATAATTAAAACGATGAAATCTTTTCTAACATTTATCATGCTCCTAACTTTTTGCTGCAATAATATTTTTGCTCAAGTTCAAATAACCAATGAGGTTTATACAGATGTTGATACAGAAGCCGAATTTCCAGGAGGAATGAGTGGTATTCATAATTTTGTAATTCAAAATTTTAGTATGCCCAAGATGGCAATGGATTCAGGCATATCAGGGGTAATTTTGATTCAATTTGTTGTAGAAAGAGATGGAACCATTTCTGATGTAAAAGCCGTAGCACCAGAATCTAGAAAACTGAAACATGGACTTGAGGAAGAATGTATCAGGGTTATAAAACTCACATCGGGTAAATGGACACCTGCCAAAAGGCTAGAAAAAAATGTAAGAAGTTATTGGCGTTTTCCTTTCGTGATTGATAATTCTGTTGATAGTGCTCTTAACCTTGATAAAAAATATGACACGCTTATTAAAAAACCTGCTAATATTACAACAATTTATATGGATGATGAGGTGGATAGTGCTGCCATATTTAAGTCTGGTACTAATGGCATACACCAATTGATAATTCAAAATTTTAAAATGCCAAAGGCAGCTCAGGAAATGGGTATTAGCGGAAATGTTTTGATTCAGTTTGTAGTAGAAATAGATGGGACGATATCTGATGTAAAAATTGTTGCATCAAAAGAAAAACAATTGGGTTATAAGATTGAAGAGGAGTGCATTAGGGTTATAAAACTTACGGATGGGAAATGGAAACCTGCAATAAAAGATGGGATTAAAGTCAGAAGTTATTGGCGCTTTCCATTTGAAATAGAAAATAGTGAGGGCTTTTAAAAGTTAATTAGCGTGAAGAATTTTAAAAAATACTCTTCAAAATACGCCTAACACGGCTCTAACCTGTATTATTTCAATATATAAAATTGCTTTAAGCAAATATAAGATAGTACAACCTTAACTACATTTTAATAACAGTGTTAATAAATATAAAGAAAAATTGATTTGTATAAATAAACCAAAAAGTTGTTATTTGCGCCTAGTTTAAACCAATTAAAAAAAATTAACAATGTCAACAGTTTCAGAAAAAGTAAAAGCAATCATCGTAGATAAGCTTGGTGTGGATGAATCAGAAGTAAATCCAGAAGCTAGCTTCACAAATGATTTAGGTGCAGATTCATTAGATACAGTTGAGCTTATCATGGAATTTGAAAAAGAATTTAACATCGCTATTCCAGATGATCAAGCCGAAAAAATCAGCACTGTGGGTGAAGCAATTACTTACATAGAAGGTAATAAATAACTTACAATCGGAACATGCAATTAAAACGGGTAGTAGTAACAGGCATAGGAGCGCTTACACCTTTAGGCAATAATCCTGATATATATTGGGATAATTTGGTTAATGGAGTTAGCGGTGCTGCCCCTATTACCCGTTTTGATGCAACAAACTTTAAAACCAGGTTTGCTTGCGAAGTCAAAGATTTCAATATAGAAGACTATATTGATAGAAAAGAAGCACGCAGAATGGATCCTTTTACACATTATGCTATTTACACTTCCGACCAAGCTGTTGCTGATGCCGGCTTAGTTGAAAGCAAAATAGATGCAGACCGTGTAGGCGTTATTTGGGGTTCTGGAATTGGTGGACTTACCTCCTTTTCTCAAGAGATAGCGGATTATGCCAAAGGGGACGGCATGCCTAGATTTACACCTTTCCTTATTCCTAAAATGATTGGTGATATTGCGGCAGGATACATCTCTATAAAATATGGCTTTAGAGGACCAAACTATAGTATTGTTTCGGCATGTGCTACCAGTTCTCACAGTTTAATGGATGCATTTAATTTAATTAGATTAGATAAAGCAGACGTTATCGTTACTGGAGGTAGTGAAGCATGTATTACAGAAGCTGCTGTTGGAGGGTTTAACGCCATGAAAGCCTTGTCTGAAAATAATGAAAATTACAAATCAGCCTCTAAACCTTACGACAAGGAAAGAGATGGATTTGTCTTGGGTGAAGGCAGTGCAGCACTTGTTTTAGAAGAGTATGAGCACGCAAAAGCCAGAGGAGCTAAAATTTATGCCGAGGTGGTTGGTGCTTCTGCCACTGCTGATGCTTATCACATTACTGCGCCTCATCCAGATGGATTGGGTGTTATAGCAGTGATGAATAATGCATTAAAAGAAGCCAATTTAAAACCAACTGATATTGATTATATCAATACGCATGGTACTTCAACTCCCCTTGGAGATATTGCGGAGATTAAAGCCATACAAAATGTATTTGGTGAACACGCCACTAAATTAAATATCAGTTCTACTAAAAGTATGACGGGTCATTTATTAGGAGGTGCAGGTGCAGTTGAAGCCATTGCTGCAATAAAAGCCATTAATTTTGGCATTATTCCTCCAACCATTAATCATAAGGTAGATGATGAGGCATTTGACCCCAATCTTAATTTTACCTTTAATAAAAGTCAAACCAGGACTGTAAATGCAGCCCTGAGTAATACATTTGGCTTCGGAGGACACAATGCCTCCATTCTTTTCAAAAAAGTGGACTAATAGCTCCATTAGCTATGACACTTAATCCAATCAATTTTTACAAGCTGCATTTTTCTAAAAAGAAAAAATGGTATGCCGAGTTTAATAACTTATTGGGTTTTGTTCCTGGCAAAGTTAAAATATACCAACAAGCACTCACACACTCCTCATACAGCAAAAAGGGGAAAGATAAAAATACCCATTTGCACAATGAGCGATTGGAATATTTAGGAGATGCTATCCTAGATTCTATTGTGGCTGAAATACTATTTAAGAAATTTCCTTTTAAGGATGAAGGTTTTTTAACAGAAATGCGAAGTAAGGTTGTTAGCAGAAACAATTTGGGCATTCTTTCCAAAAAAATGGGACTTATAAAATACATTCAATACGATCAATACCATAAAAATAACCGCAATTTTATAGCTCAAATTAGTGGCAATGCCATAGAAGCACTTTTCGGTGCCATATACTTGGACAAAGGCTATAGGTTTACTTTTAATTTTTTTGAAAAACGTATTTTTCGCTCTTATATAGACATTGAGCACTTAGAAGCTGAGGAAATTAGCTACAAGGGCAAATTGTTTAAATGGTGCCAAAAAATGCGCCAAGAACTTGAGTTAAGATGCGATGAAACCCCTTCCAATAACAGAGTACTGTTCAAAATTTCCGTAATCGTTGCAGGAAAAGAAATAGCGAGTCATGAGCACCTTTCGAAAAAGAAGGCGGAAGAAATGGCCTGCACCAAGGCATGTGAGATATTGACTTAGGAAGTCCATTCAGCTTGCTTATGTTAAACCTCCCCCTTCTCTTAATCTAAATAAAACTCATCAAAACGAAAATTGAACGATTAGTTTTATCAAAGATAGTTTTATCATAAATTTGCACATTAAGAAATTGATTAATAAAAATGAAAACTGATTGGAGTTTAGACGAGGTACGAGAAATATACAACCGTCCGCTGATGGATTTGATTTTTCAAGCGGCAAGTGTACATAGAGATAACAATGCCTATGCTGAAGTGCAGGTAAGCAGCCTTATTTCAATTAAAACAGGCGGATGTAAGGAGGATTGTGCATATTGCCCTCAGGCAGCCCGATACCATACAGATATAGAGGTGGAACCATTGATGACTGTAGAGAAAGTAAAGAAGCGTGCGGAAATTGCCAAAGCAAATGGGGCCTCACGCCTTTGCATGGGGGCAGCATGGCGAGAAGTTCGCGATAACAGAGATTTTGACAGAGTGTTGGAAATGGTTTCTGAGGTAAATGAAATGGGATTAGAAGTTTGTTGTACACTGGGTATGCTAACCTATGAGCAGGCTGAAAAACTAAAGGCAGCAGGTTGTTTTGCTTATAACCACAATATTGATACCTCTAGTGACAATTACCAAAATATAATCACTACCAGAAATTTCGATGATCGTATTGATACGTTGAACAATGTACGTAAAGCAAAGCTAAGTGTATGTTGTGGGGGGATAGTTGGATTGGGAGAAACAGATGATGATCGGGTAAAAATGCTGCACACATTGGCTACAATGGAAGTACATCCAGATTCAGTGCCTATTAATGCCCTTGTACCTGTGCAAGGCACTCCCCTTGAAAACCATAAAAAGGTAAACATAGACGAAATGTTGCGAATGATTGCCACTGCAAGAATGCTTATGCCAAGCAGTGTGGTAAGACTTTCTGCCGGCAGAAATGAAATGACTTTGGCTGAACAAGCACTCTGCTTTATGGCTGGTGCCAATTCAATATTTGCAGGTGAAAAATTATTGACTACACCTAACCCAGATTTTGATGTGGACATGCAAATGTTCAAAACGCTTGGTCTCACTGCCAGAAAACCATTTAAAGAATCCGTTAATAACCATAAAACATTAACAGAACAAAGTGTCTGAACTAGCACATTTTGATAGTTTATTACAAGCAAAACTGGAGAAAAGAAAAAGTGAACAGCTTTATCGCAGTTTAATTATTTCAAAAAATGAAATAGATTTTTGCTCAAACGATTACCTTGGCTTTGCCAAAAATGGCTTGTCAAAATCAGCAAATGAATTTGAAACTGGCGCTACAGGATCAAGACTTATTTCAGGAAATTCAATAGAAGCTGAAGAAGCTGAAAAAAAAATTGCCCAGTTTCACTCAACCGAGGCTGCATTAATTTTTAATTGTGGCTATATGGCCAATATTGGTTTATTTTCTACAATTGCCGGGAAGGGTGATACCTTTGTAATTGATGCCAATGCGCACGCCAGTATCATTGATGGCATTAGACTCAGTAATGCAAATAAATTCAGGTTCCGTCACAATGATTTGAGCGACCTTGAGAAAAAATTAAGACTAGCAAAAGGGACTAAATTTGTGGTGGTGGAATCGATTTATTCAATGGATGGTGATGAGGCTCCTTTGGTTAAAATCGTTGAAATATGTAAAAAAAACAAGGCATTGTTAATTGTTGACGAAGCCCATGCAATTGGTGTTTGGGGTAACAATGGCGCAGGCCTTATCAATAAATACAAACTTCAAAAAGACGTATTTGCAGGTATTTTTACGTTCGGAAAGGCTTTGGGTTTGCACGGAGCTGCTATAGCAGGAAGCAATACCTTAAAAAACTATCTCATTAATTTTGCTCGCCCTTTTATTTACACCACAGCTTTGCCTCCAAACAGTTATGTACAAATTCAGAAAGCCTATCAATTGCTTCCCGAAACAGAAAGACAACCCCTGTTTGAATTGATTGATTATTTCAGGAATTCAGTACGAAAAATGACTTCATTTATGGATAGCCGCTCGCAAATTCAAGGTATTATTATAGGAGATAATGCAAGGGCTAAAGCATTGGAAAATCATTTATTTGCAAAGGGCATTTATGCTAAAGCCATTCTTTCACCCACCGTAGCAAAGGGTTCAGAGCGACTTAGAATTTCCTTGCACAGCTTCAATACCAAAAACCAGGTAGATTTATTATTATCAGAAATTAAAACCTTTTTAAAATGAGTTATTGTATTGCAGGAATCCACACAGGAATAGGAAAGACCGTTTGTTCAGCAGTTATATGCCAAGCACTGGGATATGATTACTGGAAACCCGTTCAAGCCGGTGACCTTGATGACTCTGACAGCTTGTTTATTCATAACCGTGTTGAAAATCCACTTTGCACTATCCACCCAGAGCGGTTTAAACTATTAACAGCATGCTCCCCTCATTATGCGGCAGAGAAAGAAAACTTAACACTAAAAAAAGAGGATTTTTTGTTGCCTGCAACTTCCAATAATATAGTCGTAGAAACTGCCGGTGGACTCATGAGCCCTTTAGCTAAAGACTTTCTAAATATTGATTTAATTGAACATTTAGGATTGCCTGTTATTCTTGTTTCAAATAACTATTTGGGTAGCATTAACCATACCTTACTGAGTTATTATTTACTTAAAAATAGAAGTATACCTGTTGTTGGTATTGTCTTTTCAGGACAGACCGTTGCCTCATCAGAAAAATTTATTCTAAAGCATACACAATTGCCTTTGCTCTTTTCAATTCCCTTTTTTGAAAAACTGAACAAAAGTTCAATTAAGAATTTTGCTTTGCATAATCCCCTAAAAGATATCCTATGACAAAAGACCTGAACACTGATCCTATATGGTATCCATTTACGCAAATGAAACTTGCCGCACCTCCCATTCATATTGAAAGAGCAAAAGATTGCACCCTGTATGGTAAGGATGGCAAAGAATATATTGATGCCGTTTCCTCTTGGTGGGTTAACATACATGGGCATTCAAATGAAATTATTGCAAAACGGATTGCCGAACAAGCGCTAAAAATGGAGCATATCATTTTTGCAGGGTTCACGCACTCTCCTGCCATAGATTTTGCAAAAAAACTTATTGCTATTTTACCCGAAAATATAACCAAAGTTTTTTTCTCCGACAATGGTTCTACTGCGGTTGAAGTGGCTTTAAAAATGGCCCTTCAATTCTGGTACAACCAAGGGGATAAAAAGAAAACAAAAATAATAGCTTTTGAAAATGCCTACCACGGTGACACTTTTGGTGCAATGAGTGTAGGTGCAAAAAGCACGTTCAATGCTGCTTTTGAAGGGCACCTGTTCCAGGTAGATTATCTGCCAACACCCAACTTTGAAAATATTGAAATAGTAAAGAATCAACTTGTTGAATTGGTAAAGCATCAAGACGTGGCAGCCTTTATCTTTGAACCATTGGTGCAAGGTGCAGGTGGTATGTTAATGCACGAAGCTCAACACCTTGACCAATTAATACAAATTGCTAAACAAAACAATGTAATTTGTATTGCTGATGAGGTAATGACAGGATTTGGACGCACGGGCAAAAATTTTGCAATTAACCACTTGCAAAACCAACCAGATATCGTGTGTTTGTCTAAAGGGATTACGGGAGGTTTTATGCCCTTGGGTGTTACTGTTTGCGCTCAACCTATTTTTGATGCATTTTATTCCAACAATAAAGCAAAAACATTTTTCCATGGACACTCTTATACAGCAAATCCCCTATCTTGTGCCGCAGCAATTGCAAGTCTAGAAATATTGCTAAGCGAAGAATGCCAATTGAATATTCATAAAATAGCACAAAGTCATTCCCAATTTGGGGAAACCATAAAAGGAGAGCCTTTTGTAAAGACATTAAGACAACAAGGAACCATTTTGGCCATTGAATTAAATACAGAAGAAGATTCTTCGTATTTTAATACTATTAGGGACGATGTTTATGAATTTTGTTTAAATGAGGGTGTACTTTTGCGTCCCTTGGGCAATACCATTTATATTATGTCTCCATATTGTATAAAGTCCGAGGAATTGAAAAAAGTATATGCTGTAATTGAAAAAGTAATTGAAAAATTTAAAACCAAACATAAAGAATAGAACGAATGAAACAAATAATGGATAAAATAATTGCAAGCCCCGCAATACATGCCAAATGGCTAAACACCTTGTCCATGATGGAAAATGCAGGCGCAAAAAAAATAAAGAACTGTGAGGATCCCGTGTTTGTTAGTGAAATTATCCTGAAACACTCGGCAGAAGAAGCACGTCACGCTTACTATCTAAAAAAACAAATTGTAAAGATTGAAGGAGGCGAATGTCCAACATATGAACGCAAGTATTTACTTGCACCTCAAACCAGTTATCACTATCTCCATGCATTGGATATTAAAGTATGCAGGTATTTAAAAAACACTTTTGGTTATAAGGCACATCAATTAAAATATGCGGCTTATCTCCTAGTAACCTATGCTATTGAGGTGCGTGCTGATGAGCTCTACCCTATTTATCAAAACTCATTGTCATCATTTAACAGCAAGGTGACAGTAAAAAGCATCATTGCAGAAGAAAAGAACCACCTGGCTGAAATGATAATGCAACTAAAAGCATTCTCCGTTGATTGGGAGACTATGAGCAAGTATGCCATTCAAATTGAACAAAACCTATTTCAAATGTGGGAAGCAGATTTAACAAAACTGGTAGCTTAGTAGTTTAATTTTTTTTGCCGCTAAGTGTAAATATAATTTCATCATATATTAAGAACAAGGCAATCACTAAGCTCTAGTTACGCTAACCGCCCGCTCAACGTTCACTTCTTTCCAAACAGGCGTTCCGTTTTGTATTAAATCAACCAATTGTTTAGCCATTAAAGGTGCATATAGCAAACACCTAGAACCCATGCCTGAAAATAAATAAAGGTTTTGCTGCCCCTTCATCAATCCTATGAGCGGAAATCTATCAAAACTAGCGGGCCTAATTGCAGTTTCATGTTTCACAACATCAATTATATAAATATTTTGTTCTTTGGCTTTTTGTAAAAGTAATTGTTTATTCTTTTCTTGAGGCTCAGAACTGCTGTATCCATGGATGTATGTACTCCCTAATTTAAATAACCCCTTTTCCGCTAGAGGGATGACAAAAATTCCTTCGTAGTGCATAAATTGATGAACATTGCTAATGCGCACAGTTAAAACATCACCTAAAACTGGTTTGAATAAGTCTGTACGGTAATCACGCTGAAAGTTACCGATACCATCAAAACCAGTAGCCAAAATTACCCAATCGTATTTTTGAATAAGGTTTGGAATATCTTGGGGAAGGTCAATGTTGGATTCTTGCTGCTCAATATTGATGGAATCCAATGTTCTTAAATATTTTTTACTGTCAATCCATCCTGAATTTACAATTTCAAATCCTTCTAACAGATTGTGCCTTTTGTATTTCAAAAAGCCCCTTTCACTTGCATTGCTTGCTTCCCAATCATTCAATTCCTTTTGAGATTTACACTCGAAAAACATCCTTTCCTTTGCGATAAATCCATTATCAATAGAATGATAAAATCTCCATGCTTCATTAGCAAACTCCTCACCTCTCCAAATAACCTTCTTTCGGCTCATTGATAAAGGATTAATTACACCTGCCGCAACCTTACTTGCGGTAACCAATGCATTGCTGTCAACTATGGTTGTTTCAATACCTGCCTTTTGGGCACAATGCGCCAATGTTGCCCCACTTATTCCTGCTCCTATAATGAGCAACTTTTTACTCATAAAATTAATCGGTCAATTACGATTCCTGCAGCAACTGCAGCATTTAACGATTCAACATCACCCAATTTTGGAATAGTTACTTCCCTAATCCTTGGTAAACTTATAAGCAGATCATCAGAAATACCATGAGACTCACTGCCAATGATTACGCACAAGGGACTTTTTTTATCTCTTTTCTGCTCATAGATGCTCTCTCCTTTTAAAGTGCAGGCATATAAAGTATTGGGATAGTCCTTTAAAATTTCAATCAAATCTCCTCTATACATACTTATTTGACTTAAATTACCCATTGAAGCCGCAATAGCTTTAGGATTGTACTCATCCACCACTTTCTCTGAACACACAATTTGCCGAATATTGTACCATGCAGCAATCCTTATTAGCGCACCTAGATTACTGGGATCATTGATACCATCCAATACCATCATTGGTTCCGAAAAATCCAATTTAGCTGGGTTATTTTTTATTGAAAACACTGCAATAACATCTTGACGTGTTTTAAAACTGGTCACTTTTTGTAATAATTCATTGGTTACAAAAGTTGTCTTTGATGATTCAATATGATTATAATTATTGGCTTCATTCTTGTTTAACAATAATTGATTCAGCTCAAAATCATGTTTTAAAAATTCATTGACTATCTTATTGCCTTCAACCAAAAATTGGCTGTATTTTTGCCGATACTTTTTAAGGTGAAGACTGTTGAGATATTTTATTCTGTTTTGACTAAGCATTTGTTTTGGGTTCTTTGTGCAACACTTATTTTAACGTTCCAGGCATGCTCTCCATACAAAGCAGTTCCAGAAAGTAGGTATCTTCTAAAGAACTACAAAATTAAGGTAGAAGAACCAATTAGGAAACCTAAAACAAATCAAATTCATGAACAAATTAGAACCAAGCGCAACAGAAGAGTGTTAGGTTTTTTCGGTTTCCATTTAAGAGCCTATAGTTTAGGTACATCCAAAAGAAATCCACAAAAAAATGAAACAAAAAAAATAAGAAAATTTTTAAGGGATAAAGTAGGTGAAGCCCCTGTCCTACTGGATTCTGTGGAAATCAAAAAATCTGTTGATAATATTGAACAATTGATGTTTAACAACGGCTATTTTAACAATGAAGTTTCTTTTTCAGTAAAAACAAAGGGTAAAAGAAGGCGCAGGGCATTTATAACCTATTACATCAAGCCCAAGGAAGTATATACCGTTGATCAATATAATATTTTAAGTAGTGAGTTTGCCGTGGATTCATTGATTCAAACCAAAAACAAAAACCAAATTCTAAAAACAGGTAGCCAAGTTGATTTTGATGAGATAACTGCCGAACGCTCCAGGATAAATGACATTATGCGCAACAGTGGCTATTTTTATTTTGGAAAAGAGTATGTTGAATTTGATTTGGATTCTGCAAACCATAAAGTTGATATTGAGTGCTATATTATTAGTCCTGAAAATGGCGAACAACATAGACTTATGCGTTATGGACAAACACATGTTACTTTTCCAGTCATAGAGGTTTATTCTAAAAACAGAATTGAAACTGTTTACTGGGGCAGCAATAGATTTGATTTAAACGGCTACCCATTGGATATCGATTTGTTAGAAAAACGCATTTACACCCCTAAGGATAGTCTATTTGCTCAAAAACACATTGATAAGATGTATGCAAAATTAACAGAATTGAGCCTTTTCAGGGTAATTGATATCAGCTTTAAACCCAATGATTTTGATACATTGCACACTTTGGATGTCTACATCCATTTGACACCATATACAAAACAGTCTTATTCTATTGAGCCTCAGGGTGTTTTATCATACAACCCAAGCTTGGCACAGGATAATCAGAGGCGTAACTACGGGGTTGGTAATGCATTTACCTATGTCAATAGAAATTCATTTGGACGTGCTGAACAATTAGATCTTTCTGCGGTAACCAGCTTTCAGGCCCAATTTGGAAAAGGAGGAAGTACAATTTTTGAACAATCTGTCAATGCTCGGCTCAGACTGCCAGGAAGCAAACTTTTAAAACACCTTGACAATAATCCCAAGGTTCTCAACCTTTCTACACAAATTAATATTTCTTATATCTATCAAAGAAACCCTGATTACAAAAGAAACATTTTGCCAATGAACCTTACCTATGTAATCAATAAAAAGAAGCAGAACAACTGGTTGCTCACACCCATTGAAATTAATTTTAATAGATCTACCGTGACACCAAGTTTTTTTAATAAACTGGATGCAGAACAACAAAAATTCATCTCTATTTTGTTTGCACGTAACTTGCTTACCTCCTCAAACATTAGTTATTATACCAATAGAGTGTCAAAGCGCAGTTCAAAAAGAACATGGTTTATCAGGGCCAATGTGCTGGAATTGGGTGGCAATAGTTTGTACGCACTGTCAAAAATTGGCAATTTCAAGCAAGATACATTAGGAACATATTACGTTCTCAATGTCCCATTTTCTCAGTACGTAAAAAGCGATATTGATATTAGATTAACAAAAAAAATTGATGAGAACAATACTTTTGTTTATCGCGCCAATGTTGGAATGGCTTTCCCTTATGGCAACAGGCAATACCTTCCGATAGATAAGCGATACTTCATTGGCGGTGCTAACAGTTTAAGAGGCTGGAATCCGCGTTCAATGGGACCCGGAAATTTTCAAGACACTACAAACTCAATTAGTTTGAATAGAACTGGTGAAATTTTAATTTTGGCCAATATTGAGTATCGTTTCGCTTTAATTAGAAGTAAGGTTGAAATGGCACTTTTTGCGGATGGAGGTAATATATGGAACTTAGTTGAGGCAAATTCCGACCTCGAGAAATTCAGACTGAATAACTTGCTTAACAGTACCGCTTTTAATACTGGTATTGGATTAAGACTTGATTTCAAATTCTTGATGGTTCGCTTAGATTGGGGAATTAGAATGCATAATCCCGCTTTACCCAAGGAACAACGCTGGATTATAAGAGAAATTGGCAGCGGTGGTTTTCTAAAAAACCAAACTTGTTTAAATTTTGGTTTAGACTATCCATTCTAATATTTTCAATTTGAAAACAAAAGCAAAAAATAAATGTTTATCCTTAAATTGCATAACGGAATAATAATTGATAGTTATATTTTAACATCACAAAATTTTGTAGTCTTGTAAAACAGTTAATAACATGAAAAAAATAATTTATACAGCCGTAATAGCCATCACTATTAGTGTAGGCTTTAGTCAATGTAAAGATAAAGATGGTGATTTTAATATCTTTAGCATTGAGGATGATAAGCAAATGGGTGCGCAAGTTGATGCCGAAATTGAGGCAGATCGTACCACTTATCCAATATTAGACTCGAGTGCATATCCAGTGGCATACCAACATTTACGAAGAATAACCAACACTATTTTAAATAGTGGGAAGGTAAATTACCGCAATGAATTTGTATGGCAGATACATTTGATTAAAGGTGACTCAACACTCAATGCATTTTGTACGCCTGGTGGATATATTTATGTTTATACAGGTCTGGTAAAATTTTTAGAATCAGAAGATGAATTGGCAGGTGTGATGGGTCATGAAATTGCCCATGCGGACAAAAGACATTCTACAGATGCGATGACCAGACAATACGGTATACAAACCTTGTTAAATATTATTTTTGGTCAAGATAAGGGAGCTGTAGCAAGATTAGCTGTACAATTAAAAGAATTGCAATATGGAAGAAGAGCAGAAACAGAAGCAGATGAGTATTCTGTTATCTATTTATATCCAACAGAATATGATGCAAGGGGTGCAAGTCGTTTCTTTGAAAAATTAATTGCCAATGGCCAAGCAGGTGGAACACCAACTTTCTTAAGTTCGCATCCCGATCCAGGAGATAGGATTGCAAACATTCAAGCCAAATGGCAAGAATTGGGGGGCAAAGTTGGTAACAGAAATATAGGATCTTACAATAATTTTAAAGCTTCCTTGCCATAGATAAATTTGTTTTATTCAAATTTAATCGCTTCATAAATTCCGCTTATTTAATTTTGTTCAGTTTTAATATTGAACATATCTTTGCCACGCTTTAAAAATACAAAATAGCATGAAAGAAGTACAGTTTAGAGAGGCATTAAGAGAGGCATTACAAGAAGAAATGCGCAGAGATGAGAATGTTTTCTTAATGGGTGAAGAAGTTGCAGAATACAATGGTGCTTATAAAGTAAGCCAAGGGATGTTAGAGGAGTTTGGGGCAAAAAGAGTAATTGATACGCCTATTGCAGAGCTAGGTTTTGCAGGTATTGGTGTTGGTGCTGCCATGAACGGTTTGCGTCCAGTTATTGAATTTATGACCTTCAATTTCTCTTTAGTGGCAATTGATCAAATTATCAATTCATCGGCTAAAATAAATAGTATGAGTGGCGGTCAATTTAAAAATCCTATTGTTTTTAGGGGTCCAACTGGTTCTGCTGGGCAATTAGGTGCACAACACTCGCAAAATTTTGAGAATTGGTATGCAAATACACCAGGTCTTAAAGTAGTTGTTCCATCCAATCCTGAAGATGCCAAAGGCTTATTAAAATCAAGTATTAGAGATAATGACCCTGTAATTTTTATGGAGTCTGAGCAAATGTATGGACTTAAAGGAATGATTCCGGAGGAAGAATACACCATCCCTATAGGACAAGCAAAAATTGTTAAAGAAGGAAAGGATGTAACCATCGTCTCTTTTGGTAAAATGATGCTGCGTTGTATAGAAGCGGTTGAAGAATTGGCGAAAGATAATATTGACGCTGAACTCATCGATATGAGAACAGTTAGACCTTTGGATTACTATGCCATAATTGAAAGTCTTAAAAAAACCAATCGCTTGGTTATTGTAGAAGAGGCTTGGCCATTGGCTTCCATTAGTTCAGAAATTACCTATATGGTTCAAAAACAGGCATTTGATTATTTAGATGCTCCTATTCTAAGGGTAACCTCAAGAGATGTGCCCTTGCCCTATGCTGCTACTTTTGTTGAAGCTTATTTACCCACGGTCGCCCGAATAATTGAAGCCACCAAACAGGTTGCTTATCGCAATTAACCCTTTTTACCTTTTTGAAAGCTTTCGCCCGTTTCATTTCCTACCTATTCCATCCCCTTTTCACTAATTTCTACGCTTGTTGTTTGGCTATTTTCATCCACCCAAGTCTACAAGGTCGAATTGAGGGGTCTTATTTGATTCAAATATTTTTACTTTTTTTAGTTAGCTTAATCGTTATTCCTATTCTTTGCATATATACTTTCAAACGTTCAGGATACGTTACAAGTTGGCATATTCCTGATCAAAAACAACGCATTCTGCCTTTTGCTTTTATAGCCATCTTAATGGGAATAACAGCGTTTAACTTATGGGATAGTCCAGCGTTTCTCTTTGTAGCAAAAGTAGTTCTTTGCGCTGCCTTGGCTTTACTAATAAGTACCATCTTACTTTTTTTCACCAAACCAAGTGCACACACAATGGCTATCGTTGGTGCTGCTACCGCTTTTTTAAAAGAAGGTTTAACATGGCATAACAATCAGATGATTTTAGCTGGGGCAGTTTTATTTTTTATTGCTGGAATAACTGCTACAGCAAGACTTTTATTAGACGCACATACATTTTCTGAAATTCTACTTGGTGCTTTGATTGGCATTTTTGTAATATTGCCAATAATATGAGTTCATACCAAAACATCCTATTAAGTACTACCAATAATATTGCCACCATCACTTTAAATCGTCCTGATGTTTTTAATGCATTTAATGATGAACAAAGTTATGAGTTGCAAGATGCTTTGAAGCAGGTAATGAGAGACAAAGAAGTGCGCGTAATTGTGCTAACTGGTGCTGGTAAAGCATTTTGCAGTGGACAAGATTTAAAAGCAATTTCCGGTGCTAAAAATAGGTCATTGTCAGACTCATTGTATAAAAGATACAACCCCATTATTAAAGCCATGCGCAATATGCCTAAGCCTATTATTTGTATGCTCAATGGTGTTGCAGCTGGGGCAGGTTGTTCTTTAGCCCTTGCAAGCGATTTTATTGTTGCCTCAGAAAAAGCAAGCCTAATAGAGGTTTTTGTTAATGTTGGCTTGGTTTTGGACAGTGGATCTTCCTATTTTTTACCAAGAGTGGTCGGTTCAGCCAGGGCCTTTGAAATGGCTACAATGGCGAGCAAGATATCCGCTCAGGAAGCATTGACCTTGGGTATTGTAAACCGTGTTTGTGCTGCAGAAGACCTAGAAAATACGACTTTAGAAATTGCCACTTACTATGCAAATGCGCCCACAAAGGCAATCGGTCTGATAAAAGGGATGCTGAATAAATCTACCTATAGTGACCTAGAAAGCATGCTCCAGTATGAGGCATATTGTCAAGAGATTGCGGGCAATTCTGATGATTACAAAGAGGGCGTTGCTGCCTTTAACGAAAAGCGCAAAGCAAATTTTACAGGAAACTGATAAATAATATCTTATCTTTGTTCATATTTTAATGAGACTAATACTACCCCTAATCTTCATACTTTTATCAAGTGGATTAAAGTCTCAAATCCCTGATTTTAAATGTGGATTTGATGATATAATTAATGCAAACCCAGCACGCGCCAAAGCTTTAGAACAACAAACCTTGGCATGGAAAAATGCTTTCACAAGGATTTCAAATAGACGAGATTTTGCTTATACTTACGATACAATCTTTGAGATAAAAGTAGTTTTTCATATTCTTTATAACAACTCCATTGAAAATATACCAGACTCCACTATCTATAGTCAAATGCAAGTAATGAATGAGGACTTTAACCGATTAAATCCAGATACTTCTAAAACGAGAAGTGAGTTTTTATCAGTGGCTGGAAAGCTTAATGTACGCTTTGTTTTGGCAGATACTGACCCTAACGGTATGCCTACAAATGGTATTATAAGGAAATTTACAAACATAACCAGTTTCTCTGAGACCAACAATGCAAGCTATGACTCAAGAATGAAATACGACATTCAAGGAGGTAATAATGCATGGAACACTGATAAATACTTGAATATTTGGATATGTGATATGTACCCTCCTAATTCAAGTTCATTTACAGCGGGTTATGCAACACCACCACAAGATGCAGAACATTGGAATGCCACCAATCTCAATTTCCCGAAATCAGAACAAGGGGTTGCTATACATTATTATACCATTGGTAGGTACAATAGCGCTGCCACTGCCAACAATGCTTTTGGATTGGGTAGAACTTTGGTTCACGAATTGGGTCACTATTTTGGACTCTTTCATATTTGGGGCTTAAACAATAATTCATGCGATAAGAATATTGACGATTTTATTGAAGACACCCCCAATACTCGATTTCAGGCCAGTAGATGCAATTATAACAATACATGCAATGATGGCGTTGGTGACTTGCCAGACCCTATAGAGAATTACATGGATTACTCATATGGAAGCTGCCAAAATATGTTCACAAAACAACAGGCTGCTTTAATGAAATACAATATACACAACTATAGAAAAAGTATCTATAAACCAATTGTTACCAAAGACAGTTATGAAACCAAAGATCCTTTGGTAATCATTCCAAGTATTTTAAGTAATCCTAGCAGAATAATTAATGTTGTTGCCAACCAATATTCAAAAACTGAATTTGAAGTAAGCATTATTGATGCCATTGGAAGACGGGTATTGAATGACATACAATTTCAATTAAACAATCCCACGCTTATTGCTGAAACAGAAAATTTACAAGATGGTCAATATTTTGTTCGTTTAAGGAACATCAAAACCGATGAAATTTTTAATTTTAAATGGTTTAAAGCCAGTAATTAACAGCAATTACTTTAAATTTAAAAAACCAGTGGTAATATTACCACTTTCGTATTTGGTCATTAATTTTCCATTGATATCAATTACCTGTACTTCACTCTTTTTAACATAGTCTTTCGCATTTGCCAAAAGCAATTGCCCCTTCACCATCAAAAGCCCTGTAAAGTTTGCTTTACTATCTTCATAAAAAATTTTATAGCTCCCATTATTCAGGGTGTAAACAGCTTTAGAGAACAACAAATAATACTGTTGACTCTCATTGTCATAAATCAATTTAGAGGGGCTTTCTGGAAGCATATCAGGCAATACTGAGGCAATATTATTTCCCAAATTTGTAATGATTAAACTGTCACCTAAATAACTAACCACCTCCAAAGTATTTTCTTTAATTACAAAATCAAAAGGTTTTCCTAAAATATTTTTTACGCCTACTGCATTTTGTCCTGAATTGCTAACAAGCATAACAGAATGGACAGATAAGTCAATAAAATAAACCTGGTTATTGAATGCCGCAATATCTTCTGACCATCCATAGGTGTTGATACTTCTTATCTCTGAAAAGGTGTTTCTGTTAAAAACTGTAACTTTATTTGCAAATAAATCCGTAACAAAAAGCTCATTTCCTGAAGCGCAAAGATACCTTGGTGATCTTAAGCCCTTTATTGTATGCAGTACTTTAAAATTACTGGTATCACAAATTTCTATCTTCCCACTGTTATTTAGCACCACAAAAAGTTTTCCATCTATTAACTGAGCTGATTGACAAACATCTCCCAATGGAAAGCCATTGGCAGTTTTAAAAACGTCTGTAGTATATTTACCTTGTTTTAAATCTAGTAAATCCAATGAGGCATTGCCCCATTGAAAATTACCTTCATTGATTATTAAAATTGCAGATTGTTGGTTAATGATGATTTCATCAACCTTTTTTGTCTCTTGTTTTTTGCAAGATGCTATTACTGATGCCGCAACAAATAAGAAATACAATCTCTTCATTGGTTTACGGTTTAATAATTGTTTGGAAAAAATGATTGTTTGATGTGCCGATAGATAATATATAAACACCAGATATTAAAGAAGATACATCCAAAGTGTTGGTATTATTTATAGTTAGTACTTTTACTCCTAAATTGTTAAAAACTGTTACCTTTTCTATCACATCATCATGTTGAATATGTACAAAATCATTTACTGGATTAGGGTAAACTAATATTTTTTCAGGACTATTTTTTTGTTTTACATTATCAATAATGTTCATTGCTCCCACTACATTATCAATAGCAAAGAAGCCTGGAGTATTCATCCAGCCTTGAGAATTATCACTACTGCGCATCTCAAAAATATAATTATTTGTTCCATTAAAGGTAAGTCCAAAATCAATAGTTTTCCAATTGTTGAGCATAAAAGCCTTTGAGCTATCATCATTGGTAAAGTCTGCCAAATAAATTAAACTGCTATCGCGCAAAATAGTATCGGCATATCCATAAATCATTACAACCAGCGAATCCTTATCTTTTGAGGTAAACTTTTTGGCCATAAAATCACCCGATTCCATTGATTTAAAAGCGTAAGTGGTATTAGTGATAGCCAATTGCTTCAAAAAACTCCCCCCTGTAAGATTCATTTTAGCTCCGTTTTGACCTACCGTAAATACCAAACTATTGCTGTCTCCCCTTGCAGTTATGTTGCCATACACATTGGGGTAACTTGGAGTGCTAGAATCTGTTACACTGCTGATAGCAAAACCGCCTAACCAATAGTTATAAGTGCTATCAAATTGACAGGAGAAATTATAAATCCCTTCTGTAAATATCTTCTCTTTAGGACTTACATCACTCCCGTTTAGAAAAGTATCCTTTTGAGATAAGAAGGATTCGAATGTTGCATTTTGAGCACTAAGGGATGTACCCAGAACTAGGCAGCTGATAAGTAATTTAATTTTTTTCATGTTGTAATTGTATTTATATTATTTTTTATATTTTAAGTTTTATTCCGAGTTGAAAATTTCTAGGTGGCATTGGTCGCCATAGGGTTATTTCATAATACTTGTTGGTCAGATTATTAATAGAAACATAAATAGACCAATCAACCTTTTTAATTTTCATGCTTTTTTCAAGTGTTACAGACCATACAGAAAATGCAGGTATAACAATACTATTTTCCGGATCTGCATAAACATAACCTTGGTATTGATTGCGAACAAATAATCTAAAATGGTGATATTGAATGGTCAGTACATTGTTACTCATAAAATAAGGAGTATAAAACAGTTGTTTATCATCTATTTGATGCATACCTTGTTTTGCTGCACGGGTAAAGTTGGTATTACCTTCAATGCCAATACTCCACTTGGCGAAATACTTTTTAACGGTGTAATTTAATTGTGTATTGAAATGAATTGTCGAGTCAATATTGATGGGACGCCAAACTGCATTTTCAAATGTCCATACAACCTGATTGCGCAGCACCATCAAACTGCTACTCAGTTTTAAGTCAGCATAAAGTGATTTAGAAAGGGCTCTTTTGTACTGAATATAAACGCTTTGCTTCCATCCCATCTCTGGTTTAAGGTTTATATTTCCCCAAATTGGCCAATACAAGTCATTGATAGTTGGGGCTCTAAAATTGTTGGCGCTAACACTGCCAAAACACCAATATTTTTTACAATATTTTAAGTTTAATTGAGCTGTAAAGGGGGCATAACCTAAACTATTAAAGCTTTGATTGATTGTCAAATCATTAGACCAGTTTTTTACAGAATGTTGCACTGTGACGTATGTCGCTACAGTGTTGATGCGAACCTTTTCCTTATCAACGAAGGCAAATAAAGTACCTGTATTTTCATTAAAAATACCTGTCTTTAGCGCTAGTTTTTTGCTCAGTTTAAAATGAGCTTGTACTTCGTTAAGCAGACAATATGTTTTGTATTTGTTTATTCCTAAATCTTGGTCAATAAATGTTAGATTCTCTATACTCAAACTGTTATTGGCCGCAATTCTTAGACGCTTAAGTTGTTTAGAAATACCTACATTGCCACGGTATGTTTCGTCTAATTGGGAACTGCCGCTTTTCTTTGCTTCAATAATGCTTACCGGGATGTTCCTTTCAGCTTTGGTAAACCAAAAAGCCGTGCTTAAAGAATAATTGCGTTTAAAATCAGTGTTTAAACTGTGGGTCAAATGCACTATGCTTCCCTCAGCATTGTGCAAAGTATCTAAAGGACCGTTTGCCAATGCCCTGTTATGAAAGGTATAGTTATTCTTTGCGGTGTTATATTGAAAACCAACAGACTGCTTGATTTTACTGTTTTGAAAGCGCACCAGAGCCATTCCTTGGAAAGCCCCAAAAGAACCTATTTGCTGATGAACTATAAGTTTCTCCTTACTTTGCACACTTCCAATCAAAAGTGAAGCGGCCATACTGGCTGAGCCAAATTGTGCGGAGCCTCCTTCTACCAATGTAGCACCAAATAAACCATTGGGTAATAAATTCACATCAATTTGTCCATTGGTCGGACTATTAATTCTCAAACCATTCCAAACAACTGCTGTTTGGGCTGGAGTAGTGCCAGCTATGCGCAAGCTACTTAACATCATGCCACTTCCATCCTTTATAAAAACGCCACTTTTCTCGCGCAGATATTGCTGAAAATTGTAAAAATCTAAAGGTTTGTTTTCAAAAATAATATTAGAAAAATCTCTGCCTTTTATCGTAATAATAGGAATATTTGAAGCCTTTACGCTATCCGACACAGCGGTATTATCAATTTGTGCTGTGGCACAAACCGTCATGGCGTAAAGTGATATGAGCATTATTTTTTTCATAAAAATCGCTCAATACCCAGAAAAACAGCATAATATGTTTGAAAACACAAATATGCTCAACTCTTTTTCCCGAGAGTATTGCTATTTTTTTTAGATAAACGGCAGGTCTTCTGACTTGCCTCTCCAAATTCAATCTGCCTTCCCATCAACGTAAATTGAAAGTGACTTTACCCAAAATTAATCGGGTGATTGATTGGTTTTTAAAACACAACAAACCTAAAAAGGTTAGTGGTATTGAGGCTTACAGCATCGGGAAATGTTCAAGACTTACACTTGATTCCCATTTTAATCGCAGTAAAGCGAACCATAAATCTGCTGCAAATGTAGCAAAAATTCTTACATCAAAGAATTTAGTTTTTATTTTTTTTGTAAGACATCGTCAAAGAACATACTTTTGTTTTGACAAACGGTACCTTGAATATTTAGCTGATAGACTAACTAATCAAACATTAAAGCACTTTGAAGTAAACATACAAGAACATGAAATATATAGCAATAAAAGATAGCCGCGTATTACTCTCCACGTTGTGGATATTTGTTACACTAAATTACCTTTATTGTGATTTAATCGGTCTAATGGATGCTAATTTGTTAAAGCAATATTTAACTGGTACCATTGATGGATTGGTATTGGATGAAACTTTTTTATTGATGGCTGCCTTTTTAATGGAGATTCCAATTGCAATGACCCTATTATCTAGAATTCTAAAGCAAAATGCAAACCGCTGGGCAAATATTATTGCAGGTTCAATTAAAACAATCGTTATGATACTCACGTTGTTTGTTGGCACCTTTACCTTGTATTATTTGTTTTTTGCCATCATAGAAATTGCAACCACTACCTTTATCATTTGGTATGCTTGGCATTGGTCAACGGTTGAGACAGAATAAATGAACGCAAAAATTGTCATAAAAGTAATGCTGACATTGCTATCCTTGGTTATAGCTTTTCGCCTATGCATTTTGGTTAAAGTAATTCCATATGAATTAACATGGGGTGGGCGACTTAAAAATGATCAGGAAATGTATGTTTTTGAAGCCATTTCAATTTTAATTAATTTGATTTTAATTTTCGTATTATTGCTGAAAGGTCAGTTCTTAAAGTTTCAAATAAAAGAAAAAGCCTTGAATATTATTCTGTGGGTTTTCTTTTACATCTTCATCTTAAATACCATCGGAAACTTGTTTGCAAAATCAACTTTTGAAAAATCACTTTCCCTTTTAACACTAGTTTCAGCAATACTAATTTGGAATATTCTTAGGATTAAGAAAATAAACTAGCAGTAAAAGCTCTTTGCTGTTGATTGACTTATTTTTTATATGCCAAATGTCCATTTAGGAGCAGCAAAGTAAAGCATGGCTATATAAATTTGTAAAGTATTTTATAATTGAAAGGAATTGAATTATTTTTGCATGTTGCGTAATTATCTACCATACATATCCTAAAAATTAATAGTGTAAACTAAGACCAAAACTAGACTATGATGAAATATTTAAAATATATTCTTGGAATTGCAGCCATCTTGGTTATAGGATTTTTCCTTTTAGGAATAATCAAGCCTAAAATATCGTATGAATGCGAAATAATAATTGACAAGCCATTAGCTGAATCTTGGGCTGTTAGTCAAGATGAAAAGAAAATGTCAGACTGGTTAAGTGGATTTCAAAAAATTGAACACGTAAGTGGATCTATAGGTAATGTAGGTTCAGTATCAGATGTGTATTTTATAAATGATGGGCAAGAAATGATTATTAGAGAAACAATTACCGAAATAGTACCGAATGAATCTATAGCTATGTCATTTACCTCAGACTTTATGGAAATGGATTACAAACTCTCAATGAAATCAATTGATGGAAAAACAAAAATTAGTTCAAGCACAACAGCAATAGGAAATGGGCTAATTTCAAAATCCTTAATGGTTTTAATGCAGAATTCTATCCAAACACAAGAGCATACAAACCTTGAGAATCTAAAAAAAACCATCGAGAAAAATTCAATAAATTATTCGTCTACTGAAAAGTAGCTTCTTGTGTAACTAAAAACACCCATTTAAAAGAAATTTACTTGCAGCCTTTCAAAGTTCTGTTCGGCTCTTTTTGACTTTAATCTATCACTACCAACATCTCCCCAAATTCACCGTCCCAAACAACCCACAATTGCATAAAAAATAGTAGGTTTGTAAAGTGATAGTTGCAAAAGGTATAAGAAAGAAATATGGTAATGTGGCGGTGCTTAATGGCATCGATTTAACCATTAACAGTAATGAAATAGTTGCTATTACAGGTGATTCAGGTGCTGGAAAGTCCACCCTTTTGCATATTTTAGGGTCATTGGACAGACCAGATGCAGGCGAGGTATTTATAAATAACACCAATATCGTTAATTTTAATTTAAAGCAAATCGCCAAATTCAGAAATACAGAAATGGGTTTTGTTTTTCAGTTTCATCACCTCTTACCAGAGTTTACTGCACAGGAAAATGTTGCCCTGCCTGCGTTAATTGCCGGTAAAACCAAAAGTGAAGCCATGTCATTGGCCGCTGATCGATTGGCAGATTTAGGACTTGCTTCAAGGCTAAATAATAAACCCAATCAGCTTTCAGGTGGAGAACAGCAAAGGGTTTCAGTTGCTAGAGCCTTGATTAATAATCCAAAAATAGTATTTGCAGATGAACCAACAGGAAATCTTGATTCAAAAAATGCGATTGAGCTACATGAGCTATTCATTGCCTTGCGTGACAAATACAAAAACACTTTTGTAGTGGTAACCCACAATCTTTCTTTAGCCAAGTTATGCGATCGCACCTTGCACGTTAAAGATGGCTTGTTGTTTTAAATAATACAAAAAATGTTGCAACAACAGGCGAAGGAGATATTATTGAAATACTGGGGATACAGCAATTTCAGAAAACCTCAGGACCTGATTATTGAAAATGTATTAACTCAAAAAAATACCATGGCCCTGCTGCCTACAGGAGGTGGGAAATCAGTTTGTTACCAAGTACCTGGAATGCTATTGGAGGGTGTTACCATTGTGATTTCCCCACTTATTTCTTTGATACAAGACCAAGTAAAAACCCTCCAAAAGAAAAAAATATCCGCCATCGCTTTTCATTCGCAGCTCAGCACAGCAAGTCAAATGTTAGAGTTGGAGAACATCATTAACGGCAAGTACAAGTTTATATATTTATCTCCCGAAAAAGTAGTTTCTGAAAATTTTAGAGCCTATTTGGTCAATTTAAAAGTAGCTCAAATCGCTATTGATGAGGCACACTGTATAAGTATGTGGGGTTATGATTTTAGACCCTCATACCTCAAAATTATTGATTTGATAAATCTTTTCCCATTGGCAAAAGTAGTCGCTTTAACAGCCAGTGCTACCAAAACTGTTCTAACAGACATTTTGCAGCACTTAAACATGGCAGATGCCAAAGTTTTTAAAGGTAGTTTTGTTAGGCCTAATCTTAGTTACGAAGCGATATTAGAAGAAAATAAAATGCACAAACTGGTGCAATTGTGTACCAAATTTGATGGTACAGGTTTGGTTTATACCAGAAATCGGAGAAGTACTGTTGAAATAAGCAGACTGTTGAAAGAAAAGGGTATATCGGCAGATTATTACCATGCTCGTTTAACACCAGAGGAAAGATCCAACAAACAAAATGCTTGGAATCAACATTATAAGAATCCAGATGCCATTAGAATTTTGGTTTGTACCAATGCCTTTGGAATGGGAATAGACAAACCTGATGTGCGCTTTGTTATTCATGCAGAACCTCCACCTAGCCTTGAGTACTATTACCAAGAGGCTGGCAGAGCAGGTAGAGATGGAGCGTTTTCAAGGTGTATTGTATTGCACAATACTAATGATTTTGTAGGCTTTGATGAACAATTAAAGCAAAAGTTTCCTGATGCGTTATTCATTGCTAAGGTCTATAATGCGTTATTCAATCACTATCAAATTGCGGTGAACATGGGTATAGGACTAAGCTTTGCATTTGATTTGAATACATTTGCCGAAAAGTTCAAATTGCCTGTAGTGGAAACTATGCACACCTTAAAATTTCTGAACCAACAAGGTACAGTTGAACTGGGAGATGCCATACTTTCCAAATCAACTGTTCATATTGTAGCAAATCCATCACAATTGGCAGAACTGCAAGCAAAACACAATCCACTAGATGATGTCATCAAATATATTTTAAGACATTATGGAGGTGCTTTTTCTGGTGCAGTAGCTATTGACGAATTAGCAATTGCAAGAGATGCTGAACTGCCAAAGACACTGGTTTATAAGATATTAAACAGACTTCATGAACTTAGAATGATTGTCTACAGTCCTAAAAAGAGACAGAATAAAATCCACTTTTTAGATGACCGACAAAACAATTATTTACCAGATATGCATGTTTTGTCAAAACTCAAAACACAATACAAAAAAGGTATTAATGGCATTAAAGATTTCATTAGTGATACTGAACAATGCAAAAATTTGAAAATTGCAATCTACTTTGACGATCCCGCCCACTTACCCTGCGGTATTTGTGATAACTGTATTAAAAATAAAAAAGTACTTCACAATAAACTATCCTATGATGATTTGGTAAAAGAAATAAAAAACGATTTGGCAACAGAAGAAGAAAGAACAATTTATATTAAAAATTTACAGAAGGACAATATGCAATTAAAATTATTAGCTTTGCAGGACCTTATTGATAGAGGATTGGTATATTCAGAAGGGAATTATTTGAGTTGGAGAAAAAATTAAAGATAGCATTTTTTGTTACCAATGACGTAGTAACTGATCAGCGTATGCAGAGAATTTGTGCTACCCTTCAGGCTACAAGTAAATGGGAAGTTACTTTGATTGGCAGAAAGCTTAAAAATTCAATGCCAGTAGAAAACACCGCTTTTAAAACAAAAAGATTGGTCTTGCCGTTTAATAAAGGAAAATTGTTCTATGCGTCCATCTGTGTTCGTTATTTTTTATTCGGACTCTTTAGAAAGTTTGATTTAATTTGTTCGATAGATGCTGATACTATATTTCCTTGTCACTTCTTATGTAAATTAAAGCGAGCGATTCATGTTCATGACGCACATGAACTGTTCACCCAAGTTCCAGAATTAATTGGACGCAAATTTGAACAGCGTGTGTGGAACAAAATTGAGGCCATTGGCTTCAAATCTGTCAAGATGTTTTATACGGTTTCTGCTGGATTGGCTGAATATTATAGCCAACATTTTGAAAAAGGAGAAATTATAAGGAATTTGCCATACAAAAAAGAAATTGAGACAACTATTGAAAAGCAATATGACGTTATCTACCAAGGAGCTATTAACAAAGGTAGAGGAATTTTAGAACTGATAGAAGCATCACAAATTGAGAACTTTACCGTTTGTATTGTTGGTAATGGAGACATAGTCAACGAAGTAAAAGCACGCATGTCCAAGTGCAAGCAGATAACTTACCTAGAAGCGATTCATCCCTCCTTGTTGCATTCAATAACGCAACAAGGAAAGATTGGGTTCAATGCGCTAGAAAACTCATCTAAAAGTTACGATGAATCTCTGCCCAATAAAACATTCGACTACATGATGGCAGGAATTCCACAAATAATATCAAATTCTAAAGCATTGATTCAATTGAACAAAGAATTGGAAATTGCCCTTGTGTGTAATCTAAATGCCAAAGACATTGCAGAAAAAATTAGGATATTGCTTGACGACAAAGTTTTATACAAGCAACTACAAATCAATGCTATTAAAGCCAGTGAAACTTACAATTGGGAGCATGAATCTAAAAAATTAAAAGCTATTTATAAAAAATTTGAAATCTAAAAAATTACATATTGTTTCATTTGATGTTCCTTTCCCACCCAATTATGGTGGTGTAATTGATGTTTATTATAAATGTAAAAGTTTGCATGCTTTAGGATTTAAAATCCATTTGCACTGTTATCAGTATGGAAGAGCAGAATCATCCAAGTTACTGCACTATTGCGAGGAAGTAAAATATTATAAAAGGAGAAAAATACAAAACCCTTTGACAGCTACCCTACCCTATATTGTTAGTTCAAGGTCGGATAAGGCCTTGTTGGCAAATTTACTCAAAGACAATGCACCCATACTTTTTGAAGGCTTACACTCAACCTATTTATTAAATACAGCCAATATTGACCCTAAACGCTGCTATGTAAGAACCCACAACATAGAACATGAGTACTACAAGAAATTAGCGGACGTTGAACGCAACCCTTTTAAAAGATTATTTTTCAACAAAGAAAGTCAGCGCTTGGCTAATTATGAATTAGTATTAAAAAAAGCTAAAATGGTTTTTTCAATTTCCAAACCTGACAAAAACCATTTTGAAAAAGTAAATCCCAACACCAAATTTATTTCCGCTTTCCATGAATCCCAAAACATAGAAAGCCTTACTGGAATAGGTCAATATGTTTTATATCACGGTAATTTAGCGGTTGGTGAAAACAATCATGCTGCCTGTTATTTGGCAGAGAATGTTTTTACAAAAGTAAATTTTCCATGTATTATTGCAGGAAATAACCCCAGTTCTAAATTGAAATCCATTTGCAAACGCAATGGAGTAAGATTAATTGATAATAAGAGTAACAAAGAGATTGTTGATCTTATAAAAAATGCACAAATCAATGTTTTGGTTACTTTTCAAAAAACAGGCATTAAACTAAAACTATTGAATGCCCTGTTTAAAGGGCGGCATTGCTTAGTAAATGATGCTATGGTTGAGGATACAGGCTTAGAATCTTTATGTCACATGGCCAACATAGCAGAAGATTTGGCAAAGTCAATTGAAGCATTAAAAAGTACCCCATTTGAAATGAATGAAATAACGAAAAGGCAAGAAATTCTGGGTACTAGTTTTGACAATATGCACAATGCAAAACTGCTTGAGGCATATATTTTTGGATAATAAAATTACTGTTAGGTTATTCTTTATACAAGGAAAGACAAAGCCAAATGCATCACATTAATCCAAAAACTTTCCCGGGAAGCACTTTGACTTTATTCTTCAATTCTAAATCCAAAAGAATTAATGACAATTTACCCATTGGAATTTTTGTGTCGTAATATAGTTGATCGATGGTGGTGTTTTCTTTCTGTAAAGCAGCAACAACAAGCTTTTCATCTGCTGTAAGTTCCTCAAAAAGCAGGGATTGTAGTTTCTTTTCAATAACTTTTTGATCCCAATTCAGGTGATACACTAAATCCCCAATATTCTCAATCAGGTTTGCTTTATTCAACTTAATCAATAAATTACAACCTTGGGAATACTTATTTTGGGTGTTCCCAGGTAAGGCAAATGTTATTTTATCATACCCATTGGCAATTTCAGCTGTAATCATACTCCCACCTTTATAGGCACTTTCTACAACAATCAATGCATCACACAATCCCGCAACAATTCTATTACGCGAAGGAAAATTTTCTGGATTTCCAGGAACAGAACTAAAATAATCCGTTAATAATGCGCCATTTCCATACGCCATTTCCTCTGCCAAATTTTTATTTTGCGCAGGATAAATGGTTGCCAAGCCATGACCCAAAACACCAATAGTTGGTAAATTATTTTTTAACGCTGCCTTATGAGCGGCAGTATCTACACCATGCGCTAATCCACTGGTAATACTTACATTGTATGCAGCCAAACCTTCCGATAATTCTGTGATAAAACCACGTCCATAACTTGTTATGTTTCTCGTGCCTACGATACTGATAATTCTAGGCGCATTTAAATCTGCTTCGCCTCTTTTAAATAGTATAATTGGAGCATCTCCGTGTGCTTTTAATCGGTAGGGGTAATTTTTATCCAAGTAGAGTATAGTTTCAATACCGTACTTTTCAATAAACCCCATTTCTTTTTCAACTGCTTCCCAATTATTAAATTTTTTAACAGAAGCCGCTCTAATTGAGCCTATTCCTGGAATTTTTGATAGCGCAGTTTGCTTTTCTTGGAAAACAGCATCTACACCTCCGCAATAACTAATCAAATTTTTTGCCATCGCATCACCAATATTTGGGATGATTGACAGCGCCAATGCATTTCTCAATTCATAAGGGGCACTACTCTTTTGTGTTGGCATTGAGTGTATTTAGAAACAAAAAACCAACCAATTCATCATATCTTAAGAATTGATTTTTACAATAAACCAATACCCTATAATCGTTTTCAGTTTCCTGATGCACACCTTCTGTTATCGAGAAATCTAAATTACCATCCTTTTCTTTTCTCCCATAAAAGTAATTATAGTAGCCTTGTTTTAGCGTTAGAGAAACACCATAGTTCCCGTTCCTTAGTTTGTTCAATTTAGATACTGGTGTTGGCAACCAATTATTAAATTCCCCCAATACATACAAGTCTTCATTGACATTAAACAATGGACTATTTTTCAACTCAAAATTAACCACTAAATAATCTTCGCTGTTCGCAATGTTAGGTAAATCTCTATTTCCATAAACCGTTTTACCATTGTTATCTTGCCAATACAAATAGGTTATTGCTCCCCTGTTTGCATCTTCATAAAGATTTATTCCAATTTGATTTCTAGCGGAATCATAATATTTAGATTTTACACCACTTGCAAATGTCCTTAATCCCCTAGAGTCAAAAAACCTGAACTCATTTAAACCAGACACTACGTTTTCCTTTTCATAATTAAATGTAAATTTATTTGCATTGGCAAACTGAGGTTGCATCATTAGACTTGTCTGAAACCATGAATAGTTCTGCAAAACAACAGCATGTAAATCTGTAAATGGATTGGGTATGGCGTAGTCGGATGCATCTACATTAAAATCTATTTCCTGATGTGTGAACCTTAAATATGCATTGGTTGCACTCCTAACTCTACCCGTAACTTTTGTTCTAGGATTTAAAACCAATAACCTTCTTGTTAAAATAATATCTTCCTCATCAAAATTTCTGTAAACCACTAAAAGGTAATTCCCTCCTATCTTAGGTTTCATTTTTGGCATAGGAAATTGAAAATCATAATGCGTATATTGAACGTAGGTATTGCTTGAAAATTTGAATTGACTGATGTTTTCAAACATATTTCCATCAATAAAATCTGTTTTATTAAGTGATGATGGATTCCAATTTCTATCACAATGTACGAAGGTAAATTGGAAGTAGTCATTTTCACTTTCAAGCATGTCAAAACTTATTCCTAATCCATTGCCATTGTCTAAATAAACCATAGGAAAGCGTTCGTCACTCCCTAACTGTTTAACCAGAACCGAACGGACTTTGTCCTCATATTCATGGTCTTGATACATCAATGATTTATTATCGCTATATGCTTGCGCTGTATTTTGGGGTGCAATCAATGGGAAAAATATAGTAAATAGGGTTTGTAACATGTTAATTTTTAATATTTTAATACTTCTTCGAACTGATTTTCGTAAGCACCATTCAATGCATTCAATTCTTGTTCCAATTTGCTTCTGTTGGCATTAATTGTTTCTATTTCATCAAACTTTCCATCATAAGAGAGTTTTTCCATGTCCTTATCTAAGGACACAATGCTATCTTTTATGTTATTGATTTTCTTATCCAACTCTTCTAAATTTCTTTCTGCGCTTTTTTTAGCCTTTTCTAGCTCCTTTTGTTTATAAAAATCGGCATTAGAAGGCTCATTAACTGGCTGTACTTGTTCAATAATTACTTTTTTCTTTTCTTTTGGAGCAACAACCGTCCTATTCGCAAACCATTCATTAAACTCAGCATACGTTCCTGGATATTCTTTTAACTCTTGATTTTCTATAAACCAAATCTTATTCGCGACTTCCTGGATAAAAAATCTATCATGCGATACCATAATATATGTTCCATCAAAAGTTTTGAGCGCTTGTGCAAGTATATTTATACTCTTGATATCCAAGTGGTTTGTCGGCTCATCCAATAGCAAGAAATTAGCTCCAGAAATCAATGTTTTTGCCAAAGCCACCCGGGCTTTTTCACCACCACTCAACACTTTAATTTTTTTGAAAACATCATCCCCAACAAATAAAAAACAGCCTAAAACTGTTCTCAATTCCAAGTCTGTTTTTGCAGTTCCACATTGCTGAAGCTCCTGTAAAATTTCATTTTCTACATTCAGAGATTCCAATTGGTGCTGTGCATAAAAAGACTTGATAACGTTGTAACCCAATTGCAAATTTCCATCAAACTCAACGGTTTCAGCTATTATTTTCAACAATGTTGACTTTCCTTTCCCGTTAGCACCAATCAAGGCAATTTTATCTCCACGATTGATGGCAAACGCGGTTTGGTATAGTAAATCTATTGGTCCATAACTTTTAGAAATATCTTTACCTATGGCCACTTCCTTTCCACTTTTTGCTGAAGGAGCAAAACGCAAATTCATACTGGCCTCATCGCTTTCTACAGCACTAACACGCTCTAATTTATCCAACATTTTCACTCTACTTTGTGCCTGTGTTGATTTAGAGGCCTTTGCTTTAAACCTTTCAATAAACCGCTCTTGCTCTTTAATAAACGTTTGCTGATTATCAAAAACCTTTTGGTGGTGCTCCATGGACTCTTCTTTTTTAGTAATATAATTACTGTAATTGCCTGGATAATAATAAAACTTACCATTCCATAACTCCCCAATAGCGTTGACCATTTTATCTAAAAATATTCTATCGTGAGAGACAATAACTACTGCACCTGGATATCCTATTAAATAGTTCTCTAACCATTCAATAGCAGGCAAGTCAAGATGGTTGGTTGGCTCATCTAGCAGTAAAATTTCAGGATTTTTAAGCAACATTTTTGCTAAAATTACACGCATACGCCATCCTCCAGAAAAAGATGACAAGGGTTGCTGTAAGCGCTCTGTTGCAAAACCTAAGCCTTCTAAAACTTTTTCAGCCTTGCTTTGAATAGAATAACCATCCAAGGTATTGAACTCATCTTGTTTCTCAGCCATTAAAATGGCCTTGTCCTCATCATATTCAATTTCCAAACCACTAATCAATTCTTCAATTTCATGCTCCAGAGCCAATTCCTTTTCAAATGCAGACATGGCTACTTTTAAAATCGACTCATCACTTTGGAAAGACAATAAATCCTGATTCAAAAAACCAATATCGATTCCTTTTGTAAGGGCAATATCTCCGGTTGTTGGTGAATACTCTTTGGTAATAATTTTTAGCAGGGTAGATTTACCTGCTCCATTTTTACCAACCAAACCTACCCTGTCGCCAGGCACTACTTGCCAATTGACATCCGAGAAAAGCGGGACTCCCGCAATTTCATATGTTATATTATTTAAAGTTAACAATTTATTTCTTTAATATTTTATTACTAGACATTGTTTAAAACATGTCCCATTTTATCTCTTTTGGTTTGCAAATAACCCAAATTATGAGGATTGGGATTTACTTGCAAAGGAACATTGTCTACCACTTCTAAGCCATATCCCATTAAACCTGTCCTTTTTTTAGGATTATTGCTCATTAAGCGCATTTTGCTCACTCCCAAATCTCTTAAAATTTGTGCACCAATGCCATAATCCCTTTCATCCATTTTAAAACCAAGCATCAAATTAGCCTCTACTGTGTCATTGCCTTGCTCCTGCAGCTTATAGGCTTTTAATTTATTCAATAACCCAATACCGCGCCCTTCTTGGTTCATATATACAACAACCCCTTTTCCCTCTTTTTCTATTAACTGCATAGCAGCTTCCAATTGCTCTCCACAATCGCAACGACAAGAGCCAAAAATATCTCCTGTTAAACAACTGCTGTGCACACGAACCAAAACCGCTTCATCCTCTGAAAAGGAACCTTTAACAAGCGCCAAATGCTCTTGTCCTGTATGAATTTGTTTATAGGCATACAAATCAAAATTACCAAATTTCGTAGGCATTTGTACGCTTATTTCTCTTTGAATCAAGGATTCTTTTTCTATCCTGTATGCGATCAAGTCTTTAATAGATACGACCTTTAGGTTATGTTTTTCTGCAATTTTCATCAATTGAGGCAGTCTAGCCATAGAGCCATCCTCATTAAGTATTTCTACAATACAACCTGCTGGTTTAAAACCAGCTAACTGCGCCAGATCAATGGCCGCTTCTGTATGTCCAGCTCGTCTTAAAACACCTTCAGCTTTTGCCACTAAAGGAAAAATATGACCAGGACGACCTAAATCTTCTACCTTTGTATTTTCATTGACTAATGCCTGAACGGTTTTAGCCCTATCTTGTGCAGAAATACCTGTCGTACAACCATCTCCTAACAAATCCACAGAAACCGTAAATGCAGTTTCATGTGTTGCCGTGTTTTGAGGTACCATTGCCGTTAGCTGTAATTCTCTACAGCGTTTTTCTTCTAAAGGTACACAAATTAAACCTCTTCCATGGGTTGCCATAAAATTAATTACCTCTGGGGTTACATTTTCCGCAGCCGTCAGAAAATCTCCTTCATTCTCCCTATCCTCATCATCCACCACAATAACCATTTTGCCATGCTTAATGTCGGCAATGGCACTTTCTATGGTATCTAATTTTATTTCTTCCATTTTATTTATTTAAATTAACAAAATTTTTGGTAGGCATCTGATAAGTTTTGTGCAATCATTTCAGGGGTATGTCCTTCAATACTTAAGCGCTCAACAAAGTGAACCAATTCTCCATTTTTAAACAAAGCCACAGAAGGGCTAGATGGTGGAAATGGAAGGCAATAATTTCTCGCTTTCTCCACAGCTTCTGTATCTTGACCAGCAAAAACGGTTAAAAGCTGATTTGGTTTCTTGTCTCCTTGCAATGATTTTAATACTCCTGGGCGTGCACTACCTGCTGCACATCCGCATACTGAATTAAAAACCAACAAAGAAGTACCTGACATATTTTCAAAAGCGCTATCTACTTCTTTTGGATTTGTCAATTCTTGAAATCCGTGAATGGTAAGTTCTGCGCGCATTGGTGTTACTAATTGTTCTGGATAAGGCATATTTATGTAATATTTTCTGCAAAAATATAACATTTCTCGGCAACAAACATTTTAAAAGCGTAATTTTTGTACCTTTGCGGTCATTTTAAGGATAAAAAAACCTAAAACTAACAAAACAAAAAATTAAATAGAAAATATGGCAACAATGGAAAAAACAATTTCAACCTATCTTCCTTACAAAGTAAAAGATATTTCACTTGCTGAATGGGGAAGAAGAGAAATTAAATTAGCAGAAGCAGAAATGCCCGGATTAATGGCTTTAAGAGCAGAATTTGGCAAATCCAAACCTTTGGCAAACACAAGAATAGCAGGATGTCTTCACATGACCATTCAGACTGCTGTTTTAATAGAAACTTTGGTTGAATTGGGTGCTGATGTTACTTGGAGTAGTTGCAATATTTTCAGCACGCAAGACCATGCTGCTGCTGCAATAGCTGCTGCTGGTATTCAAGTATATGCATGGAAAGGATTAACGGAAGAAGAATTTAACTGGTGCATTGAACAAACTTTGTTTTTTGGAGAAGATAGAAAACCATTGAACTTAATTTTAGATGATGGTGGAGATTTAACCAACATGGTTCTTGACAATTACCCTGAACTAACTGCAGGTATCAAAGGATTAAGTGAAGAAACGACCACTGGAGTTTTAAGGTTATATGATAGAGTAAAGGCAGGTACATTGCCAATGCCCGCTATCAACGTAAATGATTCGGTAACCAAATCTAAATTTGACAACAAATATGGTTGCAAAGAAAGTTTGGTAGATGCTATCAGACGAGCTACAGATATTATGATGGCTGGAAAAGTAGCCGTAGTTGCTGGATATGGAGACGTAGGAAAAGGAAGTGCTGAAAGTTTGCGAGGAGCAGGTGCTAGAGTTTTAGTTACTGAAATTGACCCTATTTGTGCTTTACAAGCGGCTATGGATGGATTTGAAGTGAAAACTTTGGAAAATGCTGTTGAAGAAGCGAGTATTATTGTTACCGCAACTGGCAATTTCAACATTGTTACCAGTGATATTTTTAATAAAATGAGGGATAAAACAATTGTTTGTAACATCGGACACTTCGACAATGAAATAGACATGGCTTGGTTAAACAAAACCCATGGTGCTTCTAAATATACCATTAAACCACAGGTTGATGTCTATAATATTAGCGGAAAAGAAATTATAGTTTTGGCCGAAGGACGTTTGGTAAACTTGGGTTGTGCTATGGGACACCCCTCTTTTGTAATGTCTAACTCATTTACCAACCAAGTTTTAGCGCAAATGGAACTTTGGAACAATGGTGGCGAATACGAAAACCAAGTATATGTATTGCCTAAACGTTTAGATGAAAAAGTAGCAGCCTTGCATTTATCGCATGTGGGCGCTGAGCTAACAAAATTACGCCCAGAGCAAGCCAAGTATATTGGTGTAAGCGTGGATGGACCGTTTAAGAGAGACGAGTACAGGTACTAATTTTGAATTTTAAATGTTTAATTTTGAATAGCTTTGAATAAGCAATTTGATTTGAAACAAATACAAAAAAGCATTCGTCAATTGACGGATGCTCTTTTTTGTGCGGGGAGTCAAAAATACGTTTCATGCGTAACTCTTTCCACTTGCAGTCATTGCGATGCCGCTTTAGCGGCTGAAGCAATCGCCTGCCACATGGAAACTTCTCTTTAATTTTTTACTCCTAAAAGATTTTTTAATTTGGTAAATTCTCCATGCTGTCCGAAAAATTGTGTATTTTTATTTGTTCCAATAATGTGATGCTGACCGCAGCTAAAGCAAATTTTTGCTATACCAATGATTCTATTGCTCTTTTTAAAAATTAAAATATCTCTGTAAACAGCTTCACAAGCTGCCTCAAACAATTCTTTGTGAGACCGTTCAGTAAATATGGAATTTATTTTCTTATGTAAAGTATCGGGCAATTCTCTGAATTGAAAACCTAAACTAGGCATTTCATTCAATATCGCAGTATCAGAAACTTTGGTTAAAGTGTCGAAAATTAAAATTGCCTCTAAAGTATGAAAATCTTTAGACCGTGCAAGATTATCTAATGGTGAAAACAACTCTTTATCTGTCTTAGCAAAGTGATAATACTCCACTTTATCAAAGTCGAAATAAGACCCATTATTTCTTTGTTCAGAAACTGGATTGTGACAAGCAAAAGCCACCATAACCAAAAAAACTAAATATTTAAAAATCATTGAAGTACTTGAAGAACTCATTAAATGGTCATCATATGGTTGTAAAAAAGCTTTTGTTCTACTCGATGCAATACAATAACTTTTTACACGAAGGTAATTGAAATAAATTTTAATTAAATGGCTTTTTCTAATGAAAACTAAATATTGCTCTCTAAATTCATTTATCCTAAGATAATTCAACAACTCAATAACCTTGAATAAAATGGAGTAGAATTCTTATGCATTTTTAAAAGCCATAGCAGCTTTTACAAAACTTACAAATAGTGGATGCGGATTTTCTACGGTACTTTTTAATTCTGGATGATACTGCACCCCAATAAAATAAGGATGGCTGTCAATTTCAACTACCTCTGCCAACCCTGTTTCCGGGTTTGTGCCAGTAATAAGCATACCTGCTTTTTCAAAATCTTCTTTAAATTTATCGTTGAATTCATAGCGGTGGCGGTGTCTTTCAGAAATTTTTGTTTTTCCATAAGCTTTTGCTGCCCTTGAACCTTTTTCGAGCGTACAATCATAAGCTCCTAATCGCATTGTTCCACCCATGTTTACCACTTTCTTTTGCGCCTCCATCATGTCTATCACTTTAGCTTTAGATTTAGGGTCAATTTCTGCACTGTTAGCTGTTTTTAAATGCAATACATTGCGAGCAAACTCTATAACGGCACATTGCATACCTAAACAAATACCAAAGAAAGGAATGTTAGTTTCACGGGCATATTTGATGGCAATCAGCTTGCCTTCTATCCCTCTGCTTCCAAATCCTGGGGCAACCAATATAGCGTGGTAATCCTTTAACATGTGCTCCACAGTTTGCTCGTCAATCAATTCTGAGTGTACATAAGACAATCTCACCTTACACTCATTATGAGAACCCGCATGAATAAAAGCTTCGGCAATAGATTTGTATGCATCTGGCAATTCAACATACTTACCTACTAAGGCTATTTTTACTTCATCACTGGGTTGTTTCAGTTTGTATAAAAATTCTTTCCATTTGGTTAAATCAGGCTCATTTTTAGTTACCAATTTCAGTTTATTCATTACCACCTTATCCAATTTCTCCTTTTGCATTACCAAGGGTACATCATAAATGGTATCTACATCAATACTCTCTATCACTGCATTGGGTTTAACATTACAAAACAGGGCAATCTTATCACGCAATTCTTTGTTCAAGCTGTGTTCCGTTCTGCAAACCAAAATATCAGGCTGTATACCCAACTCCAACAACATTTTTACTGAGTGTTGCGTAGGTTTTGTTTTTAACTCGCCTGCTGCTGCTAAATATGGTACCAATGTCAAATGAATATTGATACAATCTTGTTTGGGTCTAGCCCACATAAATTGTCTCACGGCCTCTACATAAGGCAAGGACTCAATATCACCCACCGTACCCCCCAGTTCGGTAATAACAATATCATAATTACCCGTTTCCTCAAGTTTTTTAATTCTTAATTTTATTTCATCCGTTATATGTGGTACAACCTGAACAGTTTTACCCAAATAAACACCTTTGCGCTCATTGTCAATGACGGTTTGATATATTCTACCAGTAGTAACATTGTTTGCCTGAGAGGTAAAGGTATTTAAAAATCGTTCATAATGTCCCAAATCTAAATCTGTTTCAGCGCCATCTTCTGTTACATAGCATTCACCATGTTCATATGGATTTAAGGTTCCAGGATCAACATTGATGTATGGATCTAATTTTTGAATTGTAACTCGAAAACCACGTGTTTGCAAGAGTTTTGCAAGCGATGCGCTGATGATTCCTTTTCCTAAAGACGAAGTAACTCCACCGGTTACGAAGATGTATTTGCAATTGTTCATGGGGACAGATTTATATATAGCTAACCGGGATGCAAAGGTAAACAACTATGCGTAGTGGGCAAAGATTAAAAAAAGTATTGTCAATGATTTATCAACATTATTGAACCGCTCTGAAATTTGGAAGTACTTAATTTAAAAATCAAAAATAATAGCTGACAAAGGTAATGCTCATCGCGAACCTTATAATTTTTTTAGTGCCAATAACACTTAAAAACTATAAGAAACTACCGCTCTCAATGAAAAAGGCGTACCTGGTGTAAAATGTATTTCATTTACAGGAACAACTTCGTCCTTCAATCTTGTTTCTGTTGCAAATTGTGCTTCTTTCCATTGACTATTAAAAAGGTTTTCAACCGAAAGTCCAAATTGATATTTTTTGTATGTGTAGTTTATAACTGCATCGGTCAAAAAATATCCTGAAGCTACAATAGAGTTGTCTTCAATGGCTGGTCTATCTCCCATATATCTATATCGTAAACTTCCGCTAAATCCCTTATTACTCTTGTAAGTAAGCCCTCCTATTGAGGTAAAATTGGGTGCTAGTGGAATGCTATTGGCTTCCTTTGGCATTTCTTTTAAGTAACCTTTGTTAACATTGATATCTGCGTCTACAAATAATTTGTTACTTACCTGATAGCGCAATCCAAAATCTATTCCGTAGCGTCTTGATGCGCCAACGGCTTCAACGATACCCTCATCACCCACATAAACCAATTCACTTTCTAAATCTAAAGTCCATGCAACTGCATTTACAATCATTTTTTTAGTTGGTTTAAAGATTACACCTAGCTCATTGCCAAATGCCCTTGCTAAGGTATTTTCTAATTTACCTATTACCACCGCTCGGGCATCATTTGAGTGAAATCCAAATCCGGATTTTGCAGATAGTTGAACCTGATTATTAAAGGTATAAATGGCATTCACTTTAGGATTTACGATGGCTTTTACCTCATTACCAGAATTAGAATCATTGATATAATCAGCATAATTAAAATTGTAAATATCTGCTCTTACACCTCCATTCAAGCTTAATTTAGGATTTATTTTTAGTGTTTCATCAGCGTAGATCCAAGTGTTTACTTGATTTAATTTTCCATAAATTTTGCGGTCTAAAAACTCTCTTTTTTTAGTATTATTTAGTTGCAATAAAGCATTGTCATACCTAACACCATATCCTACCGTTGATGACAGCTGCTTATTTAAAAAAGTACTTTGAATATTTAATTTACTATTGTAACCCAAAACATTTCTCTGATCTACTTGCCTTATTTGATCTCCATTAATGGAATCATTTAAGAAAAATGTAAAGTTAGAGTATAAACTAAAATCATAACGGCTATAAAAAACTTGGTTATCCATAGTTATGCGCTCACTTAATCTTTTACTCCAAAGCACATTCAAATTAGTCCTTCCCGTTTTACCACCTTCTGTATTATCAATACTTCCAAATCTTGAAATGGTGCCATCCAGAACCTTTCTCAACGGAATTTGTCCTGATGCGTCCCAACTGCTCTGAAAAGTCGAAAGTGAAACAGTAATGTTGTCCCCATTCTTGAACTGTCCATTGTATTTGGTAAAAATATTAAACCTTTTAAAATTTTGCGGGCTATTGAAATAAGCATCCGTATATTTGAATTCAGAAGCTATATAAAAGCTTTCATTATATTTTGAAAATAATTTTTTGCTGCCAAGCAAATCAATCATAGCGAGTGCTCTTTTTGTTCCAAACATGCCATACTCTGCTTTAACAATATTATTACTAAGTTTATTGAAAGTTTTAAAAGAACCAGAACCTGCAGTTGCTAAATCACCATACTGCGTATTGTGAGGCCCCTTGTTTACCTCTAATTGACTAACCGTTTCTGGTATTAAGAAATGTAAGTCTGCATAGCCTTGACCATGTGCATGAGAAGGCATATTGACAGGGATTCCATCTACATAAATGGCAAAATCAGTCCCATGATCAACGTCAAAACCCCGCAAGAAAATTTGTTCCGCCTTACCCCCACCAGCATGCTGTGCAATAAATAAACCTGGTACTAATCTCAATAAATCTTGTGATGAAGAAACTGGTCTTAATTGTAAATCTACTTTATCAATAATATTGATAGATTTCTTATTATTGCCAGAGATTTTAACTGCTTCAATTTCTAAAAATTCTGCTTTTAAGCTTAAATTTTTGATAATGGCATTGCCCCCCTTAACAACAACTGCAAATGATTGCTGTAAATAACCATATTTTTTTGCACTGATTTTATAATTCCCATCAGCCAAATTATTAATTTCGTAATTGCCGAGTGAGTCTGTTATTGCAGTTATTGTTAAGTTTTCAATTTTAACAATTACATTTTGCAGAGGCTCAGATTCCGTTCTAACCTGACCTTTAATAGACCCACTTTGACCGCAGATACTGTTTGCATTAATGAGAAAGCTAATTAAAATTAGGGTTTGTATTGCTTTAACCATACGTATTATATTCTTTTCAATAAACACATACGAAGCCAAAGCAATTTTGGATTTTTAATACAAGATTTTTTTTATAATAAAAATTTAACCTCAAAATGAGATTGACAAGCCATATTGCATTATTTTTAGAATTATTGGTTAAAGTTTAAAGGCCTCAAGCCATAGAAGTGTTCTTTTTACACATTATCTTTCTTGTTTACACATTATCTTTCTTGCTGAGCTGAAATTTCTTAACCGCTTTTGATGCCCTTAGCTCACCCGTAACCATTTGTCCGAAATTTTTCATTGTTTCCGAGCAATATTGTAACATTTCTTGTTTTTCTAAATCGGTAAAGATATTGAGGTTTTCTAAAATGTTTTGTACCACCAGGTATTGCGGCCCCATTTTTCCATCATCAATTTTAATGGTTAACCCCCATTTCTTTTTTCGCAATGCTAAACAATAGACGCCATCTGCACCAGTTTTACCAATAACTCTATCTCCTGCTAGTTCCATTAATTGCGTGCAGTAACGGTTTTTACCACCAATCATATACGGAAACTGGGTAACTGCCTCGACAATCAATTCAAGTGCCTTTTTATATCCTTGCAATGCCGTTGTGGGTGATACTAAATTTTTATATGCCACAGCTTGGTTATAAACAGGATATGCAAAAATTGGGGCTGAACACCCATCTATTCCAGACTTGGTAGAGGCTTTGTCGTATTCATAAAATTGACTTGCAACATTCAATATTTCTTGTTGTAATGGGTGTTTCAAATCCAAATAACCTTTGATGTCATACCCCTTGTATACACAGTACAATAAAAAGCCTGCATGCTTGCCACTACAATTGTTATGTAAGGACGAGGCAGATAAATCTGATTGGTACAAGTGTTTGATATCCTCCTTGAGTGTAGGCATTTGCACCCCACACTGCAAGGAACTGGCTTTTAAACCCGCTTTTTGTAATATGGTAGTTGCAATTTCTATATGTTTTTTCTCTCCGTTATGAGATCCGCACATTAAGGCAATTTCCTCCAATGTCAATTGATACTTTTCTACCGCTCCAGACATTAACAATGGAATGTGCTGAAATAATTTTAGTGAAGAACGCGGATAGCATAGCTGTGTCACATCTCCAATTCCATCAATGATATCTCCACGCTCATTTACAAGACACACCACACCACGATGAAAGCTTTCCAGCACCTCACCCCTATAACTTTCAACCAAAATTGGATTCATATAAATTTGCCGACTAAACTTGCGCAAATAAAAACTTTAAAAACGTTAGCACCAAAATTTAGTTTTATATTTTGGGATGGTCTCTACCTTAAAATATACACTGCGTTAACATTTGGCTTAAATAAGCATGAGATTTCTATATTTTTTCTTTAATTTAAAGCTTATATGGACCTTTTTACTACTCATAGCGCAAACTATCAATAGGATTGAGTTTAGCTGCTTTTGCTGCAGGGTATAAGCCACTGAGTAAACCAATGATAAAGCATACAATTACCGCGACAATAACCCAGGTCCAAGGCATGGTAAAAGGAATTCCCAAGCCCTTGGCAACGGAAAATCCAACCAACATCCCCAAAATTACACCAACCCCACCACCTATCTGACAAACAACAATGGCTTCTACAATAAACTGTTTCCTTATATCTACCGATTTTGCTCCAATAGCTTTCGCAGTTCCAATTTCTTTGGTACGCTCTGTTACACCAACAAGCATGATATTCATCAAGCCGATACCTGCTCCCAACAAAGTAATAATGGCAATAAAATATGCTGCTAATTGAACCATTGCTAAATTGTCAATTAGTTTAGCAGCGATGGCGTCACTTTTGGTAATTTCGAAATTATTGGGATCTTTGGTATTCAAGTTTCTTATCTGCCTAAAAGTCAATGTGGCTTCATTGATAGCCATATCTACTTGCTCAACATCATTGCTTGTGCAAATAATTTGCATACTGGTTTCATTATTGATAAAATTGGTTCGAGCAAATCCAATAGGTATAAACACCTGCCTATCCGCTGCACCCATCCCTAAACTTGCTCCTTTTTCTGCCAACACCCCAATGATTTTATATTTTAGCCCATCAATTTTAATCATACTGTCGGTAGCATCCATTTTTGGATAGAGTATATCCGCTACTTCTTTTCCTACAACCGCTAATGGCTTACTACTAAATCCTTCATATTCCGTAAAGTATCTACCTGTAGCCATTTCATAACCCGACATTCCTAAATAATTATCATCAGTACCCATAACAAATACGTTGGGGTTGGTCTCGTCATAATCCGACTTACACCGAGCATCAAAACTAACCATGCTGGAAAAAGAAACCTTTCCAAAAGCATCAAATTTTTCTTTGAATGTAAGGGCTTCCTTATAGGTGATTGGCTTATAATAAATTCTTTTAGCCCTAGACCCTCCAAAATGCAAGTTAGAGGCAGTATTTCTGATGTTAAATGAATTAGACCCTAATTTATTAAAACTTGTATTTAAAAAAGTTTTGATGCCATCTATTGATGATAAAATACCAACCAAGGCCAAAATACCGATAGCAATGATTAAAGCCGTAATAACCGTGCGCAACATATTCGCTCGAATACTTTGTAGGGCAATGCTTATATTATCTTTCAGTGTCAATTATCAGACACAATATTCCTTAAATGTGCGTGAAAATAAGTTGCTTCATAGCCCGATTACACAATATTTACGACAAAAAAAAGACCCAAGTGCTACTTGGGTCTTTTTTTATAGTTAATCTATTTATTCAGCTACCACAGCAACATCAATATCTACACTAAATTCTCTGTGCAAATTTAATACTGCTTTATAATCGCCAATGTTTTTTATTTCTTCAGGGAAAACAATTTTTCTTCTATCTATTTCATATCCATCTTCTTTCAAAGCGTTGGCTACTTGTAGCGTAGTTATAGAACCAAAAATTTTGCCAGTTGCACCAGCTTTTGTTTTCAAAGTAACTTTTACATCTTTCATTTTAGCGGCAAGTGCCTCAGCATCTTTCATGATTTTTTCAATCTTAAAAGCTTTTTGGCGCACATCTTCAGCCAACATTTTTAAATTACTAGAAGTTGCTAATTTAGCCATTCCTTGAGGAATTAAATAATTTCTGCCATAACCATTTTTTACAGCTACCACATCATCTTTAAAGCCTAATTTGTTTACATCTTGTGTTAGAATAATTTTCATGTTTTTAGTCTTTTATAAATTAATCCTTTAAACCGTCAGTTACAAATGGAAGAATAGCTAAGTGCCTTGCTCTTTTTACAGATTGAGCCACTTTTCTTTGGAATTTCAAAGAGTTGCCTGTTAATCTTCTTGGTAAAATCTTACCTTGATCATTGATAAATTTTAATAAAAAGTCAGCATCCTTATAATCAATATATTTGATACCACTTTTCTTAAATCTACAATATTTCTTTTTATCAAATTCTGCGTTGCGAGAATTGAATATATAATTTTTTGATTTAGATCCTTTTGCCATTATGCTGTCTCCTTTTCTTTTTTAGCTTTTTTGTTAAACTCCCCATTTTTTCTTCGTTCATTGTAAACCAATGCATGTTTATCCAATTTCAACGTTAAAAACCTCATCACTCTTTCGTCTCTCCTGTAGGCTATGTCAAGGGTCTTGACAAAATCTGTTGGAGCTTTAAACTCATAAATGTGATAAAAACCCGAATTTTTCTTTTGGATTGGGTAAGCCAATTTTGTTAACCCCCAACTGTCTTCATTGACAATTTCACCTTGGTTAGCAATGATTAACTCTCTGTAGGTTGCAACAGCGTCTTTTAACTGTTGATCAGAGAGCACGGGTGTAAAAATAACCACTGCTTCATAATTTTGTTTGTCCATATTTGTATTTTAGAAATAGTTTGCAAAAGTAGCATTAATTTTATTTCTATGCAAAGTGTTATGCAATATTATATTTTACCATGCTAAAAAGTTGGGTTATGCGCTACTTAGGCGCATTTACCATCAGTCTCCAAGCAATAATACCAAATATAATATTGGGAATCCAAACTGCTACTATCGGATTCATGCTACCCTGCGCACCATAGGTAACAAATGTTTTTATTAAAAACATGTATAAAAAACTAAGCAAAATGCCCTTTCCAAGATGAACACCTACGCCCCCTCTACTTTTTCTTGCAGAAACAGAAAACCCAACCAGCGTTAGTAACAAAGCCGAAAAAGGAGCAGCATAACGCCTGTATTTTTCAGTGATGTAATGGTTTACATCTTCAGCTCCAATCTCCCGTTTTTCTTTAATATATTCTTTCAACTCTGTATTATTCAAACTGTTGATATCATCAAGTCTTCTAAAAAAATCTTTAGGGTTAAATTGAATGATAGTATCCAACTCGTTGTACGTTGAAATTTCCTGAGAACCATCATTCGCAAATTTTTTATGCACGACATTGGTCAAAGTCCATTTGCCTTTTTCTTTTGCGGGTCTTATGGAAAGGGCATACAACCGTGAAGTCATTTTCAGTGAATCAAAATTTTCAACTACCACGTTTTGCCCAGTACTATCCAAGTGATTAAAATTCCTAAAATACAGATATTGCCCTGGCTCTATCTGCCTATGAATATCACTTTTATATTCACTTTTTGTATTTCTAATCCATTCTGTTTCAAAATCCACGCGCTTTTTATCGGTAATGGGAATAACCCAGCTGTTTAGAATATAGGTGAGTACCACTAAAATTAATGCCCCTATTATATAAGGCCTAGCCATTCTTAAATAAGAAACCCCACCGCTCAAAACGGCTATTAGTTCTGACCTTTCTGCTAATTTTGAAGTAAAAAATATAACAGAAAGAAAAACAAAAATAGGACTAAATGCATTGAGAATGGATGGAATAAAATTGACATAGTATCCAAAAATTATCAACTTAAATGGTACTTGCCTACTTGTAAAATCTTCTAATTTCTCTGCCAAATCAAAAATAACAATAATCAATGTAAAAAGAAACAGCATGACAAAAAAAGTATTCATAAACTTCTTGAGAATATACCAATCATACGTACTTATTTTAAAAAACCGCATACCTTACAACCTTACACTCAATTGTTGTACCATTTGTGATTTCCATTGAAGGAAACTTCCATCAATGATTTTCTCTCGTGCTGTTCTCATTAACCACAAGTAAAACTTAAGGTTATGTAAACTGGTAATTTGAATACCCAGCATTTCTCCACTGTGAATTAGATGCCTTACATAAGCTTTAGAGTATTCGGGAGTAATCTCATCATCCAATGGCGAAAAATCTTTTGCCCACTTAGCATTGCGCATATTCATTGTTCCATTCTTCGTAAAAATACCGCCATTTCTCGCATTTCTAGTTGGCATAACACAGTCAAACATATCAATACCTAAAGCGATGCACTCTAATAAATTGGTGGGTGTCCCCACGCCCATTAAGTAGCGTGGTTTATCTTTTGGCAGATGACTGCAAACCAAGGCGGTCATCTCATACATTTCTGCTGCTGGCTCGCCCACAGACAAACCACCAATGGCATTACCATCAAAACCCAAATCTGCTATAAATTTTGCCGATTCAGTTCTTAAATCATGGTAGGTACTGCCTTGTACAATGGGGAACAAATGCTGCTTGTAGCCATATAAGCCAGTTGTTTCATTCATTCTGGTTTGACACCTTTTCAACCATCTGTGCGTTAACCCCAAGGATGATTTTGCATAACTTTTTTCACAAGGATAGGGTGTACATTCATCAAAAGCCATAATAATATCTGCTCCAATTTTTCTTTGGATATCTATAGCATACTCCGGAGTAAAGAAGTGCTTAGAACCATCAACATGTGATCTAAATGCAACACCCTCTTCAGAAATTTTTCTATTATCCGCTAGTGAATATACCTGAAAACCGCCACTATCCGTTAAAAGTGATCTATTCCATCCTGCAAATCCATGCAAACCTCCAGCCTGTTCAATAATTTCCATACCTGGCTTCAAATACAGGTGATAAGTATTGCCTAAAATTATTGGTGCATCTATTTCATCAGTTAATTGTCTGCGGTTAATAGCTTTTACAGTACCTAATGTGCCTACAGGCATAAAAATGGGCGTTTGTATAGCGCCATGTTCCGTTTGCAATACGCCTGCCCTAGCCTCACTCTGACTGTCTGTGTGATTTATTTCAAACTGCAATTTTTCGTTTTTATTTTAAAGTATCCCTGCTAACATTGGCGCCCGCAAAAATACCTAAGCCCCCTTTAATATTAGAATATAATTCTACTGATTCTGAAAAAGGGGTTCCTGTACGCTGATTATAAAGACTTCTACTATTTTCATATCGGCTATAATCTTCATTGAGCGTTTCTAAAATGATGACAAATTTATAAGGAGCATTATTTTCAATATAGCCATATGGAACCTCAAAATTTAGTTTCTTAATTGCCCCATTAAAAGTACGATCTTTAAAAACAAAACCACTATTGGTTTGTTCTGCTTCAATCACTAAAAAATAATTGTCTTTAATATCCAATGCCTTAAATTCAGAACGCGTGTTATCGTAGTATAAAACATTCAACCTGTAATAGTTCTCAATACTTCCATCATCATTAAAAGAAAATGAGACTTCTCCAATTGGAAGACCTGTAGAGTCCATCCTCACCATATCCTGATAGGCTAAATTCATTATCTTAGCACCTGCCAATATCCTTGTGGTACCTATTACTTGTTTCCCTTTGACATTTACCTTTAATGTATAAAACACCCCTGGAACGACCGGTTTTGTACCAATATAGCCACTGCTAAAAGCATCGTATGATAAAATGTCATACAATACATCTTGTTCATTATAAAGCTGTGCTGTTCCATCATAAATATAGTTTATTGGATTGGTGTCCAAGGAAGATATGCTGCTGGAAATTTGTACTTTTGAAACATCTTTGTCACTAATCAAACCATTCACAACAATTTTTGACGAATAGGGTGGTAAATTAACTGCAACTTCTCTGGTACAGGAATACAATGTTACTAACGCCACAACAAAAATTATACTTTGATATCTGAATTTTTTCATCTTAAAATGCAACATTAAAACTAACACTTGGAAAAAACGGAAAAATAGAAACTCTTTCAAGCACGATGCCATTGCCTGTAGTACTTTTATTTGAAATCTGGTAAAAGAACGGATTAAGCCTATTCGTGGCATTGTAAATAGAAATGTTATACCAAGCTTCTTTTGCCCATTTCAATTTACCGGGCTTGAGATAATGAATATAATTAAAGTCTAACCTAAAATAATTTTCCATGCGGTAGTTGTTTTTTCCTCCGTATTCATAAACAATATTGCCATCCAAATCAAGGTATTGACCAATGGGAACAGTTATTGGATAACCCGTACTAAATATTGAGGTAGTGCCAAAAACATTGCGCTTGTTTACTTCGTATGACCAAGTGGTTGAAACATTGTGCCTTTGATCATATCTAAAAAAATAGCTATTTCCATTGTTAATGCCTGAAATCTGTCGTGAAGCATAAGAAAGTGTGTATGATACCCAACCATTTAATTTACCTTCCTGTTTTTGTAACAACAATTCAAGACCATAATTCTCGCCATTGCCTTGCCTAACATAATCTTGCCAATTTCTTTCAGCTCCTACAAAGTCCGCTCCAGGTGCAATATCTATTGCATTTCGCAACCATTTGTAATATACATCGCCTGAAAACTGAAAGTGTTTTTTCAAATTGCCTATAATACCTAAAGAAACCTGATGTGCCTTTTGTGGTTTTATCATTTTAGTTGAAGGAACCCAAATATCCATAGGTAAGCCCAAATTGTTATTTGCCAACAAATGCACTGGCTGGTTGTTGAGTGCATAGCTCATTCTAAAAATCCAATTACTGTCAATTGACTCATTGATGGCAATCCTCGGTTCTAAGAAATAGTAACTTTTGTTAAATGCAGCATAATGCATTGCTCGCATTCCAATATTGGCTTTTGTCCCTTTGTTTATCTGCATGGCATCTTCAATATATGCTGCAGTTTCTAAGGTATTTGCTTTTTGATTTTTGCCATATACAGTATCTCTAAAAAAGTTACCATAATCCGCTTTTAAAGTCTGAACGCCAGGATTGAAAAAATGAACAATAGTACCAATACCATAGCGAATATGATGATTGACAGAGGGCTTTTGGTCAAAGTCTGCTTTTAAATTAATATCATTGATGGCTGTTTTAAATGCAGAATTGTAATATAACCTAGAAACAGTTGTATCTGTAGTTAATTTATAATCCAAATTAATATTATTTTTCAAGGTATAGCTGGTATATGAAAGGGTATAGTTGGCAAAAATATGTTTGTTAACGATTCTGTTAAAGCGCAAAGCAGCAGTTCTGTTATTCATTTTTAAGCCAAATCCAGTTTCAGTTTCTAAAGTAGGCCCATTGGAAAGTACACGCTTTCGTTTGTCGATAAAACCAACATTGTCATTTCCTTGATAAACACTAAAAAACAATCTATTGTTCTCATCAATTTTATGACTTAATTTTAAGTTTACATCATAAAATCCAATATTGGGAGTAAAACTAGCAGTATCTGAGCTGGCTGCTGCAAACAATGGCTGTATTAAATAATTAATATACGTACTTCGAGCAGATATAGCAAAGGTCGTTTTGTTTTTGTTGCCTAAAGGTCCATCTAAAGCAATTCTACCAATTACGGCACCCAAAGATGCTGTTCCCTTTAATTTGTGTGTATTTCCCTCCTTCATGGTAACATCCAAAACAGAGGACAACCTACCGCCATAACGTGCTGGAAAACTCCCTTTATACAATTGAACACTATTGATGGCATCATTGTTAAAGGCACTAAAAAAACCAAAAAAATGATTTTGACCATACAAAGGCACGCCATCCAAAAGCACTAAATTTTGGTCCTGACTTCCGCCCCTAACATAAAATCCACTGCTACCCTCTGTTCCTCCCTTTACACCTGGCAGCAATTGAACAGATTTAATCACATCCACTTCCCCTAAAAGGAGTGGTAAACGTTTCATTCTACTTACCGAAATATCAATGGCTCCAGTTTGTGCATCGCTGTTATCTTCAACATTTTTACCATGCAGAACCACCTTTTCTATCTGATAAGTTTTTAAAGCAATATTTTGACTTATATCTCCTTTATAAACGGGAATGGTTAGGGTATCACTTTTATACCCAGAATAGATAAATACAATAGTATAAGTTCCCTTATTTAATGAGAGGCTATAAAAACCATAATTGTTAGTAGTTGTATTTTCTCCTGTTTCAATAACTTTAATTACTGCACCAACAACCGCTTCTCCAAACAATTCATCAGTGACAAAACCTGAAACACTAGACTGCCCTTGCAGATTCAATAAAATAAAAGTAAAAACAATGAGTAAAGCAACTCTGAGTTTTATGTGCAGCATTCAACTTACAAATTAACTGCTATTTATGAAAATATTAAAGAAGTGGTATAAATATTTTACATTGAACAATGTTTCTTTCAACTTTTACTAAATGAACTTTACCTGTAAACCTTTGTTGGATTAAAACCTTTGTAATAAATGGCAATGAGTTGTTAAATAAATTATATCAGTTTGTTAGACAACTCTTTTTCATTACTTTTGCACCCGTTTTTTATGACCCTAATAACATCCATTTCAGGCATTAGAGGAACCATTGGTGGCAACACTGGTAACAACCTCACTCCCATTGACATTGCTAAGTTTACTGCTGCGTATGGCAAATGGCTTGGCGCTCAAAAACATGGCAATAAAAAAATTGTGGTAGGCAGAGATGCAAGAATTAGTGGTCCTTGGGTGTCGGCTATTGTATGCTCAACTTTACAAGCCATGGGATTTGATGTCATTGATGCAGGATTATCTACCACTCCAACAGTGGAAATGGCAGTGCAATATGAGAAAGCAGCAGGAGGAATTATTGTTACCGCTAGTCATAACCCAAAACAATGGAATGCTTTAAAATTACTGAATAACAAAGGTGAATTTATCAATGCAGCTGAAGGCAATACCATCATTGAGTTTGCCGAGTCTCAAGATTTTGACTTTGCTGAAATTGATAAAAATGGTGTACTCACACACAAAGACTTTATTGATGAGCATATCAAAAGTATTTTGGCACTTTCATTGGTCAACGTGAAAGCCATTAAAGCAAAAAATTACAAAATTGTCATTGATGCCGTAAACTCAACTGGAGGAATTGCAATTCCAAAATTGTTAAAGGCGCTTGGAGTAAATACCATTATAGAATTGCATTGCACGCCCAACGGAAAATTTCCACACAATCCTGAACCTTTACCCGAGCACCTTGGAGACATTATCAATAAAGTGAAGGAAGAGAAGGCAGACTTAGGAATTGTGGTTGACCCGGATGTGGATAGACTTGCCTTGGTTAGTGAAAATGGAGAATTGTTTGGCGAAGAATATACCTTGGTAGCAGTTGCAGATTATATCTTGAATAACAAAGTTGGCAATACGGTTTCTAACCTTTCATCAACAAGGGCTTTAAGCGATGTGACCATTAAAGCAGGAGGCAAATATGAAGCTGCTGCCGTTGGTGAGGTTAATGTTGTTGAAAAAATGAAAGCAACCAATGCAATTATTGGTGGTGAAGGTAATGGAGGTATTATTTACCCAGAATTGCACTATGGCAGAGATGCCTTGGTGGGAATTGCACTTATACTAAGCCATTTGGCTACCAAAGAGGTTTCTGCCTCTAGATTGCGTTCATCTTATCCAAATTACACCATTTCTAAAAATAAGATAGACCTTCCAGAAGATTGTGATATGGATGGTATTTTAGAGTCAATGGCAACAAAATACAGTAAACAGAAAATCAACAGAATAGATGGTGTAAAAATTGAATTTGATGAAGAATGGGTTCATTTAAGAAAATCAAATACAGAACCTATCATTAGAATTTATGCTGAAAGTCAAAGCGAGCAAACCGCACAAGTTTTAGCAAAGAAAATAATTAAAGATATTGGAGAACTAATTAATGGGAAAAGTAGTTAGTAAATAGTAGTTAGTTGTTAGTAAATAGTGGTTAGTAAATAGTCACTATGGCCGGTAACTAATTATTCATATCTAAACACAAATCACTAATAACAGATTGCTCCGCTCACAATGATGGAAGCGCAGCCAACTAAACACTAAAAACTAATCACTAAATACTAACAACTAATAAAAATGGCTTTAAAATGCGGAATTGTTGGGCTACCCAACGTAGGAAAATCAACTCTTTTTAATTCACTGAGCAATGCAAAAGCGCAGGCAGCAAATTTCCCCTTTTGTACAATTGAGCCAAATATTGGTACCATTACCATACCAGATGAAAGACTGAACAATTTGTCAGACCTTGTAAAACCGCAGAGTATTATTCCTGCCACTATAGAAATTGTTGATATAGCGGGGCTGGTTAAAGGTGCAAGTAAAGGAGAAGGTTTGGGCAACCAATTTTTATCCAATATAAGGAATACCGATGCTATTTTGCACGTTTTGCGTTGTTTTGACAATGACAATATTATTCATGTGGATGGTTCTGTAAATCCTTTGCGTGATAAAGAAATAATTGATATTGAATTACAGTTAAAGGATTTAGAATCCGTAATCAATAAAATTACCAAGTTGCAAAAAGCAGCAAAAGCTGGTGATAAAGAGGCTGCTAAAGGAGTTGTTGTCTTAGAAATTTACAAAAATCATTTAGAGTCTGGTCAATCAGCTAGAAATGCACCAATTGAAAAAGAAGATGATAAACAGTTTGTAGAAGATATTCATTTGTTGACAATGAAACCAGTACTTTATGTTTGCAATGTGGATGAAAAAAGTGTATTAAATGGCAATGAACATGTAGAAAAAGTTAAAGATGCCATCGCTAAAGAAGGTGCAAATTTTTTATTAATATCAGCAGCTATTGAGGCGGAAATAGCGGAATTGGAGAGCTTTGAAGACAGACAATTATTCTTAGAAGAATTGGGACTGAAAAAGAGTGGCGTTGCCAAATTGATTACCGCTGCGTATGATTTACTTAATTACATTACTTATTTTACAGTTGGAGTAAAAGAAGTAAGGGCATGGACCATTACCAAAGGGATGACTGCACCACAAGCCGCTGGAGTTATTCACACAGATTTTGAAAAAGGATTTATAAAGGCAGAAGTGATAAGCTACGAAAACTATTTACAGTATAAAACAGAGCCTGCGGCTAGAGAGGCAGGTAAATTATCTATTGAGGGCAAAGAATACATTGTAAAAGATGGGGATTGTATGCACTTTAGGTTTAATGTGTAGCGGTAAAATAAGTTACAAAAACACTTTTTATAAGGAAGGGCTTCACCCGTCCTTAATGATATAGCGCCCTTTCATGGTTAAAATCCTAGCCCTGAAAGAGCAAAATATACTTTGCGCAGGGGTGTATCCCCTCGCAAACTAAGGCAACATTAGCCAAGTAATTTACTAATCCCACACATATCGTTCATCATATTCCACCTTATTCTTCTCCTTTGGTTTTCATCCATTTAGATGAATGAGATTTAACCTCCTCTAATAACTTCATTAATGCAATTTTTTGAGTGAGTTTACATAGAATATGTATATGGTCAGTATAACCACCAACTATAATTGATTGGCATTGTAAACGATTACAAATACCACCTATATATGCATGCAGTTCTTCTTCCACTGGAGCATGAATTAGGTGTTGCCTGTGCTTTGTACTAAAGACAATATGAATAAAATTTTTTACCAATGATTGTCCCATTTGGCTGTAAAGATAATTTAGAAAAATACTTTTTTAATAATGGGTGGGATATTTTTTATGTAAGGAAGGGCTACACCCGTCCTTAATAATATAGCGCCCTTACAGGGCTGCAATCCTAGCCCTGAAAGGGCAAAATATACGCTACGAAAGGGTGCAGCCCTTTGCACTTAAAAAAGGAAAACAATCCATTCCCCTTTTAGGAACTCTGAGCATGCACAAAAGGAAATATTAAAGCATTTGTTTATTTAAGTTTTTTCCTCTTATAATTTTTCAGAATATCATTTTGCTTAGTTAACAACTATTGACAAACATTTTTTAAACCTTATAAACACATTATTTTTATTGTAATTAGCACTAATCCAAAGAGTAATTTAATTGTCAAAATCGCTCCTAGTAGTGTAAAATAATAGGATTTTAGTCAAATTTTAAACTTCCATGACACAAATTCTTATTTAGAAATATTCTAAATTAAAAAGGTGTTAATAAAAAGGTTATGTGAATATTAAAAGCTATGTATTTTTGCGCTCGATTTAGTACACAAGCTAATTAAGTGTAATGATTAAAAAACGAAATTATCTCCATACCATGGCAAGTCGCAAATTAAAATATATTGCTGCCCTTTGCATAACATTTATTTGTATAAACAGCGCATCTGCACAAGCAGACGTAAATGCTGGCGAAGAGCTTTTTAAAGCAAACTGTACCTCATGTCATGCTATTGACAAAAAGGTAATTGGCCCTAAACTAGAAGGTGTTACAAAAAAGTATACCGAAGAATGGTTAATTAAATGGATTAAAAACAATGAAGCGCTAAGGAAAAGTGGAGATGCGCAAGCAAATGCCATTTATAATGAATACAATGGTGCTGCCATGAACTTGTTTGCTAATTTTAGTGATGATGATGTAAAGAATATTTTGGCATACATTGTGGCGTATGTTCCTCCAGCACCAAAAGAAGTTGCGGGTGGTCAACCGGAGCAAGGCTTTTACAGTTCCTATAATTTTTACTTACTTTTTGTATTGGCAATTATCTTAGCCATTGTATTTGCAATTCTTCTGAGAATATTTGCCGAATTAAAGAAACTCAACAAACAGAAAGAAGCAGAGCTAGCAGGAATTACTTTTGAAGAAGCTACCCAAAATTGGTGGAATAGAAATAAACATAAATTTATTATAGTTAATCCCACCATTAGTGTTTTGGCATACGGAACAGGTTTCTTAGCCTTAGTATTTATGCCTTGGTTCTTTTGGTTTGGTGTTAATAAGGTAGGCGTTCAACAAGGCTACCAACCAACGCAGCCAATCAATTACTCTCATGCCCTGCATGCTGGTGAATTGGAGATTGATTGTAAATATTGCCATAGCACCGTTGAAATTAGTAAATCTGCAAGTATTCCCTCATTAAATACGTGTATGAACTGTCATAAAGGCGTTCAGCTTACTGACAAATACAATGGTGAAATTAGTCCTGAAATTAAAAAAATCTACGCTGCTTTGGACTATGACCCTACAAGAGACCCAGGAAAAGAATACGGTCCAAACAGAAAAGCCATCAAGTGGGTAAGAATACACAACTTGCCAGACCATGCTTATTTTAACCACTCTCAGCACGTTAAAGTTGCTGGCTTACAATGTCAAGAATGTCACGGCCCTATTCAGGACATGGAAGTTGTAGAGCAGTATAGTTCTCTTCAAATGGGCTGGTGTATTGATTGCCACAGAACCAAAGGTATTGATGTGGAGAATAACAATTACTACGAAAAATTGCATGCTTCGGTTAAAAGCAAAATGCATGGCGCAGATAGTGCGAATGTGCATAATGAATATTTTAAAGACGGTAAATTAGTAATCACTCCATCGATGAACGGTGGTATTGAATGTGCTAAATGTCACTATTAATAGTATAGAATTGTAAACAATGACTCAAAACAAAACATATTGGAAAGGTGAAGAAGAGCTAAACAGAGAGCCTTCATTCGTTCAGTCAGGAAAAGATGAGTTCAGCGAAGGATTACCTCTGCATGAGGTTTTATCTGAGCCAGACTTAGAATTAGCATCCAACAGAAGAGATTTTTTAAAGATGTTTGGTTTCAGCGTGAGCGCTGTTGCTTTAGCAGCTTGTAACAAAACTCCAGTAAGAAATGTAGTTCCATATTTGGTTAAACCAGATGAAGTAACACCAGGAGTTGCAAATTTTTACTCCTCTACTTGTGGATACACTGGCGCTCCTATTGAAGTAAAAGTAAGAGAAGGAAGACCAATTAAAATTGACGGCAATAAAAGATCTGGCGCTTATAAAGGAGGTTTATCTGTTGCTGGTCAAGCAAGTATTTTGGAGCTTTATGATAATGAGCGATTAAAAAAACCAAGAAAAGCAGGTTCGGATAGCTCATGGGCAGAGGTAGATAAAGATATCACAAGTATTTTAGACAATATTGCTGCCAGAAATGGCAAAATAGCTTTGGTTTCAAATAGTATTAATAGCCCAAGTACTTTGGGTGTTATCAACGATTTTAAAACTAAATATACCAATGTTGAGCACGTAACTTATGATGCAATATCTTATCACGGAATAATTGAAGGCAACAAACAATCATTTGGTAAAGCTATTATTCCAAGCTATTATTTTGATAAAGCGGATGTTATAGTAGGTATTGAAGCTGATTTTATTGGCAACTGGTTAATGGCAAATAGATATATGGTTGACTATACAAGCAGAAGAAATCCTGCAAATGGTATGTCTAAACATATACAATTTGAATCTGTGCTAAGTTTAACTGGTTCTAATGCAGACGTGCGTTATCCTATTCAAGCTTCTAAACATGGCATTGTCCTTAATAGCCTTTATAATGCCCTTGCAAAAAAAGCAAATTTAGCTCCACTACCTGTCGTAAATACGGCTGATGTTGCTGGTGCTGGTGTCGAAAAAACTGCAGAAGCTTTGTGGAATGCTAAAGGAAAAGCACTGGTTGTTAGTGGTTCAAACAATCCTAATCATCAAGTAATTGCCAACGCTATAAACTTAATTCTCGATAGTTATAGCAGTACAATTAACATTAATGAAACAGTCAATAAATATCAAGGAAATGACCTTGCTATTGAAAACTTTGTTACTGGATTAATTGCAGGTGCTTATGAAGGTGTTATATTTTATAATACCAACTTAGTGTACAGCCATCCAAAAGGAAATGCAATTAAAGAAGCATTAAAAAAGGTTAAATTATCTATATCTTCTTGTTTATCCATTGATGAAACTGGTAATCACTGTCAGTTTATCACTCCAGACAACCATTATTTAGAATCGTGGAATGATCATCAACAAACTGCAAATAGTTATTCCTTTACACAGCCAACAATTAGTCGTGTTTTTGATACCAGACAAATGCAAGAAAGTTTGATCAAGTGGGCAGGTTTGACTGATACCTATGGAGAAAATAAATTTGTAGATACAGGAATTTTTGGTGAGCAAAACGGAACTTCACCATTTTATAATTATATCAGAACTAAGTGGGCAATAAGCGATGAGGAGTTTAACAAAATATTGCATGATGGTGTACATGACAAACCTGCTGCAATAGCGCAAATCCCTGCACTGAGTCTCAACATTGCTGAAACAGCAATGAAAATTGATCGTGAGCCCAATGCAGCAACTGGCCAAGAGATAATACTTATTGAAAGAACTGGTCTTTTGGATGGCGCTTTGGCTAACAACCCATTGGTTCAAGAATTGCCAGACCCTATCTCAAAAGTTACTTGGCATAATTATGCTGCCATATCAAAGGCTTTTGCCGCTAAAGCTAATATTGTAGACAATGATGTTATCAAAATAACCGTTAATGAAAGTAGTATTTCTTTACCTGCTATGATACAACCTGGTCAGGCTAATGGTACAATTTCTATACATTTAGGTTATGGACGCACTGTTGGAGGAAAAGTTGCAAAGGACAGAGGTGCAAATGCTTTTAGTTTAATAGATACTTCTACTGGATTCAAAAATTATTTCCTAACAGGAGCAAAAGTAGAGTCTACTGGTAAAAAGTATGAGTTGGCTAGAACCCAAAGTCATCATCATATTGAGGGAAGAGATATTGTAAGAGAAACTACATTAGAGGCTTACAAAGAAAATCCTAAAGCTGGAAATCAATTTCATAAACCACAAGTTGTTTCTTTGTGGTATGAGCATGATTACAGAAAGGATGGTGCGCCAAATCACCTTTGGGGTATGGCTATCGACATGAACAAATGTACAGGTTGTGCTGCATGTATCGTTAGTTGTAGTATTGAAAATAATGTGCCTGTAGTTGGAGAAACAGAGGTAAGAAGAAGAAGAGAAATGCATTGGTTGCGTATTGATAGGTATTTTACATTTAATAATTTAAACAAAGTTGATTATAGCAAAAACTTTAGTTTTCCAGATGATATATCTTCTGCTAATTATCAGCCAGAAAAGATAACCAAAGAAAAAGCACTTGAAGCAATTGATGATTTAGAATCAAAAGCTAACAAATATGAATATTTGCATTATGAAAATGTAAGCGTTGTACACCAACCGATGATGTGTCAGCATTGCGGAAGCGCACCGTGTGAAACAGTTTGCCCAGTATTGGCAACAACGCATAGCACAGAAGGGTTAAACCAAATGACTTATAACCGTTGTATTGGAACAAAATATTGTGGTAATAACTGCCCATATAAAGTAAGACGTTACAACTGGTTTAGATACAATGATAATCAACAGTTTGATTTTCATTTTAACAACGATTTAGGTAAAATGGTTATCAATCCTGATGTTACTGTAAGAACTAGGGGGGTGATGGAGAAATGTTCTTTCTGTGTTCAACGTATACAAGCTTCAAAACTAACTGCAAAAAGAGAAAATAGATCATTGCAAGATGGTGATGTTAAAACTGCTTGCCAGAGAGCTTGTCCTGCAGATGCCATTATGTTTGGTGATTTACATGACAAAAATAGTGAAGTATCTAAATTGTTTAACAACGACCGCTCATACAGTGTATTGGAGGAGTTGAATGTTAAACCATCTGTACGATACATGACCAAAGTAAGAAATATCTAATTACAATATTAACTAAGAATTAAAAAAGAAAGCGATAATATGCATCAAATAGAATCTCAAATAAGGCCACGTTTGATTTTAGGAAACAAAACCATTACTGATGTCAGTAATGATATTTGCCGTCCTATTGAGAATAAAGCATCTACGATGTGGAAAGTTGGTTTTGGTATATCACTGGTTTTTTTAGCCCTTCTAGGAGGAACACTTTTCTGGACAGTTTGGACAGGTATTGGTGTTTGGCACTTAAACAATACCGTAATGTGGGGTTGGGATATTACCAACTTTGTATTTTGGGTTGGTATTGGACACGCTGGAACATTAATTTCTGCTATCTTATTGCTTTTTAGACAGAAATGGAGAATGTCAATAAACCGTTCTGCTGAGGCAATGACCATTTTTGCAGTAATGTGTGCTGCCGTTTTTCCTTTATTCCACATGGGTAGAATATGGGTTGGAATGTATTGGGTACTGCCTTTACCAAATGCATTTGGTAGTCTTTGGGTAAACTTTAACTCTCCTCTACTTTGGGATGTATTTGCAATCACAACGTATTTTACAGTATCACTCCTATTTTGGTACTTAGGTATGATTCCTGATATCGCAACAGTTAGAGACAGAACAACCTCTAAATCAAGAAAATTTTGGTATGGTTTCTTCTCTATGGGTTGGAATGGCAGTGCTAGAACTTGGCATCGATATGAAATAGTTTCTTTAATCCTAGCAGGTATTTCTACACCACTGGTCCTTTCTGTACACACCATTGTATCAATGGACTTTGCTACCTCAGTTGTACCAGGATGGCATACTACAATCTTTCCTCCGTACTTCGTTGCAGGAGCAATATTTTCAGGTTTTGGAATGGTGTTAACCCTTTTGGTAATTGCTAGAAAAGTAATGAACTATGAAGAGTATATAACATTAGAGCATTTGGAAGCCATGGCAAAAGTGGTAATGTTAACAGGAACTTTGGTGGGTATTGCCTACTTAACAGAGTTTTTTATTGCCGCTTATTCAGGTGTTGAGTATGAGCAATATGCGTTTATCAATAGAGCAACAGGACCCTACTGGTGGGCATATGCAACCATGATGAGCTGCAACCTATTGGCACCACAAGTATTTTGGTTTAAATGGTGCAGAACTACCCCATGGTTCTTGTTTATGATGTCTATTATCGTAAATATCGGGATGTGGTTTGAGCGTTTTGTAATCATCGTTACCTCTTTACATAGAGAATACATTCCTGCTCGTTGGGTAATGTATGTCCCAAGCTGGGTAGAAGTAGGTATTTTCTTGGGTACCATGGGCCTATTTTTTACATGTTTCTTCTTGTTTGCCAAGTTTTTACCGGTAATAAATATGTCTGAAGTAAAATCAATTTTAAAAAGCAGAGAATAATCAATATATAACAACATGAATCAACAAAAAATGTTATATGCAGTTTATGAGGATGGCGACACCCTGATACATGCTGTAGAAAAAACTAGAAGTCACGGAATACATGTCGTAGATTGTTATACACCCTACCCCGTTCACGGACTGGATGAAGCAATGGGCATAAAAAGGTCGAGACTACCAATTGCTGCATTTGTTTTTGCGATGATTGGTTTAAGCTGCGCTATTTCTTTGCAACTATTTACTATGGGTATAGATTGGCCAATGATTATTGGTGGTAAACCATACATTGGCGTTCCATCATGGATACCTGTTATGTTTGAGTTAAGTATTTTGTTTACAGCTTACGGTATGGGAATAACTTTCTTTATCAAAAGCAGAATGCTCCATGGTATGGATGCAGATTTAGTCGACATAAGACAGACCGACAACCGTTTGATTATGGCATTAAATGTTAGTGATAGTGAAAATACAACTGCCTTAGAAACACTTTTACAAGAAACAGGCGTGTCTGAAATTAAATGGTCTTCTCCCAACGTTAATGAATTAGCCACATCAGTTAAACCAAAAGTAGCCAATGATGCTAGCAAAGTTGATGAAGTTAAAACCAAAAAATCTAAAAGTAAGCCTGAAACTCAATTATCAGAAGAAGTAAAGGCACAAAAAATTGATTTGTTACTTTCTAAAATTGGAAAATCAGAAGATGCAGCAAGCGATGATTTGAAAATGATCAATGAAGTAGGTATAGAATTTGAAAAAAACTTGAATTCTTTGGGTATCAATACTTTTTTACAAATATCAAAAATGGATAGCGCCTCTATTAAATTGCTTGAAGAGGTTACCAAATATTTTCCTGGTAAAATTGAAAGAGAAGATTGGGTTTCACAGGCTAAAAATTTAATTAATTCATAAAGATTATTATCAATGAAAAAATTGCAAAATATATTGTACATCAGTCCATTAGCAATCTTATTTGTAGGTTGTGCTGGTGGTAACAATACAGGTATAGAATATGCTCCTGACATGTATTATTCTAAAGGTTATGAGCCATTCAGTCAAGGAGACTCAAACACTATCAATGAATATGGTTCTAACTCAAGAAGACCTGTAAAAGGCACCATTGCTTGGGGAAAAGAAGATTATAGTTATAATTTGCCTAATAATGGTGATGGATACGCAAGGGCAGCTACTGAAATATCGATGCCTGCTGGCTTAAGTGATCCTAATTGTGAAGGTGTGCGTTTGTTTGAAATTTATTGTGCCCCATGTCATGGAAAAGTGGGTAAAAATGATGGTAAGGTGTTTCAGAGGGTTACTAATTTGGTTCCAGGTGCTTGGGCAGATGGTTATGAGAATCAATACATCAAAGACCTACCAGTAGGTCAAATATATCACACTTTAGTATATGGAAAAAATAACATGGGCTCTCATGCTAGTGTTTTAAACCCTACTCAAAGATGGCAAGTAATTGCATATGTAAAACAATTAAGTCAAGGTAAAGCGGGCTGCTCAAACGCTACTGAGTCCTCCGATTATCAAAAAAAATATAATGTCGCTGAACATTATCAGGATACAATAATTAAAACTTACACAAAGGTTGATATTGATGCAACACAGCAGTCAGAAATAATTAAGAGTCTTGCTGAATTAAGATTTGAAACAGGAAGTGATATTATAGCTGCACCATCTAGATATGCTTTAGATAAATTGGCTATTGTACTTAAGGCTTTTGATGGTTATAACATCGTTATTAATGGTCATACAGATAATTATGGGGACTATATTTATAATATTATATTAAGTAAACAAAGAGCAGAAGCAGTAAAAAATTATTTAGTAGAAAAGGGATTTAAAGCTGATAGATTTATTACCAATGGATTTGGTTCAAGGCAACCCATTCAAAGTAACAATACAGAGGCTGGAATGACAAAAAATAGAAGAGTAGAAATTGAATTTGCTAAACCAACTAATAGTTTAAGAGACAATGGGTAATCATCATATAAACATAGAAAACGAACAGTTTATTGTTCCAAAGCGTGCAAAAACCACGACCTTAATAATGATTGTGGCAGGTTTAGTGCTTTCAATTATAGGTTTTTTTACAATTAAATCTGGCGCTGATAGTAGTAATCATGAAGCCAATGTTCAAAAAACAGAAACCATTCATGCTGGCTTGCAACATGAACCAGCGGTTGAGAATAATGCTACCCATGAAAATATTATTGCCGAAGATTCAAGTCATGGGGTAAATGAAGCTCATCCATCAGTTGCCACTCACAATGAACATGAAACCGCACACAATGACCTTGCACATGGTGAAGCACATGCTGAAGTACACCATACTAAACCATGGTATACTCAAGTATATGCTGCTATTTTAATGAACAGCTATTACATTATGCTTATTTCTTTGGGTGGACTATTTTTCTTATGTGTTCAGTACGTGGCCAACGCAGGTTGGGCTACGGGTGTATTGCGTGTTCCTATGGCAATGCAAACTTTCTTTATTGTTCCTGCTGTTGTTGTAATGGCAACTATTTACTTTGGAGGAGAATCCTTGTATCATTGGATAGCCTATCAAGCAAAACATTTGACTATTCTTGACCCAGGTTTTGACCCTATTTTAGATGCTAAAAAATGGTTTTTAAACCCTACATTCTTATATATTGTATTACCTGCATTAATTGTTGTTTGGTATTTGCTTGGTAGAAGAATGATGAATTTATCGAAACGTGAAGATAATGAAGGCGGTAACACATTCTTTTATAAGAGTATCAGAACCTCTGCTGCTTTTATGGTAATCTTTGGTTTTACTTTCTCTTTATTGGCTTGGTTGGCCATCATGTCTTTGGATGCGCATTGGTTCTCTACCATTTTTGGGGTTTATCATTTTGCAATTCTGTGGGTTTCTAGTTTATCAACCATTATGTTATTTACATTGTATTTGCGTAAACATGGTTACTTGAAAATATTGACCGATGAACATATTCATGATTTGGGTAAGTTTATGTTCGCTTTCTGTGTATTTTGGATGTACATTTGGATAGCCCAGTATTTGCTTATTTGGTACGCAAACATTCCAGAAGAGTCTATTTATTACACCATGAGAAGACATACCAATTTTGATGTTTTCTTTATTATCAATATCATTTTAAACTTTGTTATTCCGTTTATCGCCTTTATGACTAGGGATGCCAAAAGAAACCCGAAAGTCATAGTAGTTGTAGCATGTTCTATTTTATTGGGGCATTGGATAGATGTATACATTGGTATTTATCCTGGTGCATTTGATGGTAAAGTAGTTTATCCTGGACTATTAGAAATTGGATTATTCTTGCTGTTTGCAGGTATTTTTATAAGATGGACCTTAGAAAGCTTGACCAAAAGAAGTTTAATTGCTAAGAACCATCCTTATATTGAAGAAAGTGCAACGCACAACGTAGGGGTTTAAAAATGCCTAAAAATATAGAAAAAAGCAACTCAATTGAGTTGCTTTTTTTTTGAAAAATTTTTACTATTTTTACAATCATAAAACTTCATACGTATGAAAAAATATATTCATTTTTTGGCTCCAATTATGGGGATAGGATTTATTGTCATTTTGGTTTCAGGGGTGCACCCCTATCGCATTGAAGAAAAACCAAAAATTGATGAAAACACTTTGTATGTCAAGCTGGATAAATTACCTACAGTGCAAGAAATTTATGATGCTGCAAAACCAATTTTAGGGAAACATGCCAAGTTATTTGTTGCATTAAAAGTAAAAGAAACTGGCAATGATGGCGGCTATGCTGAGGTGCTTAGAAAGCACAACAATTTAGTAGGAATGAAAATGCCTGGGGCACGCTATACATTTGCCATTGGACAAACATCTACCAGATATGCAATTTATAAAAACTGGTTTGAAAGCCTATTAGACTTTAAAGTTTACATTGGAAAAGAGGAAAAAAAGAAAAAAAGAAAAACTGGGAAAGGTTTTGCAACTGACAGAGAACTGCTAAAATATATGTATGGTTCATACAACACCAATCAAGAATGGAAAGAAGGAATTGAATTTATTTTAGACAACTTTCAATGGGAGTAACCGCTCTTACTATGCTGCTTTCAATAAAAACTCAATTGTTATAGATGTGTCAGCAAGACTAAGAAATCAATACCCATAAAACGATAAAAATCGCTTCCCTCCATCGGGTCCCACGCCTTCCACTTCAATCCTTCCCTTTCGGTTTTTCATAGCCTCTATAAGTTTGGCGGCATTGTCATAGGCTACACCATTGTATTTGGTAATGATAAACCCTTCTGATATGCCCATTTGAGCAATAGGACCTCTATTAATTCCAGTTACTTTTACACCACTAATCTTATATTTCTCCTTCTCTGCAGCAGTCAATGGTGTAAAATCTGCTGCCAAATCTGTACTGTAAATGGTATTTTTTCTAAGCAGCTCAATCGTACTTTGTTCTGAAACCAGTTTTACTTTTACCTTTTTCGTTTCACCTTTTCTGACTATGGTTAAAGTTATTTCATCATTCGGTCGGTAATACGACAAGTGTTCATCGTAAGAAGATTTTGAACCAATTGACTTGTCTCCCAGAGCTATTATAATATCACCTACCCTAATGCCAGCCTTATCTGCAGTACTTTCCTCAATTACATCATTTACATACACGCCATAATCTAAATTGATATTTTGCTTTTCCTGTAATTTAAAATCAATATCCTCTATTGTTAAACCCGTAAAACCGCGTTGAACCCTGCCAAACTCAATAAAATCCTTCACAATTTTGTTGACAATATTGGATGGAATGGCAAAGCCATAACCATTATACGATCCGGTGTTACTCGCAATTGCTGTATTAATTCCAATTAATTTTCCTTCCAAGTTTACCAGTGCTCCTCCACTATTACCTGGATTAATGGCTGCATCCGTTTGTATAAAAGACTCTATAGGAAATTGATTATCAACAATATTGATATTTCTACCTTTTGCGGATACTATACCAGCGGTAACCGTTGAAGTTAGATTAAAAGGATTGCCAACAGCCAGAACCCACTCACCTATTTGCACATTGTCACTATTGGCAAATGCAACAAATGGTAAATCCTGCGCATCAATTTTTAGCAAAGCCAAATCTGTGCTTGGGTCAGTTCCAATCAATTTGGCAGTAAACTCTTTTTTCTTTTGATTTAAAATTACCGTCAATTTATCCGCACCTTGCACTACATGATTATTGGTAACAATATATCCATCCTTGCTAATAATCACACCAGAACCAGTGCTTGAAATGGCTCTACCTTGACTTCCATAGGGATCAAAAAACCAACTAAAGGGATTGGTATTGGCAGCACTTTGAGAAACTGTTTTAATAAATACAACCGTGGGTGTACTATTTTTTGATGCTTCAATAAAATCTACAGAACCTACTGCATTTGCCGCATTGAAGTTAACTTTTCTAAATTGATTATTCAGTTGCTCATTATCAAGTTTAGACGAATAATCATTAACTGGGTCCATTTTACTAAAAATACGGGTTGATAAACTTCCAAAAAGTCCTGCGAAAAAGGCAACCAACACAAGTACTATCCAATTTTTTTTCTTCATATGCTTTGTCATTCAAAATAATATTGACAAAATTAATGAACAATTGTTTGCTTTGCTAGTATAAACAAGTGAACTTTGCCAAAAATAAGATAAAATAACGCATATGAAAGTTAAAATTTTAATAGGAATAACAAGTTGTATATTCTTTTTCGCTTGCAACAACAGTCCAAAAGAAGTTGAAGAAAATACTGTTTCAGAAATGGAAGGAATGGAAGGACATGAGTCTGCTCCTATAAATACAACCGTAGAAATAAGAAACGATCAGGGCGTATATTTTCCAAATTTAGAAGATGGCCAAGAAATTAGCTTACCATTTATTTTACAATTTGGTGTGAAAGGGATGGAGGTTGAACCCGCTGGACCTATTAATGTAGATAAAGGGCATCATCATTTATACATTGATGCACAACCGACACCAGCTGGAGAAATGGTACCGATGGGCAAAGAAGCAGAAGGGTTTATGCATTTTGGTAAAGCACAAACTGCTGATACCTTAAAAATCTCTAAATACCCTACACTTACTCCAGGCAAACATACTTTAACTTTACAGTTTGGCAATGGTGCACATATTTCTTATGGTCCAGCCATGAGTAAAACTATTTCCATCACTGTTAAATAAATTGCAGCACAGATTTTTGGCTTTTGGCGCGCATCCTGATGATGTAGAAATGAGTGCTGCAGGTACAATTTTGCGCTTAAAGCAAAAGGGCCATTGGGTTGGTATTGTTGATTTGAGTAGAGGCGAATTAGGAACAAGAGGCAATGCAAATACGCGTGCTAAAGAAAGTAATAATGCCGGTAAACTACTCAATTTAGATTGTAGAGAAAACTTGGATTTGGGTGATGGAAACATTGAAAATAACCATCAAAACAGAATAAGCGTGGTTGCTGCTATAAGAAAATATAAACCTGATTTTGTTTTTATAAATAGTCCGTCTGATAGACATATTGACCATGGAAAAGCAGCTCAACTTGTTCTAGAGAGCTGTTTTTTAAGTGGTTTAGTGAAGTTCGACAATAAAGATAAATTAGACCCTCACAGACCTATTGCCATATTCAATTATATACAAGATTATTACCATCAACCCAGTTTTGTTGTTGATATATCCAATGTTTTTGAAGAAAAAATGAAAGTGGTTTTGACTTATGCTACCCAATTCTATCAAGGTTTTGACAGTAAAGAGCCTACCACACCCATATCATCACAAGCATATCTAGAATTTTTCAAAGGACGAGCAAGCCAAATGGGTAGACTAATTGGCAAAAATTTCGGTGAGGGTTTCATTGCCAATCAACCTTTAAATATAGAAGATTTAAACTGGTTTGATTAAATAAAAGTAATCCAGATAGCCTTCACCTAGAAGCATTCTTAACATGAAATAATTGATTTTTTTGAAAAATCAACTTTAGAATTCACTGCAAAAATAAAGTTTAACGGTATCGTTATTTTTAAATTACCTAAATATTACAAATACTTATAGAGCCCATTAAGCAACATAAACCTTTTAATATACTGCGTATTGCTGTCTAAAGTATTACATAATATTTTATTTATCAAAGAGTTATAAATAATTTGAGTTTCAATTACTTTTAAGTTTATTTTTAACCTGTATGCACATTTTGACAATCCGCAAAAGTTAAAAATCAATATTACTAAATTGATTTTTAATATATATATTTGAAGAACTTTGACAGCAACTCTACAAGGAAATACTGAACTTTTGATTCAGCAAATGCAAGCAGGCGATCGAGCAGCCTTTGCCACAATGTATGATCAATACGCTGGTGCTTTATTTGGTATTGTTTCCAAGATAATAAAGGATGAAGCCATCGCAGAAGATGTTTTGCAAGACGCTTTCATAAAAATTTGGAAAAACATACTGCGCTTTGATGCCTCTAAAGGCAGTTTTTTTACTTGGATGCTCAACATTTCACGCAATACTGCCATTGATAAATTAAGGAAATTAAAAAATGAAGGTAAGTATGAAATCCAAACTGCAGATAATATCGTAGATATAGCTGTGGGCAACCAAATAAATCAAAATATCAACCAAATTGGACTAAAAGAAATGGTCAATAAATTGGCACCAGAGCATAGACTTATGGTAGAGTATATTTATTTTAATGGTTATACGCATCAAGAGGTTTCTGAGGAGTTAGGAATCCCTTTGGGAACTGTAAAAACTAGAATTAGGAAGGCATTAATTGATTTAAGAAAAGTTTTTGCAACCATATTGACAAGTATATTATTTTGGATATAAATCATTACATAGAAACCGGTGTTTTAGACAACTATGTACTTGGCAGTATTTCTGAACGAGATAAGAGGGCTGTTGAATGTCTCAGTAAAATATATCCTGAAATCAATGAAGAGCTGCGAAAAATTCAACGCAGTATTGAAGCGTTTGCAAAAGCAGGTGCTGTTCAGCCTCCAAAGGGGTTAAAAACAAAAATATTGAAAGAAATTGAATCAATAGCTTTTTTACCAAACCATGTGCAGGACAATGAAAATTCCAATATTACTTCACTAAAAGTTACATACAAAAAAGAAAAAACTCCAAAAATCTATCAATTTTGGAGTATTGCAGCAAGCATTTTTTTAGTAGGCTTTATTGCATGGAATATTATGCTAAATAATCAAGTTGAGTCCAATAAAAATAATTACATAACTGCGATTGCCAACAATAAAAGCTTACAAAGCAAACTAGAAGTTGTAAGTGAGCAAGAACAAAATCAAGCAACAATTAATACTGTACTGGCAAGTAGCACTACGCAAAAAATAAAACTTTCTGGTACCGCCAACAGCCCAAATGCTGAGGTTAATATTTTTTGGGATACTGCTTCAAAAAAGGTGTTACTAAAAACAGAAAGTCTTCCCGTTGCCATGGACAACCAGCAATATCAGTTATGGGCAATTGTTGATGGAAAACCTATGGATATGGGTACATTGCCCTATGAAAACAGCAGCAATAAAATCCAAATAATGTCTAAAACTGTTGCCAACGCACAAGCATTTGCCATTACCTTAGAAAAAAAGGGAGGAAGTGCTGAACCTACATTAACTGCAATGTATGTAGTGGGAAATGTTAAATCATAATCCCTATTAAAATGCTCATTTTTGTTAATGATGTTTAACATTTTGTAGATAATTTTTGTGTTCATTTAAATTCTTGCTTGTATCTTGCGCCTATATATGTAAGACCTACAATTGTTTTTAATTAAAAAAATAAAACAGATTGTAGTTAACAATTGTTAGTATAAACAAAAATGACCACGGGAAATAGCAAAATAATTAATACCAGAATAGAAGTAATGCAAACCATTGAACTTTCAATGGAGGAACTGCTTTCTAAATACCTAAAACCTATTGAAGAAAACTGGCAGCCATCTGATTTTTTGCCAGACGCAAGGAATGATAATTTTCTGGACCAAATTAAAGAATTGCAAGCACTAAGCCATGAAATGAGTTACGATGCTTTTGCTGTTTTAATTGGTGATGCCATTACAGAAGAGGCCTTACCAACATACGAATCTTGGCTGATGTCAGTGGATGGCGTAGATCAACAACAACCCAGTGGATGGGCAAAATGGGTAAGAGCATGGACCGCAGAAGAAAATAGACATGGCGATTTGTTAAATAAGTACTTGTACCTAACAGGTCGTGTGGACATGCGTCAAATGGAAATTACCACACAATATTTGTTAAGCGATGGACTGGATATTAAAACAGGAACTGACCCTTATAAAAACTTTGTTTACACCAGTTTTCAGGAAATGGCAACCAATATTTCTCACAGGCGGGTGGCCACTTTTGCCAAAAAAAGTGGAAACAACCAGTTAGCAAAAATGTGTGGCGTTATTGCCGCTGATGAGGCCAGACATGCTACTGCGTATAAGGAGTTTGTCAGGCGTATTTTTGAAATTGATGCCAGTGAAATGATGATGGCATTTGAGTACATGATGAAAATAAAAATTGTAATGCCTGCCCATTTGATGCGTGAATCTGGCATGCGTATTGGCGAATTGTGGTCTCATTTTTCTGATGCAGCACAGCGCACACAGGTATATACCAGTCAAGATTATGTTGAAATATTGCGTACCTTACTCGCGGAATGGAGTATAGAAAGTATAACCCATTTGAATGATGCGGGTGAAAAAGCCAGAGATTATTTGATGCGCTTACCAGACCGCTTGGAACGCATTGCAGAAAGGATTAAAACCCCGGAAAAGTCATACAGCTTTAATTGGATAGCGAGGTAATGGTTAATTTTTAGTGGTTAGTGGTTAGTGGTTAGTAAAGTACTTCGTTATTAGTGCTTTGTGAAATAATTTGTATTTTAACCCAAATTTTTAACCATGAATCTATTTTTTCTTTCTCTTTGTGGAGGTGTATAAACATTAAGCATAAAAAAATGATGTATAACTATGTCCATAGTTACGTTTTCAACATTAGAAATTAATCTACCTCCTATTTATTCAACAAAGCCACTACATTTTTGGCAATAGCATTTTGGTAAGTTTTGCCTCTGTATTCCCCTACCCATTGCAAACCTTTCATCACATTGGTGCACCAAACCTCATCTGCAGCAAACAAATCTTCTGCATATATAGGATATTGCTCTGTTAGATACCCATAAGCTTCTGCTTTCTGAATAATTACTTTTTTCATTACTCCATCCAAACCATACTCAGAAAAGGGCGGTGTAACAATTTTGTCTTTAATTACCAACATAATATTGGATGATATACACTCAGCAACCCTACCTGCCTCATTAAAAATTAAGCACTCATCAAACTGATGATGCTTAGCATAAATGGCTGCCAAAACATAAATCAAGGCATTACTTGTTTTTAATGTTGAGGTAAAATTGCTGTTTTTGATTAACTCTCTATATTCGCCAATATTCAACCCCTTTTCATTCAATACATACAATTCTTCATCCAAAGATTCAAGACTCATAAAGTACCTGAAACTTTTATTTGAAGGCAAATACAGTCCTTCTGTATCCCTGCTAAACAGTAAATTAATCTTGCCATTGCTAATCTTATTGGCCTGACATATCTTTTGAATTAAGGATTCAAAGTAATTTACATTCCAGCTTTCTGGAAAATCAAACTTTAATAAAGTAGCTGTTTTTTTTGCGCGTTCAAAATGCAGATGAAGATAAAGCGCTTTGCTATTTTGTAGTTTAATGGTTTCAAAAAATGCATCACCATATTTTGCAGCTCTCTGGCTATAAATGGGAATTTGAGTATCGGTGTGTTTTAAAATTTCACCATCCAAAATAACATAATGTTGCTCATTTATCGCCATACAAAATGCTTATCGCCTGTTTAATTCATCACGAATCAATGCTGCCTTTTCATAATCTTCATTCCCCTCTGCATCATCCAACATTTTATTCAATTCTTCTTTGCTAAATGTTTTTAAAAGGTCTTCGAAAGTCTTTGATGTTGGTGTATTATGCTCCTCGGTCGGTCTACCTGGCTGATCAACCTCTTCAATCACCTGTAAATCATCCATAGAAATACTGACCTTATCCATAATCTCACTGTTAATTTTTATCGGCAAATCCATGCGCAATGCTATCGCTATTCCATCAGATGGACGACAATCTATCCAATGACTTCCTGCTTCATTTTCAAATTGCAATTGGGCATAAAAAATACCTTCCAGAAGATTGTGTATCAACACCTCCACTGGTTTAATACTGCTAAGTTCAATCACTTTTTCAAACAAGTCATGGGTTAACGGTCGGTTGAGTTTCTTTTTTTCTATTGCTAAAGCAATAGCTTGAGCCTCAAAAGCTCCAATCAAAACAGGCAATCGTCTTGTACCATCTTGTTCCTCAAGCAGCAGCGAATAACTACCATCCGCTGTTCCCTGAATAAGTCCAATAACTTGAAGATTAATTTTACCCATTTTTTGGATTAAATTTAAGAAAGTGCCTTGGCCGCCTCTATTAATTTTGGAACTACCTCAAATGCATCCCCTACAATGCCGTAATCTGCTGCTTTAAAGAAAGGCGCTTCTGGGTCTTTATTAACAACCACAATAACCTTACTGCTACTGACACCTGCGAGATGCTGTATTGCACCAGAAATGCCTATTGCAATGTATAAGTTTGGCTTTATGGTAATACCTGTTTGACCCACATGTTCACTGTGTGGCCTCCAGTCCATATCACTAACTGGCTTAGAACAAGCTGTTGCAGCATGCAGTGTTTTTGCAAGTTCTTCAATCATTCCCCAGTTCTCTGGACCTTTCATTCCACGACCTGCAGAAACTACTAGCTCTGCCTCTGTTAATGGAATTTCTCCTGATTGTACTTTCGTTTCAGTAACTGTATAAGCAGTTGAAGCACTTTCTACCTGTAGTGTTTCTAATTGTGCTTCTCCCCCAGCAATTTCCTTCAAATCAATACTATTGGGTGTCAAGGCAATCATTTTAACAGCTTTTTCTAAGGTAACAAATGCAAATGCCTTACCTGAAAAAACACCTTTTTTAACAACAAATGGATTGGTACTAGAGGGCAATGCAACAGCATTGCTTACCAAACTAGCATCCAATTTAATGGCTGCTCTAGGTGCTATAGCTTTTCCAGAATAGGAGTTGCTAATTACCACAACTGTTGCTCCGCATGCATTAGCAGCTGCTTTTATGGCATCCGCATGAAAATCAGGATTGAAATCCCCATTTTCTGATACTTGATACAAGGTACTAATTCCATATTTTTTAAGTTCGCTGCTGGCTTCTCCTGCATTGCCCACTAAAACTGCATGACACTTTACTCCCATTATTGAAGCAACCTGAGCTCCATAACAAGCAGCCTCTAAAGCTGATTTTTTGAGTGATCCATTATTTATTTCTGCGTAAACTATTACTGACATTGTGTTCTTATTTTTTTATTTATATAATCTTAGCCTCTTCTCTTAACAACTTTATCAAATCACCAGCACTTTCTGCCGGAATCATTTTTACTGCAGCCTTGGGTTTTGGCAATTCATATTGATTGTGTTTGCTAAAACCATCGACAGCAGTGGGTTCAATAATCTCTAAAGGCTTTGTTCTGGCCGCCATTATACCACGCATATTCGGAATCCTGGGTTCTGTTAAATCTTTTTGAGCCGATGCTACAAATGGCATACTACAAACAATGGTTTCTCTTCCACCATCAATGTCTCTTTCCAGCGTTGCTTTACCTCCTTCAACACTGCATTGTGTAATAACATTGATAGATGGGATATTTAACAAAGCTCCCAACAAACCGCAAACCTGTCCACTGTTGTAATCGATACTTTCTCTTCCTGTAAAAATAATATCAAAGTTTTTATCTTTGGCATACGCTGCTACCAAAGTTGCCACCTCTTGGGCATCACTTGGTTGTTTGTTTATTCTAACTGCCGACTCTGCCCCTATCGCTAAAGCCTTTCTAACACTTGGCTCACTACTGGCCAAACCAACATGGATTGCGGTAACATTGCCATTGTTTTTTTCAGCTATTTCTAAAGCTTTGGTCAATGCCAACTCATCATAAGGGTTGATGATAAACTGTACCCCACTTTCATTAAACTTGGTGTCATTTTCGGTAAAAGAAATTTTGGTAGTTGTATCAGGAACTACGCTTATGCAAACTAATATATTCATTGTTTTTTCTAGTAAAGGTAATCAGGAAATTTTGTTTGGACGCATCCAATTTTCCCTTTCTCTAACATTTTGCAAAGATACTTATTAGAAATTATAAAGACAAAATGAATTTACCGTCTATTTAAAGTAATCAAGAATCAAATAAGCACCCACAACGAGAACCTCTTTACGGTCAACTTTATTTAGGCATCAATAACTAATCACTAATAACTATTTCCTGCACTTAAATGGGTCTTCTCCTTTTGTAGAGGCTATTTTTCTATCCCAGCAAAAATTCATGCCATAGCTTTTTACATTGATAATATTTGCCAAAATATTAACTCCCCTTTTGCTGTCAGGTGCATGAAGTTCTTTGGTTTCATTGGGTTTTAAGTCATGAAATTCTAAAACTGCAGTTTGAGCGGTGTCTCCACTGGCTTTTAAATACTCAACATATACTGTTACGAAGTCAATTTTATACAAGCTGGTGTTGGTAACCATTATTTTTAGATTGTCAATTCCACCAATCTCTATTTTTCGATAATTATTGGTTTTTACCGTAACAAACTTTTCCCAATTCATTCGATGCATCTTTTTTTCAGCCTCTTTGGTGGCATCATCAATAATGGCATTGGTATCTATTTCTGTAATATTTTGATTGGTATCTTTTTGCACATTATTTGTGAGACTATCAACGTCCTCAACAATAATATTATCAGAATTACTTTGGTTCTTATCCCCCAAAATAAAATACCCCACTAATAATAAAATTATACCTACACCAAGCAAAAGCCATCTTTTCGTTTTGCTATTTTTCTTGGAGGGAACACTTGCTTGTACTGTTTTTGATAACGGTGGGGTTAAATTTTCGCTTTCTTGGGGCTGAATACTATCCAAATTAGGGGTAGACATAGTACCAACCAGGTGTTTCATCTCTTCAACTTCACAAATATTTATCCATCCATCCAAACCCTCATGCCAAATCATAGTGCTTTTATAATATTTATTCTCACAGAAATCTTTATAACTTATAGGGCCAAATATTTCAATGCCATTGGAGTAAAAAAGCTCTTTGATTGGTTTGATAGTCATTCCGCAAAATTACGAAATACTACAAAATATATCGATGCTTTTTTTAACAAAGTAAAATGCATTTTTCTAAACTTCGCAAACTTTTAAGAATTGATTCGTTTTGTGGTAAAAGTTATCACTCAACATCAATACTAGTATTGAAAACAAATCCAAATAACAAAACAGTGTTTAATAATTATCCCGATTTTGCTAAGTCCAAAATGTTTAAAATTAGCGCATTGTTGATTGAAATAGTTGATGAAGCAACACAAATTACCACATTATCGGAGCCAGAGATCATAAAAAGGGTGAACTAAGTTTATTACACCAAATGGTAGTATCCTTCCAAACTTGGGGATTTAAAGTATCCCAAAAAGCGAATAAATCATTTATATACCACCACAATTTTGGGATTAATCGCAAGCAACGCTGCAATGAACTCCTTTTTCAATTTTGGAGAAACCAAAGTTTTGCCCTTTGAATGTTTAATTTGTAACCGATCCAGTGACAATGCAGCTGCACTTATCGGGTTTCTAGTTTCTTTTATATGCGTTATGTTTTCAATGGGTATTTTTTTGTTAATCAAAAAACCTGCACGTATAATTAAATTCCTATCTTCAATACCATAATAGGTAGATTGAAAAAGAGCGATTAAAGCAAATGCAATAAGAACCAATGCCCCCAAGGCGATATAATTTTCCTCTATGACAACAGAAAAAGATGCAAGTCCAAAACTTATTGCAATAATAGCAATAAGGCCAACATCAATTTTAGTTTTGTATTTCATTTTTAATTTAAAATTAATAATCACAAAATTAAGTGGTAAAAGTTGAATAAGGACAATTGTCCTATAGAAAATTTTCAGTGAATCACCCCTTCAAATAAAAAAAGGAGTAAAAAGTTTTTCAAAAGCACAAAAGGATTAAATTTGCCCCTCTTATAAAAAACAAAAAACACAGCATGAATATTCACGAGTATCAAGGAAAACAAATTTTAAAATCATTTGGCGTAAACATTCAGGAGGGAATTGTTGCCCACAGTGAATCCGAAGCCGTTGCTGCAAGAGCGCAATTGCAAAAGGAAACGGGTACAGATTGGGTTGTTGTAAAGGCACAGATACATGCTGGAGGTAGAGGAAAAGGCGGTGGCGTAAAATTGGCTAAAAATCTTGACCAATTAAAAGAAGTTGCCAATGCAATTATTGGAATGCAATTGGTAACACCGCAAACAGGCGAAGCGGGAAAAAAAGTTAGCAAAGTGTTGGTAGCACAAGATGTTTATTATCCTGGTGCAAGTGAACCCAAAGAGTTTTATATAGGTATATTGCTTGATAGAGCAAAACAACAAAATGTTATCATGTACACCACCGAAGGTGGCATGGATATAGAGGAAGTTGCAGAAAACCATCCAGAAAAAATTCATAAAGAATGGATCAATCCTGCCATTGGATTACAAGGCTTTCAAACCAGAAAAATAGCTTTTAACCTGGGTTTAAGCGGTCAGGCTTTCAAAGAGATGACCAAGTTTGTCACTAACCTTTACAAAGCATACTTAGGCGCTGATGCAGATATGTTTGAGATTAACCCCGTTCTTAAAACGAGCGATGATAAAATAATTGCGGTGGATGCCAAGGTAAATTTAGATGATAATGCTTTGTACAGACATGCTGATTATGCTGCTATGAGAGATGAAAGTGAAGAAGACCCAACAGAAGTAGAGGCAAAAAAGTACAATCTTAATTATGTAAAATTGGATGGCAATGTGGGTTGTATGGTAAACGGAGCTGGCTTGGCAATGGCAACCATGGATATCATTAAATTGAGTGGAGGCGAGCCTGCCAATTTCTTAGATGTAGGTGGCTCTGCAAATGCAGAAACAGTGGAAGCTGGATTTAGAATAATTTTGTCTGATGCCAATGTAAAAGCAATATTAATCAATATTTTTGGTGGAATTGTTCGATGCGATAGGGTTGCCCAAGGTGTGGTAGATGCATACAAATCATTAGGAAATATCAATGTACCTGTAATTGTTAGATTGCAAGGAACCAATGCCGAAGAAGGCAAAAAACTGATTGATGCATCTGGCTTAAAGGTTACTTCTGCGATTGTTTTAAAGGATGCTGCAGAGCAGGTTGAAAAAGCATTAGCCGCATTAAGAGCCTAACTGTTAACAACTTGTTGGTGTGAACAGCCCGTATTTGTTTAACTTTGACTTTAATAAATAAAAAGATTATGTTCAAAGAATTCAAAAATTTTATCATGACGGGCAACGTCATAGATTTGGCAGTTGCCGTTATTTTGGCTGGCGCTGTGGGTTTGGTAGTCAATGGATTTGTAAATGACATCATGATGCCTTTGGTAGGTCATTTTTCTGGTGGTGTAGACTTTGCAGATATGAAAATTGTACTTGACCCTGCCGTTGAAGCTGTTGAAGGTGTTTCTGAAGGCAAGCCTGAAAACGCGATTATGTATGGAAAATGGGTCAATGCCATTATCAACCTGATTATTGTAGGTTTTGTTTTATTTGTTATTGCCAAGGCATACAATAAAACCAAAAAACCAGTTGAAGCAGCTGCACCAGCAGGACCATCTGAAATAGATTTGTTAAAAGAAATCAGGGACGCATTAAAAAAATAATACCCTTGTAAACTAAAAAGGTGTGTCGAACTAAAGATATCTGGCACATTTTTTACTATAAAGTTGGCATAAAAACCAAAAAAATGAAAAAAGCAATACTTTTATCCTTTTCTGCTCTTTGTTTAATGCAGTTAAGCGCACAAGATGATGTAAAAAAGAAAGCAAAGGAAGCCAAAATAACTGCTAAAGAGTTTAAAGACGGATGGACTAAGGGTGGATTTATCAATTTAGCAGGGTCAAACCTTATACTAAAAAACTGGGCCGCAGGTGGGTCAGGCTCCACTGGAATACTGTTTTCTGGCAGTGTATTCGCCATCAAAAAGAAAGGTATTGGTTTATGGGAGAATTACTTAGACGTAAATTATGGTGTAGTTCAAAATGGCCCTTGGAAAGTGGACGATCCAGGGGGTACTTTGATAGACCCTAACAATCCTGGTTCAGGTGTGGTTCAGGTAAGAAACCCTTTTGTTAAATCTGATGACCGTTTGGTTTTTCAAATAAAATATGGAAGAAGGATAAACGATAAGGCCAATTATGCAGCTTTGTTTAATCTTAATACGCAACTTTTTCCAGGTTATTTGCCAGAAGATAAATTTAAAAGAAAATTACCCGTATCAGATGTTTTTTCTCAAGCATTTGGCTATGCTTCTGTGGGTATTGATTACAAACCTACCTCCTATTTATCCGTATTTCTCTCTCCAGTTACCTTAAAATACACCTACGTTCATAACAAGAGATTGGCTGAGAGTTTTGGTAATGATTCTTTTACCAATTTAAGACTGGAAATGGGTTGGTATTTGAATGCACAAATAAAAAAGGACATCATGAAAAATATTTCGTGGCAATCAAGAATTGAATTTTTCAACAGTTATAACAAAGACTACCTATTCAAAAGAATTGATGTAAATTGGCAAAATACCATCAACATGAAAGTAAATAAGTACATCACTGTTAGTTTAATTACGCAAATGTTGTATGATGATGACGTGGATGTCAATGCAGAACAAGAAGGAAAACAAGTGCGTACACAATGGAAACATTTTACTGGAATAGGGTTTAATTATACATTTGGTGATAAATTGTAACCATGATTTCATAAAACATTTCAAAAATCCCTTTGTCAGCAATGGACTAAGGGATTTTTTATAAATTAATAAAAGTACAATGTACATTGAAGTAGAACCATACCATATTGATTTTCAAGATATAAAAACTATCTGCACCATTTTAAATGAAGGCGGAATAGCCATTATACCTACTGATTCTGTGTATGCATTGGTATGCCCATTGAATAATAAAAACAGTATTGAAAAACTCTGCAAACTGGCAGGAAAAAAGCCAGAAAAATCCAATCTTTCCATCATTTTAGACTCACTGGCAAATATTGGAGATTACACCACTCCATTTGGCAACCATATTTTTCGCTTGATGAAATCTTGTTTACCGGGTCCATTTACGTTTATTTTAAACGCCAATTCTAGCATTCCTAAGATGTTTTTGAACAAGCGTAAAACCATTGGTATCAGGGTTCCAGACAATATAGTGTGCCAGGAGATAATAGCATACTTGGGACAGCCATTGGTGAGCGCCTCTTTGAAAACGGAAGATGAGATTTTGGAATACCTAACAGACCCCGAAGAGATTGTAAAAGATTGGGATGACAAGGTTGATATCATTGTTTGCAGCGGCAACAGTGGTCTTTTGGGTTCTTCTATCATAGACTGCACTGGTTTAGAACCTGAGTTGGTTAGAGAAGGCGCAGGGGTTTTGCCGTAAGAATAAGCTATTGTTATCTTTTGATACCTCACTATAGTGCATTTCGCCCTCAGTAAAAGCCATGTAGCGGAATAACTATTTGGCAGATTAGTTACTGTTATTATACCGTTCTTAAAATTTTTTGCATCTTTTTACCTTGGGCTAATTCGTCCACCAATTTATCAAGGTACCTAATCTGTTTGGTTAATGGATTTTCAATTTCTTCTATCCTATAGCCACATATTACGCCTTTAATTAAGTTAGCGTTTTGGTTTAGTTTAGCTTGAGAAAAAAATGTCGCAAAAGTCACATTCTCTTCAATCAATTCTTTTACTTTTAGGTCGTCAAAACCTGTCAACCATTCAATAACTTGGTGCAACTCTTCTTTTGTTCTTCCTTTCTTCTCTACCTTGGTAACATAATGAGGGTAAACAGAAGCAAAAGTAATTTTTGCGATTCTTTCGTTATGTTCGGGTGTTGCTTTCATTTTTTAGATTCTTTTGAAACTATTGTCAAATTTATAAACCATCTAACAAAAATAGGAAATGCTTTTGATTAAAATAAAAAATAATGGTTTTATGTTATGCTCCAGTCAGTTCATTTTTCCATCAGCCAAAATTCTAGATATTTACTGTAGCATAAATTTAGAAACTGGTTTTCGGGGTCTTCACGCATAAAGGATAACATTGGTAGTGAAATATCACTTTTAAACAAAATAAGCCATAATGGCATATAATTTTACACATAATTATACTTTTAAGCCATAATGACATTATAAAGGCTTTGGTACAGATCATGAAATAGTATGTGTAAATCAAAAATATTTAATACTATGAACACATTAATTAAAAACAAAAACAATGGTCATGGACCTGCAAGCATGAGAGACCTATTCTTTAACGATGATTGGTTCAATGCATTTTATGAAAACAATGGCATGAAGATTCAGCACTTTGCACCAAATGCCGATATCATTGAAAAGGAAAAGGAATTTCTTATTACGGTTGCATTGCCCGGAATGACCAAAGAAAACATTAAAATTGACTTATTAGACAATAAGCTAAGTATTAGTGGAGAAGTAAAGAAAGAAGAGGTTACAGAAAAGGATCGCTTTGTAACAAAAGAGATTGTAAGTGGCTCTTTTCACCGCGAGTTTAAATTGGGCAATCAAGTGGATAGCTCAAAAATTGACGCCAGCTTTAAGGATGGCTTGTTAAATATCACTTTGCCCAAATCTGAAAAAGCTGCACCAAAGGCTATCAGTGTAAAGTAAGTTTTTTATATGTTTGTCTCAAAAGGTTTCTAACCCTGGTTAGAAACCTTTTTTGTTTTTAATAATTTTGGCGAATACCCTGCAACAACTTAGCTTTGCATTAACGAAACAGCACTTTTGAAAAAGATTATATCCATTGTGGGTGCACGACCCCAATTTATAAAACATGCACCGATGCAATTGGAATTGCAGCGGTACTATAACGCCCAAACCTTGCATACAGGTCAACATTTTGACAACAACATGAGCAATGTTTTCTTCAATGAGTTGTCCATTCCCAAACCCGATTTTTTGCTAAATCATGGAGGTGGATTAAAACAAGGAGAACAAACTGCTTTAATGATGATAGACATAGAAAGAATATGTGCTGATGCAAAACCTGATTTAATGGTGGTGTATGGCGATACCAACTCTACACTTGCCGGAGCATTGGTAGCTGCAAAAATGGGTATTCCACAAGTGCATATTGAAGCAGGATTGCGCAGTTTTAACAGGGCTATGCCCGAAGAAGTAAATAGAATTATTGCTGATACCTTTGCTGACATGTTGTTTTGCCCTACCAAAGCGGCTATAGAAAACCTAAAAAAAGAAGGTATAGACAGCAGCAAAATATTTAAAACAGCCGATGTAATGTGTGATTCTTTAAAAATGGTGGAGCCTAAATTAAAGCAAGTATACCACGAAAAATACATGTATGTTACCCTTCATAGGCCGTACAATGTAGACAATGAAGACAGACTAAGCGACATCCTGTCTATATTAAACAAATTGCCGTATAAAATAATTTTTAGTCTTCATCCGCGTACCAAGTCTGTATTGGACAAACAGGGTTTTGATGGCAAAAACAATCCAAATATTACCTTTATCGAACCACAATCGTATACTGATAATCTAGGACTGCAGAAATTTTCTCAAGTGATCATTACCGACAGTGGTGGTATTCAAAAAGAAGCGTATATGCTTCGAAAAAAGTGCATAACCCTACGCAGTGAGACGGAATGGACAGAAACCTTAAAAGGAGGATGGAACCATTTGGTTTTTGATAACCTTGAGGAAATTGAAACGTTAATCAGCTATAAACCCACTGAATATGTAGAAAATTTATTTGGCAATGGAAATGCTGCGCAAGAAATTGTTGATTTAATACGCAGCAAGTTCTAAAATTTAGGGTCTACACTCCTCTTGCAATCGGTTTACGCAAAACACGGTATACCGATGGAAAAAATCAATCACTAATGGAATAAAAGCATTGGGACTTCGTCCATTTCGTCTAGGGGCGAAAGCTCAGTCCGACTGCTCTTTTCTGGCACACTATTGCCCTGTGAGGTGTTTTTCACCTCGCAGCCAAAAAGAAATACGGCCAAAGCAAAATTGCTTTTTTGTTGCTGTGCCACAAGTTATTTAAAATTATAAATATGCATATATTTGTGCGTTCGCGGTCATCTAAAAGTGACAGTAGCAATATGATAACCTTAAAAGACTTTGACGATATAGTACTAAACAATCCATTCTTAACAGATGGCAATACTGGCTATGGGTTCAGAAAGTGGTTTTGGGAGTACCAAATTTTTTATGACCCTAACTCCTTACAATTCCTAGGACAAAGCAATTCTACTTGCAAGTACATAATTATAAAGCACGACATTACTAAAACAACATACAAGATTATTAGGGAAGATAATCAAATAGAAATACAAGAAATTTTTGCCGAAAAGGAATATGAAAGGGAAAATATTTCTGACGCTAAAAAGGTCTCTGAAGTTGAAAGTAAATTTAATAGTCTTAAAAGGATTGTTCAAAAGCAAATTAAGAAACATATTTCAACATTAAATAGCCTTCAACAACTGAAAGCCCAATTTGACTTTGATTCGACACGAATGTTTTTGAACTTATTATCTCCCGACCTAAAGGACTCAGTTAAGAAAAATATTATTAATGAACTTCAAAAAGTTGAGAAGAACCCATCAAACTATTTTGACGAACCTATTGACACTATTGTCTCAAATTCAAAAAACTTGGTTCAATCAATATTCTTTAAAGCACTTGTTGACAATCTGGAGAAATTAGGGATACTGATTATTGTAGATTGGAAATCACCTTATGAAGAAGTATTAGGTGTTGTAATACCAATATTTGAAAAAATAGGAATAACGGCTAACGAAAAAATGAAAAAAGGTAAAAGCTATGAGACTACTACTTTTCTAAATTCTATAAATGAAATTCTATTAGAAAATGGTCACGTAGCAGTAGAATTGGGCAATGTATCAGATACTTATTTGATTGTTTTTACTGCTAAACAAAATTTTAAAGAACTTGAAATCAAAGCCAAGAAAATAAATATTGAAGTTAGAGAATGGAAAAAATAAAAGCCGAACCGCTAAAAACAATGGTTATAGAGCGTAGACCTAACCAACCAAACCGTTCCTTCGCTTCATGGCCGGAACGTTGTAATGCAAAATAAAGTAATCATTAAGCCTGATACTTAAAAACCAGTCAGTCTATTGTAGGAACCTTCATCCTTAATCAAATACCAATTTCACCGTAAACCCCGCGCTATTGTGCGCTTTTAATTGAAGTAAATAGACACCTTTGCTGAAAGCAGCGATATCCAACACATAATTTTCAGTATACGTTTGCGATGTTAAAACAGGCTGCCCTAGTTGGTTATACAAGGTATAGGCAACCGGAACTTTGCTGCTTACATTCACCACACTTTTGGCAGGGTTGGGATAAATATTAACCTGTGATAAGGTCAATATTTTTACGCTACTGGCACAATCTGCAGTATCTATATATTTGGCAAAAAATGTTGCCATATTGCCCGTTCTCAAATCAAAATTATCCAACTGATGTCCGCCTTTGCTGGGGTCAAATACCTGTGTTGCGCAGTCTGCATTGTTTAAGGTAGAGTCAAACAGATAATCTGGCGTAACTTTTCCAGCGGCATTTCTTTCTTTTAACCAATCCACCATCCCTTTAGAACTGTTAACCACAGGCCTGTTGATGATATGCCTATTGCCACAGGCGCCATAAGCACAATCACTTAATCCCTGCAAAACTTTTGTAAAAGGTTTGTATGGTACTATTAAATCAGCGGGTTGATGAAAGCAATACAAAGCGGGCTGAACGCCCACACTGCTATCAAACAAATTGCTAAACATCAAACCATAATTGGCGCCTACCGCCTTAACGGTATATTTGGTGGTAGCAGGGTTATTTAAATCACCTTTCAAATCACCTAGAGCAGGTCGTTCTAATTTCAAACTGTCCAAGTCTGCATTCCAATTGTATTTTTTAACACAGCCATTGTCGTATATCTCATTGGGTTTGCTCACTGTTGATTGTGCATTGGCAAATGCGCTCCACTCTGCAGGATGATCTAAATAAGCAGCGCCCAAAGCGGTGATTGCTCCTGCACTAAAGCCTGTTATAAATACATTTTGCTGATTGATAGCATAACTGCTGTTTACCAAATAGCGTATAGCGCCTTTGGTATCTTGTATGGCTCTGTAATATGCACGATACCACTCAATGGTATCTGTTACGTTCAAGCAATTCCATTCTACAGAAAATGCAGGTGTGATGTTGCAATTAATTGCTGCTGCTGTTTGAAACATCCCAAGTCTGTATGATGTTGCTGCCGCAATGTATCCTCTTTTGGCAAAGTCAATCATTAACTTTTGTACTTCGCCATCATTTTTAGAACCTGCCATAAATGCTCCGCCATAAATTACCAAAACCAAGGGTCTTCCACAAACAGGGGGTGTATCGTTGGTGGGATAAGCAACATCTAGCTTTAGGGTGTCTATTTGACCGCCAAAATCCACAGCAGTACCAAAAACGATGTCCTTATCAATGGTGTAGTTATACGTTTTTGCAACCCATTTTTGGGCAGAAACATTCGTAAAGACTAAGAATAGACTGCAAACAAAACCTATTTTTTTAAATATGAGCATATTAATTTTTAAAAAGCTAAATACAAATGTAAGGAAATAGTTGTTAGTTTTGCTAGTAATTAGTGAATGGTTTTTAGTAGTTAGTCAATAGTTTAACTTGATTGATTAAATTTTAATATAAATACTTAAACGTAATTGACTATTTTAGACTGTTAATCGATTGATGAATGCAGAGCACACCATTTTAATTTTTCATTCCTACTGTATAAATACTATTTTTGAAGGCTCAATATGTCAGATACCCTAAAAAACCTTGAACCAAAAAGCCTTTGGGCTAATTTTGCAGCTCTAAATGCCGTGCCTCGTCCATCTAAAAAGGAAGAACGGGTGATTGCTTTTATCAAACAATTTGGAGAAAAATTGGGCTTTCCAACCATTGTAGATGAAATAGGTAACGTTATTATTAAAAAACCAGCCACCAAGGGCAAAGAGAACGCCCCTACCCTTGTTATTCAAAGTCATTTGGACATGGTGCATCAAAAAAATGCCGCAACCCAATTTAATTTTGATGAACAAGGAATTGAGATGATGGTAAATGGCGATTGGGTAAAAGCCAATGGAACTACCTTGGGTGCTGACAATGGAATTGGAGTGGCTGCAATAATGGCAATTTTAGAATCTACAACCATACCCCACCCTGCCATAGAAGCACTTTTTACCATTGACGAAGAAACGGGTATGACGGGAGCCTTGGGTTTAAAAGGAGGTTTGCTAGAAGGTAAAATCTTATTAAACTTGGATACTGAAGACGATGATGAGCTAACCATAGGCTGTGCAGGAGGTGTAGATGTTACCGCATCGGGCACCTATAGCACCACCAAGGCTACAGGCATGGGGTATCAACTGCAAGTTATGGGGCTTACCGGTGGTCATTCTGGTATGGATATTTACAAAGGCAGAGGCAATGCCAATAAAATCATCAACCGTGTTTTAATTGGGTTCAATCAGGCATTTGGCATTCAATTGTCCAGTTTTGATGGAGGAAGTTTGCGCAATGCCATTCCCAGAGAATCTACCGCAACCTTTATATCGGCAACCGTCAATGAAGATAAAATGCACAGCGTTTTGTCAAGTATTAAAGCAGAACTGCTTGAGGAATACAAAACCACAGACCCTAATTTACAAATAGTTTTGGAGAAAGCAGAAAACGCGCTTGCAGTAATGGACAGTGATTTTCAGAAAAAGCTGCTTGCAGTTATTGCTAGCTGTGCCAACGGAATTTACAGAATGAGTCCTGCAATACAAGGCTTGGTGCAGACCAGCAATAATTTAGCAAGAGTTTTGGTAAAAGATGGCAATTATTCTATCCAATGCCTCACCAGAAGCAGTGTGGACTCCGAAAAATGGGATTTAGCCAATGCTTTGAAACAGTGTTTCGGACTAATGGGTGCCACCGTCACCTTTGATGGCAGTTACCCAGGTTGGGAACCAGCACCCCATGCAAAGATTGTTGAATTGATGCGTGAAATTTACGAAGCCAGATTCAATGATAAACCGAAGGTAAATGCATGCCATGCCGGTTTAGAGTGCGGCATTTTAGGAGCAAATTACCCTGAAATGGAGATGATTTCTTTTGGCCCCAATATTAGAGGAGCGCACTCCCCTGACGAAACCGTGCAAATAAGCTCCGTACAAAAGTTTTGGGGATATTTTTTAGAGGTGTTGGATAAGGTATAGCTTATGAAAATAAAAGTAGTCAGTAACGATAGGCATCGTCAGAGCTTAATCAATGCAATTGATTAATATAACTGCGTACTCAGTTTGAAAACCTAGTGCTTTTGAGTTGAAGCATGCCAAATATCTCAAAAAAGTAGTAGTTCTTCGATACATCCAGACGGTTTCACGTCTGGACACTCAGAATGACTACTTTTAGTGGCAAACTAAATGTGTAGAGGCAAACTAAACGTCATTTACTATTGATTTTTTCAAAAAAAGTACTTCTCATTGGTGTAACCCAATCCACCCTAAAATAAAGAGTTTTTTCTTCGCCTGGTGGTTCCACCCAAACCTAAAACTCCTAGAAGACCTCTGGTCAATTCCCTCACAACCGTGCGGGTTATAGAACTTTTGCTTATTTGTTCAATGACGGAAGGTTCTTCCTTTTTCCTGCGCAAAGTACGCTCTTCCTTTTGCTCTATAATCACTTCTGTATGCGCAGCCAGCTTCTTGTTCAATATTTCATAGGCACTTTCGCTGTCAACTACCCTGTTATACCTTTCCGCAATGTCAGAGTTGGCAACGGTATCTTTCAATTCCGCATCAGAAATAATATCCATTCTAGAGCGTGGCGCCACCAACATGGTGTGTGCTAAGGGTGTTGGTATGCCCTTTTCATTCAAAACAGTAACCAAGGCTTCTCCTATTCCCATTTTTGTCAAGACCTCATCGGTTTTATAAAAAGTGGTTATGGGGTAATTTTCTGCGGTAGATTTAATGGATTTTCTATCTTTTTCTGTAAATGCCCTTAAAGCATGCTGTATTTTTAAGCCCAACTGACTTAAAATATTGTCTGGCACATCAGTGGGGTCTTGGGTTACAAAAAACAAGCCCACCCCTTTAGAACGGATTAGTTTTACGATAGTATCCAATTGATCCATCAAGGCTTTGCTGGCATCTTTAAAAATCAAATGGGCCTCATCTATAAATATCACCAATTCTGGCTTGTCTGCATCTCCTTTTTCGGGCATTGTGGCATATACCTCGGCCAATAAACACAGCATAAAAGTAGAGAACAATTTGGGTTTGCTTTGCATATCCGTCAGTCTAAGCACATTGATATACCCAAAGCCGTTCCTATCCTTTCGCATCAAATCTTCTACCTCAAAGGATATTTCACCAAAAAAGGTATCAGCACCTTGTTGCTCAATTTCAAGCAATTTTCGCATGATGGTGCCAACTGAGGTGCTGCTGATAGCGCCATACTCCTTTTCTATGGCATCTTTGCCTTCATTGCTAATAAACTGTAGCATTTTTCTAAAATCCTTTACATCAAGCAAAGGCATGTTGTGGTCATCACAATACTTAAAAATTAAACTAACAACGCCACCTTGTGTATCATTTAACTCCAGTATTTTTGACAACAATATGGGGCCAAATTCAGAAATAGTTGCTCTTAGTTTTACGCCTGGCTCGTCAGAAATGGACAAAAATTCGCAGGGAAATGGTGTTGGATTCCAATCTATTTCTAGCAATTGAGAACGTTCGTCAATTTTTGGATGTGGGTTGCCTGGTCTTGATAATCCACTTAAATCTCCTTTCATATCCATCACCAAAGTAGGAACGCCCGCTTCTGAAAGTGATTCAGCAATACCCTGCAATGTTTTTGTTTTCCCTGTACCAGTCGCTCCAGCAATAAGTCCATGCCGGTTTAATGTTTTCAGGGCTGCCTTTACTTCAGCCCCTTTTATCACTTCACCACCCAGCATTGCAGAGCCTATTCTGATTGATGAACCTTTAAAAGTATACCCTTCTTGGATATGATTTAAGAAATTTTCGGTATTGGTCATGATGATACAAAACTACTATTCCTTTTTTACCTGTCCTAAAATATTTAATTTAGTTGAGTGGTTAGGTAGTTATGTTGTTTGGTGGTTATGTGGCTAGATAGTTTGGTAGTCCCGATGTACATCGGGATGTGGTTAGGTAGTTTAGTAGTTGTGAATCCATGTTGTCCTCCCAACTAGCATTGACATAATTCACTCATTGAATATAATCAACCACTCGAAATCCTACTACTTTGAAAGACGCCAAAGCGTCATCTATTAGTGGTTTTTTGAAAAAATTATTGAGAAACTAGAAATACGCTTTTAAAAATTAAGGAGTTTTTCAAAAAAACCCTCTCTAACTGATGGAAAAAGTACCAAAGTACTGACTACTCCAAAAACTGCACCCGCAAAGTGTGCATCATGACCAATGTTATCTGATCCTTTTTTTGCCATATAACTTGAATATATTAAGTACAATACACCAAAAATAATGGCAGGAATTGGAATAAAGTAAATATAAATCATTTGCCAAGGTTCTGCTATAATAAAACTAAAAAGAACTGCTGAAACAGCACCCGATGCCCCCAATGCGCGGTATCCAGGATTGTCTCTGTGTTTGATACTGGCCGGTATATTTGCAACAATAATGGATAACAGATAAAACAAGGAATAAAACAATATACCCATCCTGCCGTATGTATCTTCAAAAAGACCTAAGCAAAATTGACCGAAGAAATAAAGTGTAAACATGTTAAAAAACAAGTGACCATAATCTGCATGCAAAAAACCTGCTGTTATCATGGTGTACCATTTATTCGTACTAAAGTTTTCATACGGATTGAGCATAAACTGCTCTAAGATTGCCCTATTTTGTAATGCAAAATAACTTACAACTGCTGTAACTGCTATGATAATTAAATTGAAGTCCATTGATGCAAGTTTAAACCTTTTAAAGTAATAATGCGCTGTTATTTGACAACCATTATTTTATAAACAGTCGTTCCGTATTTTATAAAATACATTCCTGAAGAGAGGTTTAATGGTAAACTGATGCTGTGTTTTAAAGCCGAATGCCCTACCTCCGTATTGGAGACCACGTTGCCATTTGCATCCATTAGTTCTGCATTATTGATGCGCAGGTTACTTTCAATGAACAAAATATTGGTTTTACTTAAATCAATAGGATTTGGGTAAATATTAATCGTATTACAGCTTTGGTTATCCAAATACTTTTCACTTAACTTTTGATTACTCCCAGAGCTTGTTATTTCCGACAATTCAACCTTCCTAATAAAGCTATTTTCAATAGGAACTTTAATTTGATATTGGTAGGTACCATCTTCTGATATGTGTTTTTGGTTTAGCTGAACAAAGAATTGGCTACTTTGACCATTTTCAAACAAAACATTCACTTCATACGCCAATAAATCAAACTCCGTAGCAGTTTCCCATGCTATAATTGTATTTTTACAATCAATAGTATTCCTGACATTAAAATCGATTAAAGATACGGGTAAAACGCAGCCAACACTATGAAAAAAAGTATCAAGATTAAAGCAAGAAGTTGAATTGTCCGTAATTTGCAAAACCAAATCGTATGTTCCAACAGCATCCCAGTAAACTTGATGTGGCCCCTTTAATCCAACTCCAGCTATTGAAGCAGGTGTGGCAGACGTAAAGGTCCATGAATACGTATTTCCACTGCCTGATCCTACGGTGCTAGCACTGATATCAATAGTGTCTCCACAAGCATTGTAACTGGTAGGTGTTAAAATAGTATCTGTTGGGATGGGTACAATATTCATAATTGCCGTATCCGATACCATGCATTTGGACAATGTATCCATCACATGAAAGACAAAAGTTTGATCTTGCGTTGCTAGCCAAGTTGGTCTAATCAAAGTTGAATCGTTTAGTGCGCCTCCTGGTGACCAATAGTACACTATATTGCTATCTGCATAAACCGTGTCCTTTCCCAATTGAAGAGATTGCATGCTGCATATACTGCTATCATTACCAGCATTGGCAATTGGCAATTTATATACTACCGAATCTATAGCACCGTGACTCAAATTATAGTACATGCCACTGCACGTATTTTCGGTTTTTACTGCTCTCACCATATAGATGTTAGAACCAGTCAAAGGAAAACTATCCGTATAAAAAGTATCTGTGGTTTGAATCACTAAATCTGTAAAAGAGCTGTCTAAATATCCTGAGCGCTGAACTATATAGGCAATAACACTGGTATCAGCGGATTTATTCCAAGAAAGCTTAAAGCGATTGTTACAGCTATCCTGTTTAATGACAAAATTTTGAGGAGATTCATAGGGGCTGAGCCTTAATGTTATATCGCCATGAAAGCTTGCATGAACTAATCCAACTCCAAAATGAGCATCTGGATAAAGTATAGATGATCCATTGTATATATTTTGTGTCATCAAGGTACTTAAACCAATCGGATTACCTGTACCCATTTGGTGAAAATACCATTTTGGTCTACCACTCCAAGCACAAGTTAATATTTCTCCTTCAGAGGCCAAGGCAGCCCGTAACAAATTATCTTGATTGTTAAAATCTCCAAAATAGCTGCCAAATAGCGTTGTAAAAGTTGCATTATAAGTAGTACTTGCAAAATTACCAGTAGTAACAACCCCTGATAGCGTTGTATAAGAGCCAAAACCAAAACCACTTGCAAATTGATATGAATTTGTGGGTAAAGTTGAATTCCAATCCAATTTATCTACACTGTCTCCATATAAGGGATTGATGGTTTGAAAACTGCTTCCACCAAAAGGCTCACCTGTTAACAATCCTAAATTATCGTCTTGCAACAAGCGCTTTCTTACCACTGTTTTACCTGCTCTGTAATTATGATTTTTTGTCAGATAACGCTCCATCAACTGCGTATCAGAAACAGCAAATGATGGTAAATCCGTTAAATCCACCCTTCCTATAGCCAACTCAACTGCACTTGGAATAACCGTATTGTCATACTTACCATCCCCAATAGTATTATTGTTATCTGCACTTGCACCTAAAGTATTGTTAACCGTTATATCTGTCCACAAAGCAGTATCCATATCACCATAAAAAAGATCTGTTGCCCATGCGCCTTCATGGCTTGGAGGAGCTGAAATAGTGGTATGTCCGTCTGGTGGGTAATATCCTGAACTTTTAAAGTCACCAGAGTAAGGCACTGGAACATGCCCCAAAAACATTACACCGGCAAGTGCAGGCCCAGTTGCTGCATAGGCATTTGTAATTTTTCTTTTAATATTTACAACGGTATTGGTACTACTGACGTACATAAATTCTGGAATATAACCATCACCAATCAAGTCGTGCTTGTAACGCAGTAAAACTGAATCCAATGCATTTATATAAATGCTGTCTATGAGCACAAGCATTCTACCATATTCAATGGTGGCAGGCACCTTACGTCCTACTAAAATATACCCATATTTATTCAATGGAGACGGGTTTGCAGCCGTAGGGTTTACAGTGTCCTTTCGGACGATATATTCTCTTTCAGAACCCGTTGTTATGGTATCTGTAAAAAAAGTATCGGATAGAGTAATATTGTTAACTGAACTCCAAGACAAACTGGTTTTACTCTTAAATCTATAGTTTTGACGCAGTGCTGCTGTAGGACTGCTTTTCCAAAAAACAGTAACAATGGTTTTCGTAGTATCTAAAGTATACAGTTCAGTTTTGGCACAAACATTTAATGTCATGTCTTCTGGGCTTTGTGCATATAAACTTGCTGATGCCAACATGCTGACAATCAGCAGTAACTTATGTAGAAGTTGAAAATACATTAAATGTACTGTGCAAAGGTAAAGATAAGCGACCAAAAAATATCCACATGTTTAACTTTTCAGTCCATTTATTGCATAAATCTTACCTTAAAAACTAATTTAATATTTTCCAATTCAATTTAAAATGACTTTTCATTGTCTTTTTAAACAAGCCCCAATCCATAGGTATAATTCCCTTTTTTAGTTGCTGTTTAGCAATTAATCCTTGCCAAAAAATATGTTTATAGATAATGATTACAGACTTAAAGAAACCTGTTCTTTGCTGGTCATAAATAACCGTTGGTTCAGAAGCTACACCATTGAGTTCAATCACCTTAAAATTTCCAAGCCTTATTTGCTCAATACTATCTGCCTTAACATCAAACCTTCCATAATTAAACCCATTAAATTGTTCTACAACACGGCACAAAGCAAGTTTAAAATTCACATCTAACTTATCTGTTTCATTAATAAACGCTGTTCCCAGCCTATGATTTAATATTTTTTCAACAACAATCACTTCATCCTTTTTGTAAACCTTGTTTAAATCAAACTTTTGCTCCTTTTCTAAACGTGGTATTTGCATTCTAAATCGACATTTCTTGGATAATAGGCCGCGCAGGTCCATTTTGCCATCACCAACAATTTGCATGGCAACTTTACCAGTAATGCCACTTATGAACCACCCCTTTTTTGGATGATTTATCATGAAAATACCATATTCATTGCTACTGTTACAATATTCTTGAGCAACAATACCATATTTACAATCTCTAAAACTTTTGAGATAATCCAATATTTCCTGTGACGAATTTATCACTGCAACACCCAAGCCTCTTTCTCCAGCATCCGGTTTAAAAACAACAGGAAACTGAAGTCCATTTTTAGACAATTGGGCTTCAATATCCATTGTCAAATCCAGCATTATTTCTTTCAACCTATAGGGCGCTGGAATTATTTTACCGATATTTAGCTTAGAATCACCAAAGAAACCACTAGAAACACCCATGGTTGGATTGAGTAAGGTAAAGTAAACTGCCGTTTTGCATTTTATAGCAGTATAGATGTGTATTGGAAGCGCAATTCCATGCCATATATACCATGGCCAATATTCATAATTAAGGAGTTTATGCAATTTACACATTAGCCACCTTACAATTGATTAAATGCTCCTTATTTGTAATAAAATCATTGTAAAGCATTAAGTGTACTTTATGAGAAATCTCTACAGCCGTTAAACTTAAAGTTTTAGTAATACCCATTCTATCTATCTGCAAGCCAAAATCCTTATTCTCTTTATCCGTTTCGGTATGAAACTTTATCATATCTTTAAAACCATTTACCTGATGTGTATTTAGATATGCATAAAACCATTCCTCTCTTTTATCCCTAATACTTTTATCGTATAACGTAGTTGATGAATGAATATGAGGTTTATCTAAGTCAAGGATTTTCAATACCATTGTTTCATTTTCTGAATGTGTCCATTTGCAAAAAAAAGGTTTTTGATGTCTGTAAATGAATAAAGTAAATGGCTCAATTCCATTTAATTTGATAGGCTTTGTAGGTTCTAATTCACCCACAATTAATGCCTCCATAATTTCAAGTAATATAAGACCTCTGCTTTTTCTATACGCGTCCTTTTTTTTATGCTTTTCATCTCCTCCATTCAACAAGCAAAGCGTATAATCTTTGGATGTTGCAATCCATGTTCCACCTGCCTTGGTATCTTTAGGAAAGTAATAAGTGTGATTGTTAATCACATACTCATGCGGCTTTAATGCTGCCAACCTCGATGTATTTTCATCTCTATTGGTTGAAATAATACAGCCTCCCTCTATCAATGGCACATAAGTGAAGGTACACATAAAAATAAATTATTTGGCCGCTTTTTGCATGTATTGAACCGTACTATGCGCAACGCCAAAATGTTCTGGCAATGCTATATGCTTATAAGTAGCATGGATACCTAATTTCAAAATAGCCAAATGATGCACACAATGCTCAATGCAAAAAATCAGCTCACGTGTTGTAGAACTGACACTGCTAATGACTCTTCCATCATATTCATACTCTATCTCAACAGGCTTATTATCCATTGTTGATATTTCATTCAATTGATTTTGGATTGTTTTTATGGTTTCAATACAATATGCTAGATTGGTTTCAATAATCATATTGCGCTCTCGCTTATCATAGTTTATAACGGAAGTAGGTATTCCATTAATAAAACTTTGATAAAATTCAATGATGTGCCGATAATGCTTACCAATGCTTGCACCAAAAAAAATCTCAGGACTGGCAGTATATTGCTCCTTTTCCAAACTGATTGCTAAATCAACCATTTCAGTCAAATGGTGCTTTGCTATTTGATATAAATTCACGTTTAATTGGTTTTGACAAAGATAGTTATTTTTGCAATATCTGATAACACATTACTAGAAGTTCCTATGCCATAGTCCAATCTATTAACAGTAAATTCTGATTTAAACTCAGTTTCACCACTTTTATTTTCGACATAAATCGGTATGGCAATATCTTTGGTTACTCCTTTCATCGTCAATTTAAAATAGCCTATCACATTGCCTTTAACTGATTTTGCAAATCTTGTAGATTTCATTGTTATCTTTGGATATTTAGCCATATCAAAATATTCCTCTTGTTTCAAATGCTCATCTCTTTTGCCAATACCCGTATTAATAGTGCTAATATCAACCGAAGCTTCAATTACGCTTTTATGCAATGAATCCTCATCAAAAATAAATGTAGCAACATCTAAATTACCCAATGTTCCATCGACATTGATCCCCAAATTTTTAATTTCAAAGGAGATGGCTGATGACTTTACTGTTTTGGTATCTATTTGGGTAAAGGAGAAAGCCACGAATAAGCAGATAGTAGCCAGACCCATAATGATTTTATTTTTCATATTTATTTTTGTTGTTCTGTAATGCTCTTTTATAACTGCAATTGCCATTCCAAACTTTAGTAGAAATAATAATTAACGCCTACAACACCTTGAAAAGATTTATATCTAAATCTATCATTATTAGCGGCACCCAAAGCTAAGGCACTTTTATACTCGGTAAATAAAAAGCCTGCCCCCAAACTAACGGAAACCTTTTTTGTCAAATAATAATGCAATGTTAAAGCGCTAGTCAAAGTTCCAATATCATTATCCCCCACTAATAAAACATTGGTAGATGTTGGTTTTGCTGTAGTTGCCCTGGAAGTAATCAGCTGATTCCTAGATTCTTCACCTGGTCTAAAAACTGATTTTTGTTCGGAGCCAAAGCTCGCTCCGACCAAGTCTATGTTAAAAACTACAGCAAATTTATCTTTAAATCTATAACCAATATTCAAGGCTAAATTGGCGGCAATAATACCTGTATTTGCGATGGATAATGTATCAATCTTGCTTTTCTCTTTGGTAATATTTGCTGGAGCCGAAATAAAATCAAGGGTAGATGCACTGGCATATCCCAAACGAATTGCAGGTGCTAGAAAAAACTTTTTATTCGCACCAAAACCAAAGCTTCTAGAAAACATTACATTTCCTGTATTTGTGGCTCCAAAACCTCCAGCTAAGCCAACACTGTAGCGCTGTGCTATAACATGATTTGTAAATAAAAAGAGCATCATCAGTGATGTCGTAAATTTTAATACTTTTTTCTTCATTTTTTATTAGTTTAATGGTTGTTTTTAAAAATTTAGGTTCAACGATTGTTGTAATATATTATAATGTTCAAGATTTTTTAATAAAACTTAAAAATACAATTTTAAAGAAAATCAGGCAGGATAAAAAGTGAAACCGCTAATATGATACTAAAATGATTTGCCTTGAAAGTATGAAATAGTAGATTTCCTTTAAAATTCAATGAATATTACCTTGAAATAAATAGTAAGAACCTTACATTTGCAACTTAAGAATAAATGGAACCATCCTACAAGCCTAAGCTTTCAGAAAAGCTTAGTTTATTTTCAGAATCACAAACAATAGCAATGGCCAAAGCTGGTCGTGAATTATCTGCGCAAGGAAAACAAGTGATTAATTTAAGTTTTGGAGAGCCTGATTTTGACACGCCTGATTATATCAAGGATGCTGCAATTGAGGCTATTCATAAAGGTTATACCAAATATACCCCTGTAGCAGGAATACCTGAATTAAAAGAAGCCATTGTCAAAAAATTTGATCGAGAAAATGGCTTAAGTTATAAAACCAATCAGATTGTGGTTTCTACAGGTGCTAAAAACAGTATCATGAATACCATTATTGCCTTGCTTAATCCGGGAGATGAAGTAATTATTCCAACGCCATATTGGGTGAGCTATAGTGATATGGTGAAATTGGCAGGTGGCAAACCTGTCTTTGTTGAAGCCAACCATCATCAAAACTTTAAGATTGATGCCAATCAATTGGAAAAGGCAATCACCCCAAAAACAAAGTTGTTTATTTTTTCTTCTCCATGCAACCCCACAGGCAGCATTTATAGCTATGATGAATTGGCATCATTGGTTACCGTATTTGAAAAAAATGAGCATGTTTTTATCATCAGCGATGAAATTTATGAACACATTAATTACATTGGAAAGCATGAGAGCATCGCATCCTTTCAATCATTGTATAACCGTGTAATTACAGTCAATGGTTTGTCAAAGGGATATGCCATGACAGGGTGGAGAATTGGATATATTGGTGCACACCCAGACATTGCTGCAGCATGTGAAAAAATTCAAGGTCAGTTTACCAGTGGTACCAACAGCATAGCACAACATGCAGCGGTCACTGCTTTGGGTGAAGACCTTTCTGAAACCCACAAAATGAGAGATACTTTTTTAGCAAGAAGAGATTTAGTTTTAAAAAGACTATCCAGCATTGATGGCTTAGAAACCAATATCCCTGAAGGGGCATTTTATGTATTTCCGAAAGTTACCAGCTATTTCGGAAAGTCTTTTGAAAATTTTAAAATTAACAATGCCTCAGATTTGGCAATGTATATATTGAATTCTGTTTATGTTGCAACTGTTGATGGCGCTGCTTTTGGAGCGCCAGATTACTTGCGAATTTCCTATGCAGCATCAACACAAAATTTAGAAACCGCCTGCGAAAGAATTGAAACGGCATTGTTAAAACTAAACTAAGAAATAATGAATATTGAAGCGCTATTTGAAAAAATTAAAACCCTTAAAATTGCAGTTGTAGGTGATGTTATGCTGGATAACTATATTTACGGAAATGTAAATCGCTTATCACCAGAAGCACCTGTGCCAATTATTGAAGTTTACAAAAAAGAAAGCAGGTTGGGCGGTGCTGCCAATGTTGCTTTAAATCTTCAAGCTTTGGGCGCCACACCCCTACTGATATCCGTTATTGGAAGAGACAATGAGGCAAAAATGGTGGAAAGTCTATTGACTGACATGTACATTGAAACAATGGGTATGCTGAATAGTGATGACCGTAAAACAACGGTAAAAACTCGAATAATTGGCAATAAAGCGCAAATAGCACGGATAGACCAAGAAGTAAAACACAACCTTTCAGCAGCAGACAATGAGCGGTTAATTAGTACTTTTAGCAATATTATTGCTCATTGTGATGCATTAATTTTAGAGGATTACGACAAGGGCATTTTAAACCCAATTTCTATTGCCGCAATTATTGAAATTGCTAGAAATCAAGGTAAAATCGTAGCAGTAGACCCTAAATACAATAATTTTCTTCACTATAAGGGAGTTACACTTTTTAAACCCAATTTAAAAGAATTGACATTGGGACTAAAAGAAAATCTTGATGAGGATTACAGCATTGAATCCATCTTTAATTTGGAAGATAAATTGAGAGCAGAATTGGGTCATGAAATTGGATTGATTACGCTCTCAGAGCGCGGTGTTCTCATCAAATCTAAATCAGAAAACCACACTGCAATGGCACACCAAAGAAATATTGCTGACGTAAGTGGTGCTGGCGATACCGTGATAAGTGTTGCTACCTGTGTATTGGCTTGCGGAGAAAAATTGGCGACCGTTGCAGAATTGAGTAACCTGGCAGGTGGATTGGTATGCGAACAACCCGGTGTTATGCCGATTAATAAGGCGGATTTAATCAAAGAAATTAAGAGAACTAAGGTTTTGGATTAACCCAAATTTATAGATTTAACCATTGCTCAATGTGATTTTGGCTCAAGGTATAATAGTTCACGCGTTTTTCAACCATTCCCTTGTTAAAATAATAAATAACCGGTAATTGCACCCCTGCGATTTCAATAAAAGTAGAGCCATTCAGTTTGCTGCTCTCGATATTTTCAATGCCTGTAAGCATTTTAAAATGCTTGATATCCTCATCGTCACCATTGATAAAAAAGTAGAATGGAATTTGAGCGTTTCTCAAATGAATTACTGACATTTTTTTGGCAGCAATCCGGCAATGGTCACAAGATGAACTTAAAAAGGCAAGGATAACTTTTTCATTTCTTACATCCCTTTTTGGTTGTCCAATTTTTTCAAAATTTTTGGTATTATAAAGGGTATCCAAATTCAATGGGAAATTTTCAAACTCTTGGTTCAAATAAGTTTTGGCATATTCATAATCAACAGGATTGGTGACAAAAACGGCTGCAACAGAAGCAATGCATACCACAACCAGCGTGTACTTATGGTAAAACCAAAACTTGTTGAATTTTAACAAAAGGAAACTAAGCGCCATCAGCACCATATTTTTTACAATCCCTTGCAAAGGGCTTAGCGGAATTGCCTCTCCAAAACAACCACAACTTCCTGTATTGCCAAACTTTATTATTGTAAAAATTAGGTGTAGGGTAAAAATGACTAAAACCACAATAACAATGCGGTTTGTAAACTTAGGATTGTATGAAAATAAAAGCAATGCTCCTAAAAAAAACTCTAAGCTGATAATTGCCCGGGCTACCCAAACAGAAAACTCCCAATTGATAAAAGTGGTTCTTACAATTTCAAACTCAAAGGGCTCTATGGGGAAAAGTTTGGTGTATGCTGAATAGACAAATACCAATCCAAGCAAAGCACTCAAACTTTTGGTAAAAACCTGACTTGTATTTAAAGTCATTATAGAAAACTACTTTTTATTTTTTAATGCTTTTAATTGATCTTCAACATCATACTCAGAACCTTCTGTGTAGCCCACATGCTGATAAATCAATGTTCCATTTTCATCATAAATCAAAATCATTGGAGGGTTGGTTACATTCATAACCCTTGCCAATTCCTGATTAGGGTCCAACAAAATATTGTACTCCCAACCTCTAGAAGCAGCAAATGGTTTTACTTTAACGGTTGTACGTGCATCATCAATACTGATAGCATAATACTGGATATTGAATTCTTCAATCCACTCCGGCAACAATGACTTACAATTGTCTAATTCCTTTATACAGGGACCACACCAAATTGCCCAAAAAGAAATAACGGTAATTTTACCACTATCTGCCAAAGATCTGATATTGATGGTGTTGCCATTAACATCTTTTAAATCAACATTAGGTAACTCATTGTTGCCTTTTACGGCCACTTTTTTTGTTGTTGAATCTGCTTTGGTTTGAGCAAACATTGCAGTACATACAAATACTACAACAAGGGTAAATACTATTTTTTTAATCATTTTACGAAGTGTTATTTGACACACCCAATATCCTTATATGCTAACGATATTGAATGCAACTACAATATTATGTCAAATGCCATACCAAAACAACATTTACCCTATAAAACTTCCAAAAGTGGAACTAAGAAAATTATAAAACAGTGCAATTTTTAATTGCATTTTAAAGCATCTTTACAATGTGCTTCTCCTATATTTGCAGCATGAATGCAAGGATTGAACAATTGCAGCAATGGTTATTAAAAGACCCCAATGACAATTTTACCAATTATGCTTTGGCAATGGAGTTGATAGCGATTGGCAATGATTTAGAAGCCAAAACAATGTTGGAAAAACTAATTGAAACACAGCCCAATTATTTTGCCAGTTACTATCATCTTGGTCAGCTTTTAGAGCGATTAGGCAATAATGAACAAGCCATATCCATTTACAAAAAGGGCATGGAAATAACAAAGAAATTGGGCGAGCAACATGCTTTTGGAGAGTTGCGCTCTGTATTAGAAGAACTAGAATTTTAAACATGCATTACGAAATTAAAAACCCCAATTATAAAGCGGTAATAGAAGATGTATTGAGCAGACAATTTTTCATGAAACACGTGGGAATTGAAATAGCACACATTGAACCCGGCAAAGTATTATTGAAACTGCCTTTGCAAGAACAACACTTGCAACAAGCTTTCATGGTGCATGGAGGAGTTACCGCAACCATAGCAGATATTGCCATGGGATTTTCCGCACTCACTCTGGCTGATGTTGGCAAAGGAATGGTAACGGCAGACCTACACATTAGTTATCACAGACCCGCTAAAGGAACAACCTTGTTTGCAGAAGCTACCGTAACCAAACCAGGCAGGTTACTCAATTTTTGCGAAGCGTTGATTTGGACAGAAGATGAAAAAGGAAATACGGTTGAAGTAGCCAAAGCCTATTCCACCATGTGTACTATTGATAAGGAATAACCGGGACTTTATTGTTTTTTAAGATAATAAGATAGAACTAAGTTTGTTTGTGTTAGTTGGCTATGCATAAGCAAAGCATCATTAAATTGCTTTTTTAAGGAAATATTTTGTTCCAAGGCAATGCTAAATCTATTTTTTATAAGATATTCTGCATTAAAACCTAAACCGTATAGAAAACGTTTATCTTTTGAAAGTTCACCATCTCTATTTGCAAAATTACCCAACTCCATAAGACCTGGTTTTTCAAACTTATAGCTCAGGTTTGCATAAAATGGAACTTGTATACCAAAACGCCATTTTTTAACAACATATTTCACTTTAGGGGCAACAACTAAATTACTAAAACTATTTTTACTGGAGGTACTATAATTTCCTTGACCCGAATAAGGGTCATAAAAAGTAACATCAAAATTGCTCCCAGTTTGTTGAAATTGAGCATTAATTCCAAAAACCAATTTATGCATGGTTTTTTGAACACCGACACCGACAATATAAATAGCACTGGGCTGATATCTGAAATTGTCTAAACTATAACCTGTAGGGATAGCATTATAATTATATCTACCTACTGTTACCGCACCCACCCCAACCTGAAAGTTTACATTTATTGCAGACTGTGTATAGCAATTGTTATATACAAAAATCAAACTAAATATTAAATTTATTTTCTTCATACTTCTTTTTTTTCTCTTTTAAAGCTTTTAAATTAAAATCAATGCCTAAACCTGCATAGCCAATAAGAACATAACTAGGTGTTCTGCCAAAAACATCCTTTTTTAATAATGGTCCTGTTATGTTTAATACAATCCAAAAGTAGTTTTTTATTGGGAAATACAATTCAAAATTGATGGCCATATCTAATGCATTTCTTTTGGCAAGTTTGTTGTTTTGGGTAATAAAACCAAGCACTTGCGGAATTGCAGTTTCTCCTGTAATTTTATTATACAAATTGCTTTGCTGCATAATGCTAAAGGCAGGTCTAACGTGCCTAAAGTTATACTTAATACCAATTTGCGGTTGAATAGCAATTTCCTTTAAGTTCATTTTATATGCTGTATAATAACTGTTACCTTGTTTTTTTTCGAGAAAAACGTTATCACTATTTTTATAAAATAAAGTTAACACCCCAAATAAATGAATCCTGTTTTGTAATTTTCCTTTAGTGATGAGGTTTCTATTGATTCTTTGCCCATAGCCAATTCCCCAATTTTTTTCTGATTCTGTAGAACCATATTGTGATGGCCAATCAATATTGGTGTAAAAATTATTAGTCCAAATTACTGATAATCGATGAAAGTGACTATATCTAATTAAGGAATCATTAGCCATTACATTAATGGCAGCCAAAGTTATTGCTATAAATAATATTATTTTTTTTACCACGTTATATTATCTTTGAATAGTGATTGGAAAGAACATCATTTTTTCAATACCTTCACCCCATTTTGTGCATTTTTCATATTTATATATAATAAATCCTATTTTAAATCCATCCTTTTTCTCTAAACAAACTCTATTATAATATTGTTGAATCCAATCATTTTTATTGCAATTATAAAGCTGAAGTGTTGGTGGATAGAATAATTTTTTCATAATATTTTTTATCACAAATTAAAACCACAAATAATATAAATCAATTACTTTTTATTTAATTTATATTCTATTGATTTTCAATCATATAACTGTTACAATATTTAGCATTGACTATTTTTTGGTTCAATTTTTTATCATAATTTGATAATAGTTTCGTCTTAATAAGTCAAAAGTGCCCCTTTTCTCAATTTTCAACATAAAAATTACCTTCATTTATTTTTAGGTTTAATGAGGGCACAGAAAGAAATAGGTCTTATATTTGCAGCCGTTTAAAAAATATTTCTATCCGTTCCCATACATTATATGCTTACCCGAAGACTAGTAAGAATCAAATCGCTGCAAGCGCTATACAGCATCAAACAAAATGACGAAAAATCCGTCAACCTCGCTCAAAAAATGTTTGAAAAAAATTATAGCAATTTACAAAATGCATATTATTTCACTATTCAATTTATTCAAGCTCTAGACAGTTATTTGTTGTCAGAAATTGATTTAGAATCCTCCAAATACTATCCTGACAAAGAAAAAATAAGAACTTTCAGTGCATTTAAAAACAATGTTTTTTTACCCATTATTGATAGCACAGACACCTTATCTAAAAGAACGGCTCAATTTTCTGCCGACTGGTCTCAGGAGGGTGATGAAATTATTTCAATTTACAACGACTTAAAACAACAAGATTTTTATACCGACTATTTGGTTTTTGAAAAGCCTAATTTTGAATTAAGCAAACAGTTTGTCATTGACATTTTAACCTTCTGCAAAAAACTAGAATCATTTAACAGCGCCCTATTTTCAGCCTTCATGACATGGGAGGATGATAAAAAACAAGCTTTCAATCAGGTAATGGAAACCTTAAAAGCCACACAAGAAGGTGCTGAGGCATTAAACCTGTATGAAATTGAAACAGAAGAGCATTTTGAGGTTAAATACGGTAAAGATTTGATAGCAAAAGTATTGATCAATGAAGCAGAATTGATTGGATTACTAGAAAAACATACTAAAAATTGGGATGTTGAACGTATTGCCCAAACCGATCAGCTTATTATATTGCTTGCCATAGCAGAGTTTCTTTATTTTGAAGACATTCCATTAAAAGTGACCATCAATGAGTATTTAGAGGTTTCAAAACATTTTTCTACTCCACAAAGTAGTAAATTTGTAAACGGAATATTAGACAGTGTCAAAGCACAATTGCTGAAAGAAGATAAAATATCAAAAAGCGCAAAAGGTTTGCGAGAACAATAGAAATCAGTATTTTTGTATCCTTAAAGAACGAATATCTTAATTATGAAAACAATATACTTGGCAAGTATTGCCACTATAATAATGACCTTAGGCTGCAATAGTGCAGCACCATTAACGGATACCAATAGTGCTTCAGCAGAAAACCCAAAAGGAAATCCTGATGGATTAAACGCAAGCATTAGTTTTGATGAAATGGAAAAAACCTTGCAACCTATCAATGAAGGTGAACAATTAACCATCCTATTTAATTATACCAATTCAGGAAAAGCTCCTTTAATCATTACAAAAGCACAAGGAAGTTGTGGCTGTACATCCACAGAATTTTTGCCGAAGGAGCCTTTGCAACCTGGTGAAAAGGGTATCATTAGGGCCATTTTTAACAGTGCAGGCAAACCACAAAACAATACAAAAACGATTACGGTCTCTAGCAATGACCCTGACGGAGATAAGGTTTTGACCTTTAACGTTTTCGTAGAACCAACACCACAGAATTAATTTTATGAATTTTACAACAATACTACAAGCAAGCACTGCAGGTGCTGAAACAAAAAATGGCAACAATCAATGGATTTTTATGATTGGAATTGCTGTTGTTTTTTATGTTTTTATGATTCTTCCACAAGTTAGAAAAAACAAGAAGCAAAAGGCTTTTGCAGCTACATTGGCAGTTGGCGAAAACATTATAACCACGAGCGGAATGCACGGAAAAATTACTAAATTGGATGACACCACCGCTATTATTGAGCTAGAAGACAAACAAAAAGTAAAGATTGAGCGCTCTGCAATATCCATGGATATGAGTGCTGCTTTGAAAAACAAAGCCTAATTTACAATGCTACAAGTTGGCCTAACAGGTGGTATTGGTGCTGGAAAATCAACCGTTGCGATGATTTTCAGCCACCTTCATATCCCTGTTTACGATGCTGACAGTAGGGCCAAATATTTGATGCTTGATGATTTGAGACCGCAAATTATGAAGGCATTTGGCGAAGATGTTTACCAAAATGACCGGTTGGAAACAAAAATATTGTCCAGCAGGGCATTTTCATCACAAGAAAGCATCGACCGATTAAACAAAATTGTTCACCCTGCGGTTGCCAAAGATTATGAACGTTGGGCTTTGGCACAAGATGCATCTTATTGTATTAAAGAGGCTGCATTACTCATTGAGGCCAATTCGTACAAAGTTTTAGATAAATTGATTGTAGTTTCAGCACCCAAAGATTTAAGGATAGAAAGGGTAATTAAACGCAACAGTTTCAGCAGAGAAGAAGTTGAAGAAAGAATTAACAAGCAAATGCCAGAAGCAGAAAAATTGGCCTTTGCTGATTTTGTAATTGTCAATGATGGCAAAAATAGTCTTATACAACAAGTGCTATCAATTCATAAAAAGTTAATTTCAAAAACTTAATGAAAAAAGCAAATGCCTATGTGCTATTGCACATCTCTGTTTTCATATTTGGATTTACCGCCATCTTAGGGAAATTGATTGCGGCAAGCCATTTTGCTTTGGTATGGAACAGAATGTGGATTGCACTACCCCTCTTCTTCCTTATTCCAGGCTTTGTTAAACGAATTAGGGCGCAATCTGTAAGACAAATGACCATTTATTTGGGTATAGGTTGCATTGTAGCATTGCATTGGATTACATTTTACGGCTCCATTAAAATTGGTAATAGCTCTTCACTTACCCTGGCATGCTTAGGCCTATCGGCCTGTTTCACCAGTATTTTAGAACCCTTTTTCACCAAAGAAAAACATCAGATGAAGGATATTGGATTGGGTATTTTGGCATTAATAGGAATGGTGTTTATTTCTCTTTCTAACAATGAAAACAATACCGCTATTACTCCTGAGAACTTTAGGTTGGCCATTATCTGGGGTATTATTACTACATTTCTAGCCTCTATTTTTAGTATTTTGAATGCCAAATATGCAAAAAAAGACAGTCCTTTGGTAATGACTTTTACCGAAATGTTTGGGGGCTTCATTCTATTAAGCATACTAATGCTTTTGTTACCTTTGAATGCAAAATTTATGGATTTCTTTCAAATACATTCTACCTCCATTGCCATCGAGGGAATTGATTGGCTTTGGCTCATTTTACTAGGAACAGTCTGTACTACACTGGCCTTTGTACTCAATGTGTCTGCCATGAAAGAAGTTTCGGCATTTACCGCAAACATTGCAATCGGCTTAGAACCTGTTTACGGAATTATATTGGCACTCATCATTTTTGGTGAAGGTGCTCAATTTAATCATTATTTTTACATTGGTGTTTTATTTATTTTGAGCAGCATCGTCTTTCAATCATACCCCTTATTAAAAAACAAATGGAAAAGAAAAATATTGACATAAGCCAAGCTATTTTTGAACGCAGATCTATTTTTCCAAAAGAATACAATGGTAAAACTGTTCCAGATACGGTAGTCAATGATTTATTGAACCATGCGCAGTATGCCCCCAATCATAAATTAACCTACCCTTGGTTTTTCAGGGTGTATAACAATGCAAGCAAGGATGAATTGTTTGATTTTTGGATTCAATCTCAGCAAAACGAGCAGAAAAAAGTAAAGCTAGCTAATAATAAAACTTTAGTGAGCCATATTATTATTATTACGACAAGGTTTAATGATTTAAATCCTGAAAATGAAGAAATTTGTGCAACAGCTGCCGCTGTTCAAAATATTTATTTGGCATTAGGGCAATATCCGCAGTATGCTGGGTATTGGGGAAGTGGAAATGAAATATACACCAAAGCATTTCATCAATTTATTAATGCTGCGGAAAATGAACAATGTTTAGGGTATTTTATGTTGGGAAGTGTGGATGAAAAAAGAACTGCCAGCAATAGAAAACCAACTGAATTGAATGTGAAATGGATTTAAGATAAGCAAATTGTACGCTTATCTCCGCATTTAAAAATACACGAATATTACAATACAAATGTTTACATAAATTAACTAATATTGTTACTTTGTAAATCCGCATGAAAAAATTATTCTTTTCAATGATTATTTTAATGGCTGCATTGCTTTCTAATGCGCAATTAAACCAATTAAATTACACCATTAAATACATTCACAATCAACCTTTTGCAACTGCCATTGTTCAAGTTAATGATACAGTAAACTATTGTAAACTTACTGAAATGGGTGTGCTTATCCATACTAAACTTAACAAAATAGTTACCTGTGATATTCCTTTTGCCAAAATTGAGCATGTAAAAGGATTGTCCTGTGTGCAAGCCATAGAGGTAAGTAATTTTGCCAACTCAATGCGGGTGAAAAATGATGGAGCAATACAACACAGTCATGTAGATAAAGTGCAAGAAGGTTTATCCAATAATTTAAATGCAAACTACGATGGAAGTAATGTTATTGTAGGGATTGTGGATATTGGTTTTCAAACTGATCATCCAACTTTTTATGCTAAGAGCGATACTTCCTTACGTATAAAGCGTTTTTGGGACCAAAGCGCAACAGGAACAGCACCCAGTGGATATGATTATGGTCATGAATGCAAAACAAGTATAGAAATTACTAATCAAATTGATGTGGATGGCACACATGGAACCCATGTTGCTGGCATTGCAGCAGGCTCAGGGCTAAGCACACGCAATTATAAATACCGTGGAATGGCTCCAAATGCCGATTTGGTTTTTGTAAAAATAAAGTACAGCAATGAACAATTAGAGGGCAGTGCATATGGAGATTATATTGTTGCAAACCCCACCATCATTGATGCTTACAAATATATTTTCGATTACGCAACACAAGTAGGAAAACCAGCAGTTATTAATCTAAGTTGGGGAATGCATACTGGTCCGCATGATGGAACCAGTCTTTTTGACCTGGCAGTGGCAGAGTTGGTAAAAACCAATGGACATATCATTGTGGGTGCCAATGGCAATGAGGGAAGCTCACAAATGCATTTTAGACATGATTTTAACAATGATACCATCGCTACAATTCCATACGATGTCCATAGAAGCAATACCATTCAAGAATCTGTTTACGTTGATATTTGGGGTACTAAAAACACCCCTTTTAACATGCAAATTCATTTGTATGATACCCTAAAAAACAAGCTGGCTTCAAGTACAATCATTAACACCTTTAGCACAAGAGATATTGGTTATTGGTTTAGTAGCAATGCAGACACTGCTTGGATTCAGTTATCCATTGACAGCAGTTATGCAAACAATCAAAAACCGAATATTTTGGTTATTGCGAACCACAATAATCCAAAAAAGAATTTTCTGGTTATAGAGTTAATGGGTTCATCAGGAAGAATAGACGCATGGAACTCTGGCGATGCTTATGTTTGGAGCAGTGGTGGATTTACAAACCGCATCAAAAGCGCCAATTTTTCGCCTGAAGAACGCTTTAAGGGAGGAGATAATCAAAATACGCTTGGTGAAAATGGCGGAACTGGCAAGGGAACAATATCCGTTGGTGCCTACATTAATCGCAATATATGGATTAACAGGGATAATATTTTAACGGATAGAACTGGGGAGTACGAAGTGGGTTCTGCAGCTGGTTTTAGCTCAAATGGTCCTTCTATTGACGGAAGAATAAAACCTGACATAAGCGCTCCAGGGCAGCACATTACCAGTGCAGGAAATAGAAGAATCTTTACCGTTTCGCCAAACAATGATTTAATGGAAATTTCTGTTTTTAACAATGACACCAACTTTTGGATGCAATACAGTGGCACGAGCATGGCAGCTCCACACGTAACGGGTATTGTTGCATTGATGTTGCAAGCAAACCCCAAGCTGAGTAGTCAGGAAGTGGCTACAAGCTTAAAAAGTACAGCACAAGCAGATAAATTTACTGGAGATTTGCCCAATAACAAGTGGGGTTATGGGAAAGTTGATGCCTTGAAAGCTTTAAAAGAAGTAGAACGGATAAGTGGCATAAAGTCAACAACATTTCAAAATGTTAAGCTTTACCCCAACCCTACGCAAAACAATATTCATATTGATGGGTTACCCAATCAAAGTATGGTTAGTTTGTATGATTTGAGTGGCAAATTAATCATGACCCAAAGTATCATTGCGGATAATTATGTATTGCAGTTACCTGATAATGCAGGTGTTTATATTGTGAACATTAATAGTAATGGGTATTCCTATACGGAACGGGTGGTGAAATATTAATTATCCAAATGCTTATTTAAATCGCCTTCATTTTCCCTCTTGCAATGTTTGGACTATCAGGATTAACGGAAAGTTTCAATAACTTAGGATGTACCACCAAATCCATATCTTCCATGGGTATTGCGCCTAAAAGTACCTCATCTTCTAAAATAATTGTGCCTACAAAACAGGTTCTATTTTCAAAAGTAATCTTTACAGGACCCGCATAAGGAACTGCTATGCTTGTTCCGTTAGCTAAAGTTGCCTCTCTAGTTTCTAAGGTTTTTAAATTCAGTTGGGTGGAGTAATATTGCAGAATAGCTAAATAAGTACTTCACGTATCTACCAAACATTTTACCTCAATTTCTTTAAGGTTACTATCCATTGGATTGGACAATATGATATTTGAGTAAACTAACCCCACGTTGCAAAGATAAGCCTTTAAGGAACTACAATAAAAGGCACCGTGCTTTGTTCTGAATTGCCATTTACCTTATCATATATCTTGATTGTATATTTTACGGTATCTTTAATTTTATTGGGTTTGTTAAACTTTATATCCGCGATTGGTTGAAAATAGCTGAGGCTAAAGTACAATATGGAGTCTGTACTGTAATTAATGATTCTAGAACCCTTAACCTCTTTAAAAACATGGTTTAAGGTATCATTTACAGAAACCACAACTGAATCAAAATTGTTAAGATAATTTGGAGGATTACATGGTTCAGTGGCATAGACACTCGAAATAATATTAAAATTGTAATTTGCTACTTTCTTTGACTCAAAATTGAACCTTAAATAAAATCGTCCTCTGCTAACTGTATCAAAATTACGGATTGCATTACTGTTATCTATACGGTAAGCTCCGAATTCGCTTACACTTAATAAATTATAATTACCTGCTGAACAAGACCCTGGTGTTTTTCTGCATGCAATCTCTGTAACCACAATCATTATAAACAGTACGATAAAAACTGCTAACCTTTTCATTATATATTCTAATTTAGAACAAAGATAATTTATTTTTCAATCATATAATTTACCTACTTCTTTACTTTCTCAATCAACTTGCCTTCTTCGTTGTAATAGCGCCACAGCCCAATTTCTGCTCCATTTTTGTACCTACCCTTGGTTTTAACCGCACCGTTCTCCCAATATTCTACATATTGTCCTTCTGGCAGGTAGTCTTGATTGAGCGCGGTAACAGATTGCAATTTCCCACTTTCGTAAAACTTCTTTTGTGCGTTACCATTGAGTTGCTCTATCAAGAAACGGTCTATTTCATCCAAAGCCTCCAACGCTTCTTCCTCTAAAAGTTCTTCAGGCACTACCGTGATACTTTCCTTTAAAAAATTACTGCCTATTCTGGTCTCAAACATACCCTCACCTTTGGCACAAAGCTGCAAACCAGTTCCGTTAAAACAGGTAATGTATTGCTTATTGTTATTCATTTCTAAGAACTTTGCAGGAGCCAATAAAGTCTTGAAGTTATTATAATACAGTTTAGGAGAAATATAGGCGACTACAGATGACGACTTGTCCATATCGCTATAAACACCCTTAAAAGATGCCTCTTTGGCCAAAGTACTGCCTTCTTCATAGTCTATAATCGTTTGTAATAGTGTTCTTGGGTCATCGCAAAAAACCACATACTCTCCGATGTAGGTAAAAAAGGGTTTTTCAATTCTATCAAACAATTTACCAAACAACATCTGAAACAAGCCTTTGGTTTCTAAGTAATTGATATCATAATCTCTGAACTTATACTGATTGAATTTTAAAGGTGTTCTTCTCCTGATTTTTTTACCCAACTTGTCCATTTTTTCTTTGGCATCCCTAATATTTTGAGCCTTTATCATCAAAATTCTTGGAACCTTATCCCCATACAGCTTTTCATTAAAATTTTGTGAGATGCTAATTTCATTGCCCATCCACCCCAACAGGTCATTTTTTATAGAAATGCCCATAAACAATTCTATCAGTCTAAAATTGCGATTTAATTTTTTATTGCCTTTGGGATAGGTTGCTTCAAACAAATTGTTATAAAATTTGTCAAAATCATCAAAACCCAAGCGGGTAAGGAAGGCTGTTTTTTCGGAAAGAATTTCATGAACACCCATTTTACTCTGACCCGATTTGGAAAGCGCTGTCAGTAATTGAGGAACGGAATCATCAATATTTGTATATCCCTGAAATTTAAGATACGAAGTATTTAAGTCACCGTCCAATCCTGTAAAATGCATATGCCTAAACATGCTGTCTGTATTGGCATCCAAGGCGCCCATATAAATTTTAAGAAAGGGAGAAAGGGCCCTGTAATTGATATAAACCTGGGCTAAACCTGCAGTGGAATTTTGATTGTTAATTTTTGTAAATTGAGGGTTTATGTTTAATGAAGGGTGGTGATATTGGTCTATGCTCTTCTTTAAAATACCAAGATTGTATGAACAACACAAATAATTGGCAACGATTGCAACATATAAGGTACTTTTATCAGCGGTATTTTTACAATAATTTACCGTTACACCATCATAGGTTTGTTCACTTACCTGATAATCACCCAAAGCAAAAAGGTTACCCAAATTATCTTTAACCAAACTACTTCTTGAGGCCTTTGACAAATCGGTAATAAATAAAAAATCGTAATTATTGACGCTGGTTAAATGAGCTGAAATGAGTAAATGTTTAAATCCAAACATGCTAAACAGCGTCTTATTTTCCGCTATCATTTGGTCAATGGCATCAGCACTGGCTGTAATTTCAGCAAAATCTGGATACGTTTTTAAATGCTGCCAAAGCTCACTTTTACTAAAATTACTCCATGCTTTTATGGGTTTTTGCGTTTCAATAATATAGATAGCATCATCTGGCACTAGATTAAAGGAAGCCGTACTGTTGTCATTGGTAAAGAACAATATATAAATAAAATATGCCCCCACTGCCAGCAGTGTCAATAGAACAAAACGCAAAAAATATTTCATAAAAAATTTAATCCTTTTGAGCAAAAATAGTAATTTGCAACAAGTTTTAGGTTAGTTTAACGTTTATTTTCAAAATTTGATTTTATTAAGGCAATGAAAAACCATTATTTCACATTAGGACTAAAATTATTTAGCAAGGCTGAATTGGTTAAAAGCCAGTATAGAAAACTTGCAAAACTATACCACCCAGACAAAAATCCTAACAATGCATTGGCCGAAGAAAGATTTAAACAAATTGCCAATGCTTATGATACCCTATCCAGCACTGAAAAAAAAGCAGCTTATGACTTGCAGCTTAAAGGAGGTCAACCAATCTCATTTAAAATAGACCCTGAAATTGTACGGGCTAGAAGAGAAAAAGAAAGAGAAGCATTAAAAATACACGAGTTAGAAACACGTTATTTTAAATATCAAAAGAGCTTTTTCAATATCAATATTAGATTGGGTATTTCAATTTTCTTTCTTGGTTTTCTATCAGCCAGCTTCATCTCTAACTATTTCATGAATTACGAAGACCTTTCTGCTGCCATATTACAAGCATTTAAGGGTTTGGTATATGCAGTGTTTATCTTTGTGTTTATCGATGCACTTTATCTTAAACTGGCATTTAGCCAACTAAAGAAACCCAAAAGATATACCGCTTTAAAAATTTCAAGCATTGCTTTTTTATGTCTTTTCTTAGGCGTACCCTTTGCCAGCAGTATTTTCGCTCATTTAAGGAAAGAGTTGCTTTTGCAATACCATCATTTGGACACCAAAATTTTAATGCATTCCTTCAATGAAATAGAGGGAGAATACACGTTACAATTTTATGCCAATTATGAGAAATATACCGTTAAGGTAAGTCATGAAGGCATCGATCCACAACAAATGAATGTTGCCAGAATAATCTATTACCCGAGCGACCCAAGGCTGTGTAAACTTGTTAAACAAAGCCCATAAACACTTTTTTGATCTACAAATGTTTAAAACTTAACCATAACTGCGGTGGAAATTATTAATAATAGCCGTATTTTTGACGCCTTAATTCAATAAAATCTTATATAAGATGAATAAAAATCAAATCATAGAAGAAATTAAAAAAAATGCACATGGCATTTTCGAAAACTTGAAACCAGAACAATTGGTGGAAAAATCAGTAGCAGCGGGTGAGGGTAAAGTAACTGATACTGGAGCATTGGCTGCCGATACTGGTGAGTTTACTGGAAGGTCTCCAAAAGATAAATTTACTGTTGCTGATGCAAAAACCAATGATACTGTTTGGTGGGGTAGTATCAATCAGAAATTTGATGGTACGCAATTTGACAATTTAGTCAATAAAATCATCAACCATTATAAAGGTAAGGATCTTTATGTTAGGGATGCAATTGCTTGTGCAGACCCTCGCTTTAGCATCAACATTAAAGTTGTGAATGAAAGCGCTTACCAAAACCTATTTGTGCACCACATGTTTTTGCGCCCTAATCAAGAGGAGTTAAAAAACATGGAAACCGATTGGTTGATTTTGGCAGCCCCTACTTTTTTTGCAGTTCCAGAAATTGACGGAACAAGACAAAAGAATTTTAGCATCATCAATTTTACCAAGAAAATTTACATCATAGGTGGTTCTGGTTACACAGGAGAAATCAAAAAAGGTATTTTTACTGTTTTGAATTATGAATTGCCTATGGAACACAATGTTTTAAGTATGCATTGCTCTGCCAATTTAGGAGAAAAAGGTGATACTGCCATTTTCTTTGGTTTAAGCGGAACAGGTAAAACTACACTAAGTGCCGACCCTACCAGAAAATTAATCGGAGACGATGAGCATGGATGGACCAATGACTCTGTATTTAATTTTGAAGGTGGATGCTATGCAAAAACCATTAATTTAACAGAAGAAAATGAGCCAACCATTTGGAATGCCATTAAAGAAAATGCTTTGGTAGAAAATGTGCGCTTTTTTGAAGGAACCAATACGGTCAATTATGACGATATCAGCGTTACAGAAAACACGCGTTGCGCCTACCCTATTTATAATATTGATAACATTGCTATTCCGTCAGTAGGACCAGCACCAAAAAATGTTTTTTTCCTAACCGCTGATGCATTTGGGGTTTTACCGCCAATTTCAAAACTAACACCGGCTCAAGCCATGTACTATTTCATTAGTGGATATACCGCCAAAGTTGCTGGAACTGAAGTAGGTGTTGTTGAGCCACAAGCTACCTTCTCTGCATGTTTTGGTGCCGCTTTTTTACCCTTACATCCAGGTAAATATGCGGAAATGCTTGGTAAAAAGATGAAAGAAAACAATGTAAATGTTTGGCTTATCAATACTGGCTGGACTGGTGGGGCTTACGGTACAGGAAACAGAATGAAACTAAAATATACCCGAGCAATGATTAATGCTGCGTTGAACGGTGATTTGAATTCCGTGGATTTTAAAAACCATCCTGTTTTTGGAATCAGTGTTCCTCAGTCTTGTGAGGGGGTTCCAACGGAACTGCTTAATCCAAGACAAACTTGGGCAGACAAAACTGCTTATGACAACAAAGCCAACCACTTGTCAAAATTATTTGTAGAAAATTTTGACAAGTATGCCGCAGGTGTCAGTGAGGATATTTTAGAAGCAGCTCCAAAAACTAGTGTGGAGGCATAACAGCTTATAAAAATCACAAAGAAAATCCATTTAACGTTCTGTTAAATGGATTTTTTATGGGCTCATTTCATCAACACCTTGCAGTTTTTCTCTTTTTCCCAAGTCTGCCCATTGCCATAACTTTGGCAATGTAATCGGGCGCATACGGTACTTTGCATGCTGTGTCTCCCATAAAAACTTCGACCTTTCCTACCCTATTGGCTATTTCAAGCGCTAATGCGTTCAGCTCTGGGATATAACTTCCTACTGCGATGATAAAATGATTGATGGTATGCCGAACCCTATTTTTTGAGCTATGGACCTCTTTTTCTGCTTTTGCGAGATATCTTTTTATCAAATCCATGTCAATATCCTCATTGGGCGTTATAGAAATATAGGAAGTTAATGCACTCCAAGCACAAGAAGACTTTTTTTCATCTTCGTCATCCATATATTTTGCAATTAACTCAAGTGCAAAACGGCTATCAGAAACCACCCAAGCCACCGCATACTCGCTCAACATATACCACCAAGCTTGTGCAATCCATTTTTCAAGCGTTTCTTTTTCCAATATTTTAGGCTCACATATCAAGGCTGCCAAATACATGGCATCCGAGTTATTGGTAGCAAAAAGTGCTTTAGCTAAGTCATTGTTGTTCTTATACTTTTTTTGCAATGGTTTCAAATCTCCAACCCTCACGCCAAACATAGGACCGTTGGTGGCGCCATGCTTTTCATAAATTTTGACCGTATTGGCATTGCCCTTACTTTCTAAATAATCCATTACCTCATTTAACGCTGATTTTGTATTTGTTGCCATTGTATTGCGAAATTACATTATCACGCATAAATAGAAAAGATAGTTAAGAAAATAAAAGATTAAGCTTTAAAAAATATATGGTCAATCACGGATTTAGTTATTCATAATTTAATTAAATTTATCTTTGACAGTATAAAATATCAATGTAAATTTGCAGCCCTTAAAAGGGAAAGTTTGGACTCGTAGCATAACTGGATAGTGCACTTGACTACGGATCAGGAGGTTGGGGGTTCGAATCCCTTCGAGTTCACAAGGTTGATAAATGTTTATATCAATTGCTATTAAGGGCCTATAGCTCTCCCGTTATACAACGGGACGGTTAGAGTGCCAACAAAAAAGGGCCTATAGCTCTCCCGTTATACAACGGGACGGTTAGAGTGCCAACAAAAAAGGGCCTATAGCTCATTCGGTTAGAGCAACTGACTCATAATCAGTAGGTGCTTGGTTCGATTCCAAGTGGGCCCACGAAAATCACGTTTAAGTGATTGTAATACAGTAGTTTATAACTCCTGTATTTTTTTTACCGAAATATTTCCCTACAACTACTTAGGAAATAGGTTTACACAAAAAAATGTAAGCATAAACAAAAATCTAATACCCAAACCTACCGGTTGTTTTACTGACCAAGAATAGCCGTTCTCCTTTTACGTTGGTTCACTGCATCTCACAAAACAAGGAATGACGAAGTAAAAAGAAGAATTTACAATTCAGATAAATAACTAGGTATTTTATATCCGTATTGAAGTATTTAGTGGGTAATAATCACATCTGCATTTGAGTCCGGATCACCTTTAACAGTTCCTCCAGAATTGGGAGAACCTAAAAGTAAAACACCCGCTGCATGAGGCGAAGCCATACTTGTTCCACTCATAGTGGTATACCCGCCCCCTATATAACATGAATATATGTTTACTCCTGGTGCAGCATAATCTATTGGAGGGTTACCGTAGTTAGAGAAACTTGCAAATACATCATTGCTTGAATTCATTGCTGAAATTGTATAGATATAAATTCCATTGGCTCTTGCAGGGCTTGTATTATTAGCATCTTGGCTTTCGTTTCCGGCTGCCAAGCAAAACTTAACCCCATTAGCATTTGAAGCAGCAATTACTGCATTATCCAGAGCACTAGAGATAACGCCTCCAAGACTCATATTGGCAACATCACCACTTACGCCATATTTGGCTACCCAGTCAACTCCTGCTATAACACCTGAATTGGGTCCAAAACCAGTTGAACTAAGCACTTTTACTGGAATTACAGTTGCTCCTGCAGCCACACCAACCACACCTATTGAATTGTCAATTGCCGCAACCGTACCCGCCACATGTGTACCATGACCATATCCATCATCTGTACGAGCATCTTTTCCTTTTGAAAATGCTGAAAAGCCTCTTTTTTTGTCCACATTTAAGTCTGGGTGATCTGTATCGATACCTGAATCTATAATCCATGCTACATTTTCGCCTGTATAGGTAGTTCCATTAACGCGTGTAATTCCCGGAGGGGTTTCTTGTATTGGTTGAGTATTTTTTCCTCGGCCTGGTTTACCCCCCTTTCCAAGGCTAATCATTTGGTCTTGTTCCACCGCTTCAACCAATGGATCTTGGCTCAGTTTTTTTGCAGTTTCGGCCGACATACTGCCTGCAAATCCAACTATACTATGCGTATATACGTAATCGATGGTGCTAACAACAGTTAAATCGGGATATTTCTGGTATAATTCTTCAGCAATACCTAATACTATATCCGACAATTGTATCGGATTCGATCTTCTAAATTGTGAATGATATTCTATGGCTTTTTCATTTAAGCTTACAATATATTTATTCGAAATCAATTCAGAACTGAATTCATCATCTGCTACATCCTTAGAGTCATCACAGATATTTTGTTCCTTTTGACAGCTGTTTTGTAAAATACTAAACGAAAAAAGAATAAGTATTAATTGTATTCGTATATCTTTCATGGTCCGAATGTAATAATAAAATAATATAATACAAATATCTTGTCCTAAAATCCATCCAGTAGTTTACAGAGTGGAGTCCGAAAGATCGGATTCAGACTCTATTCATAAAACCAACTCTCCCTAAAACCTATTTCCCCGCCACCAACACCTGCCAAGGTTTCCAAGCCAATACTTGGGTGGCTTTTAGTTGCATAAAATCGGTTTCAGCAATCACAAAATCTGCCCAATACCCATGGGCTATCTGCCCTTTGGTATTTTCATCAAACTGTGCGTAGGCCGCCCAGTTGGTCATTCCTAACAAGGCTTGTTGGGCAGTCAATCCTTCTGCTTTTCTAAATCCCCTTTGCGGTTGTTGTTGGTCATCTTGCCTATAAACAGCGGCATAAAATGTTTTAATGGGTTTATAATCTTCAATAGGAAAATCAGTACCAAGGGCAATGTAGCCCAATTGCTGCAACAAACTTTGATAGGCATAAGCTCCAACCATTCTGCTGCTGCAAACCCGCTCCTCTGCCCAGCGCATGTCACTGGTAGCATGGGTGGGTTGCACAGAAGGCACAATGCCATATTTTCCAAAAAGTTGAAAGTCGTTGGCATCAACTACCTGAGCATGCTCAATACGCCAACGCACATCTTTACCCAAGGAATACTGTCCAAATAAATCAAGAATCAGTCGGTTCGCGCTGTCTCCAATAGCATGCGCACATACCTGAAATTGGTTATCCATCGCAAATTGGCAATATTTTTTAATGGTATCTACCTCAGTTAGCAATAATCCGTGGTGCCCAGGTCTATCGCAGTACTCCTTTTTCAACAAAGCTCCTCTAGAGCCCAAAGCCCCATCCGTATATATTTTAAAGGATTTAACCCTGAACTCAGGTCTATCAATAGCCCCAAACCGCTTTGCAAAAGCCAAAGAGGCAGGTGTGGCACTCAACATGGCATTGATTCTTATTTTTAAAGCACCCGTTTTGTACAAGCTGTCTATCACTTGAATTACATCAGGCGCTAGCCCAGCGTCTACTACAGAGGTTAACCCTACTGCCAAACACAATTCTTGAGCTTTCAATAGGTATTTTGCCATTTGGGTAGAAGTAGGTTTAGGAATTTTCTCAATCACCAAGTCAACTGCATTGTCTAACAGAAAACCAGAGAGTTTGCCATTTTTAACACCCACTTCTCCCCCATTAATCTTTGTTTGGGGCGTTATACCTGCCATTGCTAAAGCCTTTGTATTGGCAACTGCTCCGTGCCCATCTATTCTTCTCATCAAAATAGCTTTGTTTGGAAACAGCTTGTTGAATGCCTCATTGTTAGGCATTTCCTTATTAGCAAAACGGGTTTGATCCCAACCCCTACCCACAATCCATAGTTGATTAGGGTGTTGTTCAATGAATGCTGAAACCGAGTCAATGACGGCCTGCCAAGAAGGTGCGCCTGCCACATCACACTCAGATTTTAGTTTCCCCAAGGCATAAAAATGGCAATGCGCATCAAATAAACCTGGGTAAACTGTTTTACCAGATAGGTCAATTGTATTTTTAGAATGATACTTGCTTTTAATAAATTCATTGCTGCCAACAGCTACAAATTTTCCATCCTTTATGGCAAATGCTTCCACTATACCAAAAGCACTATCACAGGTATAAATAGTGCCATTCCAATAGATGGCATCCGCTTCAATACCCTTATCGCAACTTGCCAATAAAGCTAGTAGTATTCCAATGAAGAAGCACTGATAAAACCTCACTATTCTGGTTTATTTTTTGGCTTAAACGGTTTTTTCTTAAATGGTTTTTTGAACTTTGGTTTATTGGGGTCAATACTCTTTTCGCCCTCAGCTTTGGGTGCAGCATTGTTTGTTCTGGGTGCACCACTGTTTGACTTGTCAAACTTCTTTTTAAATGGAGGCTTATTGTTATTCCTGTTTTTATTAAACCCACCTCTATTCTGTCCATCTGGTTTCAATTTTATCTTTTTATCAAAGCGATTGATATCCGTATCCTCAATCAAATCTACCACTTCTAATTTAGCATCATTTCTAGAAATTGTATTGATTTTTTCTTGCTCATCAACCAAGCCAGGTACTTTTTTACCCGCTTTGTTCATGGCCAATATTTCATTGACACGTTTTAAATCAAGCGGAATCCAATTGCTTTGCTTCTCATATGCAAACCACATTTGTCTTTTTAAAATATCTACCTTTGTACTGTACGCTGTACCAATTTCTGTATCTAGGCGCACGCTTTTCTGTTTTGGAAACTCATTGGTCGCTTCAATGTACGTATCTAACTCATAGTTTAGACAACACTTTAGCTTACCACATTGCCCGCTTAATTTGAGCATATTGATTGATAGATTTTGGTAACGGGCCGCTTGTGTATTCACCATGTTAAAATGAGTCGTTAGCCAAGTACTACAACACAACTCTCTTCCGCATGAACCTATTCCTCCAAGCCTTGATGCCTCTTCTCTGTAGCCTATTTGACGCATCTCGATACGCATTTTAAACTCATCAGCATATTGTCTAATTAATTCTCTAAAATCAACCCTATTTTCAGCAGTGTAAAAGAAAATCACCCGCTTACCATCACCCCTTATTTCAATATCGCTTAATTTCATTGCCAGTTTTAACTGAAGTGCAATAGTCCTTGCACGTTCCAATGTTTTAGGTTCTTTTTCTTTGCCAGCTAGATATCTTTCCAACTCACTTTCTGTGATTTTAGCTTCAATAACACGCATTTCAGCACTGCTTTCATCAACTTTATGCTTTTTGAGTTGCAAACGAACCAGCTCACCGGTCATTCCAACAGCCACAACATCAAAACCGCCATCAGCCTTTAGCTTTACATAATCTCCTTTATAAATTTCTAAGTTATTTGAATTTCTTACAAACTCTTTTCTTCTACCCTTAAATTTTACTTCAATTACATCAAATGGTTTGTAATCTTCTGGCATAACCATGTTTCCAAACCAATCATAAGAATTGATTGCATTGCAGCCACCAGTGCTACAAGATCCATTACTTTGACAACCTGCAGGAGCGCAACCTCCACTTGTTGTACCACAACTTCCACATCCCATATTTATTTATTTTATCCTCTCTAATTTTAAATTAACATTTACCTAATTCGTTTCACTCAATTTTATTGCCCTAAAGCATTGGTGAATTTTCAAAGATAAATCAAATATTGTTATTTTAGCATTTCCATTTCTTTCAATGCCATATTGTGCCTGACTCAATAACAGGTAAAACTCTTCTAACATATCAACATTCATCAATTGCGACAAGCGTTGGACAAAATCTTGTTCATTGTTGGTAAGTCTGCCCTCATTTAATCCATAGGGTTCCACCAAACAGGCTCGACAAATTTGTAACCCATAGGTAAAAAAAGCCTTCAGTGGCTCTCTACCCAAACCACTTAAATCTTTAGTCCAATGCTCATATTTTTGACTATTTCCTTTATAGCAATCCAACAACCAAGACCTGAATGAATCTAAATAAGTATTGTCAATATTGCTCGTCATGTGCAATGCTTTGTTCATATTACCACCACTCATCAATGCAATATTCTGAGCCAAATCAGTTTGCATTGCTTTACTAGTTTCCAAATGTGATGCAATATCAGCCACTTTGTAAGCAGGAAACCTTGTTTTTTGAACGCGAGAAAGAATAGTGCCCAAAAGTTTGTTTTCATTTTCAGAACACAGAATGATTAAGGCATTGCCTGGTGGTTCTTCTATCAGTTTGAGTAAAATATTTCCCTCTTTACCCATATACTCTGGCAACCATATTATCAAAACCTTGGTTTCCGCCTCATAAGGCTTTAAGCCTATTTTTTTAATGATACTTCGGCATTCATCAGCAGTAATATTGGGTAAGCTATTTTCATTGCCCAATTCATCCATCCAATCTGTAATAGAAAGATAAGGATTGGCCATTACCGTTTTTCTGAATTCTGTAATAAAATTTTCAGATATCATTTTAGCTCCCTTTACTGGAAAAGACAAATGCAAATCAGGATGTATAAGTTGCTGTATTTTAGAACAAGAAGGACAGGTTCCACAACTATCATCATCAAGAGGGTTTTTACAATTAACATATTGAGCATAAGCAAAAGCCATTGGTAAAATTCCTGTTCCCTCTGCTCCAAGAAAAAGTTGGGCATGAGGCATACGACCCTCTTTTACCGTATGAATTAATTTATCCTTTATTTTTTGATGTCCTGCAACCGCTGCAAACTTCATGCGTTATCTTCCTTTCTAATAAATTTAAAAATGCCAAAACCTATACCTAAGAAAAATACAAGGAGCACAATTATGTTTGCTACACTTTGTATAGCAGCTGCTTTATAAAAGGTTGGTGGCTCAAAAGCAAAGGTAATTTTATACTTACCTGCTGGAACAATCATTCCTCTTAAAATATAATTTGTTCTAAAATGAGGTACTTTTTTACCATCAATGTATGCTTGCCACCCCTTTCCATAATTATAGTATATTTCTGAAAAAACTACTGCGGACTGAACAGCACTGTTGTATGCGTACTCCACCTTGTCTGGTGTAAATTTACTTATCTCTATCGTTGCATTGCTGTCTATGCTGCCATTCTTAAAATTAGCTATTTGGTCATGGTATCTTTGATCAACCAAAGCTGTGTTGGCAGGCTCAAAACTATTGAGTTCCACAATTTCTTGGTCTGCATTTTTAACTTCCTTGATATTACTTACAAACCATGCGCTACCCAATGCATTAGGATTTACCTGAACCCTTGGAGTTCCTGAGTCATTTGCAATAAAATATTTGGTATTCAGCATATCCAACACTTTCATGTTGTTTTGCATCAAATGAAATTCTGCGATGTCTTGAATTCTTTTTAGTTTAGCGGCATGATAACCCCCTACAGAGCGGTGAAATCTGCTAGACCGTGCACTGTTAAAAGCATTGCCACTTCCGTTATCATACACCCTATAATCACCTTTATCCTGCAGGATAAGTTTATCTGCATCGGTTAATTGGGTGTTACTTTGCGCATAGTTATTTGCATTCACAAAGTCATCATTGCTAAGGTAACGTTTATCAATAGACCATAAATCTACGAAAATTAAAACACCCAATATCAATAACAAATGATTGGCTTTTAACTTTTCTTTCATAAAAAACCACAATGCAGCAAATGCAGCACCAATAAAAAACAAACTTCTTAAACCATCATTTCTAACCAATATACCCCTATCGCTAATAACAGACTCAGGTGCGCTACCTCTAAAAGTATTTTGATCTGATATGCCAGTATCACCACCAGCTAAGATTACTAGTACCACCAAACCAGCAGTAATTGCAACACTATACAATAGATATTTGGTAATTAATTCCTTTTTAAGAAGAACAGTGTCAGAAGCCTTGTTCCATGAAACAATTTCATCATTCATAAACTCATTTTCTTTGGCGCTTTTAGCTGAAACTAATTGTTTTAAAGCCAATAAACTGGGTATTAATAAAATCAACTGAGCCATGGTAGTGGCCATGTTTGGCGAACGCAGTTTATTATAATAAGGTAAATGATAATAGAAGAAATCATTCAGCATGGCAAAGTTTTTACCCATTGACATGAAAATGGACAAAATAAAGGCTGCTAAAATCCACCATCTAAATCTTTTATCAACGATGAATAAACTAAAAATAAATAAAAACATGACTACCGCCCCAAAATAAACGGGTCCACTGGTAAAGGGAAGTGAACCAAAATATGCCAGCCCTTGGGTTTGTTTATAATTAAAACCAGGTTGTTGTTGACGATATTCTTTCACAAATTCAGAATTTTTAGGCAACATTTCTCTTGAGCCACCTCCAACCGCATTGGGCACTAAAATTGTCATTACATCTCCTAAGCCTTGGCTGTGGTAAAAGGCATAATCATACTCTAATCCATTATCTACATCCTTGGTCTTGTCTTCATTTTGTCTACCTGGAGCGGGAATTGTAAGTTCTGAAGTTCCTCTTATCGTTTCTTGAGAGTATTCTTGGGTTAACATGATATTGACTGCATTGCTTGCAACCCCTGCACCAATACCCAATGTAAGAATTAACACCACCAAAAAATAATGTTTTAATTGTGAGAACTGATTATTTATGAAGATAAGTATCAACTCAGATACCATCCAAAAGCCAATAATAATAAGTAAATAATAGGTAATTTGATAATGCCCGGCAATAACTTGTAAGGCCATTCCCAAAAATAGCAAGCCCGCACCTATCAAATATTTTTTGCGCAGTAACAATGCCAAAGCACCAATTACCAATGGTGCCAAAGCGATGGCCTGTACCTTGGTATTATGCCCAGCCTCTATAATGATAAAGTTATAAGACATAAAGGCAATTCCAATAGCACCAATAAGTGCAATGCGCCAATCGAGTTTGAAGCACAAAAACATAATGTACCCACAAAGCAATAAATAAAATAAAAAACTATTGACTGTAGGAAAAGGGATAAAGTAAAACTTGGTTACATATTGCGGAACATAACTTCCTGTAATCTGGTATGAAGGCATGCCACCGAACATCCTTGAATTCCAAAGAGGAGATTCACCAGTTTCCTTTTGCCATTGGATTGATTCTTCAGCGGCATCCGCCCATTGCGTGATATCACCCTGTGGTAATGTTTTACTTTTCCCTGCGGAAAAGTATACAAAGGAAATAAGTATAAAGCCAAACACAACTAAAATATGAGGCACAACGGTTTTTAATTTATTCATTTTTAAGGATGTTTTTTAATTTGCTGTCAAAACTAATATTTATGCCATACAATATGAAACTAAATTTTAATAAAAAATAGAACAATGATAAAACCAAGTTTTCTTCTAAAAAAGAAGCATGTTCTATCAATTAAATGTTACTCAAAATACAAGGAAATTTGGAACATTCTTGGGTAAAGGCCAGCCAAAGATTTACTATATATATACTGGTCTGGAGAATGCTGATTAATCAAACTATTGATCATTTTTATTTCTGGAGAAAATTTAAAATACGGCATATAAAAGTCAAAGCCAACACCCATTTCGTAGGAGGCACCAAATGGTTTCAATGCCACTAGTTTTTTAAATGGCCCACGCTCTTCAGTAGCCCTGGAATTGAAATCATAAGAAATTCTACCCCCCGCTACGGCATAAAAACGAACATACTTGTAATGGATATCACTTTTATACTTTATATTAATAGGAAGGTCAAAAGTTACCGCATCAACGGGAATTCTATCATTTCTATCTCTAAATTCATAATTCATCACCCTTTGATGAAAATTAAGCCCTGGAACCGAGCGCAAATTAAAAGTTTTACTTAAACGCAAATCCACCAAACCACTCAACCCCAATCCAACGGTTCCATCCGTTACTATTCTTAATACAGAATCTTGCTGAATAAAATCATTGGCAGTTATTACTTTCATTTTGCCATAATTGGTTGAAAAAGAAACGCCAAAATGCCATTGTTTCAAGTCATAAATATGGGGGTCCATTCTGTGCATACGCTGAGCGGAAGTCCTACTCTGCAAGACTAAAAGCAATGAAAATAAAAAAACTATTTTATACCTGAATATAAACTGCAAATTCCAAATGTTAATCGTTCTTGTTGTATTTCTTTAAATCCTGCTTTTTCCATTAATTTCACAAAGTCTTTGCCATCAGGAAATGCCCTCACAGACTCTGGCAAATAAGTGTATGCAAAATTGTTCTTACTTATAAAACGTCCCCAAAGCGGCAATATTGTTTGAAAATAAAAATTATAAAATTGTTTAATAGGAAAGCTGGTAGGTTTAGAAAACTCCAAAACCACTACCATTCCGCCAACCCTCAATACCCTGTTCATTTCTGCTAGCCCTTTGTCTAAATTTTCAAAATTTCTAACCCCAAAACCAACCGTTATTGCATCAAAATATGCGTCATCAAACTCAATATTTTCCGAATCACCTTGCATCAATTGAATCATATCAGATTTACCCAATTTAGTCATTTTTTCTCTCCCCTTTGCTAACATACCATTGCTGATATCAATACCAATTACTACTTTAGGATTTAGTTTGAGCGTTTCCAATGCCAAATCTCCAGTCCCCGTTGCAACATCCAATATGCGCATTGGATCAATGGCTTTAAGTTTGGCTACTGCTTTCTTCCTCCAAATTTTATCAATATTCAAGGATAAAAAATGATTTAAAAAATCATAATTTCCAGAAATGCTGTCAAACATTTTGGCTACTTGTTCTTTTTTACCTTGCGGTGCACTTGGAATTGGCTTTACTTGTTCTTGAGACATGTGTTGCGGCAAATATAAAGACATTTAAAAGATTTTGATGACCGAAATACAATAAAGATTTAAGAAGTGAACAAAAAAAGCCACGAAACAAAATTTGTTTCGTGGCTTTATATAATTTTGAAAATTAAAGGGGAGACTATCCTCTTCTTTCTTTAATCCTTGCTTTTTTACCTGTTAATTGTCTTAGGTAGAAAATTCTGGCTCTTCTAACCTTACCCTTTTTATTTACTTCAACCTTCTCGATATTAGGGCTGTGTAATGGAAAAATACGCTCTACACCAACTCCATTAGACATTTTTCTAACCGTGAAGGTTTCAGAAATACCTGAGTTTCTTCTTTGTATAACATCTCCTTGAAACAACTGAACTCTTTCCTTGTTTCCCTCGCGTATTTTATAGTATACTGTTACTCTATCACCCGCCTTAAAATCAGGAACTTCACTATTTAGAAATTCGCTCTCTATACGTTTTATCAAATCCATTGCCATTAGTCTTTAAAAATTGGTCTGCAAAGGTAATCATTTTAGTTTGTCAAAAAATACTTTTATTAAAAATTTTTAACGCTACCAATACGCTGTCTAAAATTTAGGATTAAAAAAATAGAAACCCAATGACAGTAGGCTTTTTTGAACTTATAAAATGGGTGACAATCTCCTTATTCTTCCTCATTATTGCTGTTTATTTATAACCACATTTCTTTTGATAACCTGGGATACACTGTCCGCAATCTGCTTTCTACCCTGCCAATAATAATGTTCAGTTGTCCAATCCTTTTCTCCAAAATACGCTGATTTGACGGTTTCTAAATTATCGATGATTTGTACGTGATTGCTACTTTGATACCTTTTAACCAAATAATCCCTGTTTGTACGTATTAAATTGCCTAAGTCCTTGCCAGCCAAACTGTCTGCCCAATGGATGTTTTCACTCATAATTAACAAATACAATTGATAATGTTGTTTTTCTGCCAAGGCAACAATGGCATCTAAGTCCTTTACGCGCTCGTTTTTCGCATTCAAGTTAAACCCAAACGCCTTTATGTAATGATCTGCCAAAACCCGTTTAGGCATATCCTCAATGTTATTGCTATCCATAAATTTATCTACTGCGCACCAGTTTTTAACATTTACAAATTTCAAAGTTGTGCCATTCAGGTTTAAGGTATCCTTTGTCCAATGTTGCCATAATACCTTATTTCTATCATCTGCTGATTGATTGTCATACATATTAAATACAGCCTTTAGTTTTTTAACTATGGGAACTTGATTGCTTAGGAACAAAGCATCCTTTTGCAAACTTGTCTCAAACTCACCGTGCACGCAGGGTGGACCAAAAGTTCTTAAATTAATGGTAAGCACCACGTGTTTAACATTTTTTCTTTTATTGATATGTTTGAATAGGGGTTTGTAAATCCCCAGATGGTAAGCACTTTTATTGAGTGTCAACAAAGGAAATTCAAGATTTTCTGCTATCATTTCACTGATACTTCGCTTGTCATGTTCTTCCTTCGCATTCCAAAAATTAGATGATTCACCTATGTAAATGATTGCTGCGCTATCCCTATTTTTATCCAATGCATCCAATAAGTCTGCGTGCATATACCTGTCAATTGGCCAAATAAACTTATTGTAAACTAGAATGGAAGCAACCACTATTAGTAATAAAAACAATAACCGTATGATGATTTTTTTTATCATGTTAAAATCTAAAGTAAATAAATGGATGTGCAGTGGCACCGCTAAAATTGATTAAACAGAAAATGATAAAGGAATAAAACAACCACCGTTTCTCCCAGGTCCATGTGTCCATTGTAGTTTCTATATTTCTTTTAAAGACACCATGATCTACAATAAAGAAGAAAATGACTAAAACTCCTAAATGCCAAGGAATGGTTAAAAAATCTGAACCATCTCCTAAACCAAAAGCCGTACTAAAAACACCTGTTGCAATCTTAAGATTGGGGGCTCTAAAAAACACCCAAGCCAAGGTAACCAGTGCAAAAGTAAGGCATTGCCCTGCCCATTTTAGCTGTGGTTTGTAACCCCGATGCTTGTTAAATCGATGCTCTATTAAATAAAATAGACCATGAATAGCACCCCAAATAATAAAGGTATAACGGGCGCCATGCCATACGCCACTGATAAAAAAAACTATAAGAATATTGAAAACCCAGGCAATATTATTTGTTTTATTTCCGCCAAGAGGGATGTACAAATAATCTTTAAACCACGTTGTTAAACTGATATGCCACCTTTTCCAAAACTCATTGACCGATTTTGCAAGATAAGGTCTGTTAAAGTTATCCATCAAGTGTACGCCAAAAAATTTGGCAACCCCTTTGGCTATAAGTGTATAGCCGTGAAAATCTGCATAAATTTGAAGTGAGAAACAGACCATACCAAAAATTCCAACTAAAGGATGCCATCGGTATGGGTTTAAATATATGGTATCTACCCAACCTGCTAAATTATCCGCTATTACCATTTTGATGAAAAACCCCCAAATCAAAAAACGGAAACCTGCCTGAAAATTTTGATAATGGAAATTAACTTTTTTAGTCAATTGAGGATTCAGGGCATTGTACCGTTCAATAGGACCTGCTACCAATTGCGGAAAATAACTTACAAAAAGTAAGAACTTCCCAAAATGTTTTGCTGGTGCTGTCCTGCCTCTATAAACATCAATGGTGTAACTCATGGTTTGAAAGGTATAAAAGGAAATACCTACCGGCAATGCTGCGTTTAAAAATTGGGTCAATGCTCCAAAATTAGGGTGAGTAAAAAGGTGGTGATTGATATTTGGAAACGACATTATAAATGCTCCTAAATATTTGAAGATAATAAGGATACCAAGATTGCACCCAATCGATAGCCAAAGCCATCTTTTTTTAACTACTGGATTGTTGGTGGCAGCAATGCTATTTGAGACAAAATAGTCAATGGTTGAAGAAAGCAACAATAAACCCAAGTATTCCCATTTCCACCATCCATAAAACACACAACCGCTGATCAATAACCAAATCCATCTTACTTTTTGTGGTAAAGTGTAAAAGCCTAGTAAAACTATTGGCAGAAATATGAGGAATGCGATGGAATTGAAAACCATTGAAGTGGCGAAATTACTAAAAGTATTTTTTGCTATTGTAAATTAATTTATTTTGGAAGTAAATCTTTTTAGACATTGGGGCAAGTAACAATGATTTACATAAGGACTAATACGTGCTTTTAATGATCATTTATTACTATTGGCATACAGCTTCGGCTGCGTATCCTGTTTTAAGATTACCTATCCAACGTGTAATAGCCTCATTTTTCTTCTAACAAGTGACACGAAAAAAAATTCCGATAAAAAATTCAATAAAAATTTTACTTTTGCGGTTCTATTAACTATTCATTTTAATGATTTCAACCAAAGAAAAAACCATTTCAACCAGTTTCAATTTGTTTTCTGACATCGATAAATACGATCATGAACAATTGGTATTTTGCCAAGACAATGCTACTGGACTTAAAGCTATAATTGCAATACACAACACTGTTTTAGGCCCAGGTTTGGGAGGAACAAGAATGTGGAATTATGCCAAGGAAGAAGATGCAATCAATGACGCATTGCGCCTGTCCAGAGGTATGACCTACAAAGCAGCAATTAGTGGTTTGAACTTGGGTGGTGCAAAAGCAGTCATAATTGGTGACCCTAAAACTCAAAAAACTGAGGCTTTAATGAGAAAATTTGGACGCTTTGTTGAAAATTTAAATGGCAAATATATTACAGCAGAAGATGTAGGTACAACCACCAGAGATATGGAATATGTGAATATGGAAACCGACCACGTAGTGGGTTTACCAGAAGTAAGAGGTGGTGGTGGAGACCCATCACCCGTTACAGCTTATGGGGTGTATATGGGAATGAAAGCTTCCGCTAAAACTGCCTACGGCAGCGATAATCTTGTTGGAAAAAGTGTTGCTATACAAGGAGTTGGAAAAGTTGGTTTGCATTTGGTTGAGTACCTTGCCAAGGAAGGTGCAAAGATATATGTTACGGATATTTATGATTCAGGAATTAAGATTGCCGTTGAAAAATTTGGCGCTATTGCAGTTCCAGCAGATGATATTTTTGCGTTGGACGTAGATATTTTTGCTCCATGTGCTTTAGGCGCCATCTTGAATACACAGAATATTGCAAAATTGAAATGTAACATTATTGCTGGTGCAGCTAATAATCAATTGGAAGATGAAAATATTCACGGTGATTTGTGCAAAGAGAAAGGAATTTTTTATGCTCCTGATTTTTTAATCAATGCAGGTGGACTTATCAATGTTTACAGTGAATACAATGGCTATGTAAGAGAAATTGCAATGGCTGAGGCTGAAAATATATACAATACAACCCTGGACATCTTTAAACATGCTACTGCAACAGGTGTTAACACACAGTTGGCTGCAATACAATTAGCCGAAAAAAGAGTGAACGATATTCTTAAAGTGCAATCTTCTTTGTAAGAGATTTGCAGTTGATTCTATTTAAAATAAATGAAAAAGCAGCTTTGGCCATTAGTGCCATGGCTGCTTTTTTATTGTTGCTTTGTTTATATATCCAAAGTAATGGGATGCTTGAGGGAGGACAAGATAGCTATAACCATTTTTTAATTTCTAAATATGCTTTTAAATACCCTAATCTTTTACTAGACCAATGGGGCAAGCCAGTTTATACCATCTTGGCACATCCATTTTGTGCTTTTGGTCTACAAGCTGCAGTGCTTTTCAACATATTGTGTTTGACGTTTGCCGCATTCCTTGTAGGGTTAACCGTTTTAAAATTAGAATTGAAATATGCCTGGCTAGCCTGCTGGATTTGTGTTTTTTGTCCAATTAGTTTAGGAAATGCTATTGCCACATTGACAGAACCATTGAATATGTTAATGCTAAGTGCAGCATTTTATATGTGGGTAACTGACAAAAAAATTACAGCCACCCTCCTATTTTCATTTTTACCCTGGATAAGAACTGAGGGTTTTGTAATCATCGTCCCATTTTTAGTTTATTTGATTGTAAGCAAGCAGTTAAAATACATCCCTTGGTTGATTGCAGGTACTTTAATTTTCAATATTTTGGGTTGGTACCAAACAGGTAAACCCTTTTGGTTTATTACAGAAAACCCCTACTTTAAGGTTGAAACAGAAGCGGATAGATTTGCTCCCGAACCGGGAAGTTTTCTATTTTATATACGCGACAACAAAAACATATTTGGGAATTTAACACTGATATTTTCTGCATTGGGAGCAGCATATTTTACTTTTAAATATTTTTTCAAAAAATTAATAATCAAACAAGCAGCTTTTATATTTTGGGTAATTGCTGGTGTTTTTGTTGCATACTATTTTGCTCATTCTTTTATCATTTGGCGTGGTATGCTGGGCACCCATGGTATGACCCGCGTAATGATGGTCATTGTGCCTTGCATCGCATTTTTTGCGGTCTATTTTTTTAATGTTTTATTTAAAATGTTAGGAAGCAAATACAATATTTTAAAACCTGTTTTACTGCTGCTTTTTGCATTTATAACTACCTATCAATCTTACAGAGTAAAAGGTTACCCAACACAATTCTACAATTTTAACAAGACCTCAGTAAAACAAATTACCCATGTTAAAAACCTGGATTTGGCATATCAATACCTTGAAAAAAATTACTTAACAGGTTATGTCATTTACCATCAACTACCAATTTTTGATGTGCGTTATGGGAGAGACCCTTTTGCGAAACCACTAAGCCCTGACTGGAAAACAGCCTATATTTGGAGCATTGATTTGGATGCCAATTGGGCACCAAAAAATTCTATTATTATTTGGGATAGATTTCATGCACAAAGAGAAGGGAATATGCCATTTGAAAAGATTAGTACTGCCAAGGATTATAAGCTTTTAACGTTATTTACAGAAAATGACAGTGCTGCTTCTGACAATGATATCTACATTTTTCAGAAAATAAATTAGGCATATCACAGCAAGGTGTGCTTAAACCACAAATCCCATACATGTTGAGTAATAAACATGGCGACTGCATACAGCAAAATGAGTATTCCAAAAACAAATTTTACCCTTTTTTTATGGTGATAGACTTCTTTTAAAGTTTGCCAAAAATAATACAGCAAGGTGCCAGAAATAAGTGCATAAAACAGTCCTGCTTGGCGCATGGTGAAAGCATGCACAAAAGCGTGCTGTGCCATAACCAAATACCAACTATAACTTGCCATGAGCAACAGCACCAACCAAAACAACTGTTTTTTGGAAATATTTTCTTTGCATTTATTGAACGCAAAAATCCCCATTGCCATGAGTGCAAATGCAGGGATAGGAAAAAATCGCTCTGCCCTATTCAGCCATACAAAGGGTAAACTCAACCACTCTTTTAAACCAAAGGCTTGCTCCAATTTTACCATTGGTCCAGAAGTTTCTATACCTGCAGCGCGTAGTCGCGCTGTTTCAGTTAAATCAAATAGTGCTGCATCTATGCTGCCGAAGTAACCAATATTTTGGGCAAAGTGTAATGCCACACCCAATATTGCAGCGACAGCAGGTATTAAGGTAATTGATGAAAATAGCTTCTTGCGCTTGAACCAACTGTATCCAACACAAATAACGGCAAGATAAACTATCGGTTCAAACGAAACATTGGCCACCGTGAGCATGGTTAAAAATAGTCCAAAAAGCACCCAATTACTTTTGGTTTTCTCATATCGCAGTAGCAATAAAATAAAAACACACTTTAACAATTCTTCATAAACATGCTTGTGCAAACTATCAGACCATCCTAAGTAATAATTGGAAATAATAATAAGTAACCATGAGAGCCAAACAATCTGCTTGTTTTCAATGATTTGATTAAGAAAAACAAAAATTAAAAAAGCATACAACAGACTTAAAAAAATAATGGGCAATCTCAATATACTTTCCTCTTGAGAAGCCAAAACTTTGCTATAAACGTATGCTAACACATCAGGCAATGCGGGATAATGCGTATATGCGGTTACTGTAAAAGTGCTGTCTTTAAGCGGTACTTTGTAATAATGAACAGGCAAACCATACGTTTTAGTTAAACCGCTATCATTAAAATATTGCACTGCAGCGTACAGGTTTATATCGCTGTAAGCATCGCCACGCATAAAATTTCGTCTACCGCTTTCTTCAAACATACTGATAGTAATACTGCGATAAGCTATAAAAGCAGTTGCTACTAACAGCACCAATAGATATTTAGGCTTAAGAAATTCTTTCATCCAAAACTTGTTTTAATGCCATCGTAATTTCTTGGGTACTAATTTCTTTGATGCAAAAGTTGTTTCCTTTACACGGTAATTCTTTGGTATGATGTACGCAAGGCGAACAGTGCACATGATGGTTGATTTCAGCATAATTACTTCGTTCTCTCAACCAATTAGGCGCAAGCGTTTGAGACTGCGTTGGCCCCCAAATAGCCACCATTGGAATATTTAAACGGGCTGCTATATGCAGTGGAGCAGAATCGATGGTAATAATTGCCTTGGCATACATCGCTTGTTCTTTGATTACCGTTTCAAAACTAAACTTACCCGCCCAATTTTCAACCATTGCATGTACCTCTAAAGGCAGTTGCTCAATTATATTTTGATTAATAATTTTGTCGCTAGGAGCACCTAACAAGGCAATTTTCTTATGTCCAATGTTAATCAATTCAATGATTAATTTAAGCAATTGATCATCATCCAATTTTCTTTGTAAACTAAGGGTACTGCACGTATTGTTAATGACAATACAATTCTTCTCCTCTTTATTTGAAAAGCCTTTGAGCAAAACATATTGCTCCTTTGCCGTTGCTCCGGCTAGTTGTACCATGGCATTGTAGTTTTCTTCGGTTGGCACAAAATGGTTGAAATAGGTATTGTGCGTGTTTAGGTAATTTCTAAAATTTACCTTTTCAAACTCAAATCCAAACCTATTCTTACTAAAAGTATAAAGTGCAAATATGGTCGTTAACCGAGAATAAACTTCAAAATCAAAACACCATTTGTTTCGGTTGCTTAAACCATACCAAACTACTTTCAAGGAAGATTTTATCATTTGAAAAAAGCTACTATCATCAATTATTAAATAATGATCAAATAGATTGAGCAATCTTGCTCCCTCTTCAATTCCTTTAGTTCCAATTAGCGTAAGCTTAGCATTGGGATATTGTTTTTTTAATGCCAAAAGCGCATCGGAGCTTAACAGCAAACTACCAAAACCCAACATTTTAATAATCAATATTTCTGAAGGTGGTTCTTTAAGTTTGTGATTGATTTGCAAGAGCTTACCGAGTAATTTTACAACAGGTAAATGGATAGCTACCAAGGCTTTACCCAAAAAATTATCCATTTGCTGCTTCGTTTTAAGTTTCATTGCGCCTATGCAGCCCCAAAGATGCGTTAAATGTTTATTTTGCGCAAATAAACAACTTTGGATATTGATGGTGATTTCTCTTGAAAAATATATATTTGTACGTGCATCTATAATAAATTTGCACTATTAGACTTGCAAAACCTTTACAAAATGACCAAAATTGCCCATCAAGATAATTTTGAACAGCCAATTGAGATTTGGAATTTCACATCCGAAGAATGGAATGCATTTACCAATGAAGCCAAATTGCTAAAGAATGAAGATAACATTTATTTCGGTATAGGCATTCTTATCGTGGGCATACCGTATTTAATGTTTTTCAGAAATACTACTTTTATTCTCGCTACAGCGTTTGTGTTGCCTTTTGCCATCGCACTACCGTATTTGCGCTTTATCATTGCGTTAAGAAACATCAAGCCAACAAAAAAACCAGCAAGCATCAAATTTTACAAAAATTATATTGACATGAACGGCAAGCACATTGAACTGTTTAATGACAAAAAATGGATCAAATTTATGCAAATTTTAGAAAGTGATAAAGGGCTTCCACCACTTTTAGAAATAGAAATTGCTTGGAATACAAGGAATGGAAATACTTTTGATGAAACCAGAGTGCCAATTCCATTGGATAAGATGGAAAAGGCAAAGGAGTTGATTGAGTTTTATAGGGAAAGACAGCATCTATAATAAATAGTTACTAATTAGTTTTAGCAATCCAAAAACTAAAACCCCTAATACTCCATCAAATAAGTCTTTATAAATTCATTCAGGTCGCCATCCATTACAGCTTGAACATTGCTGGTTTCATGCCCCGTTCTCACATCCTTAACCAATTTGTATGGATGAAAAACATAATTTCTTATTTGAGAACCCCATTCTATTTTCTTTTTTCCAGCTTCCACCGCATCCCTGGCTTCATTGCGCTTTCTCATTTCCATTTCATACAATTGAGATTTCAACATTTGCATTGCCAATGCCCTATTTTCTAGCTGACTCCTAGTTTTTTGACAAATAATAACAATACCTGTGGGCTTATGGGTTAATTGCACCTTGGTTTCCACTTTGTTTACATTTTGCCCTCCTGCCCCACCAGAACGCGATGTTTGCAAGTCAACATCAGCATCATTGATAACAATGTCAATGTTTTCATCCACCATGGGATAAACATAAACACTTGCAAAGGAAGTATGTCTTCTCGCATTGCTGTCAAATGGAGAAATTCTCACCAATCGGTGTACGCCATTTTCTCCCTTTAAATATCCGTAAGGAAAGCTCCCCGAAAATTCTAAGGTTACAGACTTAATACCAGCAACTTCACCATTCTGAAGGTCTAGTTCAGTAACCTTGTATCCATTTTTCTCTCCCCACATAATGTACATGCGCATCAGCATCGCTGCCCAATCACAACTTTCCGTTCCTCCGGCACCAGAATTTATGGTAAGTATCGCATCTAACTGATCTTCCTCTCCGCTTAACATATTTTTGAGCTCTAAATCCTCAACTTTTGTTAAAAGCACTTGAAAAGCATTGTCAATATCTGCGCTAACATCCTCTCCGGCCTCTTGAAATTCAATAAGTACCGATAAATCTTCCTGTAACGCGACACATTCTGCGTAGGCATCTGTCCAAAACTTTTTCTCGTTAATTTTCTTGAGGTGTGTTTCCGCTTTTTTGGGGTCATCCCAAAAGTGAGGGTCTAATGATTGTTGTTCTTCATCGGCAATAAGCGCCAATTTCTGTTCAACGTCAAAGATACCTCCTCAAAGCCCCAACCCTGGCTATCAAGTCCTTATGTTCTTCGTTGGTCATTTTTATGAAAGTGAATATTTTTTTATTAGAAAGCTGCAAAGGTAAGGGAAATTTAAGCAGGTTGGAAAGAGATTTTTAATCCAAAACAGTTTGCTTATACATCAATCAATCGTCTGTGATAGTTTATTTGCCCCAAATGGTAGGCCAGATGTGTTGTTAAATGAATTAAAAAATATTCCGTGCTCATTTTTTCTTTGAAAACCATTATTGGATAATCATTATCCAATTCATTTGGCGGCAATGCACTTAAAGTATTTTTAACAACGCCAATGGTTTCATTGATTTTTTGAATTAATATGACCCGAGGCACATCCTTTTCAGAAAATTCCAATAGTCTGTTTCTTACATATCCTGTTTTACCCAACGCTGTACCAATAAAACTGTTTAAATTACCTATTAAATGCAATGTTAAATTTCCTGCCGAATTAGCAATACTGTGCTCAGTTCTCCAGATATTTTTTTCGTTGTTGTAAAGTTCAATTTCTAAAATTAGTTTTTTTAAATCTCTTTCAAAAATTGATATCAAGGAGGCTAAAATCATATTGCTATTTAAAGTAAAAACCAAAAACAAATATAATCATAAATTGAGGACTATGCACAGTAATTTAGGCATAGTTTTTAGTTGAACTACCTTTATAATTAATCAAATACGCATTAAATTTGTTAGCTTTGTATCGTATCTTAAAAAGCATTATGCACAAATACCAACAACGTGTTGTAATTTAAAATTGAATGTAAGAAAATATTGTTAAGTCTAGTTTTGAGAGAATTGAAGAATTAGGGGAGTTCGATTAATTTTATAGTTGCCCATTTTGAACTGTAGAAACTTATCTTTGCCTTTCGAATAAATCTGTGAAAACACCAAATTACAAACCCCATGCTATATTGTCTCTCACTGCGCTTTGGGCCTTAGTAGAGAGTGGCTTGGGTGGAATTATGCATGCCTTGAAACTTCCTTTTACAGGTATTTTTATTGGTGGTTTTGCCGTTTTGGTTATTGCATTGATTGGTCATATTTCTGATAACCCATTTAAAACCATTCTTAAGGCTACTTTTATGGTACTGCTTATCAAAGCAGGTGCAAGCCCATACACCTCACCCACTGCTTATGTAGCTGTTGGTTTTCAAGGATTATTGGGCGCATTGCTATTCTATAAAAAATCTTGGTACAACTTTTCTTCTATCCCATTTTCCATAATAAGCATGGTAGAATCTGCATTACAAAAGCTTTTGATGTTGTACCTTATTTTTGGCAAAACCATTGTAGAAGCAATCCAAATTTTCATTGAAAGCATTGCCAAATCTTTTGGATTTGAGAACAACCACGTACAATTTGTTCCTATTTTAGGGGTGATGTATTGTCTTTTGTATCTTATCTGGGGTTTTATTTTGGGAATTTGGATAATTAAACTTCCAAAACAATTGCAACATAGGGCACAATGGTATCATCAATTGGCACCCAAACACAGCTCCCAAACAATTAAAAATAACAAATCTATGAGATGGTGGAAAATGGCATTGGTAGTATTAAGTATTGTGCTCATTTTTAGTTATTTTTACAATCCTGAAAAAGGAATTCAAACGGGTATTTACTTGATATTAAGAACCACTATTTTAATAACGCTTTGGTTTGTGTTGATCATCCCCTTATGGCAAAAATGGATGCAGCATTTGCGGAAAAAGAAGGCAAGCGAAAACAATGATTTAACCGCACTTGGTTTTGAAGTCGCTCATATCAAAGGCTATGTAAAACCGCTTTATAAAACGCTTAAACACAAACACAAGGGTTTTAAATTGCTTAAAGAATTGGTTCTTGGATTAATGGTTATCAGTTTATACAAACATGAAAAATAAAAATATCATTGTTTTAACTGGGGCTATACAAACTGGAAAAAGTACCGCAGTGTTAGATTGGGCAAAAGACAAAGTTTCCATTGTTGGTTTTTTATCCTTAGAAATTGATGGTATGCGGAAACTTTTGTCGCTCGAAAATGGGGATTATCATGAATTTCAAATTCCTCAAAAACAAACTACTGAGGATGTATCGGTTGGTAAATTCATCTTTTCTGGCAACAGTTTTAATTGGGCAAAAAAATGCATTCTCTCAGCCATTGACAATGCATACCAGTATTTTTTGGCGGATGAATTGGGGAAACTCGAAATGATGGATATAGGGTTACAACCAGCATTGGGCAAATTAATTAAGCATTATCAATCCATACACCATGTTGACACAAGTAATGGCAAGCTGATACTGATCATCAGAGATACCTTACTTGATGATGCCATTGAAAAGTTTGAGTTAAAGGGTTGCAAAATCATTAAAAAAGAACAAATTAATGCGTTACCCTGATATAAAAGCATTGGTTTTGGCAGGTGGTGAATCTGTACGCATGGGCACGGATAAAGGTGATTTGATTTATCATAAAAAAGCACAAAAATTTCATGTTGCTGATATGTTAAATTCCTTAGGGTTAGAAACTTATATCTCCGTAAAAGATGCTATTGAGCCCCATGATGCGTATGTTTTTTTGCCAGACAACTACTGCAGTATAGGACCCATGGGCGGTATTTTGACAGCTTTTGAAAACGATTGCACCGCCTGGCTCATTATTGGCTGTGATTATCCTTTACTAGAAAAAAGTCAAATTGAAAAACTGCTCCAAGCCAGAAATAAATCAAACAACGCAACGGTTTATCAAAACAAGATAAGTGGGCATTTGATACCAACTTTAGCGATTTATGAGCCGAAGATTTACCCGTTGCTTAAAAAAGCACAGACCTTAGGCAATTATTCATTGAGTAGGGTTTTGCAAAATAATTCAGCTAATTTTGTGGAAGCTAGTTGCTGCGGATTTGAGAGCATTGACACTCCTGAAGCACAGCATAAAATTATTAAAATTATCAATGAGCAATATCGCCAATAGAAAAATTATAAAAGTAAAAGATGGAAGCTTTACCAAAACTGATGATATTTTAGCAGTTGAAGAACCTATCGAAATTAGCCTGAGTATGTTGAAGGCTGACCCACCCATCGTCAATAAAAATATTTCTATAACCATGCGTACTCCTGGTAATGATGCAGATTTAGCAACAGGTTTTTTATACACCGAGGGTATTATTTTCCAAAACCATCAAATTGATAGTGTTGTATTGGGATTAAACACAGCGAATGTTATGCTTAACAATACTGAACCCATTGACCTGAGTAAGATAGAAAGGCATTTTTATACAAGCAGTAGCTGTGGCGTTTGCGGAAAAAGTAGCATTGATTCCATTAAAACAGTTTGCAAAATTGTTAGTGAAAGCAAACCCCTTTTAGTTAGCAAGGAAATTTTACATCATCTCCCCAAAAAATTACAAGCCAAACAAGAAATTTTTGACCAAACAGGAGGCTTACATGCTGCCGCATTATTTGATTACTCAGGTAATTTATTGTATTTGAGGGAGGATGTCGGCAGGCACAATGCAGTGGACAAATTGATTGGTGCAGCATTTATTGAAAATAAGTTGCCGCTCAATCAACACCTGTTGCTTTTAAGTGGCAGAGCAAGTTTTGAATTGATTCAGAAAGCGTCAATGGCAGGAATTCAATTTGTTTTAGCAGTTGGAGCGCCCTCCAGTTTAGCTGTAGAATTGGCAGAAGAGTTTGGAATTACCCTTATTGGTTTTTTAAATGCACACCGTTTTAATATTTACTGCGGAAGCGAGAGAGTTGTTGGCAGTTAATCAATGGTTCACATTTAAAAAATTTGTGGGTATTGAGCCCATAAATATTAATCTTATAAATTGTTGCCCTTGGGTTAATTGATCCCTTTAAAGAACCTATTCCAACGTATTTTTTCAAATTTGTTGGCTCCATTTACTTGTTTGTATTGTACAGAAAACAATACCAATAAAGGTTTACCCAAAATATGAGATTCTGGAACAAAGCCCCAAATACGTGAATCCAGAGAATTGTGACGATTGTCTCCCATCATCCAGTAATAATTGTATCTAAAAGTATATTTACCCAATTTTTCTCCATTCAGCGTAAGGTTAGGTCCAATTTGTTCTACATTTTTATTATCCTCAAAGTTTTTGATTACGTAACCATACATGTAGGCATTTTCTGGAATGGACATGTCAATAACATCTCCCCTTTTTGGACAATAATAAGGACCACAATCATCCACTGTCCAATTTAAATAAGGTTCTGTAGGAAAATTGGGATATAAAATTTCGCTCGCTCCACCTTTCAATCTAAACACCATATCAATTACACCTTTCTTTTGCAGTAAATCTAAGGTCGCCTCATTGGTCATAATGTGTTTTAACTGATCCAAAGGTAAATTCTTTAACCTTGATGAACTGTCTAAATTGTTAATCAATTGGGGTAAGTATCCCGTTTGCCCAACATCATAGATATCCAGTTTGTCAAATTCTTTATCCCTTAAAGGATATTTGCTGTTACCCACAATATAACTGTATTGTTCTCCTTGTAAAGTAGACAATTTCTTACCATTCAAATAGACAAAACTATTTGCTAACCGAATACTGTCTCCAGGACCTGCCATGCAGCGTTTAATAAAATTCTGCTTTTTATCAATTGGAAAATCCATGTCATCAGCTGGCCAATTAAAAACGGTGGGGTCACCTGCTTTTACATCCACCCAACCTGGTATTCTTATGTAAGGCATGGTTAGTACTTTATTATAAGAAGGTATCCCCGCTAAATCTCTGTGAACAAAGGGTATTGAAATCGGTGTGCTAGGCACCCTAAAACCATTGTGTAACTTACTTACAAATAAATAATCCCCCACACGCAATGAACGTTCCATTGATTGTGTAGGAATTTGATAGGGCTCAACATAAATCATCCTAACCAAAGAAGCCACCATTACTGCAAACCATATTGCATCCGCCCAATCTCTTCCCATTTCTTTTTTCTTGGGATATTTTTTCTGAAAATCTTCAGACTCTGCTGGACCAATGTATACAACATCTTTTTGATAACCGATATACGGTAAATAGGCAAATTGAAACAAGGTACCCAATACCTGTTCATAAAATTTAAACCGACCAAAACTTTTTAGCAAATCTATGGACAACGTAAACCAAATGATTGGATTGATGATTGGAACAAAAAGCAAGAAAAAATAATAAGTAGGTCTGCCAACTATTTTAACCCATGTAAACCAATTGTAAAAAGGAATAATCGATATCCAAGGATTGACACCTGCTTTTTTGAATAAAAGCCAAAAACCCCATCTGTTTAACAATAAAATTGGGAGGGCAATAATCAAAAATAAAGTTAGATTGTATGACTGCATAAATTTTAGAAATGCAAACGTAAGTAAAAAAGGAAAGATTTTTTTATAAAAATTACTAGAAAATTAGATAATACACATTACTTTTGCACTCCTAAAAATGCGCATGTGGCGTAATTGGTAGCCGCGCTAGACTTAGGATCTAGTGTTGAAAGACGTGGGGGTTCGAGTCCCTTCATGCGCACCATAAAACCTCAAAAGTTAACTTTTGAGGTTTTATTTTTTAGATTAAGTTTGCATTTCAATAGATGACAAAGTTCTTTTTTAAACTTGTTCCCGCTTTAACCATTGGCGCAATCATTGTTTTATTTTGCTGGGGAATGGGCTTTGGAAAATATTTCCATTTGCCACCAGACGGTTTTCACTCTGGAGCACAAACTGACCGAGCCTCTTTGGTTTACAATTATTGGCAAGAGAATACAACCTTTCTATATCCACAGGTTATGGAAAACAGAAATAACAGTGGTATTGTAGGTTGTGAGTTTCCGGGATTATATTATGCACTGGCACTGGTTTTTAAATTTACAGGCTTTAGTTATGAAATTTATAGACTTACAGTTTTTCTGTTTTATTTGATAGGCTTGCTCAGTGCGTACCAAATTGCACGATTTTATATCAAATCAATTCCCGCTTTGCTTATTACCTTTTTGTGGGCTTCATCCCCCATTTTATGTTTCTATGCGCTTAATTTTTTACCTGATGTACCAGCAATGGGTTTAAGTATGTTGGGATGGAGATTGGTTTTAAAACAACGCAAAAACAAAGCAAAACTAATTTTTGGCTTGTTTGTTTTTGCCGCTGCTGGATTGTTAAAAGCCAGTTATGCCATTCATTTAGCCGTTGCTGTGAGCATTTATATTATTGAAAACCGAAAGATACAATGGAAAGTTTTAGTAAGCGGACTCCTCTCTATTGGCATGGTTGCTGGCTGGTATGAATGGGCAACTTATCTCAATGAAAAATTTCAAAATCCACATTTTCTGTTGGCCGCAAACCCAGCTGAAAACTTCCCTGCTTTTATCAATTTAGTGCACGAAAATTGGAAAGTATGGCAAACAGAATTTTACCGAATGGCCACCCTGATAATCATTGGAATGGGCTTATTTTGGCTTATCACTAAAAAGATTGAACAAAAACTATTGCGCATTATTACACTGCGTCTTCTTTTTTTGGGTATCGTATTTTATATCTTGTTTCAAAAACAGTTTTTATACCATGACTATTATTTAATTGCCTTTTACCCCATCATTTTCTTCTTGATTTTGATTGCCTACATGAGGCTTAGAGAAGTGTTTTTAATCAACTGGATATTGCGGGCAATCATTCTTCTAGTAGCACTAAGCAATTTTAAATATGCCAAAAATCAGCTTGCAGCCAGACATACTGCCGGCAATTATCACTATCAACCTGCAATGCCTGGCATCATTGAAAAGTACTGGGAAATCGATTCATTTTTGGATCAATACGTTAGCAAAAATACCTTTATTATTTCTGCTTTTGACAATAACCCCAATGCCACTTTGTTTTTTGCAAAAAGAAAAGGGGTGCGCATAGCCAAAGATTTTTCTGATGACTTGATTGAAGAAATAATTACAGCACCAAAATACCCTTTCATACTGAGCAATGATGATGAAGATTTAAAATCGCGTTTATCAAACCTTGGTTATGCATTGAAAAACCCCATAGACAGTTTCAATGGTATAAAGTTGTATAGAAACCCCAGCTACCTTCAAAATATAAAAAACAAATGATCATTGACGCATACTCAGCATTGAAACCTTATCTGCATGACGGTGAAAGTCTTTTGTGGGCAGAACAGCCCAAACAAGGCTTAATATTTAGACCCTTTGATTTCTTTCTGATTCCCTTTAGCCTTTTGTGGTGTAGTTTCGCCATTTTTTGGGTAATTATGGCTGTCAACACTGGAGCACCCTTATTTTTTATTCTTTTTGGAGTGCCTTTTGTTTTAATTGGGTTGATGTTTGTTTTTGGTCGCTTCATCATGGATATACTGTCCAGAAGGCATACATTTTACGGTGTTACAGCAACAAGGGTATTGATGCAACAGGGTATCCGTTCAAAAACAATGAAGGCTTTTAATATTGATACCCTTACCAATATCCAATATGAAGTCAAGACTGATGGCACCGGCAACATTTTTTTGATGACAAAAACGCCTAAAAATATGGCAGCGCAAAATATGGGCTGGTGGCCAGGGGGTGGAACACCTCAAAATATTTCATTGATTAAAGAAGTAGATAAAGTATATGGACTAATTATAGCCTTAAAAAATAAAGGGAATAAATTAGACTAAGGCTAATCTACTGCTATGAAAAGTAAGATTGGTGGCGGTTCCAAAAAAGTTCATTATTTCAAAGTGATTCAATTTAAAAATTTTTAGCGCATTTTTGCATAAAACTAAGCAAACGTCAATTGAAAACAAACCATTTAGCACCGTTAACCATTTTGAATCAACCAATTTCAGTAGGCAAAACAATACTGCATTTTGATTTTGCTAAATTGCATACCCGCACCAGTATTGAGGTTCCCATTATTATTGAACGTAGTAAAAAACCTGGTCCAACTTTGCTTTTGCTGGCAGGTATTCATGGAGATGAAGTCAATGGTGTTGAAATTGTGAGGCAAATTATTGCAAAAAAGTACAATAAGCCCGAGGCAGGTACGATAATTTGTATTCCTGTTATGAACGTTTTTGGATTTCTAAATCTGGAAAGACAATTTCCAGATGGCAGAGATTTGAACCGCGTCTTTCCAGGTTCATCAAAAGGTTAGCTGGCATCTCGTTTTGCCCATAAAATAATGACCGAAATTGTTCCGCATATTGATTATTGCATAGATTTTCACACTGGTGGTGGAGATCGGTTCAATTACGCACAAGTGCGCATCGATGATACCTTGCCAGAGAATATGGAACTGGCCAAAGTTTTTAATGCCAAATTTATAATCAATTCCAAAGTAAGGGATAACTCTTTCCGTAAATCATTGACCGTTTTAGGCAAAAAAGTATTGTTGTTTGAAGGTGGTAAAAGTTTAAGCTTGAAAAGAGAAGTGACCAAAACAGGTGTTCAAGGTGCATTGCGTGTTATGGACCATTTAGGGATTAGAAATTTTAAAAATGAGATTATTGAACATCTCAATCCAGAAGCACCCATTGTTATTCGCAAATCAACATGGCTGCGGGCAAATCACGCGGGGATGTATAGAAATGTTGTAAGTTTGGGAGAGAAAGTTACCAAAGGGGATGTCATTGGCAGTATTTCTGACCCCTACGGTGAATTTGAAAAAAATGTAAAAGCTTCACACTCCGGCTATGTGATTTGCTCTAATCAAGCCCCTTTGGTAAACCAAGGAGATGCATTGGTACATATCAGTGTAGAAAGTTAGTACTGGGTGATTTGCAATGAGCACTGTGTTTTTGTAAATGCTGCAGTTATTGATTGAAATTTATTAATATACTACAAGTCTAAAGGAGTTTCTGGCCCACTTGAAATAAAGGAAGTTTTACCTTTTGCCTTGTGAGGTGTTTTTCACCTTACAGCCAAAATATAGTAAAACTAAAGCAAGAATGCTTGAATGTATAGTTCCATATTGGGTTTAAACAAATACCGCTTTATATAGACTGATATATACTTCCAAACTACTGCTATTTCTGTTAACTTCACCATTAAAAACAGGCATTTTTGCCTTTTACGGCAAAGCGTTAGAAATATGCATATATTTGTGGATTATAGGGTATTTTACCTAAACGACTACCAATTATCGACAACCGACAGCATCATAATATAAGCAATGGAAAATAAAAAAATAAACATTACAAACAGCGTCATTGGGAAAGACCTGATAAAGTATTTTATCCTTATTTATTGGATACTTTTTTGGCTACTCAATGTAGTTGACAAAGCAATTGGTGGTGCTCATTTCCTCTTTGTTGGAAAGGACAGATTTGCACAAGTTCAACGGTTTTTTGACTCGCTTGGGCTTGGCGATCCAATCATTGCCAACATAGCTTTGATAATTACTGTGGGCTTGGAAACTTTTGCTTTGGTATTTTTTTGTGGGGCATTGTATCATTTCGCAAAAAAAAATATGGATGCTACTCGTTCTTGGTTTTTTATGGGTATCGCATTAACGCTTATTACATTTACCTATTTTTCGGTAGGCGACCAAGTATTTGGCGACCATTTTGAACTTTTAGAACATGGATTATTTTGGTTCATAGGTTTGTTGTCTTGGATTATTTTTATTCGGGTTGATAAAATCCAAATCTTTGACAATTTTTCGGTCGGCAAAAAGCAACTAATTTCCTCAACCGTATTGGTGATTGCAATAACTGCTGTAACGACATTTTCTATTTTTTGGCACAATCATACTTCTTTTGTCGAAAGAACCCAAACCGTAGAAGCCGTTAAAGTAACTGAAAACAAATACAAAATTCAGTTCCCTTTTCTTGCAGGAAGTAATGCATTTGAAAGCTCTATCGCCAAGTTTAAGACAGACAATCCAACAGAAAATATAACCTATATCTATACAGCACCAACACCTTTGAGATTAGGTCAATCTGACGGACTTATTATTTACATTCAAACAGAAAAAAAATGAGAGAAAATAAATTAATACAATACTTAGTCCTCATACATTGGACATTATTTTATGTAACTACCGTTATAGACAAAATTATTCCTGACGTTTATCCTTTATGGGTGGGTGCAGATTTCTATACGCTATTCATAAAATTCTTTGCTTCATTGGGACTAACAGACCCAATTTTTGCAACAATAGCATTGACGGGAATTTCTTTTCTCGAAATAGTTGCTTTTGTTTGCTTCTTACTTTCATTATTCAACCTGTATAAAGGCAAAGACAAAATTTCGGAACAATGGTTTTATCGTGGCGTTTCATTCTCTGTGCTTATATTCAGTTTCTTCTCAATAGGCGACCAAGTGTTTGGCGACAGATTTACATTGCTTGAACACACCATATTTTGGATAATATTAGTGGTTTCTTGGGTAGTGTATAAATACAATTCGCTGACGGAAGAAAGGGTGATAAAATTTTCATTGTCAGGAGATGTAAAAATCGGTTTATTGATAGGGATATTATTAACAGTCATAACTTCCTATTCAATTATTGACTTTTCACACGACACTTTTGCCAACAAAACCAATCCCATTGAAGGCGAAGAAATAATAGAAGACGTTTATAAGTTTGACCTTCCTTTTTTGGGTGATAAAACCACAATGGAAAACACGCTTAAAGCGTTTGAAGACAACCACCCAGACTTAACTATAAAATATATCTATACGGGACCAGAAGAACTAAATTCAAAAAAGAAAACGCATATGTTACTCTATGTGTTTACAGAACGAAAGCAATAAAAACGCCCTGCAACAGAACAGCACCTATAAGAAATTGGCAGTTCAGTGGTTAAATGGAGCTTTGAGCATTTATTAAAGTTTGTGTTTGATAAAAAAACAGAACCTTCAACTACGAATCCCTTAACATTTCCTCAATTATCGGTTAAATTTTACATATAATAGAATTCCTTTTTGATACAGCAGCTTAAATTGTAACTTTGCACCATGTCTTTAAAAGCATCCATTGATTTACAAATAACCCAAGCCATGAAAAGCAAAAACGCAGATAGATTGCGTGGCTTGAGAGAAATAAAAGCGCAGCTTTTGCTTTTGGCAACTGATGATAAAAGAACGGTTGACACCGATTCTGAAATGAAAGTTTTGCAGAAAATGGCAAAACAAAGACAGGATAGCATCCTTATTTTTAAAGAGCAAAACAGAGCTGATTTAGCGGAAAAAGAAATAGCTGAATTGGCGGTTATCAATGAATTTTTACCCGCACCACTTACAACAGAAGAATTGACCACCATTGTCAAAGAAACTATTGTTGCCACTGGTGCTAAAACAATGGCGGATATGGGCAAAGTAATGCCTATCATCATGGGAAAAACTGCTGGAAAAGCAGATGGAAAAACCATTTCTGAGTTAATTAGAAAAGAATTGAGTTAATAATTTTTTATCCAAAAAATTATTAGCAACTTTGTAGGCTATCCATGGACAACTTTATAGTATCGGCAAGAAAATACAGACCGCAAACTTTTGCAGATGTGGTGGGTCAAAAACACATTACTGATACTTTAATCAATGAAATAAAAGCACAGCATTTAGCGCAAGCATTTCTGTTTACGGGTCCAAGAGGTGTTGGAAAAACAACCTGTGCCAGGATATTGGCAAAGGTTATCAATACCGATGAAAATACCCAACCCAACCAAGATTTTTCTTTTAATATTTTTGAACTGGATGCTGCTTCTAACAACTCTGTAGATGATATCCGTTCATTGAATGAACAGGTTCGTTTTCCACCCCAAACAGGAAAATACAAGGTATATATTATTGATGAGGTACACATGCTCAGTTCAAGTGCTTTCAATGCCTTTCTGAAGACTTTGGAGGAGCCACCGCCATATGCTATTTTTATTTTAGCAACTACAGAAAAACACAAAATATTGCCAACCATTCTTTCACGTTGCCAAATATTCAATTTTAACCGTATAAAAATCAATGATATTGTTGATTATTTGGTGGACATTGCGAAGAAAGAAGGTGTGGATGCAGAAAGAGAAGCATTGCACATCATTGCCCAAAAAGCAGATGGTGGTATGCGTGATGCGCTGTCCATGTTTGACCAATTGGTTAGTTTTTGCAATGGTAAAATTACCTATGAAAAAGCCATTGAAAACCTCAACTTGCTTGATGCTGATTACTATTTTAAAATTACAGATGCACTTTTAGGTCAAGATGCTGGAAAGGCTTTGATACTGTTTGATGAAATACTGGATAAAGGTTTTGATGGACATAATTTTTTGTTGGGTTTGAATGAGCATTTTAGAAACCTGATGATGGTGAAGGATACCCAAACCCATTTATTGTTAGAGGTTTCAGAAAACATTCAAGAAAGATACTTGGAACAAGCAAGCAAATCAGAATATTCACTGTTGCTCAATGCGTTGAATGTAGCGCACAAATTTGAATACGATTATCGCATGGCCAGTAACAAACGCCTACATGTTGAGTTGTGTTTAATGAAGCTCAACGCCCTGCCCTATTTGATGTATGGTGAGGTTGTACAAGACACAACACCCAAAGTAATGGAGTTTAAATCAAGGATTATGACTCCTGTAAGGACTGTAAAACCGTCCAGAGTAGCCAGCCCTAAACCAGTAATCACAGGTTCAGGCGTATCAAAATTCAAATTTAAAGACCCTAAAAAAGTATCTGAACTAGTTTCTAAAGAGGAAATCGACCGCATACCCATTGTTAATTTAAATAAAAAATTAGCAACTGTAAATGAGGTTGCAGAAGTATCAATCCCACTAATACCTGGTGTGAATCAAGAAAATAAAAGTTTAGTACAACTGGAATTTAATCAAGATAATGTGCGCAAAGTATTAGACCATACCGCTGCATATCTCGCAAAGGAATTGAATAAAAAGAGTGCAGGTGCTTTAATAAAACACACGCATTTTGCCTTAAAAGACAACATTATCATTTTTGATTTTAGCTCTACGATTGAAGAAACTCAGTTTAAAGAGGCACTGTCAATCATTGGTAACAGATTAAAAAGCCCTTTTTTACCAACAGATGTTCAATTTGAAAGCTATGTAACCATTACTGAAGGAAAGGCAAAAGAAATATTTTCACCCAATGCAAAACTAGCAAAAATGATTGCAAAAAGTGAAGGTGTTAAAAAACTTGCAGATGCCTTTAATTTGGGTATAAAATCATGATTTCTTTTCACTTAAAACCTTTCCAAATTGAGGTTTACAATAAATTTGAAGCTGTTGAATTAGAATGGTCGAAGTTTGTTGAAGAGAATCCATCATTGGGTAAAGGAAATTTAGAAACCGTTGAAAACAGTGCGGTTTCAAGAATAACACCCTACTACCTTTTGGTTAAAGAAAAAGGAATAACAGTTGGTATAATTTATTATCAACTGCTGCGGTTTAATTCCTCATTCATAGATTTGGGCTGGCTGAATAAGTGGTATTTGGGTTTTATACGCTACATCGTTCAGCGATTTGAAATCAAACTGTTAATTTGCGGAAATCTTTTCAGGATCAACTTTAAAGGTTTTGCTGGCATCAGGGCCGATGTTGCTGCTCAGATTACCAAAAAAATTGCAGAACAGAAACTTCTAAAAATCAATATCTGTGGCATTTTAATGAAGGATTTAGAAAAGCCCTTAAAATTGACAATTGCGAAAAGGTACGGCTATAAACAGATGCATGATGACATTACCATGCTGATGAAAGTTTCAGAAAATTGGAAAAACTTTCAAGATTATATAGCTGCTTTGAGTAGAAAGTACAGAAAACGAGCAGAAAAAATTATACAAGCAGGCAGTACCCTTGTTAGAAAGAATTTAAGTCTTGAAGAAATCACGCATTATCAAAATGAAATTGAAAACCTATACCTTCAAGTAGCACATAATCAAACTGTTAGATTGGGAATTTTGAATCAGTTATACTTCATTAATATGAAAAAAAACTTGAAAGATAGTTTTGAGTTGATAGGCTATTTTGACAAGGAAAAACTGGTGGCTTTTTCATCCTATATCTATTATGAAAGTCATGTCGAAATTCACTATATAGGGTTTTCTTATGCACAAAATAATCAATTTCAATTGTATTTTAATATTCTTTTTGACGGTTTAAAAGAGGCATTGAGTAAGGGCTTCAAAAAAATAGAATTGGGTAGGACTGCAAAAGAAGCCAAAGCTAGTTTAGGCGCTTCACCAGTAGAAAATCTTAACTATTTTTGCATAAACAATCCAATTCTTTCTCAAATCTATAAAAAAATTCAAGATAAATTTTCAACGCAAATGGGTGAAAACTGGGCAAACAGAAATCCATTAAAGTAGTTTTAACGAATTATTTTTTGTTATTGAATGTATAAAGACGATGGTCTTAATGCCCATTCCATTTTTCCGCTGTCAGTCCTGAAAAATTATCGTCCTGTCTATCCACAAAAATTGTACTTTGAATTACTGTTTATTAATGTTACTTTCGCAAGCTAATACAATAAAAACTTTTTAATACCCTTTCACTATAAATGAGCATATTCGGATTTTTAACCCAGGAGCTGGCCATAGACCTTGGTACTGCAAACACACTAATCATTCACAAGGACAAAGTTGTAGTAGATGAGCCTTCAATAATAGGGATAGAAAAATCCACTGGAAAGGTCATTGCCATTGGCCATCAGGCAATGCAAATGTTTGGAAAAGAAAATGAGGGAATTAAAACCATCAGACCCTTAAAGGACGGTGTTATTGCTGATTTTCAAGCAGCCGAGCACATGATTAGAGGGATGATTAAAATGATGAATAAGAAAGGCAGCATTTTTAGCCCTCAACTAAAAATGGTCATTTGTATTCCAAGTGGTATTACTGAAGTAGAAAAAAGAGCTGTAATTGACTCTGCACAACGTGCTGGAGGCAGAGAAGTATATTTGATTCACGAACCAATGGCTGCTGCCGTAGGTATTGGCATTGACGTAACAGAGCCTGTTGGGAACATGATTATTGATATCGGTGGTGGTACAACTGAAATTGCCGTTATCGCTTTGGGTGGTATTGTTTGCGATGAAAGTATACGCGTTGCAGGTGATGAATTCACATTGGATATTGCAGATTATATGCGCAGACAGCACAATTTATTAATTGGTGAACGAACTGCTGAAAAAATAAAAATTAATGTTGGATCTGCACTTACCGAACTTGAAAACCCACCTGATGATTATCCAGTTTACGGTAGAGATTTGATGACCGGTATCCCTAAACAAATTATGATTTCGTATTCAGAGATTGCCTTGGCTTTGGATAAAAGTGTTTCAAAAATTGAAGAGGCTGTTTTGCGTGCACTAGAGAATACACCACCTGAGTTATCTGCTGATATTTATCAAACTGGCTTATACCTTACTGGTGGTGGGGCCTTGCTTAGAGGTTTGGACAAAAGACTTAGGGCTAAAACAAAATTACCTGTGAATATTGCAGAAGATCCCTTAAGAGCCGTAGTTAGAGGAACAGGTATTGCCTTAAAAAATATTGGTAATTTCAAATTTTTAATGAAATAATAATCGTCTAATATGGGTAGAATACTCACCTTTATTATTGCGTACCGAAACACATTTTTATTCATCATTCTTCAAATTTTTTCTTTAACGGCTATTTTCAGATTTCACTTTTACCAAAAAGCAGCCTTTTTCAACAACGCCAATGCAGTTGGTGCATCTATCAACAAAACACAAACCACTTGGCGAAATTATTTCTATTTACAAGAATTAAATGAAAATTTATTGATGCAAAATGCGGCCCTGTTAGCCAATAAACAAGATACCTTGCACAGCCAAGACACTGCAAACTGGGCAGAAAAAATTAATACTTCTAACTTTGAAATAATACCTGCACATATCATTTTTAATACTACCAATAGGCCTTCAAACACCTTTGTAATTGATAAAGGAAGTAACCACAATGTTATGGTGGGACTAGGAGTTGCCACTTCTGGTGGAATTGCAGGCAAGGTTATCAATGTTTATCCTAATTATGCGCTGTGTTTAAGTATTTTAAACGTAAATACGCCTATTGTTATGCCTAAAATACTTGAGTTAGAAAATAAAAGTGGAACCATAGAATGGGGAGGCAGCAATCCAAAAATGGCAAAATTGAAAGGTATTCATAAATACGAAGAAATTAAGGCTGGTAACCACGTTGTGTCTAGTGGATATTCCATTAATTTTCCGGAAAATATACCTGTTGGTACCATAAAAACACTCTCCAAACCAGGGGGAAGTATGTATGACATTGAAATTGAACTTGCTGCCCATCTAAAAACTGATTACTACGCCTATGTATTCCGCAACAAGGATAAGGTTATCCTTGATAGTATCATTGAATTAAACCAAATAGTACCATGAAAAGAAGTGATATTGTCGGTTATATTTTATTGTTTTTAGGATTGATTGCATTACAAGTAATTGTGCTCAACAACCTTGATTTAGGTGCGTATATCAAACCCCAAATTTTAGTTCTTTTCATATTGCTTCTACCCATTGATATTAACAAGTCATATTTGCTACTTTTGGCTTTTATTGCGGGTTTAACAGTAGATTTTTTGATGAATACGAATGGACTAAACACCTCTGGAATGCTGCTTGTTGCATTTATTAGGGGTTTATGGTTACCCAAAGAAAATAATCCAAGACCAGAGTTCAATGTGGTACCATCTTTAAAAATTAAACTTAATGGCAAATGGATGAGCTATATTTTATTGCTAACCACTATTTTTCATTTTAATTATTTTGTCTTAGAGTTTTTTAATTTCAAATACATTTTCAGGATTTTTACCGTAACTATTCTCAGTACTATTTTTTGTATTTTTGTGCAATGGATAATTTTCAAGTTATTTTTACAAGCAAAGAATAGATAAAAGTGCAGTCAAACAGAAAAATTCTATTTTTTATCATTTTAATTGCTGTTGGTTCATTGTTTCTTGGAAGGCTTTTTTCCTTGCAGTTAACAACAGATAAATATTATTTTGAGGCCATAAAAAATGCCTCAAACGAAATAACGTTGTATGCCGATAGAGGTACTATTTACGATAGAAATAACAAATTATTGGTCTATAATGATGTCGTATATGATTTGGCGGTTATCAAAAAGAAAATTCCAAAAACACTGGATACTGCAGCCTTGCTAAAAATCCTTAAAATTGATCTGGAAACTTTCCTTTATAAATTGCAGAAAATTAGAAACCCTAATATTTCATATACCCTATTAAAAGACCTTCCTCCTTCAGTATATATTCCAATGCAAGAAAATATTCTTTCTTTTCCTGGATTTATAATAGAGCAAAAAACAGACAGAAGGTACCGCTCAAATATTGGTTCACACGTATTGGGATATATTGGTGAAGTGAGCGAGAAAACATTGAAAGACGACCCTTATTACAAACAAGGTGATTATGCAGGTATTACAGGTTTAGAAAGCACTTATGAAAAATGGCTGCGCGGTTCTAAAGGAGTTAAAATTGTTATTGTAGACAACCGACAAATTCAAAAAGGAAGTTTCAAGGCTGGTGCTTTGGATAGTGCTCCTACCCCTGGTTATCCTGCCATTTCCACTTTGCATTTTGATGTCCAACAAATGGCTGAGGATATGCTTCAAAACAAAATTGGAAGTATTGTTGCCATTGAACCAAGCACTGGTGAAATTATTGCACTAGCCAATAGCCCCAGTTTTGATTTGAATGACATGGTGGGAAGCAGTAGAAATAAAAATTTTGCTGCCCTCTTAAAAGATGAAAACAACCCCCTTTTTAACAGGGCCATTAAGGCAAGATATCCACCCGGAAGTACGTTCAAAACATTACAAGCTTTAATAGGGCTGCAACAAGGTGTTATTACCGATGCCAGCACCTACCCTTGTCATGGAGGCTATAGAATGGGGTCTTTAAAAGTAGGTTGCCACCCCCATCCTTCTGGATTGGATATGAGAAACTCTATTGCCAAATCATGCAACTCCTACTATTGCCACTTGTTTAGAGATATTATTGATGACACCTTGTATGATGCTGTTGATATTGGGTATAATACCTGGAGAAACTACATGCTTTCATTTGGACTTGGCGTAAAAACAGGTGTAGACTTGCCCAATGAAGGAACAGGTTTTATACCTGACACCTCATACTTTAACCGCTATTATGGTAAAGGCAGGTGGAAAAGCAGCATGATTCTTTCTTTAAGTATTGGACAAGGTGAAATTGGAGTAACACCATTACAAATGGCCAATTTTGCGGCTTGCATTGCTAACAGAGGCTATTGGATTACTCCACACAGCATTCGTTCATTTGAAGGTGGTACTAAAATACCCCTTGAATACAGAGAAAAACACAAAGTACCCATTGATAAGATATACTTTGAACAGGTTGTTGAAGGGATGCATATGGTGGTAAAACCAGGTGGTACTGCCAGAGGAGCAGCAATTCCAGATTTGGATGTTTGTGGTAAAACAGGAACTTCTCAAAACCCACATGGAAAAGACCATTCAATTTTTATTGGTTTTGCCCCTAAGGACAATCCTAAAATTGCCATTGCAGTAGTGGTTGAAAATGGAGGCTATGGAGCTACTTTCGCGGCCCCTATTGCCACCGTATTAATGGAAAGATATTTAGCAGGAGTAGACAGTACTTTTGTCTCTAAAAAGCCAGTGCTTTATGACAGAATGAAAAATACCAGATTAAGAAATTTCATCAATGATAGCTTACCACAATGACCAGTGGAAGTTACAATATTGCAAATGACAGAGCGCAGTACGATTGGTTGACAATTTTGCTTTACTTACTCTTTTGTACAATCGGAATATTTACAATTTATTCAAGCGTTTATGAACAAGGTGCTGAATGGTTTGATTTTTCTATGCCTTATGCCAAACAACTTGTTTTTTTTGGTGTAAGCTTGTTGGTTGGCTTGGTTATTATTTATACAGAAACCAATGTGTTTTTTCATTTAGCGTATGTTGTTTTTGGACTTGTACTCTTGCTTACTTTGGGAACATTTTTTTTCGGTGCCAACGTCAATGGTGCCCAAGCGTGGTATAAAATAGGAAGCATTCAACTTCAGCCAGCTGAGTTTGCCAAGCTCGGTGCCGTATTGGGATTGGCTAAATATTTAGGAACTTACGGGGTGAGATTGGATACTTGGAAAAGCTACCTTTTTGCTAGTATATTTCTTATTTTACCAATGGCACTGGTTTTGGCCCAAAATGATACCGGTTCTGCCTTGGTATTTCTAAGTCTTATTTTTGTGTTTTACAGGTTTGGATTGCCGGGTGTATTTTTGGGAATAGGGTTTAGCTTTATCATTGTATTTATAGCTTTAATGACCACAAGTCAAATGGATACATGGATGTTTTTACCGCCCAAAGTAACCATTGTCCTTATCATATTAATTCTGCTCTTAGCCATAGGATACCTTATGCGTTTGAGAAAAAATGGCTGGGTTATTATGACTGTATTGTATATCGCCTATCTTGGCTTTACCTTTGGTGTAGATGCCGCTTATGACCAATTAAAAGGGTATCAAAAGAGAAGAATAGAACTCATCTTTGGACTTATAGAAGACAGAAGAGGAACAGGTTATAATCTATGGCAAAGCAAAGTTGCTATTGGGAGTGGACAAATTACTGGAAAGGGATTTTTAAATGGAACACAAACCAAACTAAAGTTTGTCCCAGAAAGAAGTACTGATTATATCTTCTGTACCTATGCTGAAGAAACAGGTTTTTTGGGTTCGGCATTATTTATAATCCTTTACATTTACTTTTTATACCGGATAGTCATCATGGCTGAACGACAGCGAACGCGTTTTGCTAGAGCATATGGGTATGGGGTTTTCTCTATATTTCTATTCCATTTTTTAATCAATATTGGCATGACCATGGGTATTGTTCCTACCATTGGAATACCCTTGCCATTTATTAGCTATGGAGGCTCTTCATTATTAGCTTTTACCATCTTGCTTTTTATCTTTATTAAATTGGATGGTAACCGAGGCAATGAAGTGAGTGTTGATTTGGATTAGGGGTTGGGTGGTTATGTGGTTTTAGTATAGCGTTTGCCACCGCCTATTACCGACAAGGAAAAACCCTCTATGTAATACTAGGAGATTTTTTAGGCTAAGTTGCTATGCTGATAAGCCTTTTAAGGCTGCCCAGCCTTTGGGTGAATTGCCTTTTAAAAAAGCGGAATAAAGGTTTGGTTGAGCAATAACAGCTTTTCTATAAGCATTTTATAATTTAATAAATTGGTTTATAATTGTAGGGTGAGAAACAGCCTTACAAAACTGAAATACTATACTCTTCGCGTCACGTTCCGAAGTCCCGAAGATGGCAAAAAAGCTATAAAAAACACAACTTATACGCTATTCAACATGAAAATTTATTCTAAAAAAATCAAATTTCTAACATATTTGTTTACCATGGTATGGTTTTTTTTTAATAATTTTGGACTTAAAGCTGATTCTTTGCCTAAAATAACCGTTAAAATAATAAAAGAAAAAGGTTTTAGATATAAGATTACGCGATGGGGTAAACCGAACAATTACTATTATTCAAATATTAATAGAAGAAAAGGTTATAAAGTTGATTCGTTTTTATACGAAATAGATACTTCGTTCAATAAAAATTATGTTACAATTATAGTTGACTATAAAAGATGGTGGAGTCCGTGTTATAGAAGCCATATTCACTACATTGTGGAAATTGATTCTATATTGGATAAAAAAAATATATTAATTTTGTATCATGATATAAGGTTTAAATTTAAGTATAGAATACAGTATAAAATAATAGAAAGACCCCTTAGTTTTATGTAGTTATTTTTCAATAAACATGGTTTTATCATCATCCTCCGCTAGCGCAAGTCTTTGACCTGTGATATTTTTAACTGTTGTAAGATTATGAAAAAACAGATTTATATCGCTCTTTTAAGAGGTATTAATGTTGGAGGACACAACATTCTTAAAATGGAAGTGCTGCGCAAAGTACTTCAAGAAAATGGCTTTGAATCTGTAAAAACATATATTCAAAGCGGCAATATCATTTTTAAAACAGAAAAATCTAAACCCATTCAATTGATTGAAAAAATAAGTGAAATTATTGAAAAGGAATTTGATTTTAAAGTGCCAGTTATTGTTTTAACTATCGAACAACTAAAGTCCATCATACTTGACAACCCTTACCTTAAAGAAAGCTCCAAAAGTGAACCTTTTATGCATGTCACCTTTTTATCCGATACGCCAAATTCAAAAACTATAGCGGATATAGTAGCCAATAACAAAGATGACGATGAATTGCGTCTTGGTAAAAAGGTACTTTATTTATACTGCCCCAATAGCTATAGCAAGTCAAAATTGGTCAATACTTTTTTAGAGAAGAAGCTAAAATTACATACCACAACAAGAAATTGGAAAACCACTTTGAAACTTTTGGAAATAGCAGAAGCAATGGAATGCAATTAGTTTATAAAAATTTAATTTCACAATGCAAACTATTTTAATTTGTTTTGCACATCCTTATGCAAACCAACACAGACAACGTTAAAAATAGTATAGAAGCCGCTTGGGAAAACCGTGCGTTATTACAGGAAGAAAAGACCATTGCAGCGATAGAGTTTGTAATTGAAGAGCTTGATAAAGGCAGACTGCGTGTTGCTGAGCCAACAGCAAATGGCTGGCAAGTAAATGATTGGATTAAAAAGGCAGTTATTTTATACTTCCCTACGCGAAAAATGGAAACTTTTAATGCGGGTCCGCTTGAGTTTCATGATAAAATGCGCTTAAAAAGCAATTATGCTGAATTGGGTATAAGGGTGGTTCCTCATGCTGTTGCTAGATATGGGGCATATATCAGCCCTGGCGTTATTTTAATGCCAAGTTATGTAAATATTGGCGCCTATATAGATGAAGGTACAATGGTTGATACTTGGGCAACTGTTGGTAGTTGTGCACAAATAGGTAAAAATGTGCATTTAAGCGGTGGAGTTGGTATTGGTGGCGTTTTAGAACCCGTGCAAGCTGCGCCCGTAATTATTGAAGACAATTGCTTCATTGGAAGCAGGTGTATTGTAGTGGAAGGTGTTCATCTAGCCAATGGTGTTGTGCTTGGTGCTGGTGTTACCCTTACAATGAGTACAAAAATCATCGACTTAACCACCGATGATGCCAAAGAGTTTAAAGGTTTTGTACCTGAAAATAGTGTGGTTATTCCTGGCACCTACCCAAAGCAATATCCATCTGGTGAATATCAGTTTCCTTGTGCATTTATTATTGGTAAAAGAAAACCAAGCACCAACCTTAAAACATCCTTAAATGACGCTTTAAGAGAGTACAACGTTTCAGTATAAAAATTATGCGTATAGGTTTTGATGCAAAACGGGCATTCTACAACAATACAGGTTTAGGAAACTATGGAAGAGGTGTAATAGAATGCCTTCATGAATTTAAACCTGAACTAGAAAAGCATTTTTTTACCCCCAACAAAAAACAAATAGTGGATGATAGCCTATTAGAGATGGGGCACACCCATTATATGAGAGGGCCTTTAAAAAATGTTAACCGTGTGCTCAATTTAACCAAATCTATAAAAAAATATCATTTAGATATTTTTCATGGATTGACCAATGAAATACCCTTAAAAATCAATCGCATCAATGTAAAAACCGCAGTAACTATTCACGATATCATATTTTTAAAATATCCCAAATATTACAAAGCGGTTGACCGAAAAATTTATTACTACAAAACACTTTATGCCACGCAAAATGCTGATTTAATTATAACCACAAGCGACCAAACCAAACAGGATTTGGATGAATTTTTCGGTTGTGGAGATAAATGTTTAACAGTTTACCAGCATGCCAATTTGACAACAATTAAACCTGCTAAAATTAATGAGACTCAACCATATTTTCTTTATATCAGCAGCTTTGAAAAAAGAAAAAACCACAGCAATCTAATAGACGCCTTCAATTTAGTCAAAAATGAGATTGAAGAAAACCTTGTTTTAATCGGTAGGAAGAAAGAAAATTGGGCGTTAATAAATGAAAAAGTTAAAGCACTGGGTTTAGGCAGTAGGGTTAAAATATTAACAGATGTTAGCAATGAGCAAATGCAGGGTTATTTGCATAGCAGCAAAGGTTTTATATACCCTAGTTTATATGAAGGTTTTGGTATACCATTAATTGAAGCCATGCAGGCAAATATTCCAATTGCTTGTTCTAATATTCCTGTTTTTGAAGAATTGGCAAAAGATGCAGCTATTTACTTTGATTCTAAGTCTGTTTTAGATATAAAAAATGCGCTGCTGCAACTTAATAATCCACAATTGGTATCAGAAAAGTTAGAAATTGCCCAAAATTTAAAATCTTTTTTCACTGCCAAGAGGCATGCTGAAGAGTTGTCAAAGGTATATAAACACTTGCTTTCTTAGTAAGGTCCAATCACAAAAAAGCACATAAAGGCGCAGGGTTAATAAAAATATTGACAAAAATATCACACAAAGTTTTTGGAGTAAGATTTTATAAATAAATTTGCGCCAAATATTTATTAAACCAAATACCAAATTTGTTACACGATAAAATGAAAAAAGTTTTAACATTATTGCTGGGTTTATTGACCATAGGTTCAATAAGCTACTTTATAAGTCAGCCAAATTTAAGTTTGATACAAACTGCCCAAAACGCTGCAGATGCTACCAATTCAAGCATGCACGGCAATATCAATTGGCTGCTTGTACTGGTGGGTCTTTTATTGGGTGCTATCTTGGTACTCATTTTTGATATAACAAATTTGTCATCAAAAATTACTGGCAAAAAAATATTGGATTGGAATAGCATCAATGCATGGCTTTGTCTTGCCTTTATTGTGTTTGGTATGATTGGAGTTGTTTGGGAGTTCTCAATCCATACAAAATATGTGATTACCGACAGTGCTTCAGAACATGGTGATGCAATTCAGAAAATGTTTAATACTACTTTACTTTTTACAGGTATCGTTTTTGTAATTACGCAGATTTTATTGTTTGTTTTTCCATTAATGTTTTATTCTAAAGAAGGAAGAAAAGCTTCCTATTTATCGCACAACAATAAGTTAGAAATTATTTGGACCGCTATACCCTTCGTTGTTATGACAATTTTGGTATTGATGGGTTATAAAACTTGGTCTGAAATTTCGTATCGCAATCCCAATATCAAAACTGAGAAAATAGAAATATTTGCTTATCAATTTGGATGGAATGCAAGATACCCAGGTGATGATGATAAATTTGGAGAGGCTAGCTTTAACTATATTTCAGGTACCAACCCTTTAGGGCTTCCAGTTGAGCATGAAATCGAAAATCTTAAACTGGTACTTCAAGAAGACATAGACACTATTGGAGCTAGATTGAGTAGGTTAGATGAAACATATAAAGCTTTAAAATTAAAGGTTGTTGGAAATGGATTAACTTTTACTAAAGCAAACAGAGAAATGCTGTCTGACTCTATTGAGCAAATAGAAAGTGGTGAGCTGCAATATGAAATGAAGGCTTCTATCAAAAGAAAACAAAAACAGTTGTCAAGAATTGCTCAAGTTGAACAATCAAGCATTGAAAAGGCCAAAGTTTTTAATGATGTCACCTATGATGATATCATTGCTTCTGAAATCCATTTGATAAAAGGACAAGCTTATGAGTTCCAGTTTAGAGCAAGAGATGTTATACATTCGGCTTATATGCCCCATTTTAAAGCACAAATGAACGTAGTACCAGGTATGCCTACGCGTTTTAGAATGACTCCAAGTAAAACCACTGCAGAGGCTAAGGAAAACAGAGGAGACCAAGATTTTGATTACTACTTAATTTGCAATAAAGTATGCGGATCTGGTCATTACAATATGAAAATTAAAATTATTGTTGAAACACAAGCCGAATACAATGAATGGATGAAAGCACAAAAACCTGCTTTTGTAAAAGGAGGTCAAGCACCAGAGCCAACAGCAGAACCAGCTGCATCTGACAGTGCAAAAATAGAAAACACAGTAGCATTAAACGTTAAATAAATTAAATAACAAATTATTTTAAGATGAGTACAGCAGCAGCACACTTGCATCACGATGAACACCATCATCACGAAAGTTTTATAAGTAAATACATCTTTAGTATGGACCATAAGATGATTTCCCGTCAGTTTTTGATAACGGGTATCATAATGGGTTGTATTGGTGTATTTTTATCCGTTCTTTTTAGACTTCAATTGGCTTGGCCCGATGCAAATTTTAGAATTTTGGAATTCTTTCTTGGCTCTTTCGCTAAAGGTGGTAAATTAGAACCAGAATACTACATGGCTTTGGTTACTATTCACGGTACTATCATGGTATTTTATGTATTAACTGCAGGTTTAAGTGGTACATTTAGTAATTTGTTAATTCCATTACAAGTGGGTGCAAAAGACATGGCATCGCCATTTATGAATATGCTTTCATACTGGTTCTTCTTCTTATCCAGTGTAGTTTTATTATCTTCTTTCTTTGTTTCTACAGGTCCAGCTTCAGCAGGATGGACTGTTTATCCTCCATTGTCCGCTTTGCCAAAGGCAGTTCCCGGATCTGGATTAGGAATGACATTGTGGCTAGCAGCGATTGCTATATTTATAGTTTCTGCACTTCTAGGTGGTATCAATTATATCAGTACCATTTTAAACATGCGTACAAAAGGAATGTCCATGAATAGAATGCCACTTACCATATGGTCTTTCTTATTGACAGCAATTTTAGGATTGTTGTCTTTCCCAGTTTTGTTAGGGGCAGCTTTATTGCTTATTTTTGATAGAAGCTTTGGAACAAGTTTTTACTTATCAGATATTTGGTTGCCAGGACAAGGAGCATTGTCCAATGTGGGTGGCTCTCCTATCCTATATCAACATTTATTTTGGTTTTTAGGCCATCCAGAGGTTTATATCATTATCATGCCGGCACTTGGTATAACTTCAGAGGTAATAGCTACCAACGCACGTAAACCCATCTTTGGTTATACTGCCATGGTTATTTCATTAATTGGAATATCCGTTTTATCATTCTTGGTATGGGGACATCATATGTTTATTACAGGTATGAACCCATTTTTAGGTACCATGTTCATGTTTATTACCTTAATCATAGCGGTTCCTTCGGCTGTTAAAACCTTTAATTATTTAGCTACGCTATGGAGAGGTAATTTAAAGTTTACACCAGGTATGATGTTTGCCATTGGCTTGGTTTCTTTCTTCATAAGTGGTGGTTTAACAGGACTTTTCTTAGCAAATGCTGCCATTGACATACCCATACATGATACCTATTTTGTTGTAGCCCACTTCCATTTGGTAATGGGTAGTTCTGCAATTTTTGGTATGTTCTCTGGAATTTATCACTGGTATCCTAGAATGTTTGGAAGAAGAATGAATGAATCTTTGGGACACATCCATTTTTGGTTGACTTTTATTGCTGCCTATTTGGTATTTTTCCCAATGCATTTTATGGGATTGGCTGGTGTACCAAGAAGGTATTATATGTTTACTGTTATACCAGAGTTTGATGTTTGGATGGACGTAAATGTTTTGATTACGGTGGCAGCAATTGTTGGTGCTTTGGCACAAGTTATTTTCTTATGGAATTTCTTCTCTAACATTTGGAGAGGTGAAAAATCAGTTCAAAATCCTTGGAATTCAAATACCTTAGAATGGACGTCCCCTATTGAGGGCATCCACAACAACTGGGTTGGTGAAATCCCTTCAGTATATAGAGGCCCTTATGAATATAGTCGCCCAGATAGAGAGGAAGATTTTTATCCTCAGCATATCCCTGGGGATGATGGAGATCATTACCACGCTCCATCCAAAACAAAAGAAGCGCCAAGTCATGTAGAGACCGTTGCAAAAGATAAAGAAACAGTTTATTTTTCATTGATAAAAAATGTATTTGGCTTAAATAAAGCTTGATGATTTTTACGCCAATATTTTATAGAAAAGCAGGTTGGTTAACCTGCTTTTCTATTTTTTTATTAGTACTATTGGGAGGAATCGTTAGGGCATCTGGTTCTGGAATGGGTTGTCCAGATTGGCCAAAATGCTTTGGACAGTATATCCCTCCTACCAATGCATCTCAATTGCCCGAAAATTATAAGGAAATATTTACCCAGAAAAGAATTAAAAAAGTAGAACGCTATACAAAGCTGCTACATCAATTGGGCATGCATCAAAAAGCAGAGGCAATTGCAAACGATCCTTATATTAAAAGAGAAGAGCCTTTCTCTGCAAAAACTACATGGATTGAATATATCAATCGTTTATTTGGTGCTTTAACAGGATTATTTGCCTTAGCAACATTTATTTCTTCCTTTCAATTCATCAAGAAAAATAAGCAAATATTTCTTTTGACCCTAGCTGGTATTATTGCTGTGCTTTTTAATGGTTGGATGGGAAGTATTGTGGTTGCCACCAACTTACTTCCTGGAACAATTACCATTCATTACCTTGCCGCATTTTTAGCTGCTGGCCTGTTCATGTGGCCCATAACTATTGGAGGTAAAAATGAGATTGCATCGCCTCAAGGTAAAAAAACAAAAACCCTAATCTATGTATTATTTCTTGTTGTACTTGTTCAAACTATAACAGGTACATGGAGTAGAGAAATTGCAGACGGATTGATTAAAAATAACAATATTTACAATGCTGATTATCATCTCAATTTAAAGGGTATGGGCTTTATGTTTGTCATTCACAGGTATTTATCAATTGTTGTTTTGGCTTTAGTAATCTATCTTTTTCGATTAAATCGAAACCTTCCATTATCCAAAATTATTAAATACCTTTTGGTCATTATTATTTCACAAATTATAGCGGGAAGCATCAATATTTGGTATATTTTACCACCTGTTGCGCAAACCTACCATATATTTGCAGGAGGAATTATTCTAGGTTTAATAATGTACCTTTGCATTCAATTCTTAAAGAAGAGTCACCGCAATATCCATGTTTAAATCAGTCCTTTTGTTGTTCAAATTAAGATTGTCTCTCACGGTGGTTCTATCTTCCGTGCTAGGCTACCTCATTGCAGTATTTAAAATGGGAGCTATTTTTAGTTGGACACAGTTTATTTTCCTCTTTTTAGGTGGACTGTTGGTTACATGTGCAGCCAACACCTTTAATCAAATTTTGGAAAAAGAGCAAGACGGTATCATGAAACGCACTCAAAATCGTCCTTTAGTTTTAGGAGCATTAAGTATAACTACTGCATTTTTTATAGGAACTATTTTAGCACTTATTGGTTTTTGTATGCTGTATTTTGGAACAACACCGTTTGCAGCGGTTGTCAGTTTGGTATCGTTAATTTTATACGCCTTTGTTTATACACCCAGTAAAAAATTCACCTCTTTCTGTGTACTAATTGGAGCAATACCAGGTGCTTTGCCCCCATTAATTGGTTATTTGGCTGCGGGTATGCCTTTAGATACAGTTGGTTGGTATTTATTTATTTTTCAATTTCTATGGCAATTTCCACACTTTTGGGCTATTGCTTGGTCATTGTATGATGATTACCAGAAGGTGGGATATCATATGCTGCCTACCAGCAAAGGAAAAACAAAAAATGCGGTGCTAATTATTCTGGTATATACGGTGCTTACGGTGATTTTAGGCATTTTACCGTATTTTGCTGATTTATTGCCGCTTGTAGGCATGTTGATTATATTAGCAGCAGGGTTTTATTTTATTTACACCAATATAAGGCTCTTTAAAACCTTAGAAAATTCAGATGCCAAACAATTTATGTTTGCTTCTTTAATATTTATGCCAACCGTTTTAATCACTTTAATTTTTTAATTTTATGACAGAAACCTCTAAACCGGAATCTAACAAAAATTTTGCACCACGCCCTCAAGAGTATAGAGGCGTGCAGCCCGTAAAATTTTTGGTATGGCTTTTAATCATTGCCAGTATTATGTTTTTTGGAGCCATCACCAGTTCAATCATTGTGCGAAGTGCAGATGGAGCATGGGCAAAATTTAATTTACCCACATATTTTTACATCAGTACAGCAATTGCAGTAGTGAGCAGTTTTTGCATTCAAATGGCACATATCAATGCAAAAATGGATGAAATAAAGAAAGTTAAACTTTTTACAATAGCAACCATCATTTTAGGTGCCGCTTTTATTGGTTGTAATTATCTGGGATGGATGGAATTATCATCCCAAGGCTTTGCTTTAAGCAATGATATTGAAGGAGGACAATCTGCTTCATTTTTTCATTTTGCAACCTATGTTCATGCCGCTCATGTGTTGCTAGGATTGGGTTTATTGACCTTTACCCTAGTGCAAACATTCCGCTATAAAGTACACAGAAAAGACATGTTGATGATAAATATATCAACAACCTATTGGCATTTTGTTGATTTGCTTTGGATATATCTATTTTTGTTCCTTATTTTGTCCCTTTAAAATTTAATAATATTTAAAACATATGTCATCTCATACAGCAGTTGCTGAAACACAAACCCAGTGGGCCGGAGGACGGTCTCCATTCAATGTCAGTTATGGAAAACTGATGATGTGGATTTTCTTGTTATCCGATGCTTTTACGTTTTCATCTTTACTGGTAGCCTATGGTGCTATTAGGTTTAGTTACTCAACAGATTTGTTCACTCCTTGGCCAGATCCTGCACAAGTATTCAATCACTTCCCACTTGCGCATGGCATTCATCTGCCATTGTTGTTTGTGTCGTTGATGACATTAATCTTAATATTAAGTAGTGTTACTATGGTACTGGCTGTTGAAGCTGGTGCTAGAATGGATAAAAAGGCTGTTGGCTTTTATATGTTATTGACCATTGTGGGTGGTGCCATGTTCTTAGGCTGCCAAGCTTGGGAATGGACGCAGTTTATTGGTGAAGGCGCTAGATTAGACCAAAATTTCTTTGGGTTTACAGCAAGTGCTGCTGAACATGCACAGCAACTTGGCTTTGGTGATAAAGTTCATTGGACACCAGCAGATAGAGTACCCGGACCCGTTCCTTTTGCTTCTTTATTCTTTATCGTTACAGGTTTTCACGGTTTCCACGTTTTAAGTGGAGTTGTATTTCTAATTATTATTTATTTAAACGTTGTATTTGGTACTTACGAACGTAGAGGTCACTATGAAATGGTTGAAAAAGTTGGTCTTTATTGGCACTTTGTAGATCTTGTTTGGGTATTTGTATTTACTTTTTATTATTTAATCTAATCTTATTATAAAAACTATGTCAGCACATTCAACAACTGAAAATACTGGAGAATATATTCCAGAAACTTATATCCCTACTGCTGTATCGCACGGTACAGGAGAGCTTTGGAAAACATTTTGGATACTTTTAGGAATTACCATCGTAGATTTTATTATCTACTTTTCATGGCCATCCTCTATGCCTATGATGGCTAGAAACATTACCTTCATTTGCCTGGGAATTGTAAAGGCTTATTTTATCATTGGAACATTTATGCACTTAAAGTATGAGCGCATGTTCATGATTTTAATGTTGATACTTCCTGCAATTGTTTTTCTAGGAATGTTAATTTTTGGATTGCTTCATGAAGGCAATGCCTTAAGCACCTACTAGGACATCCATGAAACCAGAAAAAAGCAAGTTAAAAGGTCGGTTATTACTGATCATACTGCTTGTTGCTGTTTTATCTTGGGTTTTTATTTTAAGTAAATCTAAATATACCATGGGAACACTCCCTATTCTTGGTGAGCGGTATTTAGATCAAAAAGGCGATACAGTTTTCCATACAATTGATAGTTTTTCTTTAACCGATCAAAATGGAATTAGCTTTACCCAAGACAGTGTTTCAGGGAAAATCCATTTGGCAAGTTTTTTCTTTACTTCCTGTCCAGAAGTTTGTCCAGCCGTAAACTCTAATATACTATTGGTTCAAAATAAATTTAAAGATGCCAATGATGTCCTTTTTGTTTCCTACACTGTTGACCCAGAAGTGGATAGTGTAGAACAATTGGCTAAATATGCCAAAAAATACGGTGATCCGCAAAATTGGAAATTCATAACTGGTCCGAAGCATGAAATATATGGATTAGCAGAATTTAGTTATTTAGCGGTCCACAAAGGCGCAAGTCAAGCCAACTGGGCACATACAGAACTATTAACCTTGGTAGATGAAAAAGGGCATATAAGAGCCGTTTTTGAAGGAAGAGGTGACCAGCTTGAAATTAATAAAATTATTGATGCTATTAAATTATTAAGACTGGAAAGAGCGAATAACTTAAAAAACAAAGAATGATAGTTATTCAAAAGTATGATAAAGTAGCAAATATGGTAATCATTGGATTATCGATTATTGTTTTTGCACTGGTTACCATGATGAGGAAAGTTAAAATACCCATTGAGTTTGGGTTTGATACGCATATCTTTCCAATGATTAGTGCAACTTTAAACTCTATAGTAGCAATCCTACTTCTGCTGGGTTTATTAGCAATAAAGTTTCAAAAACGAGTGCTACACCAAAATATAATGCTTTCTGCCATGTGCTGCTCCATATTATTTTTAATAAGCTATGTGCTGTACCATTTCACGACCGTGGAAACCATCTATGCAGGAAACCATAAAACCATTTATTATGTTTTATTGTTTACACATATAGTATTGGCTGGGGTTATTCTACCTTTCATTCTTTTTGCGGTTTACAGAGGTTTAACTGCTGAATATGTAAGGCATAAGAAACTTACACGCTATGTTTGGCCAATTTGGTTTTATGTTTCTGTCACTGGGGTTGTTGTTTACTTTATGATTTCACCTTTTTATTAAATAATTGTATGAAAAAAATAGTTTTTTTAATGGTCTGTTTTACATTACAAATAAGTGCAGTAATTGCGCAATGTCCCATGTGTAAAGCATCTGTAGAAAGTAATATTAAAGGAGGTGATACAGTTGTAGGTATGGGATTGAATGATGGCATTTTATACTTAATGGCACTACCATACATGGCAGTTGCTTTAATTGCCTATTTATGGTATAGAGCAAAGAAAAAACAAGAAAAATTATACAATGGCATCGCCTAAACTATTCTCTTCTTTATTGGGGTGTAAATGCCCAAGGTGCAGAACTGGTGATGTTTTTAAGTTTCCTTTAAAAAAAATATTTAAATTTTCTGAGACTAATGATTATTGTCCTCATTGTCAATTAAAATTTGAACCAGAACCAGGCTTTTTTTGGGGTGCCATGTATGTTAATTATGGATTTAGTACTGCCTTGATGGTGATTACAGGGATTTTGTTCATTTCAAACAACTGGCCCATTAATTATATTTTTGTGGTTGCTCCTTTAATAGCTATAACCCTTTTACCGTTTGGCTATAGGTACAGCAGAGTTATAATGCTTTACTTTATCACTCCCAAAACACATCGCTTTGATGAACAATACCTTTAAGTTTTTTGTGTGAAGGATACAAAATATTAGCTTGTATTGCTGCTTAAAACTACTTTTTAGTGGTTAATTTTTCAACTTCAATAAAACTTTTTCACCCAGTTAAACATCGGGTAATTAATAATTTTACCTAGCACATGCAAGTAAACAATTACTAAAAATGGGAAAACTATAAATATCAATTTATTAAAATTCCAAGCTGTCTCAAATTCTAGGTGCATTAAGTGTAAGGTAGCTCTTGTCATACCACAACCAAAACACTCCATTTTTAAAATAATGACAGATGGACAAATTGGTGGTTTATCATCCAAAAAATCAGCAGGAATAACCCACAATAAAAAAGGGATTACTATCCACAATATGGATAACAATCCCTTTAAAAAGTTTTTAATTTTCAATAATTATTTATTGCCTAGAATAACAATTAATGCATGAATAATTCCTGGCAAACCACATAAAAGCCATAATACCAAGTTAAGCGTTACTCTATTAGTCCACTCACCTTCGTATAGGTACATTGCCACGGGTGATAAACCCAACAAAACCAAAAGTACCAGTAACAAAGTATTACCATCCGCCAATTTGTTTTCTTGTTTAGTAATTTTTCTTACGGCTTGCTTTACAACAGTTTTGTTGATTTTTGAATCCTCTAAGTTGTTAAGCATTTTGCTGTTTTCAAATGTATTAACGGGTTTGTTAAATACAGGTGCAACATTAGCTTCAACAGGAACGCTGATTTCGCTTTCAACTACACTTAATTTTTGGTCAAAAACAAGGTCCTCAAGTGTAACAATAGCAATTCCCTTTTTAGACGCATTCATCGCATTTAAAGTTCTTTTAAACTCAACTTGCTCTGATTTTTCTTTTCTAAAGGCTTCCGCTTTTTGCTCTTCAGCTTTAGATAGTTCTCCACTACCCATTCCAAGTTTCCATCCATTTCCATAACGACTGTGGGTTAAAGACATCTGTCCAACCGAACTACATGCACTTAACAAAGAAGCAGCACCGATAATTAATAGTAATTTTCTCATAATTTTAATAAATTTTTAATATTGTGTGCTGCAATTATAAATAAACTTTTATATTTTTTTGCGAAAATTTATTTTTTTTCACAAGTACCTATCCGTTAACTTTCAGTACGATAGCATTAAAAATTACTTCCAAATATTAAGAATCCCTAGGTTTTATAAAAATTTGAACAAAAAAAATCAGTCATGGATTATGACTGATTTTTTTATTTGATAAAAGTCCTTAATGATTGCCTAAAATAACAATCAAGGCATATATAACTCCGATAATCCAAAATCCAAATATGGTTAAAAGTAAGCATATCCAAAATCGAACATTCAATTCACCTTCATGTAAAAATACCGCCAGCGGGGGTAATAATAATGCGATAATAATCAATAACAACAAGGCTACATCTGAAGAGCTCATTGGCTTTTTAGAACTTTCCTGTACCAAACCTTTTACGGCATTTTTCTTTACCGCAGTAACTTTAGTAACTTCAGGAGCAATTGCAATATCCTTGGCATTTGATTGAACTGCTGTTGCTTCAATTTTTGCATTGTTTGTTTTTGCTTCAACAACAGTTTCATCATTGAAGGCTGCCCTATCAGCAATAATATCATCTTCAATGTTTAATACCTGCAGTCCTCTTTTGCTAGCTTGCATATCGCGTAAAGTGTTTTTAAATGCAAGTTTTTCGTGCATTTCATTTCTAAATGCTTCTGCTTTGGCTTCTTCACCTTTGTTTAGGCCTCCTTCACCCATTGATAGGCCCCATCCGTTGCCATATCTGCTATGGGTTAATGACAAATGATTTGATGAGCTACATGCACTTAACAGGGTTGCAGCGCCAATAATAAATAGTAATTTTTTCATAGGTGTAAATTTTTTAAATGGTTAGTAAATAGTAATGTATAACCAACACAACACCTAAAATCAAATAAAGTTTTACATTAAAGTTTATAGCACTAAATTTGCCGCATGGCCAGCACAAAAAAAGCAAAAAAACCCTCAGAGTCTATGACGATTATGAACGAGTTGGTTTTACCCAATGATACCAACACACTGAATAACCTTATGGGAGGAAAGCTTTTGCATTGGATGGATATTTCTGCCGCCATTGCTGCTCAAAAACACAGCAATAGTATTGTGGTAACTGCATCTGTCGATGGCGTTTCTTTTAAAGAGTCAATCCAATTGGGAGATGTGGTTACACTTATATCAAAAGTTACAAGAGCCTTTAATACCTCTATGGAAATATTTATTGAGGTATTTGCCCAAAACATCCCGAAAGGTGAAAAATATAAATGCAATGATGCGTACTATACATTTGTTGCTTTAGATTCAAGAAATAAGCCCATTAGTGTTCCTGCCATCAAACCTGAAACTGTAGATGAAAAAAAGTACTTTGATGGGGCTTTAAGAAGAAGGCAAGTACGTTTGGTAATGGCTGGCAAACTAAAAGCCAGTGAAGCCAACGAGTTGAGAGACTTTTTAGTATCAGAAAAAGGCAAATTATAGGTTATTAAAAGCTACGGATACTTACATTAAAGTAGTTTATAGTAATTCATTCAAAAGTCAAAGGGCCAGTCCCTTGTTTTTTCAAAAATTATGATTATTTTTGCAGCCCTTTTTATTAAAGGGAAAAGGAGGATTTAATATTTGACAACAGAAGAAAACAACCCACAAATCGAAAAAGAGGAAGTAGTAACCTCTGCTGAAACTGAAACTAATGTAGTTGCAGAAACGGAAGAAAAAACTGCCAAAACCAAAACAGCAAAATCAAATGTAGATGATCATGAAGATTTTGATTGGAGCATGGACAAAGAAGGTTTCTCAACCTACAGTCAAAAAGAAATTGACAACATGTCCAATCACTACACTGACACTTTTAACAACATTGAAGAAAACCAAGTAGTTAAAGGTAAAATCGTTTCCATTACTGGAAAGGATGTTGTAGTAACAGTTGGTTTTAAGTCAGACGGAATTGTTGCCGCCAACGAATTCAAAAACATTGATGAAATGAAAATCGGAGATGAAATTGAATTATTCGTTGAGAAAAAGGAAGACAGTAACGGACAGCTTATTCTTTCTAGAAAGAAAGCAAGACAAGAACATGCATGGGGAGACATTGTTAAAGCAATGGAAGAAGCCATTACAGTTACAGGTCATGTTAAATCTAGAACCAAAGGTGGTTTGGTAGTGGATATTTACGGAATTGACACCTTTTTACCAGGTTCTCAAATTGACATTAAGCCAATTAGAGACTATGACATGTATGTTGGTAAAGACATGGAGTTTAAGGTTGTAAAAATCAATGAACAATACAAAAACGTAGTAATATCGCATAAAGCTTTAATTGAAGATGATATTGAAGCACAAAAATCTGATATCCTTTCTAAAATGGAAAAAGGACAAGTATTGGAAGGTGTTGTTAAAAACATGACATCTTTTGGCGTATTTGTTGATTTAGGAGGTATTGATGGATTATTGCACATTACCGATATTTCTTGGAGCAGAATTAACCATCCAGAAGAAGTACTTACCTTGGATCAAAACATTACTGTAGTGGTATTGGATTTTGATGATGAGAAAAAACGTATTTCTTTAGGTCTAAAACAATTGCAAGAGCATCCATGGGATAAACTTGGTGATTCTATTGCTGAAGGAACTAAAGTAAAAGGTAAGGTTGTAACCTTAACGGATTACGGTTCTTTCATTGAAATAGCACCGGGTGTTGAAGGTTTGGTTCACGTATCAGAAATGAGTTGGAGCCAACACCTAAGAAACCCTAACGAGTTTATGAAAGTAGGTGACGAAATTGAAGCAATGGTTTTATCGGTTGATAAAGACGAGCACAAAATGTCATTGGGTATCAAACAATTGGTTCCAGATCCTTGGGCTGTAATTGGTACTAAATTTAAAGTGGGTACCAAACACAAAGGTATCATCAAAAACTTAACCAACTATGGTGTTTTTGTTGAGCTTGAAGAAGGTGTTGATGGTTTACTTCACGTTTCTGATTTATCTTGGAACAAGAAAATCAATCATCCTGCTGAATTTGTTAAAAAAGACGATGAGTTAGATGTAGTTGTATTGGACGTTGATATGGAAAACAGACGTTTGAGTTTGGGTCATAAACAATTGGAAGAAAACCCATGGGATACTTTTGAAACGGTATTCACCATGCTCTCAAAACACAATGGTACCATTACCTCTATCAATGATAAAGGAGCAACTGTTCAATTAGATTATGGTGTTGAAGGATTTATTCCAACAAGACATTTGAAGAAAGCAGATAAGACAGAAGTTAAAGTTGACCAAGTTATTGATTTAGAAGTTATTGAATTCAACAAAGAAAACAGAAGAATTATCCTTTCTCATACCAATCTTTGGAAAGCAGAAGAAAGAGAAATAGATGCTAAGGATCAAGGTGATAAAGCGGATGCTAAAAAACGCACAAACAAAGCGGTTAAAAACTTAAATAGCAATGTTGAACGTTCTACCTTGGGCGAAATGGGTGGTGGACTTGCAGAACTAAAAGCTGCAATGGAAAAAGCAGAAAGTGCACCTGCAAAACCTAAAGTAAAGAAAGAAGAAGCTCCTAAAGCTGAGGAAAAACCCGCAGCTAAAAAAGCAGAACCTAAAGCAGAGAAAGTAGTTGCAGAAAAACCTGCAAAGAAAACCGCTGCTAAAAAGGATGCCAAAGGAGATGATTTAAAAGTTATCAATAAAATTGGACCTGCATTTGAAAAAAGATTGAACGCCTTAGGCATTCATACCTATGCAGACTTGGTTGCGTTGAATGACAAAAAGATTGAAGAATTAGAAAAACAAGACAGTATGACTAGCCTTGAGCAATGGCATGCTTGGATTGATGAAGCTAAAACTTTGAACAAGTAAGCTTTTAATTTACCATAAAAAATCCCCCTTTGATTAATTATCAGAGGGGGATTTTTTTTTACATCCTCCCCATCACACCTAATTTTAACCCACCCCAGCCTGCTGGTGCACCTTGGGCAAACTCTTTGGTTAGTTCTGCTTTAGCGTATTCTAGGTATATGCCGGCATAGCTTATCACAATACCCCAATTAAATGCAGTAGGGTAAAGTACAATATCCGTAGCACTTATGGTATAGACACTGGATTGATTGAATAAACCTCCTTGCATAGTGGCATCATACCCAATGGCATAAATATTGGGTTGTGCATAAACATACGCATTCAATTTATGGTTTTTTTGCGCAGGATTAAAGGGATGGTTGATTAATCCTAAACTAACATTTACCCCTGCCGAAGCATTGGTAAACAAAGTCCCTAACCTAAAATTAGTATTGGCGCGCAAAGCAAAATAATTGTCAATCTGCAACAATTGTTTCTCAATACCCAACTCATAATTCACCACAGCATCATTGGCAATTTGATGTCTCCATCCCCTTGGTTCTACCCCATTGTTGGCTTTGTGTATGGCAGTTTGCATTTCATCTCCAAAAGCCAAAGGACCGATAAAACCTGTATTTAAGGAAGAACTTATTCTTAACTGTTTTTCATGGCTTGTGGCTACTAAAAAGCTTTTAAACATGATTGCAGCCGCAAAGGGTCTATCATTGTACTGTATAACTGGACTGCCTATGCTGCTAGGAGTAAATCCTATATGCTCTATGCACAAACCATGTTTTAAATCATAGCCTTTGGGTTTAATAAAAAGAAAGTTTAACGGATTTTTACTAAATATTGGGTTCACCAATTCAAAATTATAGCCCTGGGTATAGTTTTTATCTGTCTGATTGAAAAAATCATTGTCATAACTAAACCTAAAATAGTGCTTGCTGTTAATATCTCTAAAGGAAGCAAGATTGTCTATTTTTTGCGCCTGACCTTTATGGATAACACATATAAGTACGAGAAATAGACATCCAATTTTATAAGCCCTCATTGTTATATTTACGTGGCTCGACTGGTTTTAGATTTAATGAATGGGGATTTGGTTACGTGGTTTAGTAGTTATTTAGTTTTGCTTTGTCAGCACAAAAACTATTCTTTTAAGCCAAGCTGCAATGTCGGGTTCCTTATATTTTCTAGACATTAGCAGTTCATATTTTTAAAATACGTCTAGGCTTTATACAAATAAAGGTATTTTTTAAAATGGTAATTAGCTACCAATAAAGACCATTGCAAGCCTTCTCTCCCATTAAGTACATTGAGATAGATGAAATAGTGTTTGAAAAAGTAAAAAGGATAGGAAACATATGCCAACCACAAAGGTCTTTTTTTATGCTTTGCACGCAATGCCTTGGCGCCCAGTTTGGAGTAGTTATCCATCTTTGCTACAGCATGTTCCCAATTCCTGTAGGTATTATGGAGCAAAGAATTTTTTAACGTTTTAGTAGCTCCATTAATAATTAACTTTTCATGTACAAGGGCATCATCGTATTGCGCATAGTTTTTATTAAAAAGACGTGGTAGCATATCTTTACTCTCTTTGCCATACTTAAACAATTTTCCTAAAAAAACATGTTTTCTTGGTAAGTAAAAGGCGATGCAATCTTTAATTTCTTTATTGAAAGTATCTTGTATTTCTTTAATCAGTTCATTCGTAACAACCTCATCCGCATCTACGCTGAAAACCCAATTGTTTTTGGCTTTTGAAAAGCCATAATTTTTTTGAGCACCGTACCCCAAAAAAGTTTGTTGGTAAACTTGAGCATTGTTAGATTTTGCCACATCCATTGTATTGTCTGTGCTAAAACTATCCACCACAATAATTTCATTACAAAACTGAAGACTCTTTAATGTTTCACCTAACCTATCGGCTTCATTTTTGGCGATGACTACTGCAGAAATTGCAACTTTTGACATGATTGTTTACAAATGATAATCTTCGTAATCATAGCTGTCTTCATAGTAATAATCAGACTCATAGCTGCTATAAAAGTATTGATTCGGTCTATTTGACAACAGTTTTTGTTGCTCTATTTCTTTTGCAATCACCTCGTGTTCGGCATACTTTGGATCCAATTCACTCAAAACCTTCAATTGCAACTTATACGTTTTTGCAAAACTGTCCTTGGGGATATTACTAACAAACAATAGTTCCTCAAACTCTTTTGAACTTCTTTTAATCTTGTAAACCAATGTCTTTGTTTTTTCCCTACCCTTGGTGGTAAAAAAAGAATCTATTTCCACCAAGTTTTCAATGGTATTGTAATAGTTATTGTATTTTGCATACACCACGGCATAAACAAGCGTGTCATAGTTAAGATATTTTGAAGGAAACAAATTGATTTTTTTCGACTCAATTAAATAATTATACAAGGCAATTCTGTATTCTTTTTGCGTTGCATAGTAGTTCAGCATCGTATCTGGGTAGTTTAATTGATGTGTAATACAGAACTTCAACAACTCAAAACGATCACCCACATCTTTAATTTTATGCATGTCCGTAAAGATTTGCGCATATTTAGGGTTGTCATTTTTAAAAGGCAGCAACAACCTTGCAATACTTAAATACTGTGAGCCACTGTTGTAGCCGTAACCTCCATCATAAGAATCCATTACACCACTCAAACCCCATCCTCCGTCTGTATCTTCCTCTTCATCCTTAACAATGCCTAAATCCTTTTCATTTTTGGTTTCTTCTTTTACCAATTTTCTTTTCAAGTTGATGTAGGCATCCATGTATATCCTGCTTAAGTAAGGTTTGTAAACGGCTGGTTTAATAAAGTTGCTATCCAGTAGTTCTCCCAATAAATTATAAGGCTCATACTTTATTTCATCAACAATAGTCAAATCCAAAATTTCAGGAAACATAACAGCTGCCAGGCGCAGAGAATCACTTAACCGATAAGTAAATAGGCTATTCAAATCTGAGGACCCAATAGGCAAATCATCCATTAATTTTTCTTTCACAAATTGATAAGATTCTTTGGTTTTTTGCTTGCACATGGCATTAAGAATTGCCATTTTGTAGGTAGTAGTATCACCCGCAGCGATATAAAAATCCTTCAAAGCTGGGACAATGCTTTTGTGCTTCAGTTTACCCAACTCCTCTATAAGTTCTGCCTTTCTTCTGACATAGTTTTCTGCAATGTAAAAATTTTGAATAAAAGCGATAAACTTTGGAGCATCATTGTCTTTGACAATGTTATTTATGTAATAATACCCACCTGCAAGCTTTTTATAAAGCCTTGCCCTATTCATACTGTCCTTGCTAAAATAGTCTGTATAAAAGCTGTCAAAAGCCGACTGAAAAGGACTGCTTGACCAAACCGTATCCTTCACTTCAAAGCTGTTTAAAAAAGTCTTGATAAAATCACTAGGGCCTGTTTTATAATTATAGGTACCATAGATTTCATAAATTCCTCCTTGGCTGTATATATTTTTAAGAAAACTAACCATATCCGTTGCGGTATCGCCCAATGTTGTAGTTAACTCAGTTTTGTTTCCTTTTACAGTGATTGCAGAATCTATAATATAGTAATACCTATTGGTATCTCTTAAATAGGTAATCGCCAGCGCATTTAATGAATCCAATGAGGCATATTTATCTTTGGTAACAAACCATACTTTTACAATCTCGCTTCCATTATTGGGCACAAAAGTTTTAGTAATTTGCATGCCCTTTGTACTATCTCCTTCATCTTTTTTATCATCATAATAGTAATAGTCGTAGTCATCAAAATCATCTACACTGGCAGTTTCAACATCTTCCAATGGAATTTCTGGAACTTTTACAGTAAATTTAGCGACAGAGTCGTAATAGGTAATAAAATTATTATAAACTGGATTATTAAGATTGATACTGTTAAAGAAATTTTCATTAATTCTGCGTTCTCCTTGATAAACAGCAGACAACATCACAATTTTATCATTAAATGAAATGATTGTTGTTTCTACTTTTCTATCCAATGTTCCATGCATGGTGCCATCAATTCTATCATAGCCTTTGTATTTGCTGAGCTTATAATTATCTATAAAAAAATTATCCGTATTGGAATAACTATTCAACAATAGTTTCAACTCAAAGGTATCATCATCTAAATTTACATTGGCTCTTATTTGTTCCGCTACATAAGTGGTTTTGGTAACTTCGTCAAAAGCAAAAAGCGAAAAAGACGCGTCAAACTTGCTGTCATAAACAATGGTTTTGCTTTTAGCGGCATGCGCAGGAAAATTAAAAGAAAGCATTTGGTCTTGCGTGGTAAACTTGGCAAAATTATTTTGCCTTTGTTGCGTAAAGCTTATTGACTTAAAAAACTTGTTCGCCTCTTTACTAATGGCATAGTCTTTTATCCCACCCAGTTTAAAAATGTATGCCTCTAATGGGGTAATAACAATATAATATCTTTGGTAATTTCCATCCGTTGTTTTATTAATAACCTCATAACCTTCATGCCCACCAACATTGATTGGCTTTTGTGAAATGATATTTCCCGGAACGCTTTCATACAAACTACTGTCTATGCGCAGTAAAACATCTTGCGGTTTGTCGCCAAAAATGGTTCCATTGGTTTTTAGTTTATAAACAGTATAAAAATAGCCATTTACTAATTCTGGATAAATAAATATATCAAATGTGCTGCCTTTGCTAGACTGTATCCATTTACCGGGTAATTGACAGGTGAATGAACTATCTGGGCTCATTTCTAGCGCATAGTTTAGCTTGTACTCCATGTCATCATACTTTTTGCTGATTTTACTCAGCCTATTCGCCATGCTTTGCACTGGTCTGATGGTGTAGCCCTGTTTAACCAATAAATTTAATACCCCACGCTCTGCACCCAAATGTGCACAACCTACCCCTGCAAATAAGGAGATATTGAGTTGCATTATGCTGTCCATTCTTCGCACCATGTTTTCATTCCTCACAAAAAGCATGTATTCCAAAAAATTTGGACCATTGGTGCTGCGTTCAAAAGAGTCTATCAATTTGATATTTCCTTTTCTATATGCATCATTAAAGTCAAAGTTTGCAAACTTGTAGTAATCTGAACGTTTTTGTTTTTTTCTATCTTCACTTGCTCCCTTTTGAGCTTTTTTGACCAACTCATTGGCTTCCATATAATCCTCAACACCAGTTATACGCTTACCCATTTTTTTACCCAAACGGTATATATACAAATCTAAGTACGTTTCTTTCTGGAAATCCATGGCACTTTCATCCCTTCTAAACATTATACCGTTTAAAACATAGGGATCATAAGAGATAGCACGGTTTATGTCTCTGCGCTCTATCCTTCCAATATCAAAGGTATTTAAAGAAATACTTGGGTTGTAATTTTTATTGGATCCATTTCTGGCGCGTTCTGTAACCCAATCGTCTATTACCGTATCTAAGTTTTGCTCCAAGGCAACCATGTCTGAGCGCATCAAGGCATAGTAAAAAGAATCTCCTAAATGAAATGCTAACTTAGAACTTACATGCATGGTTCCGTAAACATAACTTGGCTTTTTCAGCCCATTGCCTGTTATTTCCCACAATAGGCCATTTTGCTCTGGCAAGGTTACGAGCATGCCTTTGCTTTTGGTGGTATCCTTTTGCAGTTTGGCTTGGTGACTATTGGGAATAAGAAAAAAGAAAGAGAGTAATGTTAAAAGGGCGTAACGCTTCTTTGGAATCATAAAGTTAGTTTATATATGCTTAGGCAACGAAAATACATGGATTTTATTATTTAATTAAGATTTGGAATGCTTTTTTTCGGATGAGCAAAACAAAGTTTATGTATTATTGGCTATCTCCTGATAAAGTTACTTCATTGAACTTAGCAATTACCATTTCTAAGTTCGCTAACACTTTACAATAAAAGCAAAAATCTTAATGGCCCGCGCTTTTGCTTGTTTCACAGCATCACTTTTTCTTTTCTAAACCAAGAAAAAGCTGTTCAACCTTATCTCTTGCCCATGGTGTTTTTCTTAAAAACTTAAGACTTGACTTGATGGAAGGGTTATTTGTAAAACAATTGACCTTAATTTTCATAGCAAGTCCTTCCCAACCATAGGCCTTTACCAAAGACTCCATAATGTTAGCCAACTTTACGCCATGCAAAGGATTATTGGGTTGTTCTTCAATATGTTTAGTGGTTTCCTTTTCCATTAAAAGTTCATTAATCTGGTTTCAAATTGTTTCAATTGATTTTGTCGCATTGCGAAGATACATTCAAGATTTGAAATTGACTAACAAAAAACTTTGTAAACCGATGGCAATAAATCAATGTAGATTTTGAATTTCTTACGCAAGATGAATGGTATCTCTATTCGTTGACGCAATATAACCTAAACTTATTCGGAACTAAAAACTACGCACTAACAACTTCCTGTTACATATTCCTCCTATACTGCCCGCCTACTTCAAACAAACCTTCGGTAATTTGTCCTAGAGAACAATATTTAGCGGCTTCCATTAATCCCTCAAAAATATTTTCATTGTCAATGGCTCTTTGCTGCAATTGTTCAATCATGGGTGCTTGCTTTTCAGTATTTCTAGCTTTCAGTAAATCCAGCATCGCAATTTGGTATTGTTTTTCATCTTCTGTGGCCCTAATCACCTCTTTTGGCAACACCGTTGGAGAACCTTTAGAACTTAGAAAGGTATTAACCCCAATAATAGGGAACTCACCTGTGTGTTTCAAGGTTTCATAATACAAGCTTTCTTCTTGTATTTTTCCGCGTTGGTACATGGTTTCCATAGCGCCTAAAACACCGCCACGCTCTGTAATTCTATCAAACTCTACCATTACCGCCTCTTCTACCAAATCTGTTAACTCTTCGGTAATAAATGAACCTTGCATTGGGTTTTCGTTTTTAGCCAAGCCTAACTCACGGTTGATAATTAACTGAATTGCCATAGCCCTGCGCACAGACTCCTCCGTAGGCGTTGTAATAGCCTCATCATACGCATTGGTATGCAGACTGTTACAATTATCATAAATAGCATATAAAGCCTGTAAAGTGGTCCTTATATCATTGAAATCAATTTCTTGTGCGTGCAAACTTCTTCCTGATGTTTGTATGTGATACTTAAGCATTTGACTGCGTTCATTTCCACCATATTTTAGCTTCATGGCCTTAGCCCAAATTCTACGTGCAACCCTTCCTATTACTGCATATTCTGGGTCAATTCCATTGCTGAAAAAGAAACTTAAATTGGGTGCAAAATCATCAATATGCATACCTCTTGCCAGGTAATATTCCACATAGGTAAAACCGTTACTGAGTGTAAAGGCCAATTGTGTTATCGGATTGGCGCCTGCCTCTGCTATATGGTAACCACTAATTGAAACTGAATAAAAATTCCTTACTTTTTGATCTATAAAATACTGCTGCACATCTCCCATCAGTCGCAAAGCAAATTCAGTACTGAAAATACAGGTATTTTGTGCTTGGTCTTCTTTTAAAATATCAGCCTGCACCGTTCCTCTTACTTGGCTCAGTGTTTTTGCTTTAATTTCTTCATAGACGGTTGCTGGCAAAACCTGGTCACCTGTAATTCCCAACAACATTAAGCCCAATCCATTGTTACCTTCCGGCAAAGCTCCTTGATATTGGGGTTGCTCTTGCCCTTTGGCATCAAAAATTGCTTTAATTTTTGCTTGTATTTCTTTTTCTAGTTGATTTTCTTTGATGTAGATTTCGCATTGTTGATCAATAGCGGCATTCATAAAAAATCCTAAGAGCATAGGCGCAGGTCCATTGATGGTCATGGAAACAGAAGTTTTGGGGTCAGACAAATCAAAACCAGAATACAGTTTTTTGGCATCATCTAGACAGCAAATACTCACGCCTGCGTTACCAATTTTTCCATAAATATCAGGACGAATATGTGGGTCTCTTCCATAAAGGGTAACAGAGTCAAAAGCTGTACTCAACCTTTTTGCATCCATGCCTAAACTTACATAATGAAAACGTCTGTTGGTACGCTCTGGTCCGCCTTCTCCAGCAAACATCCTTGTTGGATCTTCTCCTTCTCTTTTAAAAGGATAAATACCTGCAGTATATGGGAAACTTCCCGGTACGTTTTCTTGCATCTGCCAGCGCAAAATATCTCCCCACGACTTAAAACTTGGGGTACTCACTTTAGGCAGCTGCGTATGGCTCAAACTCTCTGTATGCGTTGCAATTTTTATTTCTTTATCGCGTACTTTAAAGCTATAAATTTCTGCTTTATACCGTTCACGCAAAGTTTCCCAACCTTCCAGCGCTTCTAAATTTTCATTGTCCAATTGGCGTTTGCAATTTTCATACAAAGCCCTTAATTGTTCAATAGCCGAAACCTCTTTTGCCTTTTCTGTTGACATATAGGGGCAAAAGTAAGGATAATTAAGGTTTAATGGAAATGACTTTAGTTTATAAGATTAAATCCAACTTGTAGTTTATAAAACTATTCTTTTCCAAATCTAAAAATATGGGGGTTACCAAGTCCTATTTTTAAGAAATACAACCCTGGTTCTAAATCAGTTTCCCTCAGGTTGGTGTTCGACCACCAACCTGTCAAAACGATAAGTGTTCGCCTATTTTAAGATGTGAACAATACATAAAGCAAATTGAATAGTATGGGTAAGTGATTGGTGATGGAACACCAACCACGGAAAAAAAAGCCACCAAGTAAATACTTGGTGGCCAATCAATTTATATAATATTGATGTATTATGATTTGGTGGTGTTAGTAGTTTTTGCTTTCTTGGCTTTTTTTGCTTTCTTAGCCTTCTTGGCTTTTTTAGTGCCCGATTTTTCAGCTTTGCTTTCAGTTTTTATACCTTCTTTCTTTTCCTCGTCCTCATTTTTCGCATGTTCTTGATGCTCATCTTGCGCTGAATGTTCGTCATTTTTTTTAAAACCTTCTATTTTCTTGTCAGATTTTTCTTTCTTCCCTTCTTCTGTTCTGCTCATAGAATCCTTATTCCAAGATTTACTTTTCACAATTTTCATGGAATCACCTTTATGTTTTCCCATATACTCACCTTTGTGTTCTCCATTGTCATGATGATCTTTTTTAATGGAATCTGATTTGCCCTTGTTTGCTTTTTCATGGTTGTGAACCTTTTTTAAAGTATCAGTTTGTGCATTTATATTGTTTATAAAAACAAAAGATATTATGGCTGCTATTACTATTCTATAATTTTTCATACATGATATATTACAATAGACATGCCAAATAATAGAACGTGATGATAAATAACTGAAAATCAAAGCCCTTCCACCTTTCCTGAAATGGATATTTTAGCGTTTACTTTACGCTTAAGAAAGGCAATTTTCAAAAATCACTTTTCAGATAAAATACAGATAATATTTGGATAATTCAAAAAGCTATTGGGATATACCACCTCCCTTAAAACCCTTCCACTTTTCCAGAACCCGATATTTTTGAATTTACTTTAGGATTGCCTTTGTAAATTATTTTACCACTGCCAGAGATGTTCGCATCTAAATGTTCTGTAACATAGATTTTCATACTTGCAGAGCCACTGATGTTGGCATCCACTTGTTTGGTTACAAAACCAAAAGCATTTAAGTCACCAGAGCCACTCATTTTGTATTTGGCTTTTGCACAAACCTGATTTGAACTGAGGTCTAATTTCCCAGAACCACTTATATTAACATCAACACTGTTTTCAATTGCGCATTTACTTGATACATTTCCAGAACCTGAAATATTGATACTTAAATCCACAACCTGCAAGCCCTTTTCTAGCTGCACACTACCAGAACCAGAAACTGACACTCCTTCGGCTTTAGGTGAATACACATGAAACGTAATAGGTAGGCTTTTGCGAATGGTTGTTAGTCTTTTCTTTTGGATGCATAAAGTCATTCCCTTGGTTTCTATTTCCAAAAATTCAAATAGGTTTTCTTGTGCCTCTACCTCACATCTATAAACTGAATCATAGTGCCAAATTACATTGGCATCCATTTCCATTTCTAGTGAATTGAAATCGGTTAAAGCTCTTGTTTTTGTAATCAAAGGGCCTTTGCCTTTAATACAAATGCGGTCTTTGTTACAAGCGCTTAGTACGCTAATTGTCGCAGCTAATAAAATGGTTAATTTTGTTTTGTAAAACGAGGTACCTAGTTTCATGATTTTTTTCTGTTTTTTATTGTTTTTTTCTGTGCGCCCCTGCGGCTTCGCTCAGCTAGCGACACTCTGACTTTATACCGACCCCTGAGCGAAGCCGAAGGGGCGGTATAATTAAATTTACCATTCTCCTAAAACTCTATTTTATAACTCAAAATGGGTAATAAGGGGGTTAAATAGTAATCCTTCACTGTCAGTTTCTCTATGTCAAAAAACCTACCTCCAATATTCTTGCGGTTGGTTGCATTTTGCAGATCTAGAGACCAAAAGCTGTTGAATTTTTTATGGTTGACCTTGTATGTAAACTTTAAATCCAGTCTAAAATAATTAGGCAATTGAGATTGATTCACCCTATTTTCATCTCTGATGGTGGTATTGTACATTTTGCTAGCGGCAATATCAACTGGAGTTTCTCTTAAACCTCCATACCAAGATGTTTTAAAATTAATCCCTAAAGCATTGCCGGTAGTTTTAATGATTTTTTCTTTCCCTGCACTTATCGATAAAGCAAAGCCGCCATTAAAACGCGTATCGTACCAAACATTTCTCAAAGTTTTGTATTCACTTTTATAATAGGAGCCAGAAAGTAGCGCATAAACACCCTTGTCAAACTGTCTTTCAACCGTTAGTTCTACTCCTTTATTTCTACCCAAGCCTTTGTTTACCAAATCCTGTGGCTCAATTCCCCAATCCATGTTTAAAGTAGAATAATTACTAGTGCTATCTTTACTTACAGGTATTTTATATAAATGTTGAAAATAGGTTTCAATTTTAGTTCTCCAGTTTTTGGTTAACCATATTTCGTACCCCAAAACAAAATGTGCTGCTCTGCTAAAGTCTAAATTCCTGTTGGTATTGGTTTGACTACCTGCACTTTGTGTAAAGTAGATAGCTGGTAACTGCATTTGGCTGTGTAAACCAGAACCAAAAGAAAGGGTTTGGTTTATTTTGGGCTTATAAACTACTGAAAATCTGGGTTCTATTGATTGTTTGTTGTTTAACTTTAGAATCATGTAATGCGCACCAGTAAGAAAAATAAGTTTTCGATGTGGTTGATATTTCCACTGAACAAAACTTTGCGCGTAGGCAGTTGAACCTTCAACATCTCCATAGACGTGGTTTGTATTACTATCAATATTTTTTTCTTTAAAAAGTGAGCTGAAACCTAAAAGGTGCAAATAAACTCCCGTTCTTAAAGTGTGATGCTTATTGAACCTTTTGGTAAATACAGAATTTAGGGTAACCTTTTTTTGGGCTACTGTTTCATTGACTACTTCCATATTGGTGTAATCACCCCTGGTATAGTCAGTAATATCTGAAACAGTGTTGCCCGATACAGCAAGCACATTGCGCCAATTGGTTTTTTTACTTATATTTTTGGTATGTGTCAAACCTACAATTCCAGTGTTTGTCTTAAATCTAAAACTATACCTATCTGATGATGATTTCCATAACAAGGAGTCTTTTTCATTTTTATAGTTTTGAGAACTTAATCCACCCATGCCAAAAAAAGTAAATTCACCGATTTTTGATTTAGGAAAAGCTAAATTGAATGATAAATCTTGAAAATTTAAAATACCGCTGAATGCTGCTACTCCCATTTTATCCAAAATACTTAAAGTAGAATAGCGATAATTAACCAAATAGCTCCCTCGATTTTCACTTCCCTTAGTTTTATTGGTTAGTGGCCCTTCAGTGGCTAAATCTATCCCTAAAACACCTGCCCTAAAAGTATGCTCTCTTTTCTGCTCATTCCCTTTTCTCATTTTCAAATCAAAAACACCGCTCAAGGCATTGCCATACTCTGGAGAAAATGCCCCCGTAAAAAAATCTGAGGTCCCTAAGAGTTGAGAGCTGATTAAACTAATCCCACCTGATGAGCCATTGAAACTAGAAAAATGGTTTGGAGCAGGAATATCTACCCCTTCCATGCGCCACAACAGACCACTTGGAGAATTACCTCTTATAGAAAGTGCATTGCTTCCGTCATCCGCACCAACAACACCCGCAAATGAAGTTGCCATTCTTCCCGGATCATTTACTGCCGCAGCATAATTTTGTGTTTCCGCCACTGTAAAAGAGTGAGAACTAATGGGTGCCAACTCATTGACAACTTCCTTTTTGTAATCATTGCCTTTAATAGCAATTGACTGAATTTCATGAAAACTTTGCAAGGATAAACCAACTTTAACCACCTCCTCCTTCCCGGAGGTTAATAACACTTGTGCTATAGTAGCTTCATAATCTTTGGCGGCTATTTGTAAACTATATTTACCAACTGGCAAACTATCAAATTGAAACTTACCATTGATATCCGACAAAACATGTTGGGTGGTATCCTCTAGTAAAACCACGCTCGCCCCAAAAACTGGAATTTGCAATAATTTATCTACGATTTCACCTTTCAATATTTGCTTGTAAACGACTTTTTGTGCTGTTACAGATGGAATAAAACCAATCAATGAAATAAAAATTAAAATAGGTCTTTGTATTTTCATACTTGTATGACAGCGATACTTTTAAATACCCCTATTCAAAAATGAAAAAAAATATATCCACTATAAAAAATAAATTAAACCATGCAATTGTTGTCATTTGAAATAAACAATTTGTAGTACATTCGCATTAGAAATGAAAACTCGAATCTGCTTTATTTTTGCCTTTTTACTTTTTGGACAAAATTTATTTTCACAGGATAGCACACTCGCTATTGCCTTTACAAAAAAATCCAATTCCACTTCGGGAATGTTTGTACTGCATCCCAATGCAAAGGTGATAATTAATCTCATCGATAACCAACGCATAAAAGGTAAGTACCTCAGTGTCGATAGTCAGAATATCTATGTTTATTACAATGATTATGACTCTTTTGGTCGGAAAAGAGGAAATTATATAGATACAGTGGCCTTAGATAGTATTGCCTTTTTAAAAACCAGGACGGTGGGATTGAATATTTTAGGTGGCTTTTTATTATTGAACGGTCTTCCTGGGGTTGGAATGGGCATTGTGGGTGTTGCAACATCTGTGGGAACTGCATATGGCTTTATTTTGTTGCCCTTATCTGCAATTGTATTGCTTAGCTCAGCTGGGATAGTATATACAGGAGCACTATTGCTTAAACAGAATCGGTATATATCTGATAGAAACCATTACACTATTTTTAAAGTCGTCCATAAAGATTTACCATATTATGGTAGAGTTAATAGGACCGCAAAGAAAAATCTGCATCATTAAAAAAGTCCACTCTGTTTGAAACAAAGTGGACTTTTTTTGGTGATCGAGACAGGATTCGAACCTGTGACCATCTGCTTAGAAGGCAGATGCTCTATCCAGCTGAGCTACTCGACCTTTTTAGATTTTCAAAAATGTACCTTTTGAAAATGAGGTGCAAAGATACTCCATAGTGTATTGTTTGTCAAGCAGAATTTTAAAAATAATAATTTCTTCCGTTTTCATAACAATGTACATCGTTATTTTACTTAGTTTTGAAGCACCTTGTCATTCGTAGAGAATAAGATTAAAGACAATCCAAAGTTGTCCATTTGGGCTGCGCTAACCCCCGTAGTAATATTGGTAATATTGCTGATGTTCAATGTATTGTATGTTTTTGAAGACAACGCACTTTCTGGGTCAAATCAGTTTATTTTGTTGGTGGGAGCTGTTGTGGCTGGGATTGTAGGCTTTTTTAACAAAACTAGCTATAAAGAGATGTTACAAGAAATTGGTGAAAATCTAAAATCAGTAACAACTGCTATCATCATTCTTTTACTAGTTGGATCATTAGCAGGTACTTGGTTGGTTAGTGGAATTATTCCTACGATGGTTTTTTATGGTTTAAAGCTATTAAACCCAACATTTTTTCTTCCTGCATCCGTTTTTATTGCGGCATTGGTATCTTTAGCCACAGGCTCATCATGGACTACTTCGGCAACCATTGGCATTGCTTTGATAGCCATTGGTAAAGCCATGGGAATACCCGCAGGTATTGTTGCCGGTGCTGTTATCTCTGGAGCATATTTTGGCGATAAAATGTCTCCGTTATCAGACACCACTAATTTGGCGGCAGCAATGGCCGGAACTGACTTGGTGACCCACATCAAATACATGGCTAAAACCACCATTCCAACTATACTCATAACACTCTTTGTATTTATAGGTCTTAACTTTACGATGGAAGTCGATGGCGTTGAAGGTACAGAAGCAATGCTTGAAACCATTACCAATACTTTCAATATTACCCCCATTCTTTTCCTTATTCCAGTCATAGTTTTATTCTTAATTATTAAAAAAATTAACCCTTTGATTTCTTTGTTCATAGGTACCATTACAGGAGGACTTTTTGCATTGTATTTTCAACCGCAAATTATCAAAGAGATTAGTGGTTTTGAAACCTTAACCCCCATTGCTGCATACAAAGGCACAATGTTAGCAATAACTGAAGGTGCAACTATCGAAACTGGTAATGCGCAGCTTAATGATTTGTTTAGTAGCGGAGGCATGGCCGGTATGCTCAATACCATTTGGCTAATTATCTGCGCCATGATTTTTGGCGGAGTAATGGATGCCATAGGAGCCCTAAAAACCATTAGCCGTAGCCTCTTAAATATTGCCAAATCTATTTTTGGGTTGTTTGGAAGTACGGTTGCCAGTTGCATTGTTTTAAACCTTACGGCTTCAGATCAATACTTAGCCATAGTGGTTCCTGGAAAAATGTTTAAAAAAGCGTTTGACGATAGTGGACTCGCACCAGAAAACCTTAGCCGTACTTTAGAAGATAGCGGCACTGTCACATCTGCACTAGTTCCATGGAATACCTGCGGAGCCTATCAATCAAAAGTTTTAGGGGTGGATGTTGGTGATTATTTTATGTATGCCATTTTTAACTATCTAAGTCCAATAATGACTCTAATTTTTGCAGCTTTTAAAATTAAAATTAAGATGTCCCAAAATACATTGCCAAAGGAAACACGGTTACCCAATGAAGAAGATATCAATGCCATTTAAAAAAACACAAATTAAAATTTGCGGAAATAATCTTATATTTTTGCAACGCTAATCAACACATAAATTGGATATATTATTACTACTTATCGGTTTTGTTCTGCTCATTGTGGGTGCTGATAAACTGGTGGATGGAGCTTCATCTATCTCCAGAAACTTAAAAATTCCCAATATTGTTATTGGACTTACAATTGTCGCCTTTGGCACAAGTGCTCCTGAATTAGTGGTCAATGCATTTTCTTCATATGAGGGTCACAACGCCCTTGTTATGGGTAATGTTTTGGGTAGCAACATTTTTAACATCGCTGTTATTTTAGGTTTGACGGCAATTTTTAGGCCTCTAGTGGTTAAACGGAACACTACTTGGCTAGAAATACCATTTAACCTTTTGGCTATTACGGTTGTTGCCTTAATTTGTCTAGATATAAGTTTGGGTGCTCATAACGAAAATATGATCACCAAATCAGATGCCTTAGTGCTGCTTGCCTTTTTTATAATATTCTTAGTTTATAATATAGAATTGTCATTAAAAGGCGAGGAAGAAATTGAAATTGAGGGTTCGGAGAAATCCATGAGCAATGCCAAAGGTATGCTTTTATTGGCTTTTGGTTTGGTGGGTTTAATTGTTGGTGGAAAATTGATTGTTGACAGTGCTGTAAATATTGCGAGCACTTTTGGAATGTCTGAGAGACTTATTGGACTTACCATTGTTTCCATAGGAACATCCTTGCCAGAATTAGCCACTTCTATCGTTGCAGTGCGTAAAGGGAAAGTAGATATTGCGGTGGGCAATGTTATTGGCTCAAACATCTTTAATATATTTTTTGTTTTGGGGATCTCTGGACTAATCAATAACATTCCAGTTCCAAATAATTCTTTTATGGACATACACGTCAATATTGCTTTGGGTATTTTATTAATGTTATTTGTTTTTATTGGCAAGGGTCGCAAAATTGTTAGAATAGAGGGAATTTTTCTTTTGCTCATTTATCTTTGTTACATGGGCTATTTGATTCTATATGCCTAAAGTTGCATCCAACTGATTAACAAAAAATAGTACATTTGCGCCAATGAGTTACAGGACGCATAATTGTGGTGAATTAAGAGAAAGTAATATTGGAGGCCAAGTTGTCTTATCTGGTTGGATAGCAAAAAATAGGGATTTTGGTGGATTGACCTTTATTGATTTAAGAGATCGATACGGGGTTACACAAATAGCTTTCAATGAAACTGTTCATAAGGATTTGATTCAAACTGCCAGAAAATTAGGTAGAGAATACGTGATTCAAGTGGAAGGAATTGTTAGAGAAAGGGAAAGTAAAAATGCCAATATCCCAACTGGAAATATTGAGATTGAAGCACAAAACCTAAAGGTTCTTAACGAGTCATTAACTCCTCCTTTTACGATTGAAAATGATACCGATGGTGGCGAAGAATTGCGGATGCAATACCGTTATTTGGACATAAGAAGAAACCCTGTACAAGAAAAATTAATTTTACGACACCAGCTTGCGCAAGCCATCAGAAAATACTTGAGTGATGAAGGGTTTATTGAAGTAGAAACTCCTGTGCTTATAAAATCTACCCCAGAAGGTGCCAGAGACTTTGTGGTCCCAAGCCGCATGAATCAAGGACAGTTTTATGCTTTACCTCAATCTCCACAAACCTTTAAACAGCTGCTTATGGTTGGTGGCCTAGATAAATATTTTCAAATTGTAAAATGTTTTAGAGATGAGGATTTAAGGGCTGATAGACAACCAGAATTTACACAAATAGACTGTGAAATGAGTTTTGTAAATCAAGAGGATATTTTGGGTGTTTTTGAGAATATGGTACGCAAAATTGTTCAAAACCAAAAAGGAATTACATTGGATAGTTTTCAAAGGATGACTTTTGCTGATGCACAATATTTTTATGGCAACGACAAGCCAGATACCCGTTTTGAAATGCGTTTCAATTATTTAAAAGGTGGAAAAGACCAAATTGATGTAGTTGCTAATGCTGATTTTAAGGTATTTGATGATGCAGAAGCGGTAATTGCAATCAATGCAAGTGAAATGGCAACCTATACCCGCAAAGAGATTGACCAACTAACCGAATGGGTTAAAAGGCCCCAAATCGGTGCTAAAGGGTTAATATACTGTCGCGTTGGTAAAATGGGTGAGCACAAGTCATCTGTTGATAAGTTTTACAACCAAGAAGCCTTGCAAAAATGGGTAGCTATATGTGGTGCTGAAGAAGGAGATTTATTACTGCTTATTAGTGGCGATTTAAAAAAGGCGCAAACTCAAATGAGTGCACTGCGACTAGAAATGGGCTTAAAAATGGGCTTAAGAGATAATAATGAATTCAGTGCTTTATGGGTGGTAGATTTTCCTTTACTAGAATGGGATGAAGATGCTGCCCGTTTTCATGCCATGCATCACCCTTTTACATCTCCAAAATTAGAAGATTTAGATTTACTAGAAACCAACCCCGGTGCGGTACGTGCCAATGCATATGACATGGTAATCAACGGAGTAGAACTTGGAGGAGGTTCCATTCGTATTTTTGACAAGACCTTACAAGCCAAAATGTTTGATTTGTTAGGCTTTACTAAAGAAGACGCAAAAGCCCAGTTTGGATTTTTGATGAATGCATTTGAATATGGCGCTCCACCGCATGGTGGAATAGCCTTTGGGTTTGATAGGTTGTGCGCCTTGATGGGGGGAACTGAAAGTATTAGAGATTATATTGCTTTCCCAAAAAACAACATGGGTAGAGATGTAATGATTGATGCACCTGCCGTTATAGACAATCAACAGTTATCAGAACTCGGTTTAAATATTAAACAGTTAAAAGCAGGCGTTCATAACTCGTAAAGCGTGTTGCAAATACTTTATTAAATTTGAAACCGTGAAAGAGGCATCACAAAAAAAGGCTTTTGAAGATTTATTTGACCGATATTTTCCTGCGCTAAAATATTTTGCACAAGGCTATGTAAAAGACAAGGGAGATGCAGAAGAGTTGGTGCATGACACCTTTATGGCCATATGGGAAAAGCGGGAACAATTAACATTTGACGCTGGTTTAAAACCCTATTTATACAAAGCATTGCGCAATAAATGTCTAAATTTTGCCCGCAAACAGAAACTAGAAATTTTGGATGTAAGTGAGGATTTTGAACTTTCAGGAAATATCCCCAACCCATTGCAGCAGCTGTCTAAAAAAGAAACTGAGCAAAGAATATTTGCAGCCATAGAAAAACTTCCACCCCGTTGTCGTCAAATATTTTTGTTGAGCAGAACAGAAAACTTAAGTTATAAAGACATCGCAGAAGTAATGGAATTGTCTTCTAAAACCGTTGAAAATCAAATTGCTATTGCATTAAAAAACATTCGCAAATCATTGGGAATGCAAGAGAATGGGAACAATGGCAATGTATTTTTGAATATTTTATTAATGGGAATTTTGATGGATGGACAATTTTATGAAAAGTTGTTGGGGTAGATGAAAAGTGCTACCGTTTACCCTCAGGTTGGTGTTCCGCCACCAAGCTGCCAAAATGATTAGTGCCCTTTAGATATATACAATATAGTACTTAGCAAATAAAAAAATAACGCAAACTGGAGCGCATAGGGTAAGTAGATGGTGATGGAACACCAACCACGGGAGAAATGATTCAGTCGTTTAAGGCATAGCCTTCTTCTTAAAAGGCATAAAACGATAATAGAAATTAAAATTCACCAAATAATCCGCAAAGGCAGCATCTCCTTGGGTAAAAACTCCTGTAGCAGCTGTTCTTTGCTTGTCCTCATAGCTTTGGGTCCTGTTGCGAATGATAGAGATAGGCACACTTAAATTAAAAGAATATTGATTTTTGGTAAAGCTTACCCCTGGCTCTGCAGAAATAACATAACCCGGTCTTCTATATCCAGCGCTGCCTCCAATAATATCAGTAGACGGTACTCCCTCTAACCTACCACCAGCATAAAAACTCCACGCCCTATTTTTCGTTAAAATATAAGCCCCCAACCTTGCTGCAAACTGATCTGGACAAGAATAATAACTTTGTCCGTTTCTTGTAAGCACATTATTGTGTTCTCTCGCATTCAGCAGATAAAAGGCTGTCGCGTTTAAAATCATCCTGTCCGATAATTTATGAAAGCCTTGCATTTCAAACGTATATGCAACAGCTCCATCCCCTAACTGTATGGATTGATCAACCACTGCTTCAACCGTTTGGTCTTTTTTAGGACCTTGATTATAAAATTGGTCTTTGACACTGCTATTTCCGGTAGGTAACTTTACCCCTACACCCAAAGCATAATTATAGGTCTGACCTAAGGTAGGTTTTCTGAGCCAATAACCAACTCCCATACGCATATCTGTCAAACCTTTAGAACTGGTAGAATGACGCTCTCCCAATCCTGATGGAGGGTTGCCACCATGTTCATACATGGATGAACGGGTATTGTATGCAAAAGGCAATACTACCGTTCCATAAAATCTATCCGATATTCCGTAACTGATAGACAAATCCAGAAACACCGCATGGTTTATCACTTCCGTACCATCTGCAACCCGATTGGTCTCTTGATGTGTTCCTCTAAAATGTCTGAAAGATTTAAAGTAACGAGCCCCAACCCCTGCCATAAATTCACCTTTTGATAAATTAAAGTTGTTGCCTGGAGAATTTATATTTCCACAACCCCCTCTAATTGCTACGCAACCTTGACCAAAAATCCAAACTGGTAAAAAGGTTATCATTAAAATAGTAAAAGTTTTTTTCATAGGTATTTGAAGAATCACTTGCAAACATAATTAAAAGTAATTTTCATTCCAAATGATTTCTTATGTCACAAAAATCACTCAAACCTTAATTTTAAAGCACCTAACTACTTTTTTTAAAACTGGACAAGACTTCATTTTCATAAAGAGATTTTAAAATTAATCGCATTATATTTGCCCATATGTCTCAAATAAAGTCAATAGCTGTAATTGGTGGTGGTAGCTGGGCTACTGCAATTGTAAAAATACTGACAGAACATCAATCCTTGAATATTGATTGGTGGATGAGAAACAAGCAAGCTGTGGAGCACATTCAAAAATTTAAACACAATCCCAATTATATATCAAGTGTTGCTTTTGATACAAACTATGTAAAACCCACCACGAATTTAATCGAAACGGTTGCCAATAATGAATATATTATTTTGGCAACTCCAGCGGCATTTTTAAATGAACAGCTATCCGTGTTGAGCAAAAATGCCTTTAAAAATAAAAAAGTGGCTACTTCTATCAAAGGAATAATTCCAGAAACCTATCAAGTTGTTGGGCATTATTTAATCAATACTTGGCATATTGATGAGCAAAACTTAGCGGTAATATCTGGTCCATGCCATGCTGAAGAGGTGGCACTTGAAAAACTGTCATACCTCACCATTGCTTCAATGAATGATGCTTTTGCGGATGCATTAGAAGAACTCATTGCTTGTCGCTTTATTAAAACAAAGAAAACGGAGGATGTTTTTGGTGTTGAGTATGCTGCCGTGCTTAAAAATGTGTATGCCATTGCCTGCGGTATTTGTCATGGTTTGGGCTACGGGGATAATTTTCAAGCCGTGTTGGTTTCAAAATCCTTGTCAGAAATGGAGCTATTTTTAGATGATTGCCATACGCAGCATCGAGATGTAAAAGAAAATGCTTATTTGGGAGATTTATTGGTAACAGCCTATTCGCAATTTAGTAGAAACCGAACCTTTGGCAATATGTTAGGAAAAGGCTATACCGTAAAGTCTGCACAAATGGAAATGAACATGGTTGCAGAAGGATATTACAGCACCAAAACTATGGCAAAAATAAACGAAGAAATTGGCACCAACATGCCCATTCTCACCGCAGTATTTGATATTATTTACAATCAAAAAAATCCTAGGGCTATCTTTACCGCATTAGAAAATCAATTGGTTTAATTTTTATGGGTTTTCAGCCAGCCATTTATCATCACAATCTTTCCATTAATTTAAAAAGGGCTATCCGTATTGCTGGATGTCAGCAAACTGTTTTAGTATGCGATGAGCACACAAAAGCACTTTGCTTACCTCAAATTGAAAACATTACTTTTCATTTGATTTATACAATAAATTGTGGTGAGGAAAACAAAAATATGTCTACCGCCATGGATTTGATTAATTTTTTATTAACCAATAATATTGATAAAAAAACAGTCTTGGTTGCCTTGGGTGGTGGCATGGTTACAGATTTGACAGGTTTTGTCGCTTCTATATACAAACGTGGCATCGCTTATATCAACATACCCACTACCCTTTTGTGCATGGTAGATGCAGGTGTTGGAGGTAAAACAGGAATTGACCATTTAGAAATTAAAAATTGTGTAGGAACTGTTTATCCACCATTGGGCATTTTTAGTGATGTTCAATTTTTGAACTCCTTGCCGAAATCAGAATTATTGAGTGGTTGGGCAGAGGTAATTAAACACCATTTAATTGCCAATATTCCTTTACCTAAACCAGCCAAAATGAATGCCATCAAGAATGATGATATTCAACATTGGGCTGATATAAAACACGCCATTATCAAGATAGATCCCTATGAAAAAAATTTGCGTCTTTCCCTAAATGCTGGTCATACATTAGGGCATGCGATAGAAAGTTACTTTTTAAAAATTAACCAACCTATTCCTCATGGACATGCCGTGGCTGCAGGTTTATGGATAGAGGCATTTATTTGCAAAATGGTATTTGAGGATGATTGGGCTTTTAATCAATTAGCGCAGTATGTTTTTGATTGTTTTGGTAAAATAGCATTTGATGAGGAAGCCATAAGGGACATCATCAGTTTCGCAAGAAATGATAAAAAAAATAATACCATGGGTATTGTATGCGCATTTTTGAAAGAAAATGGGACATTACATGTTAGCATTGTGGAAGAAGAAATGATAAGCGTTGGAATACAAGCCTATATAGACTACAAATGTTAAATGTAAGTCATAAAACATCTAAAATTGAGGGCAATGTGGCTTTGCCAATTTCTAAAAGTATTGCCAATCGCCTTTTGGTTTTAAATTATGTTGTTGGTAAAACTCAACCTACTGAAGCCTCAAATCAAGATATCAATACCATGCAAAAAGCTATTGATGCAATCATCAACAATCAAACAATTGATGCTGGTGAGGCCGGAACAGTTTTAAGGTTTTCTTTGGCATTGGCAGCAGCCTCACCACATTATGAAGGAAAAATTATAGGGCATCCCAGACTTTTTGAAAGACCGATTGATGACTTGGTGGATATTTTAACAAGTTTAGGAGCAAAAATTGAGAAAACTGATGCAGCAATTATTGTAAAAGGGCAAAAGTTAAAGGGCAAAGAGTTAGTGCTAAGCAATGTTGAAAGCAGTCAGTTTATCAGTGCATTGATGATGATTGCCCCTTTAATAGAAAATGATTTAACACTTACAATTCAGCCAAATCAAAACTCCATGAGTTATATTGACTTAACGGCACAATTGATGCAGCAAATGGGGTTTGAAATAAGAAAGAAGCATAATAGTTGGACAATAGCTTCAGCAATTGCTAAAACCACAGATCCACCCAACATTGAAAAAGATTGGTCTGCTGCCTCCTACTTTTTCAGCTTAGCTTTGGCTGCAAATACCTGTGATATATTTATCGAAGATTTACAACTATCTAGCATTCAGGGTGATTGCATCTTTATAAAAAAATGGATTGAAGATGGGGTTTTTAATTTTAAAATTAAGGGAAATGGCATTTTAGTTGTAGGTGTAAATAAAGAAAAAATTCCAAATTGGGTAGATTTTAAAAATCAGCCAGACATAGCCTTAAACTTTATCTTGGCAATGGCAATGAATAAACTGTGTTTTACTGCAACGGGATTAAAGACGCTCAACTTAAAAGAAAGTCCTAGATTAAATATTTTAATTAAAAATTTAGAAAAACTCAATGTGCAAGTAGTTTTAATGGATGATGAAACCATACAAATTGATGCACAACACATCAACTTTAGTCCAATCATCATTAACAGTTACAATGACCATAGAATTGCCATGACTTTTGCCCATCTTGGTTTAAAAACCACTTGCCAAATTGAAGGCGAGGATTCTGTAAAAAAATCATTCCCACATTATTGGGAGCAACTAAAACAACTTAACTTTGACCTTCAATGAGCAATACGTTTGGAACCTTATTTAAAATTCACACATTTGGCGAAAGTCATGGTGCTGCAATTGGCGTGGTTATAGATGGTTGCCCTGCAGGAATTGAAGTAGATTACAATTTGCTACAAACCTTTATGGACAAAAGAAAGCCAGGTCAAAGCAGTATTACCACACAAAGAAAAGAAGATGATTTGCCCACCATTCTCTCAGGTGTATTTGAAAACAAAACTACGGGTGCTCCCATTGCACTAACCATTGCAAACAATGATGCCAAAAGCGCGGACTATGAGTCCATAAAAAATATTTACCGTCCTTCTCATGCAGACTATACCTATGAAAAGAAATATGGTTTAAGAGATTATCGTGGTGGTGGTCGATCTAGCGCAAGAACAACTGCGGCTTGGAGCATGGGTGCGGCATTTGCTGCGATGATGTTAAAAGCCCAAACCAACATGGAAATAAAGGCATATGTGCATCAAATTTATACACATTCATTAGCACTAAACCCCAATTGGGAAATGATTAATACAATGAATAACATTGTCCGTTGCCCTGATAAATTATTGGCAGAGGAGATGATAATATCTATTGAGCAAGCTGCCAAAGACGGTGATAGTTTAGGTGGACAGGTAGGATGCATCATTCACAATGTACCCGTTGGTTTAGGCGAACCACAGGCACAAAAACTGCAAGCTATGCTAGCACATGCCATGCTTTCGATTAATGCCGTAAAAGGCTTTCAATATGGTTTAGGCTTTGAAGCAACACATAGAAAAGGTTCTGAAATAAATGATTCACCTTTAAATATTGATAATGAAAAAGGAATGTGCACTAAAAACAACTTCAGCGGAGGAATTTTAGGAGGCATTACCAACGGAGAAGATATTTATTTTAGGTTGGCATTTAAACCTACTGCAACCATCACAAAATCTCAAAAAACTGTTAATTCTAATAATGAAAAAGAAACCATTTCTGTAATAGGTAGACATGACCCTTGTGTTGTTCCTCGCGCCTGCGCATTGGTAGAGGCCATGGCTTGGCTTGTAATGGCAGATGCTTGGCTGTTGGCGAAAACGAATAGATAATTTTTCTAAAAGATGCACCCATTTTTTCGCTCACGGATTACACTGATTTGAACAGGTATTTTAAAAATAAATCTAGACAATAAACTACACCCCGAGATACCACGGGACTACCATACTAAAAACCCAAAAAAACTATTTCTTAGGTTTTGCTTTTGGCTTGGCTTTTGGTTTTGCCTTAGCTTTTAACGGCTTTTTTACCGCTTTAACCTCTTTAGCTTTTGCCCCTCTCCCTTTTTTGGCAGGTGCAGCTTCAATGATAGCCAAGGCATCCTTATAAGAAATACTTTTCGGTTCAACATCCTTAGGAATTTTGTATGAGTTCTTTTGATAGCCAATATATGGCCCCCAACGTCCATTCAATACTTGAACACCTTCATCTTCCTTAAAGGTTTTTATAATTTTATTGGCATCTGCAACACGTTTTTGTTCAATTAACTCAATGGCTTGATTAAGCGTAACCGCCATGGGATCAATGTCCTTTGGTATAGAAACAAACTTACTATTGTGCTTTACATAAGGTCCAAATCTACCAATACCAATTTGGACAGATTTATCTTCAAAAGTACCTAAATCCTTTGGTAGTTTAAATAATTCTAAGGCATCCTGTAAGGTAATTGTTTCCAAAGATTGCCCTGGATTAAGTCCAGCAAATTTTGGTTTTTCCTCACCCTCGCTATCTCCAATTTGAACCATCGGACCAAATCTTCCCATTCTGGCAATGATTTTTAAACCAGAAACAGGATCATTGCCCAGCTCTCGCTCACCAGTGGCGCGCTCTGCCGTTTCCATTGTTATATCGACCGTTTTATGGAAAGGATTGTAAAAATTATCAATCATTTTAACCCAACTGGTTAATCCATTGGCAATATCATCAAATTCTTTTTCAACTGATGCTGTAAAGCCAAAATCCATAATTTCTGAAAAGTGTTCCTTTAAAAAATCGGTAACCACCATGCCAATGTCAGTAGGGAAAAGCTTTGATTTTTCTGCACCCGTAATTTCTTTCAAAACTTGTTCGGCAATTTTATTGTCTGTCAGTTTTATTTGTTTGTATTTACGCTCTATCCCTTCTCTAGACTCCCTAACAACATAGCCCCTTTTTTGAATGGTAGAAATAGTAGGTGCGTAAGTAGAAGGTCTACCGATACCCAATTCTTCTAATTTTTTAACCAAACTGGCCTCCGTATAACGAGGAGCAGCTCTTGAAAAACGCTCGGTAGCTGCTAATTCTAGCAGATTTAAAACCTCACCTTTAAACATGGCTGGCAATAATCCATTGTCTTCTGCATCATCCTCATCATCATTGCCTTCCAAGTAAACAGTTAAAAACCCATCAAATTTTATAACCTCCCCACTTGCTCTCAACTGTTTATCACTGCTGCTAATGCTTATGTTTACATTGGTTTTTTCTAATTCTGCATTGCTCATTTGAGATGCAATGGCTCTTTTCCAAATCAATTGATACAAACGTGCTTCCGCATCTCCAACATTGGCATTGTGCACTGCAAAATCTGTTGGTCTTATAGCCTCATGAGCTTCTTGTGCACCAGCACTTTTTGTAGTAAAATTCTTGGGACTCGAATATTCCTTTCCGTATTGAGAAACAATTTCATTTTTGGCTGCATCTCTGGCAAAATCAGATAAATTGGTAGAGTCTGTCCTCATATAGGTTATCAAACCTGCCTCATACAACCCTTGTGCAACTATCATCGTTCTGCTAACAGAAAATCCAAGTTTTCTACTGGCCTCTTGTTGTAAAGTACTGGTAGTAAAAGGCGCTGCCGGCTTTCTAAAAGCAGGCTTTACATCAATATTATCAACTTTAAAACTAGCACCATTACATGACTCTATAAACTTTTTGGCATCTTGTTCTGTTTTTATTTTCTGGGGCATTTCCGCCTTAAAAACCTTCGACTCACTATTTTCAAATTGAGCAGTAACTTTAAATTCCGATGAACTTGTAAAATCAGTAATTTCTCTTTCCCTATCAACGATTAACCTAACCGCTACAGATTGAACCCTACCTGCAGACAAACTAGGCTTTACTTTACGCCAAAGTACTGGGGATAATTCAAAGCCAACTAACCGGTCTAAAATTCTCCTGGCTTGCTGAGCATCCACTAAATGTTTGTCTATCGTCCTTGGATTTTCAATGGCCTTTTGAATGGCACTTTTTGTTATTTCATTAAAAACAATGCGCTTGGTATTGTTCTCATTAAGCCCTAAAACTTCATATAAATGCCATGAAATAGCTTCTCCCTCTCGGTCCTCATCCGATGCTAACCATATTGTTTCAGCTTTTGCTGAAAGGTCTTTCAATTCTTTGATGACCGCTTTTTTATCAGCAGATACAACATAGGTTGGTTTAAAGTTATTGGCTACATCAACTGCATCGTTGCCTTTCTTTAGGTCTCTGATATGTCCGTAACAAGATTTTACCGTATAATCACTTCCAAGATATTTTTCTATTGTTTTAGCCTTTGCGGGAGACTCTACAATTACTAAGTTTTTTGCCATTAAATATTACCTATTTATAATAATTTTCTGGGCAAAGGTATTATTATCTGTTGTAAATTGTACTATATAAACTCCATTTGGGAAATTAGAAACATCTATTTTGTGGTTTTTCAACGCATTGTTGTTGTTCATCAATGACTCCTCATAAATAACCACACCCAATGCATTTACTATACTTAACCCATTAACTTTTTCAACTGTAGTTACATTTAAAAAATTTGTTGCAGGTACAGGAAAAATTTCAGCTTTTGATTCATTCAAATAATCTACAGAGGTAGTAAATTGACTGCAATTGATATTATCAACAAATACAGGATTACCACCATTTGCAGTGATTTCAATTCTCATTTTAAAGTTAGAATCATTTAGCAAAAGATTTTCTGGTAAATATAAAACTTGTCTAAACCATTGATTGTCATTGGTAGGTTTAAAACCAATAGACATCGGTGTATTTTTTCCCAATCCCGTTGCACTTCTAAAAAATAATTGTTGCCAACTACCACCACAGTCTTGTGATAAAAAGACACGCAGCTCTTCAGAAGAAGATGTTGTTTGTCTTGCATACGCTGTTGAAAATGAAAAATACCTATTCAATCCTCTAAGTTGGCTCAAATCTATAGAATTGGTCTCTAAAGTAAATATGCTTCCCAATGGTGTTGAACCATTAATTTCTGCAGCAATACAATTACTGCTTGCCTCCCCAACGTCTGTTCTATAGGTAAACTGTGTGCCAGATGCACTTTTAAATAACAGTGGTGAAGTTTGAACATTGTTTTGCTCAAAATTTTCAAAAACTGGATTTTTCACCTGCCCGATGCCTGGTAAAACTTCAATATAATTTTCTACGGAAGTAGTATTAGAGCCAATTGCATTCGTAACTTTCAATGAAACTTTATATTTTCCAGGTGTATTCCATGAAGTAGCAAAGTTTTCCGCATTGGTTGTTGAAACCGTTGCTCCTTCAACCGTCCATTGCCTAGAGGTTACAGTACCTTTGCATGAACCATCAAACAGCTGCACATTTTCCCCCAAACATACCACCCTTCTGTCCGCATAAAAGTAGGGTACAGGCGCAACATTGCTATTGTTAACACCTGTTGCAACTAAATTTGTATTGCTCACATTGAGACGCCTTGGAGACTGGGTTGACGTTAAATAAGCGTCTGTTCTAGCTTTTTGACCAGCAGTAAACATGTTTTGGCAAGTTCCACGACTATAGTCCATGTAATTTTCCCATAAATCTAATTCGTCAGGACTGTCATTGTTACAACTGTTTCCATTTGAAGGACAATTGGAATTAGAAAACTGCTCACTTACAGGAGGTGTATCATCTACTTGATCAGAACTAAAAGAACTATTAGTACATCCACCCTGAAATGGATGCATTAAACCTAGCCAATGCCCAACTTCATGTGTTAATGTTCTGCCACCTCCATCTGCTACGGCAATACCTATTGTACCTACCCTGTCCGCACGAACCAAAATGCCATCTTGACTTTGACCTGTAGCCCAAGGAAAACGAGCATAACCCAAAATCGTGCCATTTGCACCCCCTGATTCAATGCTACTTACGGTATAAATATTCAAATATTTGGTATAGGTCCACTGCACTCCAGGCAAGGATTTAACGCCTTCTCCAGCTTCAAATGTCAAGTTTGATTGAACACGGTTAATACCATCGAAACAATTCCCACTAGGGTCAATGGTTGCCAATCTAAATTCCACATTCAAATTTGAAGCGCGCCCTTTAAAATAGGTTCTTAAATTACCAGAATCTGCATTTTGTCTTTGGAAATCCTCATTTAAAACCCTTAATTGATCTAAAATTTGTGCTCTGGATATATTTTCCTCTCCACCATTGTGAATAACATGAAAAACAACGGGAATGATATAAGTAGCCCTTCTTTGAATATTGGCACTGGGGGAATTTTTATAATCTTGATAATAACTTTCCATTTGAAGTCTTAACACTTCTGCTTCTGGATGCTTTTTCATATAATCAGCTTCCAGCTGGTCTGTTAAACACTGTGCATTTGCATTGGTAGCAATAGCTCCAATAAACAAAACACAAAAAAACTTTACATATTTATTCATTATTACTGCAAAAATAAGCATTAATAAATTGTTATTTGCCACAAAAATATCAGGTTTTATAAATGAAAATTTTCATTTTCTAAATCACCCCCGAAGCTTTAATTTGAATGTAAGCATTTAAGGTGTTGATATTCAAATCCTCTGGACTGGTATAAATACACCGAATACCATAACTCTTTATTTTCTTGACTATTTTCTGCTTTTCTGTGATGTACTTTTCAGCAACTGCCTGCTCATAGATGGCAGCCTTGCCCTTTATCTTTTGCCTGTATTTGCTTTCAATCTCCGTATTTTTAAATACGATAACCACCAGAACATGGTGTTTTGCAATTTTGGTTATCACACCAATTTGTCTATCCAAAGCGTGCATGCTTTCAAAATTGGTAAACAAGAAAAATAAACTGCGCTTACCTGTTAATTTTCTCAAACTATAATATAGTAATGGGTAATTGGCATCTGTAGTACGATGCTTTTGATTGTACAAAGTTTCGTTAATTAAGCCCAGCTGTGCCTTGCTATTAGCGGCTGGCATCACATTGCCCAATACATCAGAAAAAGTTATCAAACCTGCTTTGTCTTGATGCTGCAAGGCGGCATTGGCAATAATCAATGTACTGTTTACTGAATAGTCCAACAAACTCAGCCCATTAAAAGGCATATTCATGCTTCTAGATTTATCTAAAATACAATACACTGCCTGCGATTTTTCATCTTCATAATGGTTCACCATCAACTCTTTGCGCCTTGAAGTAGCCTTCCAATTGATACTTCTGATATCATCGCCCATTGCATAGTTTTTGATGTGGTCAAAATCATAGCTATGGCCTATTTTTCTAACTTTTTTTACTCCGTAAAACAGTACTGAATTTTTAATGTTGGCAAGCGCATACTTTTTCAATTGAATAACAGAAGGCATCACTTTAGACATAAAGGATATATTATACCCAATTCTTCTTTGTAAAAAACCGAAACCAACACTAGCAAAAATATCTAAATAATCAAAATGATATTCACCCCTTACATTGGGTTTTATAGTAGTTTTAAAAACTTTCTTTTGTCCTGCTTCCATTGTGGTATGGATTGCAAAGTTTCTCATTTGCAAAGTATTGGGCAGGTTATCCCTTAACAATACGCGTACTTTAAATGCAAAATTATTCCTGAGGGTATGTTCAATGGTTTCCTCATCGCCTAAGGACAAATTGCTTCTAACTTTTCTGCTCACGTAAAAGGGTGTTTTATTAGCAAAAAGCATTAAAACTTCTATGGCTAATAACGCTGCTAAACTTGCAGCACCAAAAATTAGCACCAAAAACAAAGCAGCATACAATTCTATAAAAAATGCGATGCAGCATAGTATAAGAGCCGCTATAAAAAACCGATATGTAGGATAGATCTTTAACAATTGTTATCTAGGCACTTCAATGGTTGTAAAAATTTCATCCATAATTTCTGATACATGCACCCCTGCCATCTCCCTTTCAGGCTGCAATATCAAACGGTGATTTAACACAAAGCTGCTAACATATTTAACATCATCTGGCGTTACAAAATTTCTGCCGTTTAACGCTGCAATGCATTTACTGGCTTTCATAATGTTAAGCGATGCTCTGGGGCTTCCACCTAAATAGATATCTGGATGCTCTCTTGTTGCCACTACTATTTGGCTAATGTATTTTAAAATCTGTTCGGATATTTTAACGTGTTGAATGATATCTTGACATGCTAAAATTACCTTTTGGGTGAGAATAGCATTGATATTTTTTGTTTGCTTTTGTGCAAAGTCTTCTTGATACCGTTTTAGAATTTCTATCTCCTCATCAATCACCGGCAGTTGAACAATGATTTTAAATAAAAACCGGTCCAATTGTGCTTCTGGCAATTGATATGTTCCCTCCTGCTCCACTGGATTTTGCGTTGCCATTACAAAAAATGGCAAGTCTAGCTGATACGTTTTATTGTCATTGGTAACCTGTTTTTCCTCCATTACCTCAAACAAAGAGGCCTGTGTTTTTGCAGGCGATCGGTTTATTTCATCAATCAATAAAACTTGTGTAAAAACGGGCCCTTTTACAAACTCAAATGCTGCATTTTTTAAATTAAAAATGGACGTTCCTGTAACATCCGCTGGCATTAAATCTGGCGTAAACTGAATTCTTGAAAAATCTAAGTTCAAGGCTTTTGCCATTGATTTTGCCATCAATGTTTTGGCTACCCCTGGAACTCCCTCTATCAATACATGTCCTCCAATAATCATAGAAGCAAAGCATAAGGTTAGTACCTCTTCTTGTCCAATAATGACTTTGGCAATTTCTTGTTTTAATCCATTGAGGGCATTTTGAACCGGGCTTACATCCAGATTTACATTTGATGTTGTCGTTATTTGATCAACATTTTCTTGAGTGGGTTGATTCGGGTCTTGTAAATTTTCGTTATTAGGCGTTTCCATATATTGTTTTTAGTTGAAAAAAAGTGGTTTCAAATTCATTTATTTCTTGCAAACTTAATAATTCTCTGCGGCTTAAAAACGCGCATCTATCAAGTCTTATTTTATCTTCAGGGTTTAAAAAATCTAAATTTCTACCTTGCTGCATTCGCCAAAAATCAAATGACGCTGTTAGGTAATTTTTGATTTTTGCAAGGTCTTCTGTATGATACAATGCCGCGGCAATATTCTTAATTAAATCTATACTTTTATTTTGTGGTGCTGTGTAAACTTCATTGGGTCTTTGTTTCCTAAAGGATGAAACCACTATAAATAACAAAGCCAATACCAACAAGCTATAAATAGACCGCTTAAACCAAACTTTACTGAGCATATAGCGCAGCGGTGTATTTTTTGTATTGGCAGTAAAGCTACCCAATTTAAAGCTTGCGGCTTCAATATCCAATATGCAATTTTCAGCATCTAAATGACTCAATAAACCCACGGGAATATCCATTAAAGTATCATTGGTAAAAAAGAAATTACTTAATAAAATAGGGTTTTGCATAACATACAGTGCCCCATTTTCTATCTTGTATTTCCTACATAAAACTTGTTTTTTAGTATCCAAATAGGCAATGTCATACAATTGAGAAACTGGTTTAACACCGGCAAGAAAATCATCCCCATAATAATACTCATCAAAATTGTAATCACCGTTATCTGTTGTGTATTCATCCTCATAATACAAACTATCATTGTATTGATATTCCTCATTAACAGTTTCATTTTCATCGATGCCATCAACTACTGTTGCTGCTGAATTAATATCTTGTTCATAATGATAATAAGGTTCTTGATAGCTCCAAGAGAAGCTCGTTTTCTTATTAAAATGCTCCCTTATGTCAACAGCAATATTGGTTTTTTTTGCCAATTTTGGATGAAAGAAATTAAAACTTGCTTTGGTTTTTGTATGGGGTATAAAAGTTCTGCTTTCTTCAGGAATCCCAAAGCGCATCAATACGGTATCGCTCATATTATCAAAAGCCAAAAAGGCATTATTTCCTTTAGCTATAAAATTGTACAAGCTATCAACCTCTTTCCGCTTATAATTGAGATAAACACCGATGGCTATATAATCCGTTGGTTCTTTGAACCGATAAAGGTTAGCAATCGTGTTTTTATCATAACTGTGAAATTTTTTGTATTTAAGTTTTAATGTTTGATTTAGCACACTTAGGCCATAAGGCTCTCTACTTTCATAGTTCAGTTTATTGGTTGACCAATCATAGCGTTTACCATTATTCCCAAAAAATAGAAGCAAGGCTATAACAACCAATACACCAATAACGATTAAAACGATATTTTTGGACCCTTTCATGGATTACTTAAATGCTTAATCAATTGCTCAAACTCGTTAAACTCATTCAAATTGGGTTCATTTTCACCATACCAAAGGTTGTCATACCTTTGGGTAATCAACCTTAGCCCATCTTCATTTACCCTTTTACTGGGCTGTGCTTCTTTAAAATAATCCCAATTGGTTTTTTCATTTCTCCATATAATTGCTTTTAGTTTCACCAAATCCTGAAGCATTTGCAAATACAAAATCCTGCAAGCCAAGCGATACTGTCCTTTACCTAAATAATCTTGCAGTGGGTCTTTGAGGTTGAGTTTTGAAAATCTATCATTTTCTTCGTCCACTTCATAGTAGCTTTTGGACTCCAAATTATTTTTATAAATACTGTACAAAATAAAGCCGATAAGGGCGAGCGCAACCATGATTAATAGCGGATAAAGAACTTTATTATTTCCAGGTAAGTTAAAACTGGGGTTGTATTGACTTGAATTTCCCTTTTTTTGTTTGTCCTTTTGCTGCTGCTTTTTAGGTTTGGGTGTAAATTCATCGCTGTAATCAACAGACTGATTGGCTTGACTTGCAGCTTCTTTAAAGGCATCGGTATTTATTTTAGATTGTTCATATTGTTCACCATTCTGCCCAAAAGCGCTAAATTGTATTAGAAAAAACATCAAAAGCCCTAGGACTTTGCATTGACATAATGAACAATATGGGTAAGGCTTAACAATCATTCTATTTCAAAACCTAATATTTGTTTATTCAAGGTCATTTTATTAATAGCCTCCGTCAACTCATTGCGCTCTTTCATTTCCTTGTTGAGCAAATAATTGGCTGCCGTAATAGACATTATTAAAATAAAAAACACAAAGATGACCAATAAAGCCAAACCCAATAATATCATTTTAACCATTTCTGCAAAAGCCAAATCTTCTTTCAAATAAAACAATTCTACAACACTTGATATTGTCCAAAACAAGGGACTGTGTAAGAGATATGCTACCAAAAAGCTTATAAAAAAAGAGGACAAGAGCCCAAGCCATTGATTGGTTTTAAAAATTCCATAAATAAATGCATTGGCGATGGCTTTTGGGAAGTCATTTTCAAAAATAATTGCTACCAAGAAGGATACAAATACAGGTATTGCCAAAAGCCCTATTATCATTGGTAAAAACCTAAAAATGAGCATTTGCAAGCCAAAAATAAACGTAAATTGTACAGCTTGCGACCATGAAAAAGACAAGGTGGTTTTTGAATAATGGCTTAAAATATTGACCGCAATTAAATACAGTGAAAAGCCCCAAATTGGTGCAGTTGCTAAAACTCCGTTTGATTTGAAAATAATTCCTATATTATGGGGCAGCCACCCTAAATTAACAAACATATTGATAAAATCCTCTCCTTCATAAATACCTTGTAAAACACCAAATTTCAATTCATTGTACAAACCAAAGTTCAATATTTGTGAAAGTATAATGATAGCCAAAACAGTTCCAAACATTGTTTTCAATATCAATCCTAAATTTTTTGAAAGTGCCTGAATTGCAACCAAAATTGGCTTTTTAAAACGGAGGTAAAAAAGTGTTTCAGTGGCTGCATCTTCTATAAAATTAAGTTCTTCATCCTCTTCAAATTTACCTTTGGCATTTAATAGCAATGGATACACTACAAAATAGTAAAGCGTAAATAAAAGACAAGCAATGATAAATCCCGCTCTAATAAAACTGGGTATTGAGGTGTACCGTGTTACAAACGACTCTATAACGGCTGCAAAAATTGTAAGAGGGATGGTGGCAATTAAAATATGAATCCCTTTTTTAGAAGATAAATAAAAACTTTGCTGGGTAGTATAATTTCCTTTGTTTACCAAGCCCAAACCCATTACAAAACCTGCCGCAGACTCTATTATAAGCATAGCTATCTCAAAAGTTCCATGCATCCACACAGCTAAATTAAAATCTGCAGAAAGCCCCCTTGAATAAAAAAAATGCATAAAAGCACCAATCATTATTCCATTGATAAGCATAGAAAACAAACTGCCTATGCCAAACAAACAGCCCAAAGCAAATGCAAATAAACCAACCCTTATATTGTTAAAGCCAATTTGAAAAAACATTTCTATTGGGTCTTGCTGCTTATAAACCGCCATAGGGTCTCCCTTTTCAATGTTTTGTAAGGTCATGGTTACATAACTTTCCCCAAAAACTTCTCGTGTAAAATTGTTGTCACTTTCAGCAGAATAATAGCCAATTATTGTAAAAACTAGAAAAACCAAAAATGCTAGTAGTAATACCTTTCTGGACTGATACATGGCTTTGGGTATGGCATGTTTCCAAAATTGCCCAAAGTTTCTATCCAATTTAGAGCGCTTATTCATCAAATCAGATTCCAATTTGCCCAACAAATAATTAAGATAAACCCGTATCGATCGATTTTTATAATAGGTTCTTGCGTAAGCCGCATCATCACTTACTTCACTATAACTAGCAACCAAATCATCATTTTGAGAAATCGCGGTTTTATCCAGTTTTCCCCATTTAATTTCATTGTTCTTTATAAAATCTGACTCGCGCACAAATAAATTTCGCATCAAATATGTTACTTTTACCGCGCTTAAAAAAATTTTGAAAACAATAAATTTTGAGAATCCACATGGTGTAATAGTGCAGTACACCATTGCAAGTGCTATACAAAGAATTGCAGCATTTATTATCGATGTTATTATTTACTTTTTAGCCATTCTTTTAATCGTATCCATTGTAACAGAGTTGTTTTCTTTCACAGGATTTTTAGCCATGATTTTGGTGGTGATATTCTTTTTTGCACCGTTGATGGTAGAAGTATGGACTAACGGTCAAAGTATTGGAAAAATTGCGATTGGGCTATCTGTTGTTGCCATAAACGGGAAACATTGCACCATGGTTGAATATTTTACCCGTTATGTGCTCAAACTTATTGAAATTTTATTGAGTTTTGGCTTGTTACCAATAGTGCTTATTAGTTTTTCAAAATATGGGCAAAGTTTGGGGGATAAATTTGCTGGTACAACCGTAATTGTCAAAAAGAAAAACCCACGTTTTAGTCTCAACGAAATTAGGGCAATACAATCAGCAAAAGAATACAACATTGAGTTTCCAATGGTGAAAAGATTGAATGAGGCGGATGTTATTGTACTCAAAAATCTGCTGCAAGAGCATGGTGGTGCTTCTAATCATGAAATACTAGCGCTGGCTGCCAATAAAGTTAAAAGCTTGTTAAAAGTAGAAAATAGCGTTTACAGCAACTCAGAATTTTTAAACAAGGTGATTACAGAATACATTATTTTAACACGTTAAGTGAAAGACAAACACAAGCTCATTTCTTATACACTGTTGCTTGCTTTAGGCGCGGTGTGGGGTTCATCCTTTATCATTATGAAAAAGGTCAACCCTGTTTTTAGCCCTATTCAAATTTCTTCCCTTAGGCTCTTGTTTGCGGGATCAGCCGCCTTGCCCTTGGTTTATAAATCATTTAAATCATTTTCTAAAACCCAATGGCGAGATTTGATTATTGTTGGCATTATTGGTAATGCCATTCCCAGTTTACTTTTTGCCATTGCCAGTAAAGGCATAAACAGTGCAACTTCTGGAATTTTAAACGGACTATCCCCTATTTTTACTTTGTTGCTAGGAATTTTATTTTTTAATTTCAAAGCAAAAATATGGCACTATACTGGTGCTTTTATGGGAATAGTAGGCTGTATTTTAGTTCTACAAGGTAATGACAGTGTAAACATTGGCCATCAATGGATATATTTTAGCCTGCCCATTTTGGGCTCTTTTTGTTATGGTATTTCTGTAAATGTTTTAAAAAGCAGGTTGTCTGATATCAATCCTGTTATTACAGGTGCTACACCTTTTTTATTTGGGGCAATATTAGGACTGATTGCTTTACCTGTTTCTACTATTTATCACCCTTTGGTGATAGATGCCAATTTCTTGCAAGCATTGGGCCTATTAGCTATTCTAGGCGTTGTTGGGAGTACCCTCAGCATGATTTTGTTTAACAGATTGGTTCAACTAAACTCTGCAATATTTGCTTCCTCTGTAACCTTTATCATGCCTGCATTTGCCTTGCTTTGGGGCATTTGGGACATGGAGAATATCCGCATACTCCAAATAGTGGGCATGGTTATCATTTTGGTTGCAGTATATGTTATTAGACAAGGCGATAGGATAAAGAAACTGCTGTAATTTAAATTACGAAGTGTATAATTTTTCCGAAATACACTCTAATTATGTATTTTTGAACCACACAATCATCTATGAAAATTAGAATAAAAGGCAATACTTTAAGATACAGACTTACCAAAACAGAGGTTTCAAACCTCGCTGCAAATGGTATCGTTGAGGAACAAACCGAATTTAATGAGCAAACTTTTACCTATGCACTAAAAGCCAAATCGGGTATAGAAAACTTGGAGGCTTCTTTTACCAATAATACCATTACCATTTATTTTCCTGCTTCCAAAACAGAGGAATGGCGTGATGGTGAGCAAGTAGGCCATCATTTTGATATGCCTTTAAAAAACGGAAAGGAATTGTTTATTTTGGTTGAAAAAGATTTTGTGTGCCTGGATGAAACTCATGAAGACCAAGGAGATAATTATCCGAACCCTCTTTTGAGTGTTTAGTTGTTAGTGAATAGTGGTTAGTGGTTTGTAACGAAGGGCTTCGTTATTAGTGTCCTGATGGACATTGGGCGTAATAGGTTAAAAACTCAATTTGGCTTCGATACTTAAATGTGCTTTGCGCATTTAAACTCAGCCCGACTAAAGTTTTGTGTTTAGTAAGGATGAAAAATCTTTCACCCAATAAAAGAAGAAAGAAGAAAATGAAAGAAAAAATACTATTTAAAGAAGAACAAAGCATGAGACAATGGTGGCTATGGCTGCTTTTATTTGGGATATTGGCATTCTTTATTTACGGTGATATCCAACAAATTGTATTTAAGGTTCCATTTGGCAATAAACCCGCACCCGACATGGTACTCATCATTACAACTATAGGTATGCTTGGCTTATGTTATTTTTTCTACCAATTAAAATTGATTACCACGATTACTGAGGAATATATTCATATCAAATATTCATTTTTGGTTGATAAAAAAGTGAAATGGAAAGATATAAAGCAAGCAACTATTATACAGTATGGTTTTGTAGGCTACGGACTACGTTTAAGCTTTAAACATGGAACCGTTTACAATGCCAGTGGAAATAAAGGTTTACAAATTCAATCAAAATATGGTAAATTTGTAGTTGGAACACAAAAACCAGAAGAGTTAAAATTATTAATTTTAAATGTTTAATTATTAATTAAATTTTATTGAACATTAAAAATTTAAAATTCATCATTATCGTTTATGTCTAAAGAAAAGTTAACCCCCAACCCAGAGCCACCAGAAAAGTTTACTGGACTAAAATTGACAGAACCCAAAGAAGTTGCTGCTGGATTAACCGCTGTTTTCTCCTCTGCCAAACATGTTTTTGGAGAAATGGGAATAGCCAGGGGTTTAAAAGCCTTAGCAAACCTCAATCAAAAAGGTGGAATTGATTGCCCTGGCTGTGCATGGCCAGACCCAGACGATGAGCGAAGTAAAATAGCGGAATACTGTGAAAATGGAGCTAAAGCCATTGCGGAAGAGGCTACTAGCAAAAAACTAACCCCACAATTTTTTAAAGAAAATAGTGTTGCTGACTTGGCAGAACTTTCTGATTACGAAATTGGTAAAAAAGGGAGAATTGAGCAGCCTATGTTTTTGCCAAAAGGTGCAACACATTATCAGCCTATCAGTTGGCAAGATGCTTTTGAACTTACTGCCAAGCATTTAAACAACTTAAAAAGTCCCAATGAGGCGGTTTTTTACACATCTGGAAGAACGAGTAATGAAGCAGCCTTTTTATACCAATTATTTATAAGAGAATACGGTACCAATAATTTGCCAGATTGTAGCAATATGTGCCATGAAAGCAGTGGTATGGCGCTTAGTCAAACTGTTGGGATTGGAAAAGGCTCTGTTAAACTAGAAGATTTTTATGAGACGGAGGTAATCCTAATTTTGGGTCAAAACCCAGGCACCAACCACCCTAGAATGTTGAGTGCGCTGCAAAGGGCTAAAGAAAACGGGGCAACCATTATTTCTGTAAATCCCATTGTAGAAACAGGTTTGCTTAATTTTAGCAACCCACAAGAACTAAAAGGTGCTTTAGGAATTAAAGCCAAGTTAACTGATATTTACCTGCAAGTGAAATTGAATGGAGATATGGCTTTATTGCAAGCTATTATCTATTTAATGCTCCAAAATGAAAAAAAGACTCCCGGTACCGTTCTCGATCAACATTTTATAAACCAAAAAACCCATGGAATTGCCGACTATTTGGAACATATCAATTCCTTGAGCTTAGATAAATTGGTAGATATTTGTGGGATTGAAATAGAGAAAATTCAGGAAATTGCCGATATTTTAAGTACCAAACACAAAATAATAGCCTGCTGGGCAATGGGGCTAACACAGCACAAAAATGCTGTTAACACGATTAAAGAAGTGGTAAACTTGCTGTTGTTAAAGGGCAGCATCGGTAAACCTGGGGCAGGTACTTGCCCCGTGCGTGGACACAGTAACGTTCAGGGAGATAGAACGATGGGTATTTATGAAAAGCCATCTGAGGCATTTTTAAACAGTCTTCAAAATAAATTTGGGTTCAATCCACCAAGAGAACATGGCTATGATGTGGTGGAATGTATCCATGCAATGCATGAAGAAAAAGCCAAAGTATTTTTTGCTATGGGTGGAAATTTTCTTTCAGCCACACCCGACACGTTCTTTACAGCCGAAGCCTTGCAGAAATGTAATTTAACTGTTCATGTTAGCACCAAACTGAATAGAAGTCACTTAATTCATGGTGCTGAAGCCCTTATGCTGCCGTGTCTTGGAAGAACTGACAAAGATTTAGTCAATGGAGAATTGCAATTTGTGAGTGTAGAAAACTCAATGGGTATTGTGCACCAATCCAAAGGAAGTCTTAACCCTATTTCCGAGCATTTTATGAGTGAGGCGCACATTGTTTGCCACTTAGCCAAAGCGACTATAAAAAACTCCAAAGTTGATTGGGATAGTTATTTGCAGCACAATGATTTTATAAGAGACAGTATTGAAGCTTGCATTCCTGGTTTTAATCAGTACAACGAAAGAGTGAGAATACCTGCTGGTTTTTATTTACCCAATGGTGCTAGAGACAATGTATATCATACCGACACCGGAAAGGCAAATTTTACAGTTTCCATTGCTGAAAAATATCCCTTAATGGATGATGAGTTAATGATGATGACCATACGCAGTCACGACCAGTTTAACACTACCATTTATGGTTTGGACGACCGTTACAGAGGTATTTACAATGAACGCAGAGTGATTTTGATGAATGAAAATGATATTAAAAAATTGGGTTTAGCGCAGCGCGAAATTGTTGACATTTACAATTATCATGAAGATAAAGAAAGGGTTGCCCATCAGTTTATCGTTTTATCTTACAATATTCCTGAGCAATGCTGTGCAACCTATTTCCCAGAAACCAATGTTTTAGTACCTATTAACAGTACGGCAGATGGTAGCAATACCCCTACCTCAAAATCTGTTGTTGTAAAATTAAAAAAACATGTAGCAGCGGAAATGGTTTTATAAAAATTAAATTAGCCCTTGACCTATTTGCGTCCAAAAAAACATTTGGACTATTAATTTAAAATCCTTGCGTCATTGCGCCCTTGCGTGAAAATTATGAATGAATGTATTAATTTTAGAGAATACCAAATTTTACAGAAACCCTAATTCTTCCAAAACAAACTTTTCAGTTTTAGCTCTATAACCCCCAACACCGCTTCTCTAAAAATACCTTTGCTCATTTTGCTGGTACCCAAAGTTCTATCCGTAAATATGATGGGAACTTCTTTGATTTTCAATTTCTTTTTCCATGCCCTAAACTTCATTTCTATTTGAAAGGCATAACCCTTAAACCGAACTTCATTCAAATTCATATTCTCCAAAACATGGCGGGCATAACAAACAAAACCAGCAGTAGTATCCCTAATTTTCATGCCTGTAATAAAACGAACATACGCTGATGCATAGTAGCTCATAATTACCCTTCCCATGGGCCAATTGACAACATTTACACCCGTTACATAACGACTTCCAATACTCATATCTGCCCCCTCCTCCATGCAAGCGTTGATTAAAGTTTCTAAATCTTTAGGATTATGGCTAAAATCACAATCCATTTCGCAAATAAACTGATAGTCTTTTTCTAAACACCATCTGAAACCAGCAATGTAGGCTGTTCCCAATCCGTTTTTACCTTTCCTTTTTAAAAGGTGTAGTCGCTTGGTAAACTTCTTTTGCAGCGTCATTACAATATCTGAGGTCCCATCAGGAGAATTATCATCAACGATTAGAATATCTATATCTTGATACAACTCAAACACCTGCAGTATCATGTTTTTGACATTCTCTTTTTCATTATATGTGGGTATGATTACTATTTTCTGAGACACTTTGATTAGGTTTGCTGCGAAAATAAGTCAATAAATTAGAATAATTAACAATTAATGGACAAGGTAAATAAAATTGCTTTTTTAGATAGAGATGGCGTTCTGAATTATGAAATTGGTAACTATGTTACCAAACTGGAAGATTTTAAAATTTTACCCCATGCTATTAAAAATTGTAAGCTTTTAAAACAAAAAGGATACCATTTGGTGTTGATTACAAACCAAGGGGGCATTGCCAAACACATGTATACCGAAGCAGATTTAAAAAGTTTTCATCAAGTGCTGATAGACGCTTTTTCGAGCAACGGACTTGAATTCATTGATTTACATTATTGCCCACATCACAGCGTTGTAGAAAACTGCCTTTGTCGAAAACCTAAAGGTTTGATGATAGAAAAGGTATTGCATAAATACCACTTAAACGCTGATGACTGTTTTATGATTGGTGACCATGAAAGGGATGTTGAAGCTGCACATGCAGCAGGTTTGAAAAGGGCATATGAAATTACCTCAAATGAAGATTGGGAGTATTTGTTAAAATCAGAAATAAATTAGATTCTTACTGCTTTTCAAACACAAATGCGGTTTGTTCTTTCGCAACAATGGCTTTTACAATATATTTTCCACTAGCCAGACCCGATAAATCTACCTTTTGACTACCATAAAAAGCAGTTTGTAGCACTTTTTCGCCAGTTAAGGCATAAACTTCCATTTCAACCAATGCTGTGGGCATAGGGGTTGTTACAAACATATAGTCTTGCACTGGATTTGGCATTAAAACCAATTCCACTTTTGGCAATAAACGATCAACTGAAGAGGTACCAGAAATAGTCATGTATTTTGCAGCAAAAGTATCTTTAGAACCACCGCTATTAGTTGCAGTTAACCTTACATCATATTTGCCAGTATCGGTAAATACCACAAAGGCATTTTTACTGGTATTATTCGTATTTTTAACAAAAATGGCATTTTTGGAACCAAAATCCCATTTAAAAGTAACGTTGGTTGTTGGAATTGAACTAGCAACAAAGCTAAAAGTATCTTTGGTGGTACCTACCCTTTTGTTAACGGTAAAGGTTGGTTTTGGGGTAGGTGCAGTAGCTTGCTGAACATTTCTAAAACTGTCACGGTATTTAACCTGTGATGGGGTAAAATTACCAAGAAGGAGGGCTCCCGTAACCTCTAGTAACGGTATTTTTTCAGTATTGCTCAACCATTTTATTTCTCTTCTGCTCACAGGAAAACCAAAACTAATAAAAGTGGTTTTTAAAGAATCTACTTCAATAATGTCACTTTTAATGCGCAGACATGCCACGTTTTTTGCATAAGGAGTGGTTATTTTGCCCCAGCCGTCAATATGGTTAATTCTTTTTCCTTGTTGGATAAGAGAACCTAAAGTGGGAATGCTTGTTTCTACTCTAAAAGGGTTGCTATCTATTTGATTATAATTCAATGGAAATTTGTAAACCACATCTGCTGTAGAATAATCTGAGGCCAATGGAATTCCTGAGGTGCTAAAACCTAATCCCTCAGCAGTAAATGCAGCCGTTTTACTTTTATAAAATGTGGTAACATTGGTCATGGTTAAAATACCCAGATTGATAGTATCTGCTGTTTTTAAACCGATGGCACCAAAAAACTGCGAATAAAATAGATAAGGCGTTTGCAAAAATGTTACGTAACTACTAATTCCTTGAGAGGCTGGTGTTAAGTTGGAATAATCCCAAACTGCATTTGCACCCGTAGTAGAAACATTAATCAGTGGATTGTTGTTGTTACTAAAACGCAAAGTATCTCCAGACTTGGGCATATCTGCATTGGTAATACTTATTTGTGCGTATATTGGCAATGACGCAAACATTACTAATACAAAAACAATCAATATACTTTTTGCACTTTTCATCTAACAAAGATGATATTTTTTTTTCATAATCATAAAATTAAATTTTGTAACGTTATATTTACAACCAAATAATTTTATTATATGAACAAAATACTACTTAACATTTTAATTTTATTGAGCGTTAGCGTTTCATTACAAGCAGCAGACCTTTATCCTATTGAAGATAAAAGAGGCGACAGCTTAACAATACAACATATAGAGATAACAATGGATATGCGCAATATTGCTGCGAAAAAATTTGCCGCCTCAACCCTCTTAAACTTAAAAGCTAAATTAAATAATATCAAACATGTCACGCTTGATTTAAGAAACCATGTTGTTGATTCTGTATACTGCAATGGTATTAAAACCACTTTTACGAGGAAACCAGATAAAATACTTATTGACCTCAACAAAAATTTTAACAGTGGAGATAGCATAGCGCTTAATGTTTATTATCATGGATTACAGGCAACAGATGCAAGCGGTTTTGGAGGACTTTATTTTACGGGAGATTATGCCTATGCCGTGGGCGTGGGATTTCAAGCAGACCCCCATCCTTTTGGTAGGTCTTGGTTTCCTTGTTTTGATAATTTTAATATGAAGTCTACATACGGTTATAAAATTATTACTGACACGGGCTTTGCTGCTATATGCGGTGGAGGCTTGGTATCTTCTTCAAAAACAGACAGCACTATTTTGTGGCACTATGAATTGAACAACCCAATTCCCAGTTATTTAGCTTCTATGAGTATCAGTAAGTATGAATTGCTATCGGGTAATTTTAAAACCAGTCAAGGCAATATACCCTATATTTTGGCTGCTCAGGCAGCTGACACTGGTAAACTTAAGGGAAGTTTTGCAAATTTAGGACAAGCGCTCAATGCTTTTATTTATTATTTTGGTGATTATCAATGGCAACGCGTTGGATACAATGTTGTCCCTTTTAATGGGGGTGCTATGGAGCATGCTTGCAACATAACCTATCCAAAATTTGCTATTGATAGTAGTACGGATAGAGAAGAATTGATGGCACATGAATTAGCGCATGCTTGGTGGGGTAATAACATTACTTGCAAAACCCAAGAAGATATGTGGATTAATGAAGGCTGGGCAAGTTATAGTGAGCGCCTTTTTAATGAATTTGTATATGGACCAGCAGCCTATAGAGAGTCTGTAGAAGCAAACCACAGAGAGGTTTTACAGTTTGCCCACATTGCAGATGGGCAAATATTACCAGTAAGTGGCATTGGACACAGCAATACTTATGGAAGGCACGTATACAAAAAAGGAGCGGACGTAGCACACACTTTACGCGGATATATGGGTGATACCGCATTTTTTGCAGCCATTAAAAATCTGATGAAAAATAATCTATATGGCAATATGGATAGTAAAGAACTGATTGATGCTTTCCAAAAGTTTACCAATGTTGATTTATCCTTTTTTTATAAAGGCTGGGTAACTGGACCAGGGTTTCCCCATTTAGCAGTAAAAGATTGGCGTACTAAAAAAGTAGGGAGCACCTATGAAACAGAAGTAAGTATTTTGCAAAGAACGCGTTGGGATGTTGCACAATTTGAAGAAATACCTATGGAAATAACGTTGATGGCAGCTGATTTTACCAAGATAACCAAAAAAGTAATGGTGGGCAAATACCAGTCAAACTACAAGTTTAATATTCCATTTGACACCAAATGGGTAGGTATTGATATGGACAACAAAATTGCGGATGCTACCACTGATACGTTTAGATTTATTAACAAAACTGGCACCTACCGCTTTAATGATGGATTGATGGATATCAATGTTAGTGCCATTAATAAGCCAAGCTTTGTACACGTAACACACAATTGGATTCATGCAGATAAGAGCACTCAAATAGAAAGCTTACCAGTACTTTCCACCCAACGTTACTGGACCGTTAGTGGAATTTTTGATGAATCTTTCAAAGCAACCGCAACCATTAATTATAATGGACAAACACAATTTTTGAATGGAGACTTTTTCTTAGACAATTATTTAATAAAAGGAGTTGAAGACAGTTTAACCTTAATGTACCGAAGGGATATGAACAGCCCTTGGGAATTGGCCAATGCTGATAAAGTAATGGGGGCAAGCAAATTTGATCGTCAAGGTTCATTTGTTATCAAGGATTTGAAAGTGGGAGAATATTGCTTGGCAATGTATTCCAATGCTTTGGATGTAGATTTGGTATTGGATAACAACAGTAAAATTAACATTTATCCTAACCCTGCTAAAAGAGAGGTACACATTGATTTTATCAGTTTTACCAGTCCTGGTTACATCATTATTACCGACTCATTGGGTAGAATAATGATGAAAAATGCGATTAGAAATACACAAAACAATATAGATATAGAAACCAAAGATTGGCCTAATGGAACGTATAGGGTTGTTTTGCAGTACCCAGAAGGAGAGAGTACAGGTGCTAGTTTTGTGATTACCAAATAAAAAAATAGCACATTTTTAAGGTTATGATATTTTAATTGTGCTATATTTGCACTCCTTAAAAAAAGGAAAAATAGGGTCAGATGGCCGAGTGGCTAGGCTCAGCTCTGCAAAAGCTGCTACACCGGTTCGAATCCGGTTCTGACCTCTAAACATAAGAAGCCCTTTACAAAATTTTGTAAAGGGCTTCTTGTTATTGTTATAATTAATACTTCTAATTTATTACTGTCTCATCATGATTGTATTCATATCGGTAACTGCCCCAGCTACCACAGAAACTCCAGTAACGGTTGTGTCTTTATAGCCACCAGTATTTTCAAAAAGGACATTGTAGCTGTTGGCAGGAATTCCTCTTATTAAAAAGTATCCAAAAGTGTCAGCAAAAGACCTAAAGGTGTCAGTTCCATTAATTGCATAAACATTAGATTTTGCAGCTTTAGGTAATGCATATCCCGTAATTGCGCCAGTAATAGCGTTGGTATATGCCCTAATGGTTGGTTTAAGAATGTAATTTCCACTTCCTGTTTCCACAACTGATTTTTTGGCATCAAAGTCAATCCAAATATCATAAGTAACACCAGCAAGAAAGCTTTCATTTACATTAAACTTTAATCCTGATTGTTGTGCGCTTGGAGTTTTTAGTTCATAGACAATACCATCAATTTTAACTGTATTTCTGGTTCCCAAAATCATTCTCATTTGAGATATTTTACCAGCAGGTAAAACAGCGCTGCCCAACAGTGTGTCAAGTCCATTAGCAAAGTCTAATAAATTGTATATTCCTGCACTAATAGGACTAACACTCACCCAACCACTTATATCAGAATTAATTTCAACGCCAATAACGTCAATATTTACTTCCTCATAATCTCCGGGAGCATCTGTTAAATGTACTCTAACTGTTGACGTTCCTGATTTATTGGAGGTTTTACTATCTTTTTTGCACGCCTGAAACACCATGGTGCCAACGGCTATTAATCCAATAAGGATTAAGTACGAAGGTTTAATTAATTTTTTCATGATCTTATAAGCTATTTAATAAATTAACATGCAAATGCTGTTCCAAGATAATATTTTTCTACATGTCACATCAATATTCTTAGGAAACACAGCATAATTTGACTTGTAGGGAACAGATATGAACACGTTATGAAAAGGGTTTGGTTGATGCATTAAATCCCAAGGTGTTCCCCAATATCCCACACCAAAAGCCTGAATTCAGTTCCGATGTACATCAGTAACTATGTAGTTATCCAACCTGAATGAATTGTTAATATTTCTTTTGGGTTTGTGTACAGTAGGGTTGAAAAACCTTACAGTAGGAAAATTATTCACATCTACAATTCCTAACACAAGAATTAACCTTAATAATACTTGGTGTTAAACGTTAAACGTCTTCATTTTTCAAAGAAGAATAATTTATTATAGACATGAAGAAAGAATCAGATACATTATCATATGAAAAACTATCAAGTTGATAAATATCTCTAATTGAACGCATGAAAGCTGCTTCTCTTGACAAAATTTTTATACGCTCATCAATTTGACTACGAACACTTTTTGCTTTTAGAATGTTTTCATTGCTAAAAACAACAAAAATTTGCTCAGAGGTATCAACTTTTTTTGAAATACACAATAATGCTTGCGCAAAACTATCATTGTTATTTGAGTGATCATAAGACTTTGAAGTAATAGAAGTGAAAATCAATACCCCAAATAAACCCATTAAAATCCCCTTTCCCAATGTTGAAAGATACATAAACAAATATAGTCTTATTTTTAATTTCAAATACGTTAATAAATGTTCATCGTTACAAAGTTATGCTAACTATGGGCAGAGGTAAACATTTGAATCCTGTGGATTCAATAATAATCCCAAAGGGATTTTATGGTTATAGCCTATGGTAATTCCAAATTCATTCGACCCTGTATGGGTCGTATATTCAACCCAAACGTTTTTTCTATAAACATTTGAATCCTTTGGATTCTGGGTAAACCCCTGCTATGTATTTTTTTTAATTGCATTCAATTTATACCTCTGAAGCATTTGTTATAGTCCCAAACAAGATAAGTCAAAATTGCTAAGTATTCAATAGAGGAGCGTTAAGCAATAGACGGAAAAGAAAGGCGTTGAAAACGATAATGTTAGCGTATACTAAATACTAAACTATAAGAATTATTAGGCCAAAGCCCAACGAATCACTAATAACGAAGTACTTCGTTACTAATCACTAAAAACTAGAAAATCTTACCCTTCCAAAGCAGATGCACCACCAACAATCTCTGAGATTTCATTGGTAATTGCCGCCTGACGGGCCTTATTGTATTCGATACGCAAGTTTTTAAGTAGTTCACCTGCATTGTCTGTTGCTTTGTCCATAGATACCATTCTGGCTCCATGCTCACTCGCAAAACTATCCAAAGTAGCTTTATACATTTGTGTTTTTAAAGAGCGTGGAATTAACTCCTGTAAAATCTCAACTTTACCCGGCTCAAATAGGTAATCATTCTTTTTGTTGTTCTCCTCGTCAAGGTTTGTGGTTACAACTGGTAATAAAGTTTCTGTGGTTACTATTTGTGTAGCCGCATTTACAAAATGGTTATAAATCAACAATACTTTGTCAAAAGCACCATTTCTGTAACTATCTAAAACCTGTTCACCAATTTTAAATACCTCTTCTGAATTTAACGATTGAAACAAATTGATGGCAGATAAATCAAATTTTAAACCTTCAATTTTCTTAAAACCATCGTAAGCTTTTTTTCCAAAAGGCATAATGGTAACATTTCCATTGTTAAACTCTTCAGCAAAATCTCCTTTGATAAGGGTTTTTACTTGTTTAGCAATGTTCGCATTAAAAGCACCACACAAACCTCTGTCAGAAGAAATGGCTATGATTAAAACATTGTTAATCTCTCTTGTTTCAAAGTAAGTACTAAGTTGCTCATCATCTACAGTATCAGACAAATTGGTTAAAATCTCCTGCAGTTTTGTAGCATAAGGACGCATTTGGGTAATTGCCATTGTTGCTCTTCTAAGCTTGGTGGCAGAAACCAATTTCATGGCCTTTGTTATTTGCTGTGTTCCAATGGTGGAACTAATTCTACTTCTTACTTCTTTTAAATTTGCCATTGATTTATGTTAAATCCTGCGTTGATTATAATATTAAACCATGCCAGCAATTAGTTCTGTGCTAACAGAAGCTAAAACTGCTGTAATTTCATCACTGTATGCTCCACCTGCCAATTGGTCCAAAACATCTTTGTGTTTGGCCTCTAAATAAGCTAAATATTTGCCTTCAAATTCTCTTACCCTATCAATCGGCAACTTGGTTAATGCACCAGTTGAACCCAAATAAATAATAGCTACTTGTTGATCTACTCTTAAAGGAGAATATTGCGCTTGTTTCAAAATCTCTACGTTTCTACTTCCTCTGTCCAAAACAGATTTTGTAGCAGCATCCAAATCTGAACCAAATTTAGAAAAAGCTTCTAGCTCACGGTATTGTGCTTGGTCTAATTTTAAAGTACCTGCAACTTTTTTCATTGGTTTAATTTGTGCTGAACCACCCACACGAGATACAGAAATACCTACGTTAATAGCAGGACGAACACCAGCATTAAACAAGTTTGACTCTAAAAATATCTGACCATCTGTAATAGAAATTACGTTGGTAGGAATATAAGCAGAAACGTCACCCGCTTGTGTTTCAATAATAGGCAAAGCGGTTAATGAACCTCCACCTTTTACTAAGTGCTTGATAGAATCTGGTAAATCGTTCATTCCCTTAGCAATATCATCACTTGCGTTTAGTTTACAAGCCCTTTCTAATAATCTACTGTGCAAATAAAATACATCACCTGGATATGCCTCACGACCCGGAGGACGCTTCAACAACAAGGAAACCTCTCTGTATGCAACTGCCTGTTTTGATAAATCATCAAATACAATTAAGGCAGGCAAACCTCTATCTCTAAAAAACTCTCCAATTGCTGCGCCAGACATAGGGGCAAAAAATTGCAAAGGTGCAGGGTCTGCCGCAGATGCACAAACAACTACGGTGTAGTTGATAGCACCCGTTTCTTCCAAAACTTTTACTACTTGTTTTACGGTGGATGCTTTTTGACCTACCGCAACATATATACAAAATACAGGTTTTCCTCTATCATAAAACTCCTTTTGATTGATAATGGTATCCAAGGCCACAGCAGTTTTTCCTGTTTGACGGTCACCGATAATCAACTCACGTTGCCCTCTACCAATAGGAATCATTGCATCAATTGCCTTGATACCCGTTTGCAAAGGTTCTTTTACAGGCTCTCTGTACAAAACACCAGGTGCTTTTCGCTCAATTGGCATTTCAAAAGTTTCTCCTTCAATAGGTCCTTTTCCATCAATGGGATTTCCCAAAGTGTCAATAACACGTCCCAGCATGCCCTCTCCCACTTTTATAGAAGCGATTGTTCCTGTTCTTTTAACAGTATCTCCTTCTTTTACATCCTTTGAGTTACCAAATAAAACAGCACCAACATTGTCTTCTTCTAGGTTTAATACAATTGCTTTCATGCCATTGTCAAACTCCACCAACTCACCACTTTGAACTTGGGTTAAACCATAAATTCTAGCAATACCATCACCCACTTGAAGTACTTTGCCTACTTCTTGTAATTGTGTTTCGCTGTTTACTTGTGTAAGTTGTTCTCTTAATATTTGAGAAACCTCATCCGGTCTTATTGCTGCCATAATTTTATGCTATTTGTAATTCTTTTTTAAGGTTATTAATTCTTGATAAAACACTGCTATCCAACAGTGAATCTCCATATTGTATAACCAAACCACCAATTAACGCTGGGTTAATAATCTTGGTAAGGTTAATTTGTTTTGCTCCTGTTCTTTTTTCTAATAAAGCTACAACTTCTTTTTGCTCTTTATCCGTTAATGCAGTAGCGGAACTAACTGCTGCAGTAACTATTTGATTGTGCGTATTGAACAACGCAATAAATTGTGTTGCTATTTCACTCATGTATTCAGCTCTATTTTTATTGACTACCAAAGAAATAAAATCAAGAACTGTTGGATTAAATGCATTGAAGGTTTGCAATAGAATTTGCTCCTTTTGTCTAGCACTAACTATAGGATTTTTTAAAGCCTGCACTAAATCTTTGTGCTCATCCATTGTGTCTTTTAAAAGGCTGATATTTACCATAACATCTGATAGAATGTTATTTTCTCTAGCCACCTTAAACAAGGATTTTGCGTATCTTAGTGCTATTTTATTTCCAGACATGCTGTTTTTAATTTTTACTTGCTGATGGCATTGTTTCCAAATCTTTCAAACGGTCTTCAACAAATTGAGACTGCTCTGATGGGTTTTCAAACTTTTTACCAATTACTTTTTCAGCCATACTAATTGATAAGGTTGAAACTTCTTTTCTCAACTGGTTCATAGCTTGAGATTTTTCTTGCTCAATTTCTGCTTTAGCTTTATCAATTAATTTACGACCTTCATTGGAAGCTACTTCTTTTGCATCTGCTACAATTTTATCGTGCATAATTTTTGCATCCTTTAAAATACCATCCCTTTCCTCTCTTGCTTGTTTCAGCAAATCCTCATTTTGAGATTGCATTTTAGCCATTTCAGCCTTGGTTTCCTCTGCTAACCGAATAGCACCATCAATTGATTCTTCTCTTTCCGCAAGGGTTCTGAGAATTGGTTTCCAAGCATATTTAGCCAACACAAATACTACTATCCCGAAGGTGATGAGCATCCATATAGGCAAGCCATGATTTGTTAATAATAATTCCATCTTTTAAAAGCTAATTAGTTTTTTATAAAGCACCAGTAAGTCTCTTGTTACAAAAACCTACTGGCACCTATTTTATTAGTCTATATTTTTTAAAGGAAAATAATCAAAAGACAAACAACAATAGCAAAGAACGCAGCACCTTCTACAAGAGCCGCAGCAACTATCATGTTTGATCTTAAATCTCCTGAAATTTCAGGTTGGCGTGCCATAGACTCTAAAGCAGAACCACCGATTCTACCAATACCCAAACCTGCTCCAATTGCAGCTAGACCAGCACCTACACCGGCACCAAATTGATCCCATGCAACTACTCCTGCCTGAGCGATAATTTCTGAAATGATGTTTAATAATGTCATGTTTTTTAATGTTTAATATTTATGTTTTGTTTTTTCTAATTAATGATGCGCCTCTTCATGGCTATGAGTTTCTCTTGCTGCTCCAATATATAATGCTGTAAGTAATGTAAATACGTATGCTTGTAAAAAAGCTACTAACAGTTCTAGCATACTCATGAAAGTTGTAAATACTACTGAGAATATAGAAACACCAATTCCCACCCCACTGCTCATTTCAGCAAAAATGAAGATAAGGCTGAAGAATCCTAAAATAATAATATGTCCTGCAGTAATGTTAGCAAACAAACGTATCATCAATACGATTGGCTTCGTGAATATTCCCACAATTTCTATTACGATGATCAAAGGCTTTAAAGCTACTGGTACTCCTGGAGGCCATAAAATGTGCATCCAATAATCCTTTGACCCATTGATGGTTGTAATAATGAATGTAATAATAGCTAATACGGCTGTTACCGCAAGACTTCCCATTACGTTAGCTCCTCCAGGAAAAATTGGAATTAAACCAAACAAGTTGTTGATGAAAATAAAGAAAAACAACGTCAATAAATAAGGTACAAATTTCTCAAACCCTTTTCCTACAGATGGCTTTATAACATCGTCTCTCAAAAATAATATCATGGGCTCAACAAAAGATGCAATACCCTTTGGAGAGGCAGTTCCTCTTTTTCTATAATTTCTGGCAGTTAGCAACATGATAACAATTAGAACAATTGCTCCAATGATAGCAGCTGCGCCATTTTTTGTTAACGAAAAATCATAAATTTTATCATCATCCGCATCATGTATCATTCCACCATGCAAGGTGTAACCTAAATATGATGCATGTCCATGCTCAAATTTATCTGATCCAAAAACATCCCATTTCCCTTTTGTTTTATTATAAATAATAACGGGCAAAGCCAATTCTGTATTTCCCCATAAGTGCCATCCATGAGCATTTGAAACGTGATCAATGATCATTTTACCAGCATCAAATTTTTCTGAATGACCAGGTTCAGCATGCACTAAAACTTCATCACCAAGATCTATTTCATGCTCAGTATCATGAATTTCAGTATTCCCTTCAGCATGCTTTGCCTCATGTTGTGCAAAAATCAATTGATTTGTGGTCAAAAAAGCGAGTAATATTAAAAACTTAAGAAAAATATTTCTAGCCGTGTTTACTGTATGCACTGATAAATCTATGAATTTTATGTTTGTCACCCTGTTATTTTTGGACGCGCAATTTATGTACTAAATGGTAAATTTCAAACACCATGTATAATAAATAATAAAAAAGAAAAAATATAACCGACACAATATCCTTTATATCGCTAACCATCAGATAGATAAGTATAAAAATCAAGCATGAAAATAATCTTATAATAGTTGTCAACATACTGTTGGTAGTAGCCTGTCTATCATTCAATCCAGGTTTATGCGCTATCAATCCTAAGACAGTGTTCAAAATTAAAAAAAACATCAATGCTAAATATAACCAATTTTGCAATCTTTCTAAAACTGTCGCTTGCAAAACAAAAGTTATTGCTGCCAACGATAAGGTTAGTATCACATTAATTTTTATATATCGTAAAATTTTCATTTATTATTTTCAAAAACAGCTTTAAAAAAAACGTAAAAGAAAAGTACTGTACCTACTCCTACTCCTACTATTACCCACAAAGGCTTATGACTGCTCAAATACTTATCTGTGTAATGACCCAACAATGTAAAACCAACAATTGCAACAATACCTTGCATGGCAACACCGCTCCATTTGGCGTATTCTTTACCTCCACTATTCTGAGGCTGTTTCATCGATTAAAGGTTTATTATTAGCAACACCCATATTACTCTTTCCATTGAATACAGCGCCATTTTCTATAACAATTTTTTGCATGGAAATGTCTCCCTCAATCAAAGCAGTTGACTTTAAGGACAACTCTTCTGTAACTACAACATTACCGACCACTTTGCCTTCAATAATAGCATTTGCAGCTCTTAAATTGCCATTGATTACAGATTTTTCGCCAATTACTATTCTGGCTTTAGAGTCTAAATCACCATTGATATTTCCGTCTATTCTTAAATCACCAGTAGAAACAATATTACCGACTATAGTAGTGCCAAGCCCAATTGTATTTAAAGTTCCTGTAGTGTTTTCTGATTTATTCTTAGGATTGAACATGTTGCTGCAAAAGTAGCCTTTTTTTTGATTTGAAAAAGTTCGTTAATTGAACAAATTTGATTGTTTAAAATCCATATTTTGATTGTGTAATTATTAAAGCTAAGAAAATGGTTATGAACAAGTTAAAATAAAAGAGTATATTTGAGAAATCAAAAATTTAATAAAATGAAAATAATGAAATCAAATTTTAAATTCCTTTTAGGTCTGGCTTGCGGTGTTGTTGTAACTTTTATTGCATTGCAGTCTACAACAACCCTTAATGCAAACAGTCTATCTCAAAACCAAGCCAATGCGGTATTAAGCGATGAATCAATTGATGGAAAATGGGTAACCATTGCTTCAATGCAACCGCAAATCGATGCCTACAAGAATAATTTTATTTCACAATACAAATTACCAGAAAATACAAGTACTGGTGGTTTTATAAAACGCAGTCTCTTGAATGATATTACTGGTGTATTTGACGGAAATTATATCAAATACAGTTTTTATTATGATGGGGATGGTAAAATTGGTTTATTATTTCAAAAAGAATCTAATACTACTAGCGGTATACGAACAGGGAGTGCTGCTTTTTGTCCTATGCTTTGTGATTACCCATAATTAACACGTACTTAAGCTTTCAAACAAGCCCAAATTAGAAGTTAATTTGGGCTTGTTTTTTAATGAATTTTTTCTCCTAAAAAATACATTTTAATGTTCCCCTTGTTTTTAGCTTCTATTTCACCTCTGTACTCGCATTGATAAAATTGTTTAATTTTTTCATAAGTGGATGAAGTCAAATTTATTTTACCCGCTTCACTAGCAGATTCCATTCTAGCCGCAATATTTACGGCATCACCCCAAACATCAAATGCATATTTTTTTATCCCAACAACACCACTCACAATATCTCCTGTATGGACCCCAAACCTAAAATCGAAAGACACTCCATAGTTGGCATGCATGTATTTATTAAGTTCAGATATTGCCTCTCTTAAATCAACACATGCCTGAACGGCAGCAAGTGCATTATTGCGCTCACTGCTTTCTAAACCAGAAACAAACATATAAGCATCACCAATGGTTTTTATTTTCTCCATGACATTTTTTTCAATAATTTCATCGAAAGCCCCAAAAAATTTATCCAATAAAAGCACAACTATATTTGGACTTAACCCTGAGGCAATTATGGTGAAATTTTTAATATCAGCAAATACAATGGTAACATCCTTATGCGATTTAGCCACTGCTTTCCCATACTTTTTTAACTCCTTGGCAGTTGATTCAGGTAGAATATTTAACAATAACTTATCAGAGCGTTTTCGTTCCTTAGAAACTACTTTTAACAAATAAAAAAACATGAGCAAAACCATCAATAAAAGGCTGGCAATTCCTATTGAAATATAGCTTTTTCTCTTCTGATATGCGATAGAGGTATCATAAACCACTCTTTTTTTATCGAATTCATACTCAGCAGACATGAGTGCAACCTCCGAGGCGGCATTCATACTTTGAACCGAGTCTTTAAAAAACTGTAACATTTTCAGATGTTGGGTGGCGGCTTGGAAATTACCATGAGCATATTCTGCTTCCGTTACCACTTCTAAAATTGAGGGCAATGGGTAAATAACATTTAAGTTCTTGGCAATGTCTAATGATTTATTAGCTTCAATAACGGCTAAATTAGAATTACCAACTTTTAAATAATACTTAGCCATTCCTTGCAATGCATAGCTCATTCCAATTCTTTCATTTTTGGCCTCAAATTTTCGCAATAGCTCTTGGTATTCTTTTAATATTTCAGGATTGGAAGATTTGGTAAGGGCAACATTATTCAAATACATTCTAATTTCTAACAATCGCATGCTGTCTTTCCTTTCTTCGGCATCTTGCTTGGCTAAGGATATAAAACTATGAGCTTTTTCAGGCATATTTAAGTTAAGATAACTCAATCCTAATAAGTAGCTGATTAATGGATTGTACTTCAACTTAGTACCATTCGCTGTTAAAAGATTTGATTTTTGAAAGTAATCAATTGCGTCTTCCCATTTATTCATGTTATACATCACTAAACCCAAACCCATCAGCGATTTTGCCATGTTTGGAGTATCCTTTACAATTTCAGCATTTTTTAATGCAACATAAAAATTGCTGGTAGCCTTAGAAACATTGGAGAGTACTGTATAGGAATTACCCAAATTATAGGCGCTCCGAACCATACCATTGTTATAGCCGCAATTTAAAGATAACTGAAACGCAGAATCTAAATATACTAAAGCTAATGAAATGGAATTTTCCTTAGAAATTAAATGCTCTGATAAGTTGATTAACGAATCAACCCTATTGATGGTAATATCATTTTGGCGTTTAAGCTGTTTCGTATTAGACTTATTCTGGCAAGAAACAAGCACGGAAAGCACAAAAAATATAAAAAAGTAAAAATGCCTTTTAATAAGCATATTCGCAAATTAAGTAAATATTTATGATTTAGCATCAATAAAATACAAATTGAAGGGCTATTTTAGACCTCCTTTACGCATTTCCAATCTCTTTTTAGCCTCTGTATATAAAGGATTTAGCGCAATTGCTTTTTGATACATTTGTTTTGCCATTCCTCTTTTCTGTTGCAAATCATATATCAACCCCAAGTAAAAATACGGTTTATCAAATTTATTTTGCAGCAAAATTATATTTTTCAACTGCAACTCTGCCGTTCTTAAATTAGTCAGTTCAATTTGATTGATGGCCTGTGCTAGCAGATAATCTAAATTTAAGGGTTGAAGACTTAAAGCCTTTTGATACCAAATTGCCGCTAAACTATAGTTGCCCTCATTAAAACAACTTTGTGCCAATTGATAAACCATAAAATGATTGGAAACCTTATTGGTATCTTTGCTGCTTGCCAGTTCTAAGACCTTACTATAATTTGCTTTGTTATACCAATAGTGCACACTCAAATAGTTCAGTTTATCCATATCGGTTTGCTTTGCCAAAGCATCTGCTTTTTGCATATAAAGCGGATTAGGGTCAAACTTTTCGTAATAAGTAAGATATGCTAAAAGTTGTGTTCTGATATCCGTGCTTCCACCATTGACTGAACTAATGCCTATTAGTTTTCCTTTGCTAGCTATGTCATTAACATTGCCTGGTTTTCTAATAAAATGATCATGAATGGTTACATGTGGAATATCTGAAGCTCCGGTTTTGGGCATATGACATGAAACACAATTATTCTCCAATTTTTGCCTAACAATAACATTTTCTGTACATTCCAATTGATTTTTGGTTCCACCATGACAGCCCTTGCAGGTATTGTTAAATTGAGAAACTTTGGTTTCTGTAACACTGATATGGGGATTATGGCAATTGATGCATGTAAAGTTTACAACGGGATTATAAGTTTCTAAACTCCCTTTGTTGGTTTGAATAAAACAGGCACTTTGCTGAAAACGCTCTGCGTGTGATGCCATCACAAAATCATGGTTATCATTTGAATAGGTTGGTAAATAAACCTTCATAACAGAAGAAAGTGGCATTCCTGGTCGGAAATCTTCAAAATTTTTCCCTTCCTTAAGAACTGCATTTCCCTGCAAATGACATCTTTGACATACGTCCATTTGCAATTTATAGGGTAGTCTTTTGGGATTAACGATGGTATAATCAGTTTGCTTTTTTGTGTCAACAATAATACCTTTCATTTTTTCATCAACATGAATACTGCCAGGCCCGTGACAGCGTTCACACCCTATTCCTTTGGGTATTTCTATGTATTTATTTGCTGCTCTTTTATCCATGATAGGCAAACTATTATGGCAACTCATACATTCCACATCAATTTTGCGATCAAAACGAATGTTATTTTCCTTATACCCTGGGGGTAAACCCCATTTTTGCTCTTGCACGTACCAAGTTAGTGGTGCCTGATAAACATAACCATTGTTCATCCAAAAATGAGAATTAGTATGCTGTCCACTCCCTATAATATAGGCTATTTGCTCCTCTCTCTGATGGGTAGTATCACCATGCACTCCCAGTTGCCATTCTTTGATAAACATTTTGTTATCTTTAAAGAAAGCCCTGTAGAACAAATTATTTAAGCTGTCATAAACGGGCAAAGTATTAAACTTTCCAGCAGATTTAGTTTTTGTTGCACTGTCAAAACTCAATCCCATGCCAGTATGCATAAATGATTCATGTTTTTCTACGTGACAGTTAGCACAAACCACTGAACCAACATAATTGGCATTGCCATAAACGTTCTTAAATGGAGATGTTAATTCCGGTTCATTAGCATTATGTTGAATGCAAGCAAAAAAAGTGATGGCAACAACTACCCCACTTAAGATAAAGTACTTTAAAAAATTGGAGCTTATCCTTGTGGAAATTGAAGTTTCCAATCTGTCATTCCTCCTAATAAATTTCTAACTTTTGTAAAACCTTGTGCCTCCATGAAAGATTTTGCAGAACCACTTCTACCACCTGATTTACAATGCACAATAATTTCTGTGTCTTTAAAATCTGCTAAATCATCAAGCGCAGCAGGTAAACTTCCCAAAGGAATCAACTCTGCACCAATATTAAATTCTTCATGCTCCCAAGATTCTCGAACATCAATGATTTTAATTTTTTCACCCGCATCTAATCTTTGTTTTAGCTCTATTGTTGTAATATCGTTCATTCTATGATTAATTTTAAGGTTTTTTGATTTTGAAACTGGTTTGTTAAAATGCAAATATAAAGTCCTTTTGTGAAGATTTCAAAGGCATGTTTGTTTTCAAATACTGGGTTTTCCAAAATCAGTTTTCCTTGCGTATCATAAATTCTAACAGCGCTTAGGTCTTCAGATTCAATTGTAAAATGGTGCTTACTTGGATTGGGATACACTTTTGCATCAAAGCTATTCGCTTGAACAACGTTTTCAATTGAGACAGGTTTTAAAATCTCCTTTCCAATCAGTGGACGCATCATCAGTGCTCCTGTAAAACTAGGATGCAAGGGCTCCCATGCACCTAACAAATCATAAAAAACTTGAGGCGTTGGTGCAGACTCATTGGTTTGATTTTCATCCCAACCAACATTGAGAATAAACTTACTATTTTGCTGCCAACCAATATAAAAATCTCCTGCAGGTAAAACGATGAGAGAATCAAATTTATAGGTAGTAAATCCATTAATACCAGGTTCATACCTCGGCACAGTTACTTGCCTGTACAATATTTTATTAGTTTTCCCATTGCCATTGGCTATTTCTTGCCATAACAATAAACTTATTGGCTTGTTGCTAACATCCTCCAAAGCCCTGTTAAACATAACGTCTATTCCACGAAAGGTATCAGATTTTGCTAATGTATATTTTAATGCAACGTAACTTGGTCCATTTGGTAAAGAAGCATAATCCAAGCCAAATCCCACTTCTGCACTGCCATCATCATAGGCATAAAAATGATTGAAGCGTTGTGTACGCTCAATCGTATTATTATCAGAAAGAGAAGAATAGGTATTGGTTTCCGTTTCATCATTACCTGGTGAAACCACTTTATAAACACATCTTACAGAAGGTGTATCTCCACTTAGTCCACTTATATTAAAACTATTATATTTTACGATGGTATCTCCGCTGGCGTTGATATTCAAGTTTCTTTGTGCAAATGGCACTAAATCAATTTGTGCATTAAAATCGTCATAAGCTTCTGCTTGTAAGCTAGCCACAACTGCCGTTGAAGCATTATTGTTTCTAAAAAAAACGTTCCTTTCAGATGCCAATTGAGCTGAAGGATTAACCAAAAAATGAGTATATGGCATAATGCTATATTTGTTAAGCAACTGCATTGGCATACCCGTAAATGCTACATCCTTTATTAAGGTATCTTGAATTGTTCGGTTAGCCTTCATTTGAACATAATCTAAATGGTAATGGTTCATGTTACCTGTATTTTTAACGTAGTTTATAAACATAAACCTAAAACCTTTAAAGAGATACTTAGCATCTTTTATGCCAACAAAAAACTGCTTAAAAGTTGGGGCTGCATTATCCATCATGCGCCAAACTGAATTCCAAGTATTGTTGTTATCCAAAAAATAGAGCACAATTGAATCCTGTTGATCGGGTGCGTCTCCAAATCCCCCAGATTGCATGAAAAAACTTAAATAAATGCTATCCGCAATTGAATATGCCAAAGTATTCATACCCGATTGATAATCTAATAGGTTAATTGCCTGCGTGCTTAAAGAATCTGCACTACTGGTAAAAAACTTGCTAAAAGCGCCATAAGGCAAACCTAACTCATTGAGATGATCAAAGGTAGCAACACCTTGGGTAATAGGATTTTTGCCAAAGTGATTGTTTACATAAACAAAATTGTTGGTCCACAATCGTGCATCAGGATAAGGCGTTACTCCAGAAAAATCATCAAAAAATGGCAGTGCTAAAGTATCCGTAACAACGGCATTGATTACACCAAAATTTCTAGCTTTGCTAGCCTTTGCGGTTTGTAGCTGGTAATTATTGTGGGTATGCGTTTTTACAGGGCCTTGTGCATTGATAAAAGTACTAAAACCCAACAGTACAACAAAAAGTATAGCATTAAAATTCCTATTCATTGAGCTTAATAATTTTCCTTTAAAGTGGAATCACCATTGTTTATTTTGTCGAAAGACTTTTTGGTTCGTTCATTCATAATACCGGATTTATATTGCCAACCTTCCACCAAATTGGTGTCAATACCCTTAATTAGTATACTATCTATGTCAATATATTTAGAAACTAAAAGATCAATTCTAGATCCTCTTTCAATTAACTTACCACTCACAATAGAGTCATTATCGTACAACTGTTTTATCACTACACCAGAACCTAACAACGAATATTGCTCAGTAATATTGCCTAATTCCAAGCCAGAATTTTTCAGAATAGCCTTGGCCAAGTTCAAAGAATTGTCTTGAAGTTTTGGCATCCTTACTTTTGGCTTTGACAATGAATTGATTGTCAAATATATCTTTCTCCCCTCTTTTACCTCCCTACCTGGGTCAGGGTCTTGTTCTGTTATGGCCATTCGTTTGAAACCATCTGAATAAACTGAATCTTGAATTATAGGCTCCAAACCTGCATCCTCTAACTTCTGTATTGCCTCTAAATAACTTAATTTTTTAACGTTGGGAACATTTACCCGCTTACCATGATTTGTGTACCATCTAATAGTTCGTTCTAATGCAAATAGCAATATCGCAGATAAAACCAGTGCTATTAATAAATTCTTAAGAAACTGCATTTATAATAATGACCGCAAATTTAACTGATATTTTTCAGATTATTAAGATAAAAAAAGGCAAGAGAGTATCGCACCGCTACAACCGCCTACCCTTGCTGCCTTCCGACCCTGGGGGGTTTAGCAGGAGCTGGTCGTACCCGCTTGCCGGTGCAAATGTAGAATGACTAAAGAGAATAAACAACCCATTGCGTATTTAATTTTACGGTACCCAATGTTGTCTTCACCTCTAAGGTAAAATATGGTCTAATTACTCCATTTTACCGAACCCAAGAATTTAAAATCTAAATCTAATAAATTGAATTACTTTTGCATAAACAAATAAAACAATGGGATTTTTCGAGAAATTAAAGGGAATGTTTGGCACTGCCAAAGAAACTACTACTGACAAAGCAAACACAGCTAACAACAAAAAAGATGAGATGGTAAACAAGGCAAAAGAAGTTGGTGATAAAATTAAGCACAAGGCGGAGGAGATAATGGAAAAAGCGGAGGATGTTGCAGAAGGTGCATGGGATAAAACGAAAGAAGTTGCTGGTGATTTGAAAGAAAAAGCGAGCCATGTAATTGAGGATATTGATACCAAAACGCAACCTTTACAGGACAAAGTTGCTGAGGCTTTTGAAGATGCCAAGGAGTCAGGTAAAAACATCATTAATAAAGCTAAAGATGCTTGGGATGGAGATGATGCTCCAAAAGATGATGCAGAAGTAAAGTAAAAGCTAAAAAAATAGAGGTCTGGGCAAAACTATGTGCCTAGAGCCTTTTTTATGATATGTTCTATCAGGAAAACCCATTAAGTCTAAAATTGAGTGCTGAGGAATCAGTTCATTGCACCAAGGTATTGCGACATCAAATAGGCGATAACATTACGGTGTTTGATGGAAAAGGGAATTTAATGGACTGTGTTATTACAAAATCTGGCAAAGAAGTTTGTTTTGAAATTATCAAAACAAACCATTTTGCACAGCCAATTGTTGCATATGAAATTGCCGTGGCACCGCCAAAGTCTGCACAAAGATTTGACTTTATGATTGAGAAAATGATTGAACTGGGTGTACAAAAAATTCATTTGCTAAAAACTGCTCATTCAGAGAGAAATCATATCAGTCAAAAAAGATTAGAAAAGCAAATTATTGCAACCTGCAAACAATGCAAAACATATTACTTGCCAAAAATTGAATTGGATGTAGATTTTAAAACTTTGTTAACACCAGATTTTGAGCATTACTTATTTTACTGTGGAGATGAATATCCTAAAACTCCGTTATCTAATATTGCTAACAACTACAAGAAAAGCAGATTTTACATTGGTCCTGAAGGCGATTTTTCTCCGCAAGAAGTAAGCTATTTCATTGAGAAAAAAGGCGTTTTGGCAAGTTTAGGTGAGCAGCGTTTGCGCACTGAGACTGCAGCTATACATGTGGCTTCTAGTTTATATTTAAGTCACAAATAACCTTTAATATGGAAAATAGCTTTAATGAAATATTTACCAAAGCAGATAGCTATGAAGTAAAAGGTGTCAAAGTTAATTTATCTCATTCTATTTTGGATGAGGGTATTAGACACCTTGTAAAAATAAGAGAACGCAACAGCAATAAAGGAAATTATGGACATGTCATGATTATTGCAGGAAGCCATGGAAAAATGGGAGCAGCAGTTTTGGCTTCTAAAAGTTGTTTGCGAAGTGGCGTTGGACTATTAACAAGCTATATTCCAAAATGCGGTTATACTGTTTTACAGACAAGCGTTCCAGAAGCCATGTGCTTAACAGATAAAAATGAAAATTGGCTTTCTGAATTGCCTAAAAAACTGCCCTACCATGCCATTGGAATTGGCCCTGGAATTGGAACAGAGAAAGAAACCCAGGCATGCTTACAATCTTTGTTGGTGCTTGAAAATAATCCAATGGTAATTGATGCTGACGCGCTGAACCTAATAGCAGAAAATCCAGCAATGTTAAAAGATATTCCTAAGGACGCTATTTTAACACCACATATTAGAGAGTTTGAAAGGTTGGTGGGCAATTGGAATACGCTAGAAGAACGTTTTGAAAAACAAAAGAAATTTGCTGAAAAATATCAGTGTATTTTGGTTTTAAAAGATGCAGAAACTTGTATTTGCAGTCCCCTTGGAGATATTTATATCAATACTATTGGCAATGCGGGGATGGCTACAGGTGGCAGTGGTGATGTGCTGACCGGAATTATTACAGGTTTGCTGGGACAAGGATATTTACCCTTGCACGCAGCATTGATTGGTGTTTATTTTCATGCAAAGGCAGGCGATGCAGCAGCAGAAATCAAAGGTAAAAATGCACTCATTGCCTCAGATATAATTGAGCATCTAAAAATTGAAAGGAATTAGATTGGGGTTGATTAATTTTGTGGTTAATTAGATAGGTAGTTTATGAGTTTTATAGTTAAAAGTTACCTTGGGACCTGTTCGTTATCCTTTGAGGTCATAGCCCCTATTCAAAAGGAATTAATAAGTACCACTTTCACCGACCATTCCCCATATCTTTATCCGAAACCATAAAAAACCCTATTGCGCAATCGAACATCATATTATACAACAAAATTACACAATTAAAATTTGCTTGATTAAATTTGTACAATGAAAAATAAAATTATTTATTGGACCGCCACTGGACTTTTGTCTTTTGGTATGTTAGGCAGCGGCATATCACAACTACTGCATTTGGACGACATGAACGAATTAATCAGCCATGTCGGTTACCCATTGTACTTTATGTATATTATTGGTACATGGAAAATTTTGGGTGTGATTGCCATACTAGTCCCCAAATTTCCTTTGGTAAAGGAATGGGCTTATGCAGGATTCTTCTTTTTAATGACAGGTGCTTTAGTTTCACACCTTTTTATAGGTGATGTAGGAAGTGCAATTTATGGACCTTTGTTTCAAACTATTTTTATTGTTGTTTCATGGTATTTTAGACCAGCCAACAGAAAACTAAATTTAGGCAATTCATAAGCACTTAGATGAACTCAAAAGTAGACTGGTTTTTTGATAAAGACACGCAATGGAAAGAAGCATATGCCGTGCTAAGAAAGTTGGTACTTTCTTGTGACCTAACAGAAGTATTGAAATGGGGCTGCCCATGTTATACGATAGAAAAAAACAATATTGTTTTAATCCATGGATTTAAAGACTATTGCGCGCTATTGTTTATGCAAGGTGCTTTACTAAAAGACCCTAAAAAAATACTAGTGCAACAAACGGAAAATGTGCAAGCCGCAAGGCAAATGCGTTTTATAAGTTTGGATGAAATACAAAAAAATGAAGCAACAATAAAAGCCTACATCAAAGAAGCCATTTCACTTGACCAAGCTGGGTTGAAAGTAAAATTAAAAAAGACTACTGAATACAAAGTACCGGAAGAGTTTCAATTGGTTTTGGACGAAATGCCCGATTTAAAAAAAGCGTTCAAAGCACTCACTCCCGGGCGTCAAAGAGGATATTTGCTCTATTTTTCATCTGCCAAACAATCAAAAACAAGAGAAGCACGAATTGAAAAATACCTTCAAAAAATAATGGAAGGAAAAGGACTAGAAGACTAATAAAAAACTCCCAAGTATATTATACTTGGGAGTTTTTACTTAGAATTTCACTTTTATTAATGCTTGTCTTTGCAACAAGCACCTTTTTCTATTTTAGAACAGTTGGCTTTATCCATGCCACACTCTTTGTTTCCAATATACTCACCTGCCTCATTATACAAAGCCATACAATTGGCTTTTTGAATACTATCACAACCCATTTTTTCGCAATGAGCGGCACATTCTTCTTTAGTCATCTTCGCACAATCCTCAATATTACAAGCACCATAATCCATGGCATTTCCACCTTTTTTACAGCAAGATTTTTCCATTCCCATTTCGGTTTGCTGATTACAACCAGAATTACCTTTTGTTACAGAACTTACAGGTAAATAAGGTGCAATAACCAAAGCAACAATTGACATCAATTTTATCAAGATATTCATCGATGGTCCTGAGGTATCTTTAAATGGATCTCCAACGGTATCACCTGTTACTGCAGCTTTGTGAGCCTCTGAACCTTTAACTTCAATCTTTCCGTCAATTTCAACGCCTTTTTCAAAAGATTTTTTAGCATTGTCCCAAGCTCCACCAGCATTTGATTGAAAAATTCCCATCAACACTCCTGAAACAGTAACACCTGCTAACAATCCACCCAAAACCTCAGCACCAAAAATAAATCCAACTAACACAGGAGTAATCAAGGCGATAGCACCCGGCAACATCATTTCCCTAATAGATGCCTTGGTAGAAATTTCAACACATTTTTCATATTCAGGTTTACCTGTATAATCCATAATTCCAGGAATTTCTCTAAATTGTCTTCTTACTTCATTTACCATTTGCATGGCAGCTTTTCCAACTGCTTGAATACAAAGCGCTGAGAATACAAAAGGAATCATTCCACCGACAAATAACCCTGCTAAAACAGGCGCTTTATAAATATCAATCGCATCAATTCCAGCAATACCTACAAAGGCTGCAAATAATGCCAAAGAAGTTAATGCAGCTGAAGCAATGGCAAAACCCTTACCTGTTGCTGCTGTAGTGTTTCCTACGGCATCTAAATTATCTGTACGTTCACGCACTTCAGGGGGTAATTGACTCATTTCTGCAATTCCTCCAGCATTATCAGCAATTGGCCCAAAAGCATCAATTGCTAATTGCATCGCTGTTGTAGCCATCATTCCTGCAGCAGCTATAGCAACGCCATATAAACCGGCAAAATAATATGATGCCATGATACCTCCAGCCAATGTTAAAATAGGAATAACAGTAGATTTCATTCCAACTGACAAACCGGCAATAATATTGGTAGCATGCCCAGTAGATGATTGTTGTATAATTGAGTTAACTGGTTTTTTACCCATTGCGGTATAATATTCAGTAACAATACTCATTATCGCTCCCACGGCCGTTCCTACTAAAATAGCATAAAAAACATTCATTTTAGAAAAACCATAATCCCTTAAAAACATAATTTCGTTTGGCAACATCCAATTAACAATGAAAAAGGATGCTATTACAGTCAAAATCATAGAAGCCCAGTTGCCAATATTTAAAGCATTTTGCACATTCGATTTTTCATCTTTAATGGTAACAAACCAGGTTCCGACAATTGAGAAAACTATGCCTAAACCACAAATTACCATCGGTAACAATATGGGAGACATTCCGTTAAAATTATCGACAACGGTTATTTCCTGACCCAAAACCATGGTAGCTAAGATTGTGGCAACATAGGAACCAAATAAATCGGCTCCCATACCAGCAACATCACCTACGTTATCACCAACATTATCTGCAATAGTTGCAGGATTTCTAATATCATCTTCTGGAATGTTTTTTTCTACTTTTCCTACTAAATCAGCTCCCACATCAGCAGCTTTGGTATAAATACCTCCACCCACACGGGCAAACAAAGCAATAGACTCTGCTCCTAAAGAAAAACCTGTTAACACTTCAATAGCTGTTCTCACAGAATCTGCACCTAAATGTGCAAAATAAGCTAAGAAGGCAATAAACAAGCCCCCTAAGCCCAAAATTGCCAAACCCGCAACACCAAGACCCATTACTGTTCCACCTGTAAAAGAAACCTTTAAGGCTTTTTTCAAACTTGTTCTAGCAGCCTGAGTTGTGCGCACATTGGCTTTTGTAGCCACTCGCATTCCAATATATCCTGCAGTAGCAGAAAAAACTGCACCAATAATAAAAGCAATAGCAATAATCCAATGAGAATGAATTGCCTTTCCATTAACTTCATGTATAGTACCAGAGTATGCTAACAAGGCAGCTGCAATTACTACAAATATGCTTAAAACTCTCCATTCTGCTTTCAAAAAAGCCATAGCTCCCCGAGCTATATGACCTGCAAGCTCTTGCATATTTTCATCACCCGCATCTTGCTTGGAAACCCAAGCACTTTTAATAGCCATTACTATTAAACCTAATATTCCTAAAGCAGGAACTAAATAAATAATGTACGAATTCATATTTTATTGTTAATTTCTAAAAGGGCGCAAAAGTAGGTTTATTTATTTGTTTTAGCAAAACCAAAATTAAATGTAATTCATAGAATTAAAATCACTCCACGCTAAGTACTATCCTTTATAAACACATTTAAAAAAAATAAATAAAAAAGCTATCTAGCAATTGCCAGATAGCTTTTTTATATTTTAAGTCTAGTGATTATTGACCACCCAAAAATACCAAAAAATCTATATCATATTTTCCATTGACCAATACCTTAACCATATATTTTCCTGGGGTCAGGTTGGTTGTATTGATAACATGTTCTTGGCTTCCGCTTTGAAGATATAAAACCTCCGTACTAATTAATTGACCAACTGCATTGTAAATTTCCAACTGTCCCTCCATTTCTTGTGAAGTAGAAACTATCAGTTTAGCATTGCCGTTGGTAGGATTAGGATACAGGTTTTCAATTTTAAACCCTTTATTTTGTGATAAGGTATTGATGCCTGTAGTGTTATTGTCTTCAACTAATTTTATGATTGTAGAAGTAATTGCAGCACAAGGCGCTTCTCCTGAAATAATTACATCATAATCTGCATAATCTGTATTGACAACCCAACCAATATTATAGGTGGATGAGTTTGCCCCTGCAATGTTTACACCATTCTTTCTCCATTGGTAAGTTGAAGCAGCGCTTGCAGATACAAATAAGGTTACACCTTTTTGCTGCTTAACATAAACTAATGCAGCAGACTGAGACAAAATACTTGGTGCAGTTTTAATTGCAATAAATGCAGGTGCTGAAATCTTACTTGGACAGTTAGCCAAACTAGATATTCTCACATCGTAAACACCTTGTGTTGCAGCAGTTGGATTGGCCAGATTTAGGCTAGTTTGAGTGGCACCAGCTATATCAATACCATCCTTTCTCCATTGATAACCCGTAACATTGTTAGCAGATACATTTAGGTTGATATTATTTGCTGAGCAAGCTGTTTGACTCAATGGCTGCGTAACAATTATTGGCGCATCATTAACAATGGCAGTCGAAGCAGGTGTCGTAATAGAAGGACAGCCAGACTTAGCCGTGACTCTAACACTGTAATCGCCACTTGCTGCATTTGTTGCATTACTAATCACAATGGTACTATTTACTTCTCCAAGCAACAATGTTCCGTTTTTAAACCATTGATAAGTCTCAACATCACTTGCAAATACAGTCATGGATAAAGTAGCGCCTTCACAAATTGTTTCATCCATAGGAAATGAATTAATGACTGCTCTTTTATTTATCACAACGTTTGCATTATTCGAAACCAAATTGTTACAAGAAGTATTACCATTGGCGACAACACTATATACACCAGCGTTTGAAGTAACCGTTGCTGGGATAACAAAAGTGCTCGATGTGGCACCAATGATATTTACACCATCCTTTTTCCATTGATAATTTACTGCATTGTTTGCATTTATATTCAAGGTTAAAGCTTGCCCCTCGCACAAAGTTTGAGGCAACGGGTTTGCATTAATTACTACTGCACCATTAACAATTACTTGTGCAACAGCAGAAGCAATGGATGGACAGGGGGCTGTTCCATTAATTACAACATCATAATTACCTGCTAATGCAAGTGAAATATTCGGAATAACCAAGGTAGTACTATTTGCTCCGATAATGTCAAGGCCGTTTCTTCTCCATTGAAAAGTTGTGGCATTCAAAGCGCTAACTGATAAATTTACAGTACCACCCTCACATTGCGTAAGGCCAATAGGTTGTTTTGTAATTGTCGCAGGAACACTAACTCCAATAGTGGCAGCGTCAGAAACTACATTTGGACAAGGGCTAGTAGCGGTATGAATTACATCATAACTTCCTGCATTCGTTACATCTATATTATTAATAGCGTAGGTAGCGGAATTTGCACCAGAAATGTTCGTTCCATTTTTACGCCATTGATATCCCAATGAATTGTTTGCTCCTGTAAAGAGAAGAAGGTTATTGCCTTTACAAACTGTTTGAGAAGCAGGTTGTGTAACTCCTGTCACTGGCACATTAACAGTAGCATTTACTATCGAAGATGTCACACTTGGACAAGGAGCAATACCGGTAACCACAACGCTATAGCCAGCTGCATCAGCAATACTGGCAGCAGGAATCGTATAGGTTGCACTAGTTGCTCCAGAGATATTAACATTTACTTTTTGCCATTGATATGCAGTAGCGTTGTTAGCTGTTACACCAAAATTAATGGGGCTTCCTACACAAACTGTTGTAGCACTTGGCTGAGCGGTAATAACAATTGGCTTATTCACTGCCAATGATGCAGAGTTGGTTGTAATATTTGGACATGGAGCAGAAGTTGTAGCAACTACATCATAGCTTGCAACATGGCTTAAACCAGCAGCAGTAATTGAATAGTTAGAACTGGTAGCTCCAGCAATGTTTACTCCATTTTTTCTCCATTGATATCCAGTGGCAAAGGAAACAGCAGAAGTAAAAGTTACATTGGTCCCTTCACAAACAGTTTGTGAAACAGGATGAGTTTGCACAACCATAGGGTTATTAATGGTTACAGATACTGGAATAGTAAAACTATCAGAACAGGGAGCAAGGGCAGTTATATAGACTTTATAAGTACCACTGTTTGAACCTACAACTGAAGATACGGTATATGTAGATGAGGTGGCACCTGGAAGCAATGAATTACCTTGATACCATTGATACCCAGCTTGATTATTAGCTGCAATTGATAAAGTCATTGAATTACCCACACAAAGTGTTTGCGCTTGAGGTTTTGTAGTTACTTGAATAGCCTTATTGACTGTAACAACTGCAACATTTGAAGTCACTGCTGCACAAGGCGCAGCAGAACTTACCACAACATCATAATTGCCGCTGTTTGTTGATGTTGTAGACGATAGAATATAGGAAGAAGCCGTTGCTCCCGCTATATTTGTTCCATTTTTACGCCATTGATAAGCCGTTGCATTGCTTGCAGTAACACTTAAATTTAACACAGAACCTTCACACAAGGATTGGGTTACAGGATGCGTACTAATTGCTGCCGTTGTATTTACGACAAAAGCAACTGCACTTGAGGTAACGCTAGCACATGGACTATTTCCAGTAATTACAACATCTATACTACCAGCATTAGCAGTAGTGGCAGATGTTTGGGTATAGGTAGCTGTTGTTGCTCCAGTAATATTCACACCATTTCTTCTCCATTGATAACTAATGGCATTGTTTGCAGTAATACTAAAAGTAGCTGTACCGTTGGCACAAACTGTTTGTGCTATTGGCTGCACGGTTACTGCCGGTTTTGGACTAACAGATACACTAACTGAGTTAGACGTTTTATCTGTGCAAGCAGTTTTACCTTTTAAAACCACATCATATAATCCTGCATCAGAAACTAATACAGGATTGATGCTATAGGAAGAAGCTATTGCACCACTAATATTAACACCTGCTTTTCTCCATTGATAACTCAATGCATTTAAACCAGTAACGGATAATGTTAAAACATCATTGGCACATAATACCTGACTAGTTGGTTGGGTTGAAATAGTTGGTAAAGCATTTACCGTTAATTTAGCCGTTGCCGAGGTGATATTACCACAAGAAGAAGTATCTGAAAGTAATACATCATAGTTTCCACTATCAGCAAGGACTATACTGCTAATGGTATATGAACTAGCAGTTGCACCTGCAATATTCGCCCCATTTTTACGCCATTGATATCCACCCGCATTGCTTGCCGAAATACTAAAAGTTGCTGAACTATTCTCACAGGATGTTTGATTACTTGGTTGCGTATTAATTACCACAGCACCTACAGTTTGTAAACTAACAGTATCTGATGAAACCACAGGACAAGGCGCAACTGCAGTTAAAATAACTACATATTTACCGGTGTCTGCGGAAGAAACATTTGATAAAGTTAAGGTGCTATTGTTAGCTCCTGCAATATTTACATTATTTAGTTTCCATTGGTATTGAAACACATTACTTGCAACAACTGAAAAAGTTTGTCCTGAACTTACACATACAGCCGTATCCTTTGGCTGTTTAATAATAGATATGGGTGTTGCAACATCGAATCTAGCAACAGTTGATGTTAAATTACTACAAGGGGTTAGTCCTGTTATCACCACATCATAGTTTCCAGTATCTGCAATGGTTGCACTTGTTTTAATATAGGTAGCCATAGTTGCTCCACTGATATCAATCCCATTTTTACGCCATTGGTAGCCAGAAGCATTTGTTGCAGTTAAAGAGAAACTAATGTTTCCAGAATTACATATTGCAGTGTCTTTAGGTTGCACAGATATTTGCACTTTAGGAGTAACACTTACTTTTATAGTGTTTGAAGTACTATCACCACAAGGTGCTATGCCTAAAACTTTTACCGAATAATTGCCTGAATCTGCTAAAGATGGATTGGTGATTGAAAAACTAGCAGCATTAGCACCAGAAATATTCCCGCCATTTTTTGTCCATTGGTAGCTACTTGCATTCAATGCAGTTACTGATAAAGCAATTGGGGTAGATAATTGACTTTCACAAACCGTCATTGCCATTGGGTGCCCTGTTATATTTACTTGAGCACCTTTCACATCAATAAGCACAGCCGGCAAAACAGAGTCTGCACATGGCATTAAACCTTTTATTCTAACACTATAGTTACCAGAATCAGCTACACTTGCATTGTTAATGGTGTAGAGGGTATCCGTTGCCCCCACAATATTTACGCCATTTAGCATCCATTGGTATCCATTAGCATTAGTAGCTCTCACTTTCATCACATATTTACTACCCTTACAAACCTGATCAGCACTAGGCTTAACAACAATAGTAACTGGCTGAGCAACATAAATTTTTGCCGTATCTGTTCTAAAACAACCATTGGTATTAGTAACCGTTGCCACATAATTGGTACTAACCGTTGGTTTTGCATAAAGCTGAGTCTCGGCTGTGCCTATATATGAGGAACTTGTTGCAGCATCCGTAAACAAATTTGTCATAGGCGACCAAGTAGGTAAAATTGTCACTTTACCTATAATTGAAACATTATCTACGGCATAATACCAGCCATAGGATGAACGATATCTAAATCTGAACCATACTTGACTTGCACCAGAATAAGCATTAATAGAAACTGAATCATTAATAAAATTGGCGGCAGCACCTTGATTTGTAGTATATGCTTTCAACAATAACCAATTTATGCTATCAGTTGATCCTTCAATGATTGCAGAATCTGATAAAGCTTGATAAAAAGTAAAGTATCTAAAAAAGGCATTAGAAGCATTTGTCAGGTTCATTTTTGGAGACACCAGAATTGTTCTGGTAAGTCCTCCTGAACCTTGTGCATCACTATTTGATAAATAAAATTTGGTTGCATCGTTGGAACTAATTCCTAATGTTGGACTTGTTTGAAGGGTCCAGTCTGCTGAGGCTGGAGTCCCTCCTGTTGAGGCATTCTCTTTGGTCCAACCTGGCGCTGTACCATTGAAATTTTCCGAATAAATAATTTGATTATTTAATTGAGACAGTGTACTATTTAGTCTAAGCGTATCACCTTTATTACAAATTGAATCTTTGGTTTTAGTAACAACAATGGCAGGAACATTTGGTTTAACTACAACGGTTTTAGAAACTTGATACTTACATCCATTATTGATACCACCACTTGAATCAACTGCCTTTAGCGTATAGGTAGTGTTTGTTATCGGGCTATAAGTTCTAATCGCACCGGTATCTCCAGATGGCAAATACCCATATTTATAACTTGAGCTTATACTAGAACCAGTTAATGTAACTTTACTACCTTCACAAATAATAGTATCAGAAACAGATAAAGAAATGGAAGGAGCAGTTTTGCCAAATGCTTTTACCGCAACTCTAGGGGATTCACAAATTGAGCCGCAAGTAATTTCATAAAAATAATAATAAGTTGTACTACTTAAAGCACCAGTATAAGCTGTTACACTTCCATTGATATCCATAACTGAAGGAGAACCAATTGAATATGGGAAATTAGCAGCGGATATACCAGAAAACTCATAAATAAGAGGAGCAGTTTGGGCGGTTAAAAATAAACGATACACTCCAGCATTTAAAATATCAATTGGAGCACTTAAAACAGCCTCTTCTAAACTAGGAACAGAAGCTGTACCCGCATTGGCTGCAATGGTACCCGTAACAGTTTGTAAAGAAACAGTACCAGCGGCATTATATAATTGAAGGGTTATTGTTGAAGCGGCTCCAGTAGAAAGTACTTTAATTTTTGTAATCTTAGTTGCTTCATAGGCCGTTAATTGCAGCCCTCGCGGAGCAGCGGTCAAGGCAGACCCAGTAGAGGGGTTAGTAATTCTACCACCAACACTGGTTTTTCCATACTTTGATGAAGCATAAAAATTAGTTGTGGCGTCTATCAATGGACTGGCGATTGTATCACCCGTTCCTATAACATTGCCACCCATTGCACTATCGTACCAAGTTACTTCTGAACCAGATATTTTGGTTGCATATAATTTTGTAGTAGTTAAACCACAAAATGTATCTGCTTTTGTTGTTAATATGGCAGGTTTGTTAGCAATAATGGTGTCAGGTCTGCTGGTTCCTAATAAGGTCGCACCGCAAAAATATTGAAGTCTTACATTGGTATTCTTATTAATAAATACTTTTGAAGGAACAGATGTTGCACCTGTTAAGTTGAAATAAGTTCCAAAAGTTGTATCTGCTTGCCACTGATAGGTTACATTTGAAACATTTAAACTTTGTGATAAAGAAACAGAATCACTAAAACAAACTTGTTTTTTATCAACTATTGCTTTTGGAGAAATATTACTAAAGGTATCTGACAAGTAACTTAATTTAACCGGTGCAGCCGCAGTTGGACCAGCAGTTGCACCTAGGTTAACAGAAGTAGGACAAACTCCAGTAGGATAACCCACGAAATTGGATGCCACATTTGGAGTAGCAACATTATCTTGTGCAATGACAAAATACTGCAACGTTTGACCCGCAAAAAAACCTGATGTTAATAAGGAATAATCCGCTACAAATTCCAAATTAGGAGCAGTACCTGTTGCCTCTACATATTTCCATCCATTAAAACTAGTAATATTGTCAGTTGGATAGGAACCGAATGAATCTTTATCCGTTGATTTTTTATAATAAAGTCTTGGTTTAGTACCAGCAGTTGTATTTACACCACTAACATCTGTAATAGTAGCTTTTAAGGTTGGTGCCGTGCTGCAATAGTATGGAGAGGCAATAGGAGTAAATGCAATTACCGGAGCTGATTTATCAGATATAATACCAGAAAACTCTAATGCCCCAATATCAGGGTTGGTTGTATTTCTAGCATTACCTAAATAATCCTTATTATTTGTTAGTGCATAAGGCAAAGCCCCAGATTCCGCAGTACTAGCAATACTTGTTGATGGCCTATACAAGGTACTTGAAAAACTTACCAAATTATCCTCTGTGGTGGTACTGCTCTCACCTTTATTTACCATAAATCTTTTGTATAAGCCACAAGGTGAATTAAAACTGGCATCCACATTCAGGTTTCTTGCTGGAACTGCTGTAACAGCGGAACTTGCAAAACCGTTGTTGTTAGCAGTATTAGATGTGCCTTCATTATACAACCAGTTGTTTGCATTTGAATTGATGTAATATATGTTATTGTTAGCCGTAAAGTTAACAGGAACCACGTTCGCTGTTCCACTTGCCCTTTTAATACATGCATTAAATCCTGTAGATTTTGCTATAGCATCTATCCAAATAATATTATTGAATATATTGTATAAACTTGTTGTGCTATTAGGATAATAAATTCCAGCAACTCCAAAAATAGTATTGGTGGAGGTTAATTGACCTGTTTTACCCAGCTCAATGGTATTGTTATAAATATTTACATTCGTACCTGAACTACCCCAAATCCCTGTAACAGCTGTGGCAGAGGTTTGAAATGGAGACCTTAAATCAGAAATAATGTTATTATATAAATTTAAATTTAAGCCAGTAACCGTAAACATACCATAAACTGTTGCAGTACTGTAACCGTATATTCTTCGCACCAAGTTGTTGTAATAATTTACAGTTGAGGCAGTTGAACCACCCCCACAATAAATACCGTAAGAAGCCCCTGCGGAGGACATTGAATCAACAATATTATTATAAAAATTTAAGTTTTCACCTGTAGTATTGATAAAATATCCATAAAGTGTACTTCTAGTTTTTACTTTTTCCACCCTGTTGTTATAAATCACAGAGGTATCTACACCCCCAAATGCGCTTACATAAATGCCATAGAAGGTGCTATTACCATTTATAACACTTGTAATTTTATTATTAAATATTTTTTTATAGGCAAAGGGAGTAACTCCACCAGTAGTATTTATTCCGTAGAAAATACTACTGCCAGTTGTATCTATTTTAATATTTGAAAAGTCATTATTTGATATTGTAGAACTATTTGAAGATAACTGTGTGCCAGTTTCTGAAATACCATAGAAAGTACCTCCAGCTTTAGAGCGGGTAAAACTACCCATAATAGCGTTATTATCATAAACCCTTTCTCCATTTGCCACGGACCCTGCGGTGTTAAAAATAAAATAAATGGTTCCAGAATTATTTACATTCAAATTCTCTAAAATATTATTTGAAAAACTACTTTTTAATGCTGTATCTGTATTATAAACGTTGTAAATCAACCCTGTTCCACCAGTTGTGCCTGTATAAAACATATTTTTAACGGTATTGCTATCCATATTTAATTTTAGAGCAGCACTTGTTGCGCCTGCACCGTTAGTATTCCAATTGATGTAAGATGCAGAACTTGTATTTGCAGTATAGGTTAAACTATCTAAGGTATTATTCACCATTTGCAATGAGTCAGTAACCCCGCCTTGGTTATAAAATCCATAGAAGGTACCAGAAGTTGCATTCATGGTTGTATTAACAAGTTTATTGTTTTGCATAAACAATTTAGCAGGTCCACCGGCAGAAAATACCCCTAAAAATCCTCCTGTGGAGGTACTGCTCAATTCACAGTTTTTAATGGTATTATTTTGAATAACAGTTTTGTTGGCTGTTCCTGCTGTTCCTGCTCCAGTTTCTATTGCAGCAGCTTGGGCTGATGTAGCACCAACTTTTAGGGTAACAGTATTGTTATTTATGGTTGAGTTTGCCTCATTAGCTATCGCAACCAAAATGCCTCTTAAAGTACTCGTATGATTTACACCTGAGCCATCATTATTATTAATGGTATTGTAAGAAACATTAAAATCATACTGATAGGCAGAACGAATACCACAAGAAAGTGTATTACTACCACTACCTCCTCCAAAATTGAGTACCGTATTACCCGTTGCAGCAGAATTTCCACCAACATCATTATTGACATCTGCATAAGTATATGGAGAAACCTCATTTGCACCTGCAACATGTATACCTTGATGACAGTTTTTAATGGTATTGCTATAAATTTTATTATTGCTATTACCGCCAGCAACCGCAGTGCCGAGCAAAATTGTGGTAACAGTAGTATCTGTGCTAGCAAATATACCAATACCCGTAGAACCAATACCCGCTGGATATGTTCCAGATGCAAAATTATTGGTACTTAAAGTAACAACACAGTTTTTTATGGTGTTATTCTGTGCACCATTGGCATCTGACATTTTAAAAAGTCCATAGCCATATTCCATTAATGCATTACCCGAATTTGAACTATTTTCTATCAAATCAATTCCATCAATGGTTACGTAATCTGAACCACGCAAAGCAAAAATACCATCTTGATTAGCATCAGTGGTAGTTGCGCTTCCTCCTGTATAAGAAGTAATTAATGGATTTGTACCACTCCCATTTTTCTTGATAACAATAGGATTTGCAGCAGTTCCTGTAGCGGTTAAAACAATTTTTTGAGCAATGGTTTCAGTATGTCCTGCACTTACATTTACAGTAATGGTACCTGTGTGCTTAACACCACCATTGATAGCGGTAATTGCAGAATCTAAGGTACCATAGGAAGCACTTGTTGCAGTTCCTGTAGAAGAGGTAACGGCAACCTGTGATTTTAAAGACAACTGAACTAATGGGGACAATAATAAGAGAAGTAAAAGTTTTTTCATGTATGCTAAATATTTAATTGCCTGTAAAAGTAAATCAAAAGGAAAGCGCTTTTTACAAATACAGTTTTGTTTATTTAATATATATATACTTAAACAGTATAAAGATATAAATTAAACAATTTAGGCAAAATTACTTTTAAATATTAAACAAAGTAAGTTCTTCAGTGTCTAGAATTATATGCTAACAAATGTGCGTTAGTTTTTTCAAGTACGCCAATTCTGCCCAAAAAGACAAAATTTGCTCAAACTTCAATAATTTTTAGTTTTTAAATAGCACTGGAAAAGCAATACTTAATTTCACAAAAAAAAGCCTATCTCAATTTGAAATAGACTTTTTTTTAAAAGAGATAAGCAGTTTATTTTTTACTCCTTTTAAAGTAATAGCGTGTTAAAAAGATTCCATCAGAATCGTCTGTTCCTGCATAAGCTTCTACAGCGCTGTTAATTGTTATTATTTCCCAACCTTCTGCTAACATTGAATTTACTTTAGATTTAACCATTGCATCATTGGCTGCAATATTTTGCATTCTAATTCCACCAAGGTTATAAAGGTTAAGCAATTTAGTTTCTTCATAATTCTTTACCCTAATATCTTCCCTTTCTGCCTTATTTCTTTTATTGTCATCTTCGCTCATCACTTTAGAAAACTCTTTATAATCTCTTTCTTCAAGTGCATCAATAATTCTAGAACGCCCTAATCCACTTGGGATAATAGACTCTATAACGGTAAATGAGGTAAATTCAGTTTTTGGAGGTCCGTCAGTTGTAGCTGCTTTAAAGGACATAAAAACACCCGAAAGCAACATTAATATTGCCACTCCTGTAATTGCATAATTCTTTTTCATTCTATTTTTTTATTAAATTGTAGTTCTAAAAAAACATTAACAATATTTATGCCAAATTTTTTATAAAAAAGCACCTCCTCATTTGATAACGAATTGTTTAATGATATTACTAATTGAACAGACAAAATAGAATTTCAATGGTCTCAGAATTTATTTGAACTTAAAATGAATAAACAAAAAAAGTCCCTAGTCAAATTTTTGACTAGGGACTTTAATAGTAATTAAAATCTTTAAATTATTTTACTTGTGCAGATAATCCTGCACCAGCTTTAAATTTAGCAACTTTTTTAGCAGCAATTTTAATTTCTTTTCCAGTTCTTGGATTACGTCCTGTTCTAGCAGCTCTTTTTCCTACAGAAAAAGTACCAAATCCAATAAGTCTTACATCATCTCCTTTTGAAAGAGACTTAGTAATAGCACCAGTTACAGCATCTACAGCTTTTCCAGCGTCAGCTTTTGTCAAACCAGCTGCACCTGCAACTGCATCGATTAATTCTTTTTTGTTCATAATGTTGAATATTAAAATGTTGTTATTTAAACAACTGCAATCTAGCACTATCAAAGGGATTCATCAAATTTTTTTTAAATATATTTTTCAACATACCTACTAGTACGTATATTTGTAAAAAACTTTGAAACAATGAATTACAAACTATTTGGACGTACAGGACTAAGAGTCAGTGAGTTATGTTTAGGCACAATGACCTTCGGTAATGCATGGGGCTGGGGTGCTGAAAAACAAGAAGTTAAGAAAATTTTTGACTTATACACAAACAATGGAGGTAATTTCATTGATACTGCTAACCTATATAGCAATGGAAAAAGCGAAGAAATGATAGGTGATTTAATAAAAGGCGATAGAGACCACTTTGTTTTGGCTTCAAAATTCACGCTAAAAGATAGCTTTGACAACCCTCCAAAAGACCCCAACCTAAGTGGCATGCATAAAAAAAATATGTTGCGCAGTGTTGAAGCTAGTTTAAAAAGAATGAAAGTAGACTTTTTAGATATTTTGTGGGTGCATGCTTGGGATGATTTAACACCAGCTGATGAACTAATGAGAAGCTTGGATGACTTGGTGCGATCTGGAAAAGTTTTGTATATAGGTATTTCTGATAGCCCTGCTTGGCGCGTTTCACAATGCAATACCATGGCTGCTTTAAAAGATTGGACTTCTTTTGCAGGTTTACAAATAGAATATAGCCTTATACAAAGAAGTGCGGAAAGAGATTTATTGCCCATGGCAAAGGCTTTTGACATGGCGGTAACACCTTGGTCTCCTCTTGGTGGAGGCATACTTACTGGAAAATACGGTAAATCTGGTAAAGGTAAAGGAAGAGCTAGCGAAGGCAATAAACTAACAGAAAAAAGATTGCTGATTGCACAAGAGGTAGTTAAAGTTGCAAAAAAAATCGGTGCAGAACCTTCTCAAGTCGCTATTAAATGGACTATGCACAATGGCAATTCAATCATACCAATTATCGGTGCGAGAACAAAAGAACAATTTCAAAGTAACATAGGGGCATTAGCCATTGAATTGTCTGATAAAGACATTAGTCACCTTAATAAAGTGAGCGCTATCGAACTTGGATTTCCCCATGACTTTTTGAAAAGCGAAAATATTAAAAGTATTATATACAGCGACACTTATGATAAAATAAAACGGTGAAAAATACACGTGCATTAATTATACAGGCTAATTTCGATGCCATTCAGAAATATGGATTTCATCAACTAAGACCCGATAAAGTAGTCGAAAAATTGGGGATTAGCAAAGGTGCATTTTATCACTATTTTAGTGGTAAGGAAAATTTGTTGGAGGTTATTATAGACGAAATGGTCATTCCCAACCATCTTAAAACATGGTCAAAGCTAGACAAGCAAAACACAGATGCAATTTCATCCATTCAGCAAATACTTCAACTGCAAGCAGATCAATTGAGCAGTGCAGACGTTAGAAATGGTTGCGTTGTAGATAAACTAATACATGAAATTTGCCAAGAATACCCCATTCTTAGACAGAAAATGAGAAAATGTTCTGATCAAATTATTGATATGTTAACGCATACCATACAAATAGGACTGGACCTCAATAAAATAAAACCTTTACTGGATGCCAACCATTTAGCCTATTTAATTTTGACGGTTTATCAAGGAAGTAAGACTTTAAGCAAAGTAGAAGATTCTGTTATTGCACACAAAAAATCCATAAAAGCTTGTATACTTATTTTAGAAACGCTCAGAAACAAATGACAAAATCAAACCTCCTACCTTTCATCCAAAAAGCCTTTTCTTTTACAGCATATATTAAGGACGAAGAAGCTAAAACTAAACTGTCACAAGACTTTAAATACAAAGCATATCATATTTTGAACTTTCAACGAATGCATAGAATTAGCAAACAGGCTGATAAACTATCATTATGGTCAAAAGAAGAATTGCTTAATATAGACAGCAAAAGCATACAATTAATTGCCATAACTGAAGGTTGGTGTGGAGATGCAGCACAGATTATCCCATGGATAAATCAGTTAGCTATTGAAGCTAATATTTCTTTCAAATTGTTATACAGAGATCAAAATATCAACCTGATGAAGGAGTATCTAACCAATGGTTCAATGTCCATCCCAGTTATTATTTTGGCAGACTCAAAAGGAAACTATCTCAATCATTTTGGACCTAGACCAAGTGAAGCGCAGCAGTTAATGTTGACTGAAAAAAATAAAGGTAAAGATAAAGATGCCATTGGTTTAGCGCTACAAAACTGGTACAATAATGACAAGGGCAAGGCTATTATTGAGGAGGTAAAGGCAATGATAAAAACAGCCTCTGCTAATTAATAACCTGGGCTGTTGTACTAATCACTATTTCTGGCTTGAAAGGGTCATTTACATAAATACTTGCGCTCTTTCTTTGCAGGTCCTTTCTTGTAATTGTATCAAAAATAACGGTTAAAACAGCTGTTTCTCCTGGAAGAATCTCAAATTTTGAGACTTCAATGCGCAAACAAGCACAACTGGATTCAACTTTTCTAATATAGAGTGTATCTCCTCCAGCATTGAATAATGTAATGGTATCCTGGACCACTGCACCTGAACGGACATTGCCATAATTAATTAAGTTTCTTGACAAAACTGCTTTGGGCTGTTTGGACTCCCACTTTAAAAATTTTCTTTTACGGGTTGGTGGAGTTTCAAAATGTTCATTGATAATGGCATTGATGAACATCATCTTTGCGGGCAACAACGGGTCGGAAGTACGCAGCGAAAAATACTTAATAATTTTTCCATAATCCTTAATTTTAGAAGCGTCCAATGTAAAATTCAAGGTCAATGATTTTTTAGGTAATATTTTAGCAGTATCGATATCCACCAGTAGCCATTCAGGTTTATTATTATATCCCAACAATGATTGTTCTGTTTCACTGTTATTAAACAGGGTCAGTGCAATTGTTTTTTTAGACTGATTGTCTACCTCTCCAAAAGTTAATTTATCCAAATTTAGTTGAACTGCAGCGGTTGACTTTTGAATGGCTTGGTTAAAAACTCCATCTGTTTGCACCTCTCCCATTATGAAAATGATTTCTACTTTTGGATTACTATTCGAATAGATTGCTATTTTTTTGCTAAAACTCCCCAACCTATCCTTTCCATCATATTTTACATGCATGACACTTTTTCCATTGGGTGCGATTTTTTTTGATGTTATATCGGGTAAAGTACATCCACATTCTGGTTGTATCTCGCCTATATAAAGTGTGTCCTTGCCTACATTCTCTAATACAAAAATGCATGATATCTCTGCACTTTCTTTGACTACTCCAAAATCATGTACCTTTTTATCCAGTTTTAAAATTGCCTGTCCATTACTGAATAGCGCAGTTAAACACAATACTGCACATAGAATTTTTCTTTTCACCATCACTATACTGCAAAAAAGATGCCTATTGTTATTAAATAGTTGCATCATTGCTCAATAATTTTGATTTCCTTTTGAAAAGGCAATGAACAAAGGACTGTTTTGTATTAAAAGGAGTAATATGGGTGCTTGTTTGACTTTGAACAAGTTCAAAATTTTGGGCAAATAAATTGGTCAGCTCTTCCGAATTGTATCTTTTTATGGGTAAACCACTGCATTTTTCAGGGCCATCGCTGGCAAAAGTTGCTATACAAACATATTGCGTAACAAATGAATTTACAAGATTTACATATGCATTAATGGCTTTATCATCGGTCAGAAAGTGAAATACTGCTCTATCATGCCAAAAATCTATTTTATTGTGAGGCTGGTAATTTAGAATAGACGTATTCACAAAATTAACATGATGCGCATACTGCATAATTCTAGCTTTTAGTTTAGTTAAAGCAGTATTTGACAAATCCAAAGCGGTAATATTTTCAAATCCATTTTCAAGCCAATAAGGCACCATACCATCTTCCCCGCATCCAATATCCACTAGCTTACTTTTCTTGGTTAAAGCACATGTTTCAAAAAAAGAAGCAGAAATGGATGGAAATTGCTGGGTCCAGCTTACCTCATTTGGACTTTTTGTTTTGTAGATATTTTCCCAATGTTCTAAATATGCGTCTTTCACCTTCTGCAAATTAAATACCATAAAATGGAAATAAAAACTGCTTACCCTTGTACTCCGCTTACATGCATTAAAATTGGTGGACAGATTTTTTTTTATTCCTTAATTTTGCAATTATCTTTGAAAGCCTGAAATGAATCCTAATTTAAATCCCAATAAAGATATTTCCAATGTTGAACAAGACATTGAAAAGGCGTTGAGACCGCATGAATTTGATGATTTTACAGGGCAGGAAAGCATATTAGCAAACTTGCGTATTTTTGTCAAAGCTGCCAAACAAAGAGGCGAGGCACTGGATCACGTACTGTTGCATGGCCCTCCTGGATTGGGTAAAACAACGTTGGCTAATATTATTTCCAATGAATTAGGCTCCAATCTGAAAATAACAAGCGGCCCCGTATTAGAAAAACCAGGTGATTTGGCAGGAATGCTAACCAACCTTAATGAAGGTGACGTTTTTTTTATTGATGAAATACACCGCTTATCACCTGTGGTAGAGGAGTATTTGTATTCTGCAATGGAAGATTACAAAATTGACATTATGATTGATAGTGGCCCCAGTGCCAGAAGTGTTCAAATAGAAATTTCTCCCTTTACTTTGGTGGGTGCAACAACCCGAAGTGGTTTGCTAACATCCCCTTTAAGGGCTAGGTTTGGTATTACATCGCGCTTAGAATATTATACTGTTGAAACCTTGGCAAAAATAGTTAATAGAAGTGCGGGCATTATTAATATTCCACTTGAAAAAGATGCCGCCTATGAAATTGCAAGAAGAAGCCGTGGAACACCACGTATTGCCAATGCTTTGCTTAGAAGAACTAGAGATTTTGCACAAGTAAAAGGTACTGGAATCATTGATTTAGCAATTGCCCAAATAGCCCTGAACGCATTGAATGTTGATATTTTAGGTTTGGATGAAATGGACAACAAAATTTTGAACACCATTATTGACAAATTTAAAGGAGGCCCTGTAGGTATCAACACCATTGCTACTGCTGTGGGTGAAGAGGCTGGGACCATTGAGGAAGTGTACGAACCTTTTCTGATTCAAGAGGGATTTTTACAAAGAACATCGCGCGGAAGAGAGGCAACAGAATTGGCATACAAACACTTAAATAAGATATTACCCTCTCATTTAGGCAATAAGTTGTTTTGAACCTTGCCGAAAAAACTTTGTTTTTAAAAGAAACCGCCAAAAACGCTGGATTTTCTTATTGTGGAGTTTCAAGGGCTGATAAATTAGTTGATGAGGAGCAACGTTTAGAGCAATGGTTAAATAAAGGCTATCATGGCAAAATGACGTACATGGAAAACCATTTTGATATGCGTTTAGACCCGAGAAAATTGGTACCTGGTGCCAAAAGTGTCATCAGTTTTGTGTACAATTACTTTCCAAAGGAAAGCTTAAAATCGCAACAATATAAAATTGCCAGATATGCTTATGGAGAGGACTACCATGTAGTTATTAGAGAAAAATTGACAACATTGGTTGCGTCTTTGTCTGAAAAATTTGGTGCTTTTGAGGGCAGAATATTTGTAGACAGTGCGCCAGTAATGGAACGACAGTGGGCAGCAAAGTCTGGCTTAGGATGGCTGGGTAAAAATACTTTGTTGTTGAATAAGGAAATGGGAAGTTTCTTTTTTTTAGCAAATATTATATGTGATTGGGAATTTGAATATGATACAGCCGTAAAAGATTATTGCGGAACCTGCACAGCCTGTATTGATGCCTGCCCTACTCAGGCCATTAACCCTGCAGGTTTTTTAGAAGCCAATAAGTGCATTTCTTATTTGACGATTGAACTAAAAGAGGAGATTCCAACGGCTTTTAAAGGTAAAATGGACAATTGGGCTTTTGGTTGTGATGTGTGCCAAGAGGTTTGCCCGTGGAATAGATTTAGCAAACCGCATACAGAACCTGCTTTTATGCCCAATGAGGCCCTTAAAGGAATGAAAGAAACAGACTGGGAGGAGATTACACAAGAAGTATTCTCTGAAATCTTTAGCAAATCTGCTATTAAAAGAACCAAGTTTAAAGGTTTAAAACGGAATATTGATTTCTTGAAATAGGAATAGACTTATACTCGTTGCAGTCATTTTTCCCCTCTTAGTGTCTTCGCCCCAAGCGAGACCCGAAGAGTAAGGCATTTATTACCCCCTCTTCATTCTATGATAAAAAAACTTATCTCTTTTTGATCAAGTAATCAATAGCAAATTTACCGCTCCCTATCAACAATATGGCCAGGTAAATTGCAAAATAGAGCAATGCCTCTTCCTTTTTGGCTATCGGGTCTTCGGCATGAACAATAAGCACAGCTACTAACATGGTTATGATAAGTGGCAAAGTTGCCCAACGGGTAAACAAACCAATGCCAATGAGAATAGAACAAATAACTTCGGCAAAAACCGCTAGCCCCAATGAAAAAGCAGAACCTACTCCTATGGGATCTGGAAATTTAATTTCTCCACCAGCCATCAACTTACTAAGTTTGGGCAAACCATGGGTAAGCATTAGGCAAGCCACCAAAAGGCGCAAAACCAAAGCGGTGATATCCAAAAAAGTTTGTTGATTAGCAGTACTCATTTTTTTCATGATTCAAATTAAAGGAATTTTAATTGGATTTCAATAAGAATAATTTTACCCCCTCTTCATTCTATGATAAATAACAATGGCAATTGCAAATATAAGGGCTGCGTGGTGTCACGAACTACTAACCACTAAAAACTAACTACCATCAACTAACAACTATCAACTAAAAAAACCTATATCCACTCCACCTCATAGCTACCGGTGGTGGGTGCAGGGTTGTAGATGTTGAAACGGGTTATTTCTCCTTCCTCATTAAAACCAAGTGCGGTGGCAGACCTAACTTGTGTGGTGAAAGGAGGTACAGCGGTCATTAAAGGACCAGAGGTGTCTGTGGGCAAGGCGGCAAAAAAGAATTGTAGTACGTCTGAACCCGTGTTTTTAAGCGTAAACACGGTACTGGCTCCAAAGCCGCTAATACTTGCGTTAACAACCGTCATGCCTGCAACGCTACCCTCTACCATGCTGCTTTCTGGGGCAGAACTGCTGCTGCTGGTTAATATATAATCATTGTATTTTGCCTCATTGGTATCTTGCCAACACAGCTTGCCTTTTGCGGCAAGGGTTACCAATAATTCATACAGCGCATTGCCTACGCCAATGCGCTCATCTACAGAAATATCTCTTCTCTTGATGGCAGCGTCTTGTACATCTATAAGGTCGTCAAAATCTGCCACCATTAGCAGTTGGTCATCAATAATAGGTACCGTTAGTCCCAAACCTGCCATATCTGCCAAAAAATCTGTGGCAACACGGGCTATGCGCCTGCCGGTGCGCACCAGTTCATTGTCGTTTAGTTTGCTCAACCCAGAAGCACCAAAGGTGCGAAACTTGCCATGGGTTTCTCCAAACGCAATGCGGGCACGGTCAGATATTTGCCTAGTGGCTATGAGCAACTCTTCTCTTTTGGCATTTTTGTTTTGGGTGGCAGTAACCATATACCCACTCAGTTCCTCATCCGTATCCGTTTCAGAAAAAGCATCTCTGGCAGTTTGCAATGCCGTTATCTCCGCAGGGTCCACGCCATAGGCTGCCAATTCTGTTGCGTCTCTTTCAGCGCTTGTTTTAATGCTGTCTGCAAGCTGCACTAGGGCAGCATCGCTCATTTTGTAGTTTCTAATTTTAGATTTTAGTGTCATAATGTGTATTGGTTTTAATTGTTTATACAAAGTTAAAAAAAGGTTTTTAAATTGTTTAATCTTTTTTCATAAAACAATAACATTTTTATCGAAAGTTTTAAACAATCCTGTAATAAACGGCATAAACCCTTACAAAAATTAATTCACCACTTGGCGGAAAAATTTATCTCCACCCACGAAAAATGCCAAAATGCCCCAAAACCCAGTAAAAACAAGGGCGGAGAACTTAATGCGGCAGGCGGAGAGCTTAAATCTACCCACGGAGAACTTAAAATAGAGGGCGGAGAAATCAATGCAGCCTACGGAGAAGTTAAGATACCAAAGAGTGAAGTTAACATACCCCACGGAGAATGTAAAATACCCCAGGGAGAAGTTGCTGCCGACAACCACAAATTTGCCCTTGGCAGCATGATTGCTACCGTAGGTTGCTTTAGGGTATTGGTTGGGTGGTTTTTTAACTAGGTGGGTGTTTTCGGGGCTTGCGCAGCCTATTTTGCATGCTCCTTAGGGGGTTTTGGATGCTCCGTGGGTGGTGGCAGGTTCTCCGTGGGCAATGATGAAACTGCCGCTGGCAGTTTTGCTAAGGGTTGATACAAATATAAGGAAAAATAAATAAGAAAATTGGGTATGAATTAATTATTTGAATGTAACGTAACGAGATGCCTCGTTATTCATCGTTATGGGTTATTATTGTGGGGCAATAAGCAACCTGCAAAACTAAAAAGACGACACTCGGAAATTAGAATGTCGTTTATAGGGATGTTGGCGGTAATTAGAAAATAGAAATGAGTGCTAAGCAAGAAATACAATCCTTAATCGAGTCTCTTACAAATGATGAAATTTCAATAAGTAAAGCACTTACGAAAGCTAAGAGCATCAATAGAAAAGTTACAAATAAGGATCTTGGAATTCTGATCTTGGGTGAAATGGACGGGAAGTATGATGACGATACCTTACCAGAATATCGATTAATCTTTGGTGAATCAACTTTCGAATTCAAAAATTCATTTACCGGAATGACTGACATAAGAAATATTCCCATGCCCGAGGGCAAGCATTTCAGCGGAAAATCAACTAATTACCGTCCAATATTATTTAGCATTTCTGAAGTAGAACAAGTAGTGAAGGAGACTCCTAAAGGCGAAACTTTCAAGGTGTCGTTTACCCCAGTTCAAATTTCACTTGCCCATTCATATTTAGAAAAAGTAATTGAACAAAATGAAGGTTGGCAATTGATGCGTGCTTGGTGGTCACATTCTCCAACTTCTTTTCCTGCAATTTTATTTAAAGCCAAGCAAAGATTAATTGACTTGTTACTTGAAATTGAAAACTCTTTTTTGGAAAGAGATTATGAAGAGAAGATGTTTAGCGAGAAATCATATTTTGATGCAAGCTTTGAAGTTTTACAATTAATTGAGAAAGCAAAGAGAAGTGTGATATTGATAGATGGCTATGTTGATGGAACAACACTTAAGTTACTAAGTTCAAAAAAGGAGTCTGTTGCTATCCAAATATTGACTGACCCAAAATCAAATTCAGAAGCATTTGAATTACTCGTTGAGAAATTTAACTCTCAATATAAAAACCTTGAAATTAGAACATCAAGAGTTTTTCACGACCGGTTTCTTATTGTTGACGAAGTAAATTTTTATCAAATCGGGGCTTCGATGAAAGACCTAGGAAATAAGGCTTTCTCATTTGTGAAGTTAAAGGAAGCGTTTATGACAGATGCACTTTTAAAGAAATTTATCGAAGAATGGAAAAGGAAGGAATAATAACTACCGCCAACAAAACCTAAGAAAACATGGGGCGAAACGAACTGAAAGCAAGAATAGAACTTCCCCACGCTGTCCCAAATTTACACCTTGTGCCGCCAAAGAAGTCTCCTTTCATTGGGTTCATAATTAGCACAAGGCAAAGTCCGACACTTCGGACTTGTGCTAGCAGAGGGTAAAGCACACAGCCTAATGATGAACAAAATCAAAAATAAATCCAATTGTTTATTATAAATTTGTAGAAGAAATTTAATGACTTTAATTATGAAATCAAAACTATTATTCACACTAACATGTGCACTCACTTTTTTTGTTTCCGCTATCCATGCCCAAATACAACTAGGGCCTGATATAGATGGGGAAGCAGCGTATAACAGTTCAGGTAATTCCGTATCCACCTCTTCCGATGGAAACAGGGTTGCTATTGGAGCCTTTAGAAATAACGGAAATGGCACTTTTGCAGGCCATGTGCGTATTTATGAATGGTCTGGCAGCAAATGGATACAACTGGGTACTGATATTGATGGAGAAGCAGCGGGTGACGGGTTAGGTTTTTCCGTATCCATCTCCTCTGATGGAAATAGGGTCGCTATTGGGGCAAGATTTAATGACGGTAATGGAATTGATGCAGGCCATGTGCGCATTTATGAGTGGACTGGCAGCAATTGGATACAACTAGGTGCTGATATTGATGGGGAAGCTTCAAGAGACTTTTTCGGTTCTACCGTATCCATTTCCTCTGATGGGAAAAGGGTTGCTATTGGGGCAGCTAACAATACCGGAAATGGTAATAGTGCAGGCCATGTGCGCATTTATGAGTGGACTGGCAGCACTTGGGTACAACTGGGTGCTGATATTGATAGTGAAGCAGCGGGAGACGAGTCAGGTTTTTCCGTATCCATCTCCTCTGAAGGGAATAGGGTTGCTATTGGGGCACCTGGCAATGACGGAAATGGAAATTATTCAGGCCATGTACGCATTTATGAGTGGACTGTCAGCAATTGGGTACAACTGGGTGCTGATATTGATGGGGAAGCAGCGGGAGACGAGTCAGGAGAATCTGTATCCATCTCCTCTGATGGGAACAGGGTTGCTATTGGGGCACCTTACAATGACGGAAATGGAAATTATTCAGGCCATGTGCGCATATATGAGTGGACAGGAAGCAACTGGAAACAAATGGGTACCGATATTGATGGGGAAGCAATAGATGACCGGTCAGGAACATCCGTATCCATGTCCTCCGATGGCAACAGGGTTGCTATTGGGGCACCTAATAATGACGGAAATGGAGATAATACAGGCCATGTGCGCATATATGAGTGGACTGGCAACAATTGGGTACAACTGGGTGTTGATATTGATGGGGAAGCAGCAGTTGACCTTTCTGGAAAATCCGTATCCATCTCCTCTGATGGGAAAAGGGTCGCCATTGGGGCGTCTGCCAATGACGGAAATGGAATTCAAGCAGGTCATGTGCGCCTATTTTCCCTTAAAGGAGTTTATGGCAATATATTTAATGATATTAACCAAAACTGCAAAGCGGATAAAACGGAGCTTGGTTTAAGGGGCAGAAGGGCAATCATCTCTCCCGGTAATTATACGGTGGAAACCGACAGCTCAGGATATTGGAGAATAGATTCACTTCCTGCAGGAAATTACACCATCACCGTTGATACTTCCGGCAAATGGTTACCCACATGCCCTATAAGCCAAAGTTTTACGGTTGTTAATCCTGATGGTATGACACGTGCCCCTTTTTTTGGCTTTGTTAGCACTGCACCCTGTGCCCAACCCACTATTGCGGTAAATATGCCATTTATGAGGCCGGGATTTAGTAATCAAAAAATGTATGTAAGGGCATGCAATGAGTATATTGCCACAGGTGCATTATTAAATGCCTATATTGATGTAGAAATAGACTCCCTATTAACCATAGGTAGTTCTTCCATTGCGTATACCAGTTTAGGCAATAATACCTATAGGTTTACTATCGGTAATTTAAACCCGGGGCAATGTGTTAATTTTTCTGTGGCGTGTTCCTTAAGCGTTAATGCAAAGCTTGGACAAACCTTGTGCATCAAGGCCAATCTTTATCCTGCAGATTCTTGTGTCTTTAGATCTGATCAACCTTATATTTCCAATGATTTTGCCCCTTGTAAACTTCCTTGGGATAAATCAAGCTTGGCTGTAAAAGGATGGTGTACTAATGATAGTATATTTTATAGCATTACCAATACCGCAGACTTAGGAAAGGGCGATATGCAATGCTTTAGTCCATTACGTTTATTTATTGATGGTAAATACCAGTGGTTAGACTCTGTAAAATTGAAAGGTAAGGAATCCAAACTGTTTGCGTTTAACGGTAATGGTAAAACTTGGCGATTAGAAGTGGATCAACATCCATTGCATCCGGGTAAATCTAGGCCTAATGCCACCGTAGAACGCTGTGGTGATGTAAGCAATTGGACGGCCAATTTGGTAAATAGTTTAGCAATGGACGATGCTGACCCCGTAGTTGATATTTTCTGTGGCGTGGTTACGGGTAGTTATGACCCTAATGATAAAACGGGCTACCCTCTTGGTATAGGAGATTCAAATAAGGTATTGCCAAATAAGCAGTTTGAATACAAGATACGTTTTCAAAATACGGGAACCGATACTGCATTTAAGGTGGTAATTAAAGATACTTTAGATACCGACTTAGATATCTTCTCTGTTCGCTCAGGGGTATCAAGCCATAATTATAGCTTCCGTATGCACGGCCCAAGGATATTGGAGTGGACTTTTGATAACATATTGTTGCCAGATAGCCATGTAAACGAACCCGCCAGTAATGGTTTTATTACCTTTACCGTAAACCAAAACAGCAACCTTGCCGATGGTGTGGAGATAAGCAACACTGCATACATCTATTTTGATTTTAATGAAGCTATCATCACCAATACCGCAAGTCATATCATTGATAGAAACATTGCAGGAGGGTTTAATTTCCTGAGCTCAGTAAAGATAGCGCCTGCAGATGCGGTAAGTAAGCCGTTTATTGCTTATCCTAATCCTACAACGGGTAAGGTAGACATTAAGTTAAATAAACCGTACGATAAGGTTTCCGTAAATATAACTGACATTACAGGGAGGCTTATTAGCACCAATCAATTTCAGAATGCAAGTGTTTTACAATTGCAAGTAGATGCCCCATCAGGCATTTATTTTATTGAAATTATTACAGATGGAAATCAAAAAACAGTGATCAAATTGATGAAGGAATAATATGCCGAATAGTGCCTTGGTGTCGGTAGCTTCAAGCAAAATAAACAAAAAATCTCTTTGGCATTAACATGGAATCCAGCGGATTCACATGTTTATAGAAAAATGTTTGGTTTGATATACGACCCCAACGGGGTCGCATGAAATTGCAATTAATATAAGCTATACACATGAAATCCCTTTGGGATTTATGTAGAACCACAACTCACCGTAGCGTTAGGATAACGTTGTACAACGTTAGGAGTAATACAGGTCAGCGTCTCTGACTCTGGATATAAAGAGGAGAACGAAATAGCTTAGATAAATAAAATGAATATTGTTTGGTAATATTTGTTATTTGATGCAACTTGCGTATATGTAAGAGTTAGCGTACAATTTTATGACAAGATATTTAACATTTATCATTTTATTCTTATTTACAAGTCTTACTTCATTTGGACAGAATATTTGGATGACCCGAAATCTGACAAATTCTCCTTTACAATTTCTTACACATAAAGACTCCATTCCCAATCTTTATGAAGTAAAAAATGGAATAGTGATTGTTGACAAGGACACGATTAATTTAAAAGATTCTATTGGTCTATACTTTGAAACATCTGAATTTTATCGGGACAAAATAAAAACTTATTTGCTTTACACTGGAAATTATCGCAAAGGACTTTATACGACCTTAGACTTCTGTTATGATAAATTGTTTCAAATTAACATGTATTCAAATAAATCTTATTTCCTTAGCAATTTCAAACTCGAACTTCAACGACATTTTAAGAACAAGGGCGAGGCTAACTATACAATAACAAGAGACTCGACAGTTAATTATGGACACACCATTGTTTCATATGGTGAGAGATATTCAGACTATAACCTTTATGGCTCAAATAAAATAATGACTTATCAATACAAAGAAGACCTAATAAAAGGCTGTGGTTATTTGGTCTTGGCAGACAGAAAAGTTACTGACTTAATTCCTTCTTGGTGTGGAAACTGCAACAGAGGTAGAACATGGAAAAAATTAAAGGCATATATTGACAAAAATATTCGCTAACTAGATCAACCTCTCAGTAGCGTTATTACAAAGAAGCGTCTTCTTCTCTTCGTAGAGTTAGCGCAGCGTTCTACGAAGTTATTACAGAGAAGCGTCTAAGACGCGGGTAATTAAAACATTACGGCTGCGCTCTTCCTTACCCATAAAGGGCAGCATAAAAATATGGATGGGTGTAGTCCCTCCTTAAATAAATAGCGAGATACCTGAACTGGAAACACAACATTCATTTTTAATTAAACCAAAGGTTTACTTTTTTTACAAATGAACATGTAATTTAAAAGTAATTTCTCCGTTATTTGCACAAAACTACATGAACAAACTTTCACAAGTCGCTGCTTTACTGCTTCTTATATTTTATTTTTCCGCTGATACCCAAGCCCAATACAAGCAGGGAGTGGTTATTGTTAAAGGTAAGGTGGTAGATAGTCTTTCCAAAAAACCCATCAAAGACGTAACGGTTTCAGCGTTTAGGGTGAGTGATACGGCCCTATTAAACTTTACGTTTACCACGGACAATGGCAACTACTACATGGAGGTTACCTCTAAAGACAGTATTATGGTTACCTATAGCTATTTTGCGTATTATGAGAAAACCAAGATAATAGAAGCCAATGAAATGTGGTATTTTAGGTCGCATGAAATAGAGTTGGTAGAAGACAAACGTTGGAGTACCCTTGGGGCAGTTACCCTTAAATCATCTCCCATATCCATGCGGGGTGATACGATAGAGATTAATGCATCTCGGTTTAAAGTGTTGCCCGGTTCTGATGTGGCACAGTTATTTAAAAAAATTCCGGGTATGGAGGTGGATGTGAAAGGAGAAGTGAAAGTGAATGGCAAAGTGGTAACCAAAATTATGGTGGATGGGTCAGAATTTTTTGGCAACAATCCTGCTTTGGTTTCTAAAACCATCAATGCAGATATGGTAGACAAAGTGCAAATCTATAATGAGAAAGATGCCTTTGGCAATGAGGTTCCGGATGGTGAAACCATTATCAACCTTAGTCTAAAAAAAGGTAAAAACAATGGTTTGTTTGGCGATGCGCTTTTTGGAGCAGGCAATAATGAACGGTTTGAAGCTGGTTTGCGCTTGAATAGTTTTAAAAACGACCGTAAAATTTCATTAATTGCCAATGGGAATAATACCAATGACCGTGGTTTTGATTTTGGGTTTGAGAGTTGGAATGGATGGGTTAGCACAAGGCGTATTGGTCAGGCTTGGGGTGATGATGGCTGGAGCAATGGCACCTATTATGTTCCTAAAAGTGGCAATATCAACAATAAAAGCAGTTATGGGTTCAATTATTTTAATGAGATAGCCAATAAGCGCAAACTAAGTGCAGAGATAATGTATAGCACCAATGCCTTTCAAAGCTTGGCAAATTCTGTAAGTAGCAACCAAATATCAGATACAGTAATTAGAGAAAACAAGTATGACCAAAAGTCTAGTGGATATGGAAAAAACATGGACTTTAAACTGGGCTATACCGATGACCATGATACCATGTATCGTTTTGAAATAGTTGCAGATGGCTCTTTGGGAGATAATTTGTTCAGAGAAGAAAACAGCAATATTATTAGTATCAACAATACTGTGGTAAACAATTCAGAACAATTGGGTTTTTCTGACCAAAACAAATCCAATCTTAGATTAGGAGGAGAAATTTATAACCGACTGAGTAAAAAAAGAAACAAACCCTCTCTTAACTCCAAAGCCAACGTAAGTTATGATAATGAAAAAACCAATGTTTTTCGTTTTAACAGAGCCACCACCGATTCATTTAACCTATGGAATAACAGAAATAACAACAATTTTCAGCTACACGGCAAAACAGAATTATACATTCCCATTCATCAAAAGTGGAGCTCAACTGTAGAGATTGAACATTTTACACAGTTAAATGATTTTATTGGGGTGGCGACAGAAGCCTCTAATATTTCTAAATCTTTTGAACAACCTTATGTAAAAACCATTGATACGCTAACTGGTATTATGGACAATACCATTAACAGCAATAATGCAAGTGCAGGTATTACATGGAGACCCTTTAAACAAGGTGGAATAACTTTTGGGAGTAGCTATGCTAACATTCATTTAAAAAGCAATTCTGTATTTAATAATAAAGCTATCAATCTTGACAAAACCTTTGCAGCGTTGCTACCCAATTTTGCTATTTATAAATACAAACCAAGAGATTATTATTTTCATTTTAATGTAAATCAAACTTTATCCGTACCAACAGGTTCAGATTTGCTGCCTGTTTACAATGTTTTTAATGTTTGGCAACGCTCTGTGGGAAATATCAATTTGGATAAAACAATTACCTCAAATGTTACTGCTTATTTTCATAAAACTTTTCAAAAGAAATTTGTTCAAAGTATCCATTCAAGTACAAATTATCATCAAAGCAATGATTACAAAGTAACCCAAACCTTTACCAATAATGAAGGATTGGTTGTTAATAGTCCCATTTTATTGAGTGGCTATAAAAACTTTACAACCTCAGAATGGATTAGTGTTAACATTGCCAAAAAGTTTAGAGCGAGTCTAAGTGCAAATTTAGATTACAAATCATTACCCGGTATTTTCAATAATCAAATATCATTAAGCAAATTCAATAGCAATGATTTTAAAGGTACACTTTATTGGATATCAACAGATTCCTTCTCTTTTAGTGCCTCATTCAGTAAAGCCTATACAAACAACAGCAATAGCCTTTCTGATAGACTAAATTACAAGCAGGTAATCAATTCTTTTGAAACAAATATTAGAGGAGTGCTGCCTTTTGGAATGGAGATAAATGTAGATTTTGATGTGCAAGACAACCGTGCAGTTCCAGGCATTGGAAAAATTGTTCCCTTGCTGCATTGCTATATACAACAACCATTGGATAAAAAGCACGTATTCAATTTAAAACTAACCGCTTATGACATCCTCAAACAAAATGTAGGGATTAGCAGAACAGTGAATGAAGGTTTTGTAACGGTTTCTAAAAGTAATAACTTGCAACAGTTTTTTATGTTAACCCTTATCTATAAAGTAAAAAAATTAGGTGGTGAGGTAGAAACCTTTGTTTATTAAATACTATTATGTTCCATAAAGTAAAACTAGAAAAATACAAAGGGATATTGATCGATTTAGACGATACCCTATATGTATATGAACCCAACCACCAAAGAGCATTGGCAGCTTTTTTAAAGGTTTTTTCAGCACAGTACAATGTTCGCGATGAGCAATCAATGGAAACCTATTTATTGGCAAGAATAACGGTTCATCAGCAATTGCATGGTCAGGCGGCAAGCCACAGCAGGTTGCTTTATGCCAAAACAATGATTGAAATGCAAACAGGCAAAACCAATGCTGCTTTTGCCCTGCAAATGGAGAAAATATATTGGGATACTTTTTTAACGGAAATAGCATTGCATCCATTAGCCATTGAATTTTTAGATAGCTGCTTGATGCAGAAAATACCCGTAGCCATTGTAACTGATTTAACCACAGCCATACAATTGCGCAAGTTTGAGCATTTGGGCTTAGGAAAATGGATTAATTTAATGATTACCTCTGAAGAAGCTGGGGCAGAAAAACCTGCTGCAGCTCCATTTTTAATGGCCTTAAATAAAATGGGGTTAACCCCACAAGAGGTAATAATGATTGGTGATAGCGCGAAAAAAGATCAAGCCGGTGCAGTAGCTTTGGGCATTGATTGGATACATCCATTTGAGTAAAGTCCTTACTCCTTTTAGGACAACTTAACGCTTAAAACTCTTTTTACCTTTGCCAAATTTTTTATTTCGGCTATCTTCTTTTGGTTTGTCCGTATTCCAAACAGGCCCTTCTCCAATAAACTTAGGTGGGCTCTTTTTTGGCAGTTCCCGCTCTATCAATTTTTCAATTTTTGACATTTTGTACATGTCATTGGGGTTTACCAAAGTAAATGCCTCCCCTGTTGTATTAGCTCTGGCTGTTCTTCCTACGCGGTGCACATAATCTTCCGCATCTCTAGGCACATCAAAATTCACGACCATGTTAATTTCCTTGATATCTATACCCCTACTCATTACATCTGTTGCCACCAAAATTCTTATTTGCTTTGCTTTAAATGAACTCAAAACTTCTTCTCTTTTATCTTGGTCTAGATTAGAAGAAATACCTGAGGCATTGAAACCATTCTTTCTTAATTCATTTACAATATCATTAACCTTACTTTTTGTGGAGGTAAAAACGATGATGCTGTCAAAATCAGGTTTTTCCTTTAAAATATGGCACAATACTTTTACCTTTTGTGTATCATAGGCTAAATAAACTTCTTGGCTAACACCTGCTGCCGGTTTAGAAATTGCCAAAGAAATATATTTTGGGTCTTTTAATATTTTCTTAGCCAAAGTAGCAATGCTATCTGGCATAGTGGCACTGAACATTAAAGTTTGATGCGCATTGGGAATAAATGAAATAATGCGTTGCAAATCATCAATAAAACCCATGTCCAGCATTCTATCTGCCTCATCTAAAACCAAATGCTTTAGTTGACTGAAGTCAACATAACCCATTTGCAAATGCGATAATAGTTTACCCGGAGTTGCTACCAAAATATCCGCTCCATTTTTAATGGCTTCCTTTTGACTATTCCAGTCCTTCCCATCTCCACCTCCATATACTGCTATAGAGCCTACCGAAACAAAAAACGACAATCCCTGTATTTGTTGATCTATTTGGATAGCTAATTCCCTTGTCGGTACAATGATTAAAGTATTAATTTTTGTTCCTCTATACCCAATAAGCTTGTTGAGTATAGGCAGCACAAAAGCACCTGTTTTTCCGGTTCCTGTTTGTGCACATGCAATCAAGTCGTGGTTGTCTAAAATTAAGGGTATCGCTTGCTGCTGAATGGGTGTGGCATTTTCAAAACCCATATAAGATATTGCCTCTAGAAGTTCGGGTTGTAGATTAAGTTCGGTAAATTTCATTTATTTCGATGTATTGCAAACCGTTTATTTTAGTAATAAGTGAGTGCAAAAAACAAGCGTCAAAGTTAATGTATTCTTCTTAAAAAAAATCTTAAAAATTTATAAGTCAATATCCTCATCGCCCAACTGATACGGTAAATATGTAATAATAAACTGCAGCATTTCATCCGTAGTTTTCATCCCTGCGCCATATAAATCTGTACGCTCCCTTACCAATTGTGGCGGATTAAAAGGATTGTTTGAATTCCCAGTAGTGTTATCAAAATGAGCCATTACTTTAATGGTAGACCCTGCTGGTACTTTTACCATTTTTTTGAAAGTATAAAAATATTGCCACCTAAAATCCCATTTTGGTATACTTATTAAGGGGATAGTATCCTTATTCGGCAATATTACAAAAGCCTTAAAGGAAGTACCAATCAAATGCATGTGCGGATTAATGGTTAAAATAGAAATACTTTCAGGTACGTACAAAGTAGAAGTACAGACCATTTTCTCATTGGGTTGAATTACCAAAGGAGGAGTTATTGCAGCAACACCATTGGTACCCATCATTAGCTCTTTGGTAGGTCTTTTAGGTGATGATTTACTGAAATAAATAGCTATTTTAGACAGATCAAATGTATCCTTTTCTGCAGGACCAAAGTGCATATCATCACAAACCAATGCAAAGTTTTTATGAATTTTAAACCCACCGATTCCTTCAGGATAATGAGCGGCAAATACCCCTGGCAAATAGTTAAAAGCACTGTAAACTCGCTGTGGTTGTGGTTCATTTTTTGGTATCAAGTTCAATGCTTCAAACTCCGTTTTATAGGTTTTAGACTCAACATTAATGGGATTTGTTTTATCCATTAAATACCTAGGTCGTCTATCGTAATTCAATAAATACCCATTAACATGATGCACATACTGTTTTTGACCCGGGATAAACTCAATTGCCCTAACAAAAGTATCTTGGCTAATAATACCAGGTATTTTTATCGTCAAAAATTTATCCATAGCATTGCCCTCAATAGGTATTTTTGGCAAGTCTAGCAATAAATCTGGTTTACCCAAACTGCTGTAATATGGGAATTTTGGATACGTAAATGATTTAACATTTCCTTTTCGCTTACCCTCTTTCACCCAACGTGCAATTAATGCAATTTCAGCATCCGTCAAATATTTTTCCTCTTTAAAATGTGAGTAATTTGGGTCTGCCGGCCAAGGAGGCATATACCTGGCTTGCGTTACATCAACAATTGTTCTAGCTTTTTCACTAATATCCTCATAGGTAATTAAAGCAAAAGGTCCAGCACCCTTAGCATGATGACAAGGAGAACAATTGGTATGTATGATGGGAGCAATATCCTGAGCAAAATCAACTTTGTTGTGTTGGCATGAAAAAACCAATAACAATAAAAAGCTACTCAATATAGCACCCGATAGCCTTAACTTCATTTTGTTTTAAAGGTTGATTAAAATTGACCAATGTATCCAATGCGTTGAGTAAAATGGGACGGTTTGAGCCATAACTTTTTCTCCAATTATTTTCCATTCTGTTATCTACAGCCCCCCTATAAACGATAACACCTGCCCTATTCAAAATAAAAACCTGCGGTGTAACATCGGCTTTAAAAAAATGAGTCAAATACTTATTTTTATCTTTAATTTGTATTACTCCATTTGGCAATAAACTAGTTATAAATTTATTGATTTGCGAATCCCTTTGGTTGGCGGGATAAAACAATACCAAACCCACGTTTGGATAGCTGTCTGCAATAATTTGTAAAGTAGGAATAGCCGCCTTGCAAAGTGGGCAATTATTGGCATAAGCGATAAAAATAGTGAAATCTTTTTGACCAAGAGTATTTAAAGTAGTTTCCTGCCCCGTTAGTAATTCATAATTTTTGGCATAAATATCCTTGCTACTTTGCTTACAATTACAAAAAAGCAACAAAATAATACCTAATAAAACCAGCCTATACATGCTCCACAAATAAAGCTAAAAGTTCATCAACTTGATGGATGCCATTTACATTGTTTACTTTGGCGAAGGCAGTTTGTAAGTTTCTGAGTATTCGTAAAATAATTTCTTTGGAAGAACATACTTTGTAATACTCCGATTTAGGCTGCAATTTTAACTCCCGCAAAAAACCTGTTAAGTGATTTTTTGAAAAAATGCTGCCTTTGTTGTATACATTGATATAAAAAATTGGGTCATTGTTAAAATCAACTGGCATCACAATATCCTTTCCCTGTTTTAATTCCTCAACTCCCAATTCATCAATTTGCTCAATAGCCAATGGCAAGTATGCCAGAACAAAATGCTGTGGAAGATTGATACCATAAACGGGCAATTTCAAACTTTGTGCAATCAACATGTACAAAACAGATAAAGAAATGGGGTTTCCCTTTTTTCGGTTCACAACTTCATGCACATATGAGTTTGCAGGACTTAGGTAATTTTCATGATCACCATTAAAACCCATTTTTGTAAAGAAAATATAGTTGAGCAAACTAATTTTTTCAACACTCGATTGGTCATTGTGCATTCCCAACCAAACTTCTAGTTTCACTTTATCTAGGGTATTTCTTATTTTTTGATAATCAGGATAGACTCCTGATAATTCACTAATAAAACACCATGCTTTCAACAAATCATCTTGTTCTCCCTTCAACCAATCCGCAAGGTTATTCTTGATTTTAGCAATTTTAATTTTTTCTATAACAGCCTCCAAACGGTCTTTGTGTTCCGCATTTTCTACTTGTAAAAAACTATCTTCTAAAATAGGCAATACCGCTTGACCCATTGCCAATAGTTCTCCTTCTATTTGTTGCACTATCTCTTGATTTTCATCATCCAATAAAGACACCAAGGCATGCAATTTATTTAAATTTACGTCCACGAATGAAACAAAATTACAAAAAACAAAGGGTAAAAAAAAGACAGGTAATCAACACAAGTATATACCTTGTACAAAATTATGTTATGCCTTATCAGCTTTAAAGAAGTACAATTTTATTAAAATATTCACTCCATCGATTCTTAACGAATATCCAAAATATATATATTATAAAATTAGCACACTAAACTTAAAAATGATAATTTTGCGCCCTTAAAAAAAGACCGAGTCTTTTATACATCAATTGCTATGGATAGAAATACACTGATTGGAATAACCTTAATGATGGCCTTATTAATGGGTTATTTTTACTACAACAGCCCAAGCGAAGCACAATTGCAACGACAAAGAGAAATTGCAGATTCAATTACGCTTGTAAATCAAATCAACGAAAAATTACCAACCGCCAAAAGTGATACCATTAGGCAAGACACCAATATTAGTATTGAAACTACTGCCAAAAACATGGGCAACTTTAGCAACAATAGTGGTACGGAAGAAATAACCACCTTGAGCAATGATTTGTTCACCATTGATTTCTCAAGCTTAGGTGGAAAAGTAGCCTCGGTAAAACTGAATAAATACAAAAGGGCTGACAGTACAGATTTAATTTTATTCGATAAAGAAACGCACCAATGGGATTATCAATTTATTGTTGATGGGTATCCTGTAAATACAGCCGAACTGAATTGGCAGCTGAACGAAAAAACAAGTAATAGCATTAGCTACTACTTGTATTATGATAGCATTAGTTATTTAAAACAAACTTATACCTTGGCAAAAGACACCTATAAGGTTGCTTATAATTTAAGCATCATAGGGATGAATAAAAAGATTTTGCCTAACAACAGTTTATTGACCCTAAACTGGAAAATGATTGCCCCAAGGCAAGAACTGGATGCTGAAGCAGAAAGACAAAAGTCAACTGTTTATTATAAAGAAGATGGTGAAACACCTGACTTTATAAGTGAAACCAAATATAAGAAAGAAGAACTGAAAGGAAAAACAGAATGGGTTTCTTTTAAACAGCAATTTTTTAACAGCACGTTGCTGAATGAAAGTGGCAGTTTTGACCCTCAATCTGTTGTTGGTACCATTGAACAAAAGGATCAAGATTTCATCAAAGGATATGAGGCCAAACTATATTTAACCTTTAACCAACTTGCCAATGAGCAATACAATATGGCATTTTACTTTGGTCCCAACCATGTACCCTCATTGAAGAAATTTGGACATGAATTAGATAGGGTAATTCCTTTGGGCTGGGTTATTTTTAGATGGATCAATGAATATGCAATCATCCCATTATTTAATGCATTGCGCAATGTTTCAGGAAACTATGGCTTGGTTATTCTCCTGTTAACGCTCATAGTAAAATTGGCATTGTTGCCGTTAACCTATAAAAGCTACAAGAGCAGTGCAAAAATGAAGGTTTTAAAACCTGAAATTGATGCCATTAAAGAAAAAAACAAAGGGGACATGCAAAAAACCCAAGTAGAAACCATGGCTTTTTATAAAAAGGTAGGTGTCTCACCCATGGGCGGATGCTTACCCATGGTTTTGCAGATGCCCATACTGATGTCTATTTTCTTTTTCTTTCCTTCTAGTATAGAGTTAAGGCAAGAATCCTTTTTATGGGCTCAGGATTTATCGCGGTATGACAGCATATTTCAACTAGGATTTTCCATTCCATTTTATGGAGACCACGTAAGTTTGTTTACACTTTTAATGACCATTTCTACTTTCTTGTATACCTATATGAACAACCAAGTTTCAGGGGTAACTGGTCAGATGAAATATATGGGATATATCATGCCTGTTTTCTTTTTAGGTTTCTTTAACAATTATGCCGCAGGTTTGACTTACTATTATTTCTTGTCAAATATGATTACCTTTACCCAGCAATGGGCAATTAGACAATTTTTTGTGGATGAGGATAAAATAAAAGCACAAATAGCCGCTAACAGAAACAAAAAGACAACTGCTAAAAAGCCTTCATCTTTTCAGAAAAGATTAGAAGATATGGCAAAAAAAAGAGGTATTGACCCAAAAACTGGAAAACGCACTAAATAATAATGTAAGATGCATATTGCCATATACGCGAAACATATAAAAGAAGAGCATCTTGACTCCATTAAAAAACTGATTGCAAAATTGCGCTCAATGGATGTTGAACTTACTTTTCATGAGTATATTCATCGTGCATTGGCAACTAATAAACTTATTTCAAGTAGCGAAGATGTTTTCTCTACCTATGAAAAAGCATCTAACCAAACGCAAAAACCGGATGCCCTACTAACAATTGGTGGAGACGGAACAATGTTAGATGCTTTAACAGTAGTTAAAGACTCTGAAATTCCCGTAATGGGCATTAATGCAGGCAGGCTTGGTTTTCTTGCAGTGAGTTCTTTTGACACTATAGAGGTATTAGTTGAAGACCTAAAATCAGGCAATTATATTTTAGATAAGCGAAGTTTGTTGCATTTGGATAGCAGCCGACAAATATTTTCTACAGCGCTCGCACTCAATGATTTTGTACTTCATAAAAAGGACAGCTCCAGCATGATAACGGTTCATACTTTCTTAAATGGTCAGTATTTAACAAGCTACTGGGCAGATGGATTAATTGTTGCGACCCCGACAGGGTCAACGGGATACTCTTTAAGTTGTGGTGGCCCTATTATTTTTCCAAAATCACAAAGTTTGGTTATTACCCCAATAGCTCCTCACAACCTGAATATGAGACCCGTTGTAATTCCAGATGACCAAGTAATAACGTTTGAAATAGAAGGAAGAAGCAAAACTTTTATGGCAACCATGGATGCGCGCTCCATGAACATCACTTCTGAAATAGCTTTGGCCATAAAAAAATCAGACATTACCTTTAATCTTATACGCACTCAAAACCATAATTTCTTAGAAACCCTTAGAAATAAAATGAATTGGGGCTTGGATTCTAGAAATTTTTAAAATCAAACATACAATAACTTGATTATTGTGGCTTAAAGCGGTTTAACAAAAATATGCTGCCTCTGCTCTTTTGTCACATGAATATCATAAAGATTATTTGCAATAATTTGTGTTATTAAATCGTTATTTATGTATATTCGCAAAGAATTTATTTGAATGAAAAGTATAGCAACAGTTGTAAGTGCAATCCTTTTTATACTTTCCGGTAATATTTATAGTCAGGGAAGGTATGATGCAGCAAGGGTTTTTAAGAGTGGACATAGTAGAACAAAACACGAAACCTCAGTAGAATTTGGTCCTTATATTGGCGCAATAAATTATACAGGAGAATTAACCAAAAATATTTTCCCGGTTTTAAAAGAAACCAGGCCTGCATTAGGAATTGCTATAAAATTTAACCTGAATACCATGGTTACTTTTAAAACAACAGCATTGTATGGACAAATTGGTGGTACTGACCAAAATTTCAGCTCAGACGACTTTAGAGCAAGGCGAAACTTAAGCTTCAGATCTAACATGATTGAAGTTTCTGGACAATTTGAATACAATCTTGGTGGTTTCCGCCAAACCAGTAATTTCTTCAGCTCGTGTCCCTATCTATTTGCTGGAGCATCATTTTTTAGACACAATCCTCAAGCTTACTTTCAATACAATCCAGCAATTCACGAACCCAATTTGCAGAAATTTGATGGTGAATGGATAAACTTACAACCATTGGCAACTGAAGGTCAAGAAGCAACAAAATTCAATGACCGAAAACGGTATAAATTAGCACAAATTTCAATTCCATTTGGCGTGGGTTACAAAATGGCATTGTCAGAACAATGGGGCTGGGCTGTTGAGTTTGGACTAAGAAAAACTTTTACAGATTACTTGGATGACATCAGTATTGATTATGTCAATGATCAAATTGTTGGAGGACAATCTACCAATTTAGGTATTGCTTTAAAAGACAGAGCTCCAGAGGTGGGAAAACCCAAATTTGAGCCGGGTGAAGCGCGCGGAAATCCAAATACCAAAGACTGGTATATGATTCTTGGATTTACATTAACATACCGCATTATTACGTCAGAAGGATGTTTTCATTTTTAAAATATACCCTATAGCATACAAACCTACTTATTTTTCTTAACGTAACTATGTATTTTAACAAGCTTAAAATTAGCTTGCTTTTGCTTTTATGGTCAATCACTTTTATAAGTTTGAACGCACAAAAATACCGTGCTGGATTGTTTGATATGGGAATTGCATTGGGTGCTGCCAATTACAGCGGAGATTTATCTCAAAAACATCCAAATTACGCCCAAACGAGTATAATGGTAGGTTTATACGGCAGATACAGTCTTTCTCCTTACTTTCAGTGGCGCAATCAATTAAGTTTTGGACACATTGCTGCCAATGATGCAAAGTCCCAAAATTATCAATATCGAAACCTCAATTTCAAAACCAATATTTATGAATTTGCCAGTACCTTTGAGTTTAATTTTGTAAAATATGGCATCAATAGAAGTAGCCGTGAATTTGATTTTACTTCCTATGTATTTGCAGGTGTAGGGGTATTTTATTTTAACCCCATTGGACATTACAACAATCAGGACATTCATTTAAGGGATTTACAAACTGAGAATAAAAAATATAGCCTTTTACAACCCGCTATTCCCTATGGAATGGGTATTAAATTTGCTAAAACCAAGCGATTTGAAATGGGATTTGAAATAGGGATGAGGAGATTATTTACAGACTATTTGGATGATGTGAGTGGCAATTACCCAAATTTTAATCAACTAGAGGCTGATAGAGGATTAGCATCGGCACAAACATCTCATGCTCAGACATATAATGGGAATTTACCATCAGATCAGGGTCGCATGCGTGGAGACAATCATCTAACAGATTATTACGTTTTTACCAATATTACGTTAACTTATCGAATTGTAAAAAGGGACGCTTGTCCTTAACCTAATAATCCTTATTTTCGCAAATTGAATTCAGCAGAAAGTATAGTGCATCAAATAAATCACGCTTGTTTACCAAAACATATTGCTATCATTATGGATGGCAATGGTAGATGGGCAAAACAGCATGGAAAAATGCGCGTATTTGGACATGAAGCTGGCGTTAAAACGGTAAGAAAAATTACTGAATGTGCTGTTAAATTAGGCATAAAACATTTAACGCTCTATACCTTCAGCACAGAAAATTGGGGCAGACCCAATTTAGAAGTGCAGGCATTAATGCGTATTCTGGTAGAATCTATAAAACGAGAAACTAAAACTTTGATGGAACAAAATGTTTCGTTAAAAGCCATTGGAGATTTAGACCAATTGCCCCCTAAAGTAAAGAAGCAGCTGTTGGATACCATTGAAAATACGGCTAAGAATGACACCATGGATTTAGTACTGGCACTTTCCTACAGTTCTAAATGGGATATTTGCAATGCGGTAAAAGCTATTGGTAAAAAAATTGAAAATAAAGTTTTGTGTGCAGATGAAATAACTGCTGAACTGATTTCCAATCATCTTCAAACCAAAGATTTGCCAGACCCAGAATTAATGATTAGAACAAGTGGAGAACATAGGGTAAGTAATTTTTTGTTGTGGGAACTAGCTTACAGTGAATTTTATTTCTCACCACTACTTTGGCCAGAATTTACTGAAGAAAATTTTTATGAAGCCATATTGGACTATCAAACCAGAAAAAGAAGGTTTGGCAAAACAGACGAACAACTTAATCAGACAGAAAATAAAATTGACGCATAACTTGAATACCTTAAAAAAAATAGCCCTTGCCATTATTGTTGCTCTGGTTGCCTTTAATATTAAAGCACAAGACACAACAAAACGGTATGATTATCTGCAATATGATTACAGCAATATAGAAACCTATACTATTTATTCCATAAACGTTATAGGAACAAATTATGTAAATCCAGTTTTGGTTAAATTGTATTCAAATCTTTCCATTGGTCAATCCATTAAATTACCTGGAAATGAAATCCCTAAAGCCATTGAAAACCTATGGAAACAAGGATTGTTTGCCGATATTAAAATTCTGGCTGATACCATCATTGGAGACAAAATTTCTTTGACCATCAAAGTACAAGAGCGCAATAAACTTTCTGGTTTCTTTATCAGTGGCCTGGACAGATCAGAAGCACGCTCGTTGAGAGAAGAATTGGTGTTAAAGAAAAATATTGTGCTGACAAAGGACCTAAAGGTTAGAACAGAAAATACAATTAGAAAACATTTTCAAGAAAAGGGATATTACGATGTTGAAATCAACATAAAAGAATATGCAGACACCATTCCTAATTACAGCTATCTGCGTATTTTTATCAATAAAGGAAAAAGAGTTAAAATTTACAAAATCAACTTTACTGGCAATGATAAAATAACAGATGCAAGTTTGCGTAAATCAATGAAAAAAACGAAGCAGCGTTATCATAAGATTAACATTTTTGCTTCCTCAAAATTTATACTAGAAGAGTTTGAAAATGACAAGAAAAATATTTTGAACTACTATAGTGAACGCGGCTTTAGAGATGCCTATATCATTTCTGACAGCATTAGAAAAATGAAGGCAAACCGCATTGTGCTGGATATAGAGGTATATGAGGGTAAAAAATATTACTACAGAAACATCAATTTTATTGGTAATAGCAAATACCGCAGCGGGCAACTAGATACACTATTGGGTATAAATGAAGGTGACGTTTACAATCCCAATTTATTACAAGAGCGTTTGTATTATAGTCCAACAGGTTATGATGTATCAAGTTTATATATGGATGATGGTTATTTGTTCTTTCAGGTTACTCCATTAGAAATAGCCGTGGTAGATGATAGCATTGACGTAGAAATAAGAATTAACGAAGGCAAACAAGCATACGTTAACAAGGTTATGTTGGTAGGTAATGACAAAACATCTGACTTTGTGGTAATGCGTGAATTAAGGACTTTACCTGGCAACAAATTTAGCAGAAATGATATTCAGCGTTCTATGCGAGAAATCAATGCCTTGGGTTATTTTGACCCTCAAAGTATTGATGTTGAGCCAGTGCCAAATCCAGCTACAGGAACAGTTGATATTACCTACAAAGTAACAGAAAAACCGAGTGACCAAATTGAGCTAAGTGGAGGATGGGGAGGAAACGGTGGTTTTAATCAAGCAACTGGGCAATTTAGCAGTGGTATCGTTGGTACTTTGGGTTTATCATTAACCAATTTCTCCTCAAGAAACATTTTTAAACCTAGAAACTGGAATCCTTTGCCTGCTGGAGATGGACAGCGTTTAACGCTGCGTGCTCAAAGCAACGGTCAGTCTTTTCAAACGTATACCGCATCTTTTACTGAACCTTGGCTTGGTGGAAAAAAACCAAACTCATTGTCACTTTCAGCAAATCATTCTGTTAATAACTGGGGTGCTTTTAGCGGCAGAACTCAAAAATTTGCTACTACAAACTTATCCGTTTCTTTAGGCAAACGCTTAAAATGGCCTGATGACTTTTTCTCTATTAATTATAGTTTATCCTACATTCATTACAGACTTGATAGTTTTGATTTTGGAATTCCAAATTTTATCAAAGATGGAAATGCAAATGCCTTTGAATTTAGAGCAGGTATAGCAAGATATAGTACGGATGACCAAATTTTTCCTACTACAGGTAGCAATATGGATATTTCCGTACAAGCTACTCCACCCATATCATTAATTGACGGAAGGGATTATACGCAATTAGCCGCTGCTGACAAATATAAATGGATTGAATACCACAAATGGAAGTTTAATGCCTCTCACTTTACCAGTTTAAGAAAAAATTTGGTACTGGCAAGTTCTGTTAAATTTGGATATTTGGGAGGTTACAACAGCGTTTTGGGAACTACTGGTTTTGAACGTTTTTGGGTTGGAGGAAATGCATTACAAGGTTTTAGTTTAGCAGGTAGAGAGTTTATCTCACAAAGAGGATATGGAAGTAATACGCAAGGTTTGATTTCAGAAAATGCCATTAGGCAAGAATATCCAAATAACAGGGCTGTTGATTTGGGTTCAACTATATACAACCGTTTTACCTTAGAACTGCGCTATGCCATCTCTAAAAGCCAAAGTGCCACCATCTATCCATTGGTATTCTTTGAGGCGGGAAATGCTTGGATTAATCCTAGAAATTTCAACCCTTTTGAAATGAAAAAAGCAGTGGGTGCTGGTGTTAGATTCTTTCTACCCATGTTTGGTTTAATTGGAATAGATTATGGTTATGGACTAGACATTAATACCTTGGATAGCAGAATAACCAATAACGGTCAAAAAGGGTATGTGCATTTCTTCCTTGGTCCACAATTTTAGAGATGAAATCATCTAAAATAACTATAAAACAACCAAAGTTTCTAGGTTCATTCCCGAATATTGATGCTTGCCCTAAATTGATTTTGCCCGAGTTTGCATTTATCGGCAGAAGCAATGTCGGTAAATCCAGTTTATTGAATGCCATTTGTGAACGCAACAGCTTGGCAAAAACATCGGGTACACCCGGAAAAACAAGATTAATCAACCTTTTTAATATTGATTTGAAGTGGGTTTTGGCAGATTTACCAGGGTATGGCTATGCCAAATTGAGTAAGCATGATCGTGAGAAATTCATCAACATGATTAAGCAATACCTTCACAAAAGAGAAAATCTTTTCAGCGCATTTTTACTGATGGATTTACGAGTTGCCCCTCAATCGGTTGATTTAGAAATGGCAGATTGGTTAGGCGAAAACAGTGTACCCTTTTGCATTGTATTTACCAAGGCTGATAAACTAAAACCTGCTGAAATAGAAACACAAATCAAGCTATACGAAGAAAAGCTGTTTGAATCTTGGGCAGAATTGCCGCATTATTTTATTACCTCCAGCAAGACCAAAGAAGGAAGAGAAGCAATTATGCAGTTTATTCAAAGTGCTTTTCCGGCTAATAAAAAGAGTAAAAAGAATTGAACTGTTCTTTTTTAGTAAAACACGTTTTATCAATTTACGCTATAAAAGATTTATAAGGATTTACTCTGCACACTATCTCTCTTTTTATAGGGTCTTATAATCAAACCTAAAGGGCGGTCATAATTAAAATAATTCCCTGTCCAATCCAACAAAGTAACCAGCTTATTTCTGTATCCAACCAAAGAGATAATATGAACAAACATCCAAACAAACCACGCAAATACTCCTTGAAAACTGTAGCTGGGTAAATCTACCACAGCTTTATTTTTACCAATGGTTGCCATAACACCTTTGTTTTTATAAACAAACGGAACCAGGGGTTTCCCATTTTCTATGGCAATCAAATTTTTGGCCAATAACGTTGCTTGCTGCATGGCAACAGGAGCAAGCATCGGCAAACCTTTAGACCTTTCAGTTCCTGTAAATGCAGCAACATCACCTATTGCATAAACATTGTCCAAGTTCAATACTTTATTGTATTCGTCTACTAAAAACCTATTTTCTGAATTCACATATTCCAGCTTTAAACCATCAATGGCATTGCCTTTGACACCTGCAGTCCAAATTACACTATCAGCTAAAAAAGTATGACCATCATCTAAGGTAATTTTTCTTTGTTCATAGCTTACAACCTTGGCATTGAGCTTTATTTCAACGCCTAATTTTTTAAGAAAACGCTCACTCGCCTTTGATGCCTTTGCAGACATGCTCCCTAATAATTTGGGAGCTGCCTCAAAAAGCGTAATTTTCATATTGGCAAAGTCAATTTCAGGAAAATCTTTGGGCAATACATACCTACGCATTTCTGCCAAAGCACCTGCTAGTTCAATACCCGTTGCACCGCCACCAATAATGGCAATGTTCATTAAAGATTCCTTTTCATCGGCATTGTAAGTAAAAACTGTTTGTTCTAAATTTTGCATTAAAAAACTACGCATATTGAGGGCATCTGTAACCGATTTTAAAGGCAAAAATTCATATTTTATAGATTCAAAATTAAAATACTTATTACAACTACCTGATGCTACCACCAATATATCATAGTCGATATTACCAACATTGGTTTTCAATATTTTTTGAACAGGCTCAATCTCTAAAACCTCACACATTTGAAAGCGCACATTCTTTGCACCTCTAAATACTCTGCGTATTGGATAGGCAATACTATCTGCCTCTAACCCTCCTGTCGCCACTTGATATAATAAGGGCTGAAACGTGTGATAATTATTCTTGTCAAGCAACAATACATCAAAAGGTTGATCAATCAACTTCTTGCCCAACGCAATACCGCCAAATCCACAACCAATGATTACAATTTTCTTAGTCATTTTTTCGTTTTTAAGGTTTGATGAAAGGTAACCCATAATTTTTAACTACACCTTTTGTATTGTTAGTAACTCTTGCTGCTGATATAAAATTAAGTTCACCTATTGAAATTAGACTATGTTCATTAAGGCTTGGATAATCCTTTAAAATATAAGACTTAATATTAGGTCTTAAAAGTTTAAAATCAACTTTTTCCGTGACCGAAAAGTGGATTTGAGAAATATCACTTTTAAATTGGCTAGCGTCTTTCATAAATTTTTAAAGAATTTTATGCATTCAACTTAGACAAATTGTCTAAATCTATTTCAAAGGTATAAATACCCTTTCATTTTTGAGAATATTAACACGAAACGGTTAAAAAATCGACTAAAATATAATGCCCTTAAAATATGATGCCAAAAGCCCTAAATAATAGCCTGTCTTATCCTTACAAGCTTTTGTAACAAATCTTCTATTGCTGCTAAAGGTAGCATATTTGTGCCATCAGATAAAGCATCTTTTGGACTAGGGTGTGTTTCTATAAAAATACCATCTGCACCTACTGCTATAGCCGCTTTCGCAATGGTTTCTATCATTTCTGGCCTACCGCCAGTTACACCCGTTCCTGTATTGGGTTGTTGTACACTGTGTGTACAATCCATGATTACCGGAGGACCATAACTTTTCATTGTTGGAATATTCCTGTAATCAACAATCATGTCCGTATAACCGTGCATATTTCCCCTTTCTGTAAACCAAACAGCTTTATTGCCACTGTCATACACTTTTTGCATGGCATGTTTCATCGCATCAGGACCAGCAAACTGACCTTTCTTAATATTGACCACTTTTCCGGTTTTAGCAGCAGCAACCAGTAAATCGGTCTGTCTAAAAAGAAAAGCAGGAATTTGTAATACATCAACATAGGCTGCTGCCATTGCAGCTTCATCACTTTCATGAATATCTGTCAAAACTGGACAATCCAAAGTAGCTTTGACCTTTGCTAAAATTTTAAGCGCCTTCTCGTCTCCAATTCCAGTAAACGATTGCAAACTGGTTCTATTTGCCTTGCGGTAAGATCCTTTAAAAATAAAAGGAATATTTAGTTTTTGACAAATCTCACGCAAAGTTTCAGCAGTATGCATACAAATTTCTTCATTTTCAACTGCACAAGGACCTGCAATTAAGAAAAAATTGGCCTGCTCAGAAAATTGTTCTATATTCACAAGGCAAAGTTAAAGCAATATTTAAATAATCAATTCGTAAAATACACATTAAGTTTATGTTAACCGACTTTAATATCAGTAGAGGATTGTATTATTGCAATTAGAAAAGTTTGCAACCTAAATATAACTTTTAAACAACAAACGACACCATGAAAATAAGTGAATTCAAATCTCTTTTAGTGCAGGTAAAAACGTTGCAGTTTTCCTTACCAGACGGAACTGCAGTACCTGCTCACTTCCATATTACAGAATTAGGTAAAATATCCAAGCATTTTATAGATTGTGGCGGAGTAGAGCGTTTTATACAATCTGCTAACTTTCAGCTATGGTATGCAGATGATGTTCAGCACAGATTAAGTCCCATTAAATTGCTTAATATTATCCAAATAGCGGAAACCAAATTAAATCTTCCTGATATTGAAATTGAAATGGAATACCAATCGGATACCATAGGGAAATATCACCTTGGTTTTAGTGATGGCGTTTTCAATCTATTGGCTATACAAACGGATTGTTTAGCAAAAGACAAATGTGGTATCCCTGAAAAAAAAGCCAATTTAAAATTGGCAAATTTGGGCGCAAATGATAGTTGCATCCCTGGAAAAGGCTGTTGTTAATTAAAAGTGATTTCCATGAATACGAAGTTATTGAACACAATCCAATCCTTTGATGCCAACCCCCTTTCGGAAGACAGAAAAACGATATTGGACCAGCTAATTGCATTGCTCATGCGCAATCCAGATGCACATAAACTTGTATTTGTTTGTACCCATAATAGTAGGCGTAGTCAAATGGCACAAGCTTGGGCTCATGTTGCCAATGACTTTTATGGTTTAGATTGGCAATGCTTTTCTGGAGGTACAGAAATTACAGCATTTAATAAAAATGCTATCCATGCATTACAAACTCTAGGTTTTGAGATTGGTAAAGTAGAGAAAAGAGAAAACCCAAAGTACAACATACAATTTGACTCCGATAAAAAGCCAATTGAAATGTTCTCTAAGAAATATACGGATAGCCCCAACCCCACGAAAAACTTTGTTGCGATTATGAATTGCTCAGATGCCGAGACCAATTGTCCCTTTGTTACTGGAGCTTCTGCTATTTTATCATTAAAATATGATGACCCAAAAATATTTGACGATACACAATTTGAAGAGTCAAAATACGAGGAAACAGCGCTTAAAATTGGTCATGAGCTCTTTTATGTCTTTAAAAACATAGCCTCTATTTCAAAAAAATAGGAGATTCATTGAATTTAGTAGCGGATAACAAAAGAAAAATTCCCTTATCTTTGCCCTAAGTTTGGCCCCGTAGTTCAATTGAATAGAATATCAGATTTCGGCTCTGAGGGTTACAGGTTTGAATCCTGTCGGGGTCACTAAGTCAACTGTAAAAGGCTGACTTTTTAATACGTAAATATTTGCAAATAAGGCCGTTATAGCTAAAATTTAGAAATTATAAAAAATAAATGGGTGCACGGATAGGTGTTTATTTTGTGATTAGAATTTGTTGCTATTTTCTCCAAATTGAATAAAAATTTAAGTTGAGAAAAAGCTAAGATTCTTTTTTCTGTTTTGCTATAAATACTTAGTAAAGAGAATAAGCAAATTAAACCTCCGAGTAATAGTAAAGCAAGAACTAAATGAGGTTTTTAACTGTCACATTAACTTCGAATTTAGAAGTTAAAACAAAATAAAGGGGAAATATATGATCAAAACACTTTTTAGAATTATCAGTTATTTAGAAGGGATATCTTATCTTCTATTACTTTTTTTAGGCACTCCCATGAAGTACTTTGCAGAAAACGACAAGGTGGTTAAAGCACTTGGAATGCCACATGGAATATTGTTTTTAGCTTATATTTTATTGGCTCTCATTATTCGAAAAAGCCAAAATTGGGATATGCGCACGTTCTTAATGGTGCTTGTGGCATCTGTTTTACCTTTTGGTACGTTCTACGTTGATAGAAAATTGGTGAAATAGTACAACACTACTGTGTACTTCCTAGCACTCGCATTGTTTCTTGTAATGCCTTTATCTTCAACTCCGCATCTGCCTGTTTTTGACGTTCCTTTTCTACAATTTCAGGATTGGCATTGGCTACAAATTTTTCATTGCCCAACTTGGCAGCAATACTCTTTAAAAAACCTTCCAAATAGATAATCTCATCTTTTGCTTTTTGCAATTCTTCAGCTGCATTGGCAGCTGCATCTAGCGGCATAATGATTTCATGCGTACCAGCTAAAGTACTGGTATAAAAGGGAGGTAAAGCAGTATTGAATTGCAAAGTTTCAACATTACAAAGCTTCTTAATAACAGCCTCATACGGAGCAAGTAAATCTATTTGTTGCGTATTAATGATGATATCTACCTTCATTTTAGGGATAATTTGCTTTTGATTGCGCAGATTTCTTATTTCTGAAATTACCTGCATGAAACTTTCATCAGTATCAGTTGCCAGTGCTGTATTATATTTAGGGTAGTTAGAAACTATGAGGGGTGAACTTGCTTCGCTCATCACTTCATTTAACTCTTCTGTTATAAAAGGCATAAACGGATTGAGCAATGCCAAAAGTTCTTGTAAAAATACAATGGATTGCTGTTTGATGTTGCTGTCTGCCTTTTCTCCATAAGGTGGTTTCACCATCTCTAAGTACCAAGAACAGTAGTCGTTCCAAATCAATTTATAAATAGTCATTAGGGCATCAGAAAGGCGGTATTGCTCAAAACTTTGTTCTATATTCTTTTTGGCTTTGTTCAGGGTAATCTCAAACCAGTTGATGGCTTCTTTTGCATCCGTTGCTTGTTTGTCATTGGTTTCAGTTTCCCAACCATCAATGAGTCTGTAGGCATTCCAAATTTTATTGCAAAAGTTTCTACCTTGTTCCACCTGAGAAATGTCAAATAGAATATCATTTCCTGCTGGAGAGGAAAGCAGTGTTCCCATTCTGATACTGTCTGCACCATATTCTGCAATTAAATCTAATGGGTCAGGACTATTGCCCAATGATTTAGACATTTTTCGCCTTTGTTTATCTCTTACTATTCCTGTAAAATAAACATTGCTGAAAGGCTTTTTACCTGCAAACTTATACCCTGCCATCACCATTCTAGCTACCCAGAAAAAGATAATTTCAGGGGCAGTAACCAAGTCTTGTGTGGGGTAGTAATAGTTTACTTCTTCGTTATTGGGCTTGTTTATTCCATCAAAAACAGAAAGCGGCCAAAGCCAAGAGCTAAACCAGGTATCTAACACATCCTCGTCTTGTTTTAAATCAGCAATGTTTACTGAAATATTTCTATTTGCAAACTGTACTTGTGCCTCTTCTGCAGTGATAGCCACTTCAAACTGTCCTTGGTTATTATACCAAGCAGGTATGCGGTGTCCCCACCACAATTGACGGCTAATGTTCCAGTCTTTTACATTGCTTAGCCAATGGTTATAGGTGTTTTTTAGTTTGGGAGGATAAAATTGTATTTCATCAGACATAACGGATGAAAGCACCTCTGGATTTTGTTTCATAAACGCCTGCATATCCATAAACCACTGTGTGCTAATTTTTTGCTCCACAACAGCGTCTGTTCTTTCACTATGCCCTACTTTATTCACCAAATGCTCTGTTTTCAGTAACAAACCTGCCTGCTCAAGGTCTTTGGCGATTTGCTTTCTGCATTCAAACCTATCCATGCCCACATACAGCGCTGCAACGGCAGCAATAGTCCCATCATCATTTAATACATCAATGTTGGGTAAATTGTGTTTTTGCCCTATGTTGTAATCATTGATGTCATGGGCAGGAGTAACTTTCAAGACACCGGTTCCAAATTCTATGTCAATGTAATCATCCGTTATTATTGGAACAGCCCTATTCACTAAAGGAACAATTACATTTTTACCAATTAAATGTTTATATCGAGGGTCTTCGGGATGCACACAAGCAGCAACATCTCCCATTATTGTTTCTGGTCGTGTGGTGGCAATATTCAAAAACTCATCTGTGCCCTCAATTTTATATTTTAAGTAATACAATTTAGAGTTTACTTCCTTGTGTATCACTTCCTCATCGCTCAAAGTGGTTCTACCTGCAGGATCCCAATTAACAATTTTCGTTCCTCTATAAATCAGTCCCTCTTTGTATAAATCTATAAAAACTTTGATAACAGATTCACTTAATGAGTCGTCCATGGTAAATTTGGTACGTTTCCAATCGCAACTAGCGCCTAGTTTTTTTAACTGATCTAAAATGATTCCTCCATATTTTTCCTTCCACTCCCATGCATATTTTAAAAAATCCTCTCTACTAATATCCTTTTTAGCAATACCGCGTTCAGCCAACATTTTTACCACTTTAGCCTCTGTCGCAATACTGGCATGGTCGGTACCAGGAACCCAACAAGCATTTTTACCTTCCATCCTAGCCTTCCTTATCAGCACATCCTGAATGGTATTGTTCAACATGTGTCCCATGTGCAAAACACCGGTAACATTGGGAGGAGGAATAACAATGGTATAGGCCTCTCTTTCGTCTGGGACACTGCTAAAATAATCGTTATCAAGCCAAAACTTGTACCATTTATCTTCTACCTCAGACGGGTTGTATTTTGCTGCTAATTCCATGAACGGGGCAAATTTAGCAATTTGTTTTGAGTGTAGAGGTTTTAATTGATAATTATGAATTACAAATTATTATAAAATGATTGGTATAAATTTTTAACCGCGTTGCAATTACAAATGTGAACTATTCAAATATTTTCAATTTTTATTTCCTAGGAGTTAAAATCTTGATTTTTATCTTTCAAGAATCTTAGTGTACTTTGCAGTTATTCATTCAACTCATCCCATGCAAACATTTTTTAAAGAACTTTTGGACTATTCGCATCATTTCAATACCAAATTGGGCGGCATTTTTGTAGAAAAACCCACTTCTGAGAAGTCTATTAAATTGTTCAATCATATCATCAATGCGCACCACATTTGGAACCACCGAATATTAAATAAACAACCTACTTTGGGTGTGTGGGATATGCAACCAATTGAGCAATGTTTGGAGCAAGAAAAATTGAACTATGAATTAACCAATTACATTCTGGATAAAATTGAATTGCAACATATGGTAAGTTATACCAATACCAAGGGGCAAAGTTTTAACAATTCTGCTAAAGACATATTGTTTCATATTGTTAACCATTCAACATACCACCACGCCCAAATTGCCACTGAATTTAAACTGAACGGATTAGAACCGTTAATCACCGATTACATATTTTACAAAAGGTAAATTTTAATACAGACATTCATAAAAAGGTTATTTTTGCAATTCATGTTAGACACAGAAAAAGATTCCTTGTATCATAATCTGCAAGATAAAAGTATCGCTATGCTTATTGAGGAAATGAATACTGAAGATCAAAAAGTTCCCATTGCAATAAAAAAAGAACTGAGTGCCATAGAAAAGCTTATCCAAAAAGTGGTAGAGCAAATGAAAAAAGGCGGTCGATTGTTTTACATTGGAGCAGGAACCAGTGGGCGGTTAGGAATTTTAGATTCAAGTGAGTGCCCTCCTACATTTGGTGTTCCGCATGATTGGGTGGTTGGCATTATTGCAGGGGGCGATAAGGCGATCAGAAAAGCAGTAGAATTTGCTGAAGATGATTTGTTACAAGGTTTCATTGATTTGGAGCAATATGAAATTGACAAAAATGATATTGTAGTAGGTATTGCCGCTAGTGGAAGAACACCCTATGTAATTGGCGCTTTAAAAAAATGTCAAGAAGTAGGAATTCCCACGGGTTGTATTGTTTGCGCCTCAAATAGCACGGTAGCGCAATATGCTGATTTTCCAGTTCAAATAGTGGTCGGTCCAGAATATGTAACTGGCAGTACGAGGATGAAAAGTGGTACTGCACAAAAATTGGTACTCAACATGATTAGCACTGCCAGTATGATTCAGTTGGGTAGAGTTGAAGGAAACAAAATGGTGGATATGCAATTGAGCAATGAAAAATTAATTGATAGAGGAACAAGAATGGTGATGAATTTAACCAATTTAGATTATGCCCATGCAGCCGAATTGTTAAAAAAAGAAGGGTCTGTGCGTAAAGCAATTGATAGTTTCAATGCGCAGTAAATTTCCCCTATTGCACGCAACCCTTTACCGAACCTTTGTTTGGTTGGTATTTTGTGCATTTTACAGATTTGTTTTTTTATTGCATTACCCAGCAAAAAATGATTTTTTAGAAGCATTAAAAGCCTTTGTATATGGTTTGCGGATGGACTTTTCCATTTTGGGATATTTGTTAATATTTACCCTTATTATCGGCTTGTTCAGGTTAAAAGTAACCACGCAAATAAGCAAATTGGTTTTCACACTGCTTCTAGCCTTCCATGCATTAATAAGCATGATTGACATAGGACTTTTTGCGCATTGGGGTCACACCATCAATTTTCAATTTTTTGAATACATGAAACACCCCAGAGAAGCAATTGGAAGTGCCACTAGCGATAACGTTTTATTACCCATTGCACTGATTATTTTTGGTTTTGTAATGGCTTTTATTTTAGGTTTCAAAAAACATCCCAATTATCAACATAGCCAGCCCAAGTTTGTCTCACAGTTGGTTCAATTTATTATTTTAATGCCACTATCCCTATTAATGAGCAGAGGAGGTTGGCAGCTTTCTCCAATAAACCAAAGTTTTGCATTTTACTCCAAACACAACAATTTAAACTTTGCTGCAATCAATTCGACTTGGAATTTTATGTTTACACTGACTGAAAAACAGAAAGATATAAATCTAGCACAATTTGAGCTTGTTCCTCCTTTAGCGTTAAAAGATAGTTTTAATAAGCACTTTGCTCCTTATGGCATTTGGAATCAAATTACCAAAACTGACAAACCCAATGTAGTGATTATAATTTTAGAAAGCTTTTGTGCCAACGCTGTCGGTTTTTGCAATAATGGTAACGGTTTTACCCCCAATCTGGATGCTATTGCCAACGAAGGATTGAGCCTTGCAAATATCTACTCTAGTGGAAACCGCACAGACAAGGGCTTGGCTGCCATACTTTCTGGCATACCCGCACAAGCCAATGCATCCATTATTACCATCCCTGATAAAGCCAAAAGCCTACCATCTTTAACCAACTGCTTTGTTGATAAGGGTTACACTACTACTTTTTACTATGGCGGAGAACCAGAGTTTGCCAACATGAAGGCATATTTTGTGAGCACAGGTTTTGAAAAAATTATTGGAAAAAATGATTTTGATAAAAATATTAAAAGGGGCAAATGGGGTGTAGCGGACACATTTCTTTTCGATAAACTGCTCCAAGACATAAAGAATGCTAACGACCCCTTTTTTAAAACTGCACTAACATTGAGCAGCCATGAACCTTTTGACTACCCAAAAACGCAAACCGAAGTAAAAGGTACCGATTTTGAGAAATCTTTGGCATATGCAGACCGTTGCATTGGAGATTTTTGGAAGAAAGTAAAAGCCCTACCCAATTTCAATAACACCTTGTTTGTTTTTATTGCGGACCACGGCAGACCCATTGATGATGAAGAAAAGGACCAATTTCCTGCTGTAAGTCGCATTCCAATTTTATTTGCTGGCGGGGCACTTAAAGATAGCTTCAAGGGAAAACAAAACCATTTAAAAATACACCAGCACCATCTTCCATCTAACCTTTTAAATGGAATTGGTTGGGCTAATCAAACTAAACGCTTTTTATTTCAATCAAGCTTCAACGACAGTATTCACCCTATTTTTTACACCTATTTTAATGGAGTAGGCATGTTCAATGATTCAACTTGTTGGAAGTTTGACAATGTTCAACGCAAAAGTTTTAATTGCTACGGAAATAAAGGAGATAGTCTTTCATGGAAAGCCAGGCTCTATCAACAAGCAGTGATGACCTATTTTTATGACCCAATAGGGTTTTAGAACTAAATTTATCTTGCACTTTTACTAAAAAAATCTAAGCCCAAATTGCCATGTTGGATTCAGATTGACCTGCAAATCATTATTTGGAGTAAGCTGATATTGCATCCCATATTTCTGCCTTAACTCATTCAAATTGGGATCATTGGTTTCAAAAAGTGTATTTGCTATACCCAGACCGCCATAAATAGCGATGCCTTTTTTTGGTCTTACCTCTAAGTTTAGTTTCAGGTGATTGATCATGCTTAAATAATCAATCCTCATTTTTTTTGTAATTTGCTGTGATTGCACTTCCAGGTTAATTAAAAAAGCTTTACTTATTTTAAAATTATGCCCAATTCCATAGCCAAAACCCACCCAAGGGTTACTAGTTTCAATTGCAGGTGCGGCAAAAATATTAAAATGAGTGTAAAATGCATCCGTACCAGACCGAAATGCCAACTGCAAATCACCGGCATAATTATATCCTATTTCAAATTGATGCAAACCCGTACGCACATAGTTAAATAATCCAAATGAGGCTCCATTTAACGTATCTGCAATGTTTATTATGCCTAATTGGAACCCTTTTAATGTTTTTGCCCTATTCAGAAAACCGGCAATTTGAACCCCTTCCAGCTCCTTTGCATAATTGGTAAATCCAGCTATTTGCAGCCCTTTTGTTTTTGAACTATTGTAATTATAAAATCCACTTATTTGTGTGCCATTCATTGCACCTAAGTTATGATTAAAAAAGCCTGCAATCTGTACACCGTGGCATTCACCTCCAACTGCATTTCCAAAGCCTGCTATTTGAACTCCATTCATGTTTTTGCGAACCAAATTTACCATCCCTCCAATTTCCAACCCTTGCACTCCTCCGTTATATCCAGCAAGTAAATTCAGTGAGTATTTGTTCTTTACCAAAGGGCTTAATTTTCCATTGGTCGCCATTGGAGGAATAAAAGTAAATTGCCAATCTCTCTCAAAAGAATCTCGAATATTTGAAACCGCTATACGCTGTAATTTGTTACTTAATTTTTTTGTCAACTTTAAACTGTCCAACTTATTTTCTGCATAATTTAAAAATTGCGAAAGCCGTGATAAACTGTCTGCACTGACTGTAAGTATTTGCATACTATCGGACAAAGCAGCAATTGAAGGCAACAATTTAGGACCTTTTGATTTGTATTGTAACTGAAAACTAATGGTAGTTATCACTGGCTGACTTGTACCATAGACGATGATTGAGGTATCATCAATGATAGCCCCACTATAGAAAATTTCTATTCGTTCTTGCTTACTATTAAACTTTAATTCATAATAACCAAAATCTTGTGAGAGCGTAGAAGTTAACTTTTCTTTTTCAAATACGCTGATATCGCTTAGGCCTAAGCCAGAAATATCCTCTCTCAAGTATCCTGAAATGTTGTAATAATAAATTGTAGATTTATTTTGCTTTATCAACGGTGGTTTGGCATCGGGTTTGGGTTTTAAGATAATATGATTTCCAATTTGCAAATAGCTTACCTGATCATCAAAAAGCCTATCCAAAACCTCCTTAAGAGGCTTGTTTTCGGCATGCACGCTGACTATGTTTGTTGTGTTAATCTCAGTAGGATTATAGCTAAAGTAAAAGCTATTGGTTTCTGAAAGTATCTCTAATACTTTACCAATATTTTGATTTTGAAGTTTGATGGTAATTGGTCTTTTTAAGATATCACCTTCTTGACCAAAACAAGAAACTGCACAAAAAATTAAAGACAATAAAAATATTTTTCTTATCATTTTATTGCTCTAAAATTAAAATATAACCGTCTAGTTCCTTTACCTCAACACCCAAAGTGATTGATAAAATTTGTAAAACATTCTGCAAACTTTCGTTTTCAAACTTTGTGTTGATTTTTTGATTTCCAATTTTTTGATTTTCAATTTTTATTTTAACTCCATAATATTTTTCAATGTCAATTATTGCATCTGCCAATTTTATATTATCAAAAACCAATTGCTTTTTGATAAGTGAAAAATCATTCATTCCATTTTCGGAAATGGAAATTTCATTTTTTTGAATATTATAAATCGCAGCTTGACCAGCTTCAATGAGTAATTCTTCCATAGGCGTTTTAAAAGCCACTTTGCCCTCCATTAAATTTACTTTTACAATGCTGTCATTTGCTGTCACCAAAAACTTTGTCCCTAAAACTACAACCTGACACATACCAGCATTTATTGTAAATTGGCTATTTGAATTACTTTCAACCTTAAAAAATGCCGTCCCTTTTAAACGGACCTTACGGTTATTTTCAGACCAATTTTTATCTTGAATTAGCATTCCTCTTAGCAATGAAATTTTGCTCCCATCATTTAAACCAATTTTTTGGATACTGTCTGATTGATTGACAAAACTAACTGCATTAAAGTGCCCATCATTTTGAAAATAATTGACCCCAAACAAAATTCCAACAGCAATGATTGCAGCAGCAGCATAGCGCCAATAGTTATGTATGAAACTAAAACGCTTGGGTTTTTGTTCTAAATTATTGATTTTAAACCTTTCCCAACCCTTTGCCAGGTCAAAACTTTGTGGCTTTAACGATTTACTTGTTTTCCATGTTTTTTCTAAGGCTTCAAAAATAACTTTATTATTTTCGCTCTCCCCAATCCATGTCTCCACCTCTAAAACCTCAGTTGCATTAGCTTCCTGAACTATATATTTTACAATTTTTGCTGTCTCCATAACTATTTCATTAAAAGAATTAATACCACTGAAATAAATTCCGAAAGATGCATACGCATTAATTTTAGTGCCTTACCCATTTGATTTTCTACCGTCTTAATTGAAATGCCCAAATTTTGAGCAATATCTTTATACTTCATTTCCTCATATCGACTCATGACAAAAATAGCCCTGCATTTTTCAGGTATTATAGACAATGCCTTTTCAATTGCGGTTTCTAGCTCATTCATATTATTAGCTACATCGGCATCAAAATCGCTTAGTTTCACCAACTCCTCATTTTCCAGGGCATTAAACTTTTGTGTTCTTTTAATTTCATTGATACTCATATTGTATGTTGCTTTATACAAATAAGATTGAATGGATGTGTTGATATTATACTCCCCTCTTTTTTCCCAAAGTTTAGAAAAAACCTGTTGTACAGCATCTTCTGCTCTGTAATGGTCTAGTAACAGTTTGTAGGCATAATTACATAGCCTTGCGTAATAGGTATTGAATATTTCTTCAAACTCTGATATTGTTTGGATGCTGGTCATTCCCTTTTGGGCATTCAAATTCATTCGTTCTTATTGTGTTGTTTTATTTATGACAAACAAAAAGAATTTTACCCCTATGCCCTTTTAAAATTTTCACAAAACTAATTTTAATTTTATAAGATTCATAAGCCAATTTTAAAGATTGATATTTTTTCATGGAGCGTATAATACCGCACTACCCCTTATATAATTTTGTTTAGAACTGTTAATATAAAAAAAAATAAAAAAATAATTAATTCCACATGCAACCTTTGTATATATTTGCGTCTAAGTTAATAGGAAAACTTATTTTAATAAACTATACACAAATATACAAATATGAAATCAATTATTACAACATGGTACAAATCAGCACTCAGATTGGGAGTGGTGTTGATGCTAAGTACCTTTGGCAACTCCCTTATGGCACAATCGCCTTGGTGTAATGCACCGCATCAGTCCACTTGTGGATGGGGAACGACTGTTGCTTACACTACAGATCAAATTGAAGTAAAAAACAGCAGTGGTACATCAATTTACAAAAAAGGTGCAGATGGTTGCAACAACACCATTGGTGGAACGGCAGCATATGCTTTAATCAATGCTGGATCTAGCTTTGATATGTTTGCTGGTGGTGCTTATACCATTGATGTTACCTTTAATAGTGCTGTTTATACAGGTGCTAAAATTGGTATTTACATTGATTTAAATGGAGATAAGGATTTCAATGATGCAGGTGAGTTTATCAATCCTAATACAGCCAATTCTGGTTGGAGTAGAGGAGTTGCCAGAACATTGCCATTCACAATTCCATGTTCTGGTTTAGTGGCAGGTGCTACTAGGCTTAGAGTTAGAGGAGGTTACCAGTATGTACAAGATTTTGGTGCTACAGATGGCTGTAATTCATCTTATTATTATGGAGAAACAGAGGATTTTAATATTGAATTGAAGTTACCTACAAGTTTATCTGCTAATTTTGTTGTACCAACAACGGTTTATACCGATTATGATTATACTTTTTTTAATACCTCTCAAGCAGCTATTTATTTAAATGAGTGGGACAAGGATGCAGATGGTACCTACGATGCAACTTCATCAAATTATTTTGGAAGATGGTCCGTTGCTTCTAACAGTACAAAGTGTTTAAAACTAAGGGCTAATAACTGCCTTGGTTCAGACAGTTCTACAAAGTGTTTTACAGTTGTAGTTCCTACACAAGTTCCAAAAGTAGATTTTATTGCCAATAAAACTACAACAGATTTGTTCAGTATTGGAAAATTAAATGATTTAACAGATTTTGGACCAACATCATGGTCATGGGAAGTATATGATAGTAGTAACCCTGTAGATATTAAAACAACCAGCAATGGTGCTGCCATTTATGTCAATGGAACAAGCAGATTTTCAAAAAATCCAGAACTTTTATATTTAAAATCTGGATATTATAAAACATGCTTGACAGCAACCAATGGAGTAGGTCCTTCTTCAAGGGTTTGTAAGGATTCATATGTACGCGTGTTGCCTTTGCAAGACTTTAGATTGGGTAATGGCCCAAGTGCAACTGGAGAGGCCAATGGTAGAATATATGACCACAACGGTCCTGATTTAAATTATACGAATAACAGAAATGCCAATGTAGATAAATTATTAATCAATCCATGTGGAGCATTGTCTATTGATTTTGAGTTTTCTCAAATTAAATTTGCAGATGTAGGAGATAGTTTAATTATCTATGCAGGAGAAAATCCAGCAGCACCAAGAGCAGCTGCTATTGGTAGAGGAAATGTTATTCCTAATAAAATTACCGTTCAAGGTGGAGCAGCTTATTTAACATTTACCAGTAATGGAAGTGGAGTTGACTCAGGATTTATAGGAACATATAGAGCCAATTTAGGGCCAGGTGGACCACCAGCAATTGACTTTGATTTGCCAACAGTAGGCTATTTTGGAGTAGAATTGGATTTAATTAATAAATCAACCAATGTATTGGGCTTGCCTAATTATTCTTGGGAAGTTTATGAGCCAGATGGTCCAGTTGCAACAGCAACGTATGCTACCAAAGATACCAAACATACCTTCTTTACAACAGGCGTATCAAAAGTATGTTTGACTATTGAAGGTTGTGCAGGATCAGCCACAAAGTGTAAATCTATTTCTGTTAGTGTTCCAAACACCAAAACAAGTTTGGATTATGTTGCTAACAACAGAAGACCAGATATTACAGAAACCATACAAATGACAACCACTGCTGACAAAGCAAATAAATTTCAATGGTCAGTATTCCCAATAACGGCAACAATTACTACACCAACAAGTAAAAACCCAACGGTTAAATTTACCGCTTCAGGTGCTTACACTTTTACTTTAAGAGCGTGGAACAGCAATGATTCTGCCGCTACGGTAACAACTTTGGTAAAAGATAAATATGTAATTGTGGTTGACTATTGCAAACCAGTAGTACAAATTTTGTCAGGAGATGTTGGTATCAGCAATTTCAAATTGACAAAATCAGGTGTTAATTTAATCAATTCCCCAAGTACAGCAGGAGTAACAGGTTATACTGATTATTCAGCTACCCGTTTTGCAAAAGGAACATTTGGTGCCACGTATGATTTTGAAATCAAACGTCCATCAGGAGTAGATGCAGCCAATACCAAAGTATGGGTTGACTTTAACATCAATGGTACCTTTGAAGCAAGTGAATTGGTAGGTAATTTTGCTTCTTCTAAAAATACTACATTAACAGGATCATTTACAGTTCCAGCAATAGCTAATTCATTTATTGGAAATGCAAGAATCAGAGTCTCTATGGCTTATGGTAATACTGCAAACACATCATGTGGACCGATATTAGCAGGAGAGGTTGAAGATTATGGTATGGCACTAGACAATGATAAAATGCCACCAATGATCAGTTTGATTGGAGCAGATACCATGTATGTAGAGCGTGTTATTGCACCTAACCCACCAAACTATGTTGATGCAGGAGCTACTGCAACAGACCCAACAGAAGGCAATATCACTTCTAAAATAGTTAGCAGTACAGATTTTGATCAAACTACCGCAGGTATTTACACGTATACTTATTGCATCACAGATGCTTCAGGTAACGGACCAGTTTGTGTAACCAGAACTGTATATGTTGTATTGGATAGAACCAATCCAGTGTTAACTTTGAATGGAGCTAGTGCAGTAAGTATCTGTTCAGATATTGCATATACAGATCCAGGAGCCAAAGCTACTGACAATGTAGATGGAGATTTAACACCTTCTATAACAGTAATAGGTTCAGTAAACACTGCTAAGGTAGGCGTTTATGTATTGACCTACTCAGTATCCGATGTACAAGGAAACAAAACCTCAGATATCAGAACAGTAGAAGTAAAAGACTGTGAAAAACCAGTAATCGAAGCCGTAGGAACAGAGAATATCCAAATCAATACGATATGGGCAGATCAAACAACGGTAACAGACAACTACTATGATGGAATAAGAGCAAAACTAGTAGAATTGATAAGAACTCCAGGAGCCAATGGTTTCCCTAACACTACCAAGAGAGGATCATACCCAGTAACGTATACCGCAGTAGACAGCTTTAACAATGCCGCTACTCCAGTATTAAGAAACTACAGAGTAGATGATTTTATCGCACCAGTGATTGATTTGAAAACTTTGGATACCGTTTACCACAATGTAAACAATCCATACTATAGCACCAATGCACAGGTAACCGATAATTTCTATCCAAGCAGTCAAGTATCATTGACTAGAACAGGTTCAGTAGATGCTTACACTTTGGGAACTTATACAGAAACCTTTATAGCAGTAGATGCATCTGGTAACAGAGATACCGCTATCAGGTATGTAAAAGTAGTTGACGTAGAAAAACCAGTAATCTTTGCACCCGTAATCAATGGTTGTGTTGGACATGGAATTGATAACCTAGCAGGTGTTCAACTAAGTGATAATTACGATGCACCAAGTGCGATTGC